>UMHC01011587.1_pt1 | contig 37875 bp, 18 predicted proteins | sample 1965381 | NCBI WGS metagenome assembly UMHC01 (sample SAMEA4836083, study PRJEB28245) | human gut metagenome | biome: gut microbiome; material: fecal sample | place: Denmark | collected 2008 | reverse complement strand
GGTCGGGTATGGTACAGAAACCGTCATACTTGGGGACGGTGACAAGATAGTGCTTGGCCTGGTGGAATGTGACCCGACGTCTGATTCCGCATGCTTCCGCTATCCTTTTCAGGTAGATGTTTGTCTTGCTGCAACTGTACATCGGAAACAGCCTGCCGTTTTTGGCGATGCCCCGATATTTCTCAATGAGTTCCAGCGGAAGTTCCAGTAACGGCACATGAAATGGAGTGCCTGTTTTCTGCCGTGCGCTGTGAATCCACCATGTCCCGTCCTCTGCCTGTGCGAGATTCCTTTCTGTCAGGTTGCGGAGGTCGCTGAACGAGATTCCGGTAAAAGCAGAAAAGAGGAACACGTCACGCACGAGGTTGAGGTTGGATTTGGGCAGAGGTGTGGCTATCATCCGTTTCAGCTCCTTTTCAGACAGGAATTTTGGGACGATGGGAACATAGTCAAACGTATAGCCGACAAAAGGGTCTTGCCGGAGGTGTCCGCCATTGATGGCAGATTTAAGTACATGGTGCAGATAGCCCATCATCCTTGTTATGGTGGAACGTCCGATTTTAAGGTCGGTGCGCAGGTACAGGTCGTATGCGGATACGAAAGCCGGATTGACAGATTGGAACGGCAAGTCCCTCACGTTGTACTTCAGCCGGAGGAAGTCCTTCAGGTGGCTCAATGCCACGCAATACTGCTTGTAGGTTGCCATCTTGCGGCTTATACCGACCTTCTTGTAGAAGCTGTCGTTGCATTTCTCATAAAGGGAGATTAGCGTTTCCTGTTCGGAGGATATGCCCTGAAAGGCATTCTTCACTTCCATTGCAGACACGTTTTCCTTTTTCGCCAGCAAGTTCTTGCAGGCGGAACGGATATCCACGTTTATCCTGTCCAGTTCCCTGTTCACGACAATGGCGGGTTTGCTCTTGCCCACAGCCCTGCCGGATTTTACATTCCACAGTTCTGGAATGGCATACACCTTGGTGCTGAACTGCACCATTGACTTACCGATACGGATTCGCCCCAATATGGGCATCGTCCCGTCGGCTCTTTCCTCGTTTTTCTTGAGATAGAATGTTACTTTCAATTCATCCATAATCAGCTCTTTTTTGTTCGCAAAATTATATTGTACAGAGCCAATCATCCGTTTGCAGAATGGTGCGGACGGGTGCAGGAAAAATCGTTGGACTATTATTTTAACCTATTGTTTGCAAAGAGCCTCTCTGAATCTGTCAAACTGCTGTCTGACAATGTTGTTTTACCAGAAATGTGAATGTCCTTTTCTGCATAAACAGGTAACGTATTCGTAACGGAAAGTCTGCACATATCCGCTATATTCTACTGTTTTGCCACTTGGCAGCGATGGGAGGAATTGGGAAGTTTACACGTGATATTCAATAAGTTACGCAGATTGTTCCATTTTTGCATCAGCGATGCTCAATATGGTAACTGAACATCTTCAATAATCTCCACTTTCCTGCTTTTTTCTCAAGTGGAAGAATGTAGAGAAATGATTAGTTTCCAATTGATTACGTTATACTTTCTTCTCGTTTCCGGTGCTCTGTTTGCCTATCTTATTCCACACAGCAAGGCATATTCAATCCTCTTTCATACTGAAAACAAACAACTTGCAAAGATTAGCAGCTTGACAGCTAACGATTTAGAAACGAGCAAAGTTCCGTATTTTACTTCGTTTTGCATTAAATCAAAAGAACACCTTTAGTAAGGCGCAAAAATAGTAATTTAATTACATATGGGCAAATTATTCCCCTGCAAATTTGATTAGTCAAGGACTTTTTGTATTTTTGCCCCTATATTTGGTATATTGTATATAATAGCAAAAGCAAGAATGAATGTAACACTGGAAAATTATCGCTCTCTTGACTTTGATACAATTAGTGTCAAAGAAGAATGGAATATGCCGGCAGAACGAGAAAGGCGTATGCATAGTATACATGCATATCCAGCTAAATTTCCTGCATTTATTACTACAAAAGCAATCCATAAAGCTGAGGAATACAATATATCAGTCAAAACTGTGGCGGATATTTTTTGTGGTTGTGGTACGGTAGCATTTGAAACTGTAAGGAGCGGCAAACATTTTTGGGGATGTGATATAAATCCTGTAGCAACATTGATTGCAGAAACTAAGAGCAATGTATACCAAGATAAACAATTGAAAGATATTTTTGACCAAATAATAGCTGTGTACAAAACGAGTGGCGTAGATAAAAGCAATCGCATTTATTCTAATGAGCGTATTCGCTACTGGTTTGATGAAGCGCACATTGATGACCTTTTAAAACTTAGGTCTGCAATATATCAGGTTACAAATGACGGATTGTATCGCAATTTCTTTCTGTGTGCTTTTTCTAATATACTAAAATCTTGTTCACGATGGCTTACAAAATCAATTAAGCCGCAAATTGATCCTAAAAAGCAACCCAAGGATGTGCTTTCTTCATATATATGCCAAGTAAATATGATGCGAAAAGCAAATATGGAAAATATAAATGAAGAATATGGAGAGGCGGATATTATAAGAAATAATATTTTGGATATCAATATTGATAAACCATTTACAGACTTGATTGTAACCAGTCCCCCATACGTAACTTCATATGAATATGCTGATTTACATCAATTATCAACGCTTTGGCTTGAATATACTGATGATTTCAGATCACTCCGTGAGGGCACAATAGGAAGTTTGTATCATTCAAAAGAGTTTAATGAAAACCTGAAAAAACTAAACAATACAGGCCAAGATATAGTATTCAAGATGTATTCAATAGACAAAAGGAAGGCACGTTCTATTGCACAATATTACATCGACATGCAGTCAACTGTACATAAAGTAGCTGAAATGTTGAATACTAGAGGTGCCTGCCTGTTTGTTATAGGTAATACAGAGTATAAAGGAGTAAAGATTGATAATGCGAAGCATTTGACAGAATGTTTGTTAGCAGAAGGATTCGTCAATATAGAAGTAGATAGACGTAAAATTTCTAATAAAATACTTACCCCATATCGAGATACTAATGGGAAATTTGCCAGTATTAAAGGCAGTTGTAGGAAAGTCTATTCAGAGGAGTTTGTCATTTTTGCAAGAAAATGTAATTAGTATGGCTAAGAATGTAACAATCAGACCATTTGCACGGTTGTTAACCATGTTGGGTGATCAACTAATTAAGAACGAGCAGATTGCTGTTATTGAATTGATAAAAAATGCCTATGATGCAGATGCAGATTGGGTTAAGGTCTCTTTTGAGGGATTCACAGAGTCTTTAAATATTACTTCAGAATCTCGAATCATTATTGAAGATAATGGATGTGGCATGACATCTGAGAGGATTGAAAAATCCTGGATGAGTCCGGCTACACCTAATAAGTTTTCTAAAGATGGATCAGAACGAAGGACTCCTAAATATAATCGTATTATTCAGGGAGAGAAAGGTATCGGTAGATACGCTATGCTAAAACTAGGCAAAACAGTAAATTTAACAACTAGACCCGCAAATTGGCTCTTAAATTCAAGAAGGGAATCCGAAAGTAATAAAGAATATACTTTGTGTTTTGATTTAAGCTCATATGATAGTGATTTTATAGACGGAGCCAAAGAAGGTAATGAAGGACTCTATTTAGACGAATTAAATTTTAAATTAGAGGACCAATCTCCTAATGTGTTTGTGGAGCATGATGTTATTGTTAATAATTTAAAATTCAACAAATGTGAGAATATTCATGGAACTCGTATTGAGATATCAAATCTATCAGGTTCATGGTCTTTAGCAAAACTTAAGCCAATCAAAGATAGTTTTCTGAGATTTGGAGATTTATTTAATGAAGTAATAAGTTCGGATGAAAAGCAGAACAGTTTTACAATTGGATTATATCTCAATGGAACTACTTTGGTTAATGATGAAAAATCAAACGACATCACTTTACGTAATTTAATAGAGACACAAAGTGTCCTACAAATAACAAATGGACACTATTCTTCAGAATCAGGGTTATTCACATATAAACAAAATGGTATTATTAAATCTGTGAGTATCCAAGAAGATGCGTTGAGGGGGCTGAGTGTCTTTAGGAATCATTTTCAAGATAAAACAACAAAAATATTCCGCAAGGTTTCTGACTTTGGTAATTTTGAGTTTGATTTTTATGTTTTTGATTTGAACTCTAAAGATGAAACATCAAAATATTACCTACCCAAAGAGGCTAAATCCATTATTAAAGAGCACAGAATATACTTATTGCGTGATAATATTCGTGTCCTTCCTTATGGTGATCCTGACGATGACTGGTTACAAATAGAAGTACGCCGTGGAACAGTACGGGCTGGTGATTTTTTAAGTAATGATCAAATTGTTGGAAGAATCAAAATAACCAAATTCGGAAACCCGCATTTGAAAGATAAAACGAATAGAGAAGGGCTTATTGAAGAAGGGAATTACACAACAGATTTTATCTGTATAATTCAGAGTTTTTTGTCATATGTCCGAAACGGAGCTTATGCGATATATTTGTCCGATAAAGAAAAAAAATCTCAACTTGATAAAGTCAAAAGAGATGCAGTAGGCACAGAAATTTCTAATTTGCGAAATCAATTAAAAGATAACAAGCAAGCATTATCTCTTTTAGCGCAATTAGAAAATGCATATAAATCAGAAAACAAATATTTAAATTGTAGAGTTGAACGAACTGAATCATTAGCAGCAGTTGGTATCTCTGTAGAAACTGCCAGCCATGACATAATGATGATGTTAAACAAGGGGGTTGATGAGTTAAGATCATTATATGAAGATTCTTTACATTTGAATTTTGATTATTCTAATTTAACATCAGAACTTCAGAAATTGTATGGCGTATTTTCATATATCCAAAATCAAATGAAAGATATGCAGATGTTGTTTACATCGTCCAAACAAAGACGTCGTCAAATAAGAGTGAAAGATATTTTAGACAAGGTCATTGCTATATACAAGCGAACATTAACCGAATCTAAAATTAAATATAAGATAGATATTATTGGCTCCCCATTGGTTGCAAAGTGCACTGATGCAGATCTTTTACAATTGTTGATTAATCTCTTGGATAACGCTATTTATTGGCTAGAAGAAAAAGACAATAAAATAGTGATTATTACTTTAGATGGTAATAATTGTAAACTAATATTTTCTGATAACGGCCCGGGAATTAGAGATGAAGATAAACCATATATTTTCGATGCTTTTTACTCAGGGAAAGGTCAAGAGGGGCGTGGCTTAGGTTTGTATATTTCGAGAAAACTTATGGAGCGTAATGACTACTCTATTGAATTGGCAGACACAACCGAAGACGAAATTTTAACTGGTGCTAACTTTATTGTGAATTTTATAAAGCAAGAGCGTAATGAATATTGAAGAACTTTTTTCTGGTATTGGAATGGTTGTCGATGATCAAGTATACAATCAAGATAGCAGTGACAAAATCATTCGTATTGTTGAGAATCTTGAATCAAAAGGATTCCCTTTGGTCAAATATGCAGATGTTCCAAATGTAAGTTTGGTCAATATTGCTAAATTTAGCTTTGTTTTGTTGGATTGGGAACTCGTTAGTATATCTGATGAAGAAGGCAATCCTATACCTCATGCATCAGAATTAGAAAAAAGTACCAGAGCTTCTCTCCTCCAGTTTATAAGAGGAATTTTAAAAGATTGTTATTTACCCATTTTTATATTCAGTAATAGTGGAGTAGAAGATATAAAAAAAGAACTCCAAGATAATAAAATAGATGTTGATAATATACCCATTTTTATAAAAAGTAAATCAGATATCATTAGTGATGGGAATGTAAAAGTGATGGAAGTGATAAGTGCATGGATAGATGAAATGCCATCTATATATGTACTGAAAGTTTGGGCAAATGCAGTAGAAAGAGCCAAGACTCACACATTTCAGCAATTGGGCAATGCAAAATATTGGCCATTAGCAATATGGAAAACGGCAGAAGACGATTCGGTCAATCCCAATGAGGAACTTTTAGATGTCTTGACACAAAATATATTTGAGCGGATGCAGCCAATATCTATTGAAAAAGAGCAATTGTTCAAAATTGGTGAGATAAAATCTACTAAAGATGAAATGTTGAATGTCCTTCGAGCTCAACGATTAGAACTTAACCCAAGTAAGGATTCTTCTATGACTGGTGATATTTATAAATTAAAAGGGAAGTATTATTTAAATATTCGTCCAACATGTGATTGTGTAGGTCGAAAAGAGCATGAATGTACTGATTGCAAAAAAAAGAATTGTATTGAGTGTTCAAAAGCTAACAAGGTTTATCTAATTAAATTCGAAGCATTAAAACAACAAGAAGAAAAAGACTTGTTTGAACATAAGTATGGAGTTTTCAAAGAACGAAATAATGAAGCTATTTTAGGACCTCTCATAGGCAACAAATTTTATCGCTTTAAATTTCAAGAAATAACAATAAAACTTTATTCTGATGTTAAAGAAAACAAGAAAGGTCGAATTTTACAACCATTCATAAGACATATAACAGAACGTTATGCACTATACATACAACGTCAGGCCTTACCGCGTATTCCTAGTCAGGCAATATCTGATGAGCATTCTGACCTTATATCAGATGATTGTAATAAAGAGTCGGGGTAGTTCAATACAATAAATTGAATTTCATCTCGGTCTTTAAGTGGATAATAAAATATATATCAATAGAGATAAATAGATTATTTACCAAAATTTGCCCGAAAAAAAGAATTTAATAAGTAGTCTTCTTTTGGGGTGGTACACTTTTCAAATGCTACCCGGGTCCCTTTTCAAGTGTTAGCTACAGTCATGTTCCTTTCGGATGAAGTCTGCCAGTCCATTAAGAAATTCGGTAAGTTTGCCCGGCTTTCGTTTTATCACGTCCTCATGTTTTTGGTGGCAGTCACTTATCTTGATGTTGAACAACCATTCAAATCCTTTGGATAAGTCCACCAAGTAGGCAGGTTTGCCATTTTGATATACGATGTCTTTGGAGAGGAACAAGCCGCTTACCATTTCCATGATATTGATAAGGGGTGTTTTATCAGCGAGGTAGAGAGGGGAAGGTTTTTGTTTTTCAATCTGCTGTTTGAGTTGTTCCGGATATTTGATGCGCCATTCAATAAGGCGTATTTCAGTGTTTAGTAGTCCTATCGCTTCATCAATTAAATGCAAATAGGGTATTTTTTTCTTGCTCAAACTGTGCCCGATATGATTTAAGGCGGTACAAGCCAAAAGAAAAATAGCGAAGTAATACGCTATATTCTTGCTCTTTGATGCTGAAATTAACTACATGGGTAGCCAAATCATTGATAGCTTCTGTCAGTTCTGATACTGAAACTTTGCGTTGCGAGTATTCCGCCAATAGACGGAACAATTTCTGTTCTAATAGTTGCGTTATCATTTTAATTTAAATTCTTATTTGATTAATGGATTGATTTGAAAGACAAACGCTTATAAAAGTTTTAAAAAGTTTCGGGTAACGATTTGGAAATTGTGCTAATTTCAGTACTTTACAGTACTCATACTCATAAGGCAACTCTTCTTGGAACAAAGATAAGAATATTTTTTTGATTAAAGAAAAATCCCGAAGAGAAAAATAAAATATAAGGATATGAATATTTTTTGATGAGCAATAATTTCATAGAGAAAAAGTGGAAATAATTATTTATGGTTGAAATACGAGGAAATGAAATATAAACCATAGTCATAATATCAGCTTCTGAAAAATATTTGTTCGTATTCAAAAAATGAATGCGTGACATATGTGGTGGGAAAAGATACCTCGAAAATCCCAATAGTTTTAAAAAGATCATAAAAATCAAACTATTCTATGAAAAATGGAATAAATATCAATATAATCTCCATGAAAAGAATACACAAATACTGCTGGCTAGCCTTTATACCAACAGGTATCGTATGTTTTTGATTGTTCCGTTGGTCGGCTCTAGTGTTATGTAACAAGTTTATTCCGTAAGCCAAGCCAACTCTTTATGCTGTCCATCTTCTGTGATTGTTTGTGCATGGGCAGCAAATATTGCACATAGTCCTAATAAAATCTTTAATATTTTCGTTTTCATGATTTCAATATTTAAAAGTAATAAAACAATCCTATTGACAAACCGTGTATCGATTCGAAGTAGTGGTCGAATCGATACCGTTCTTATCCTTCGTTTACACTCCCATCTGATTCTATCCAACGCACATCGCTCTTCACCCTGTATAGGCTGTATTTATATTTCAATTCACACCCTACATGCCGGAACCGATAGGCAATGACGACTTGGGGAGACAAGCCATAAGCATTATACTTTTTCTTCAGAAAAAAATGGTCAGTCCATTTATTTCCATCCCACTCTGTAAGATATTTAATATCTCTTTTTGAATGTAAATAGCTAAAAAACATGCCCCCGAATACGTGGATGCCTTTCCAATCAAACACGATATAATTATATCCGAGTTCCGTTCCCCAGATGCGATGCAAACAGGGAATGATATTATCGGTCTTATGGTATTTCCGTTTTTTTACTGCTGTAATCCACATAGAGAGGAACCATCAGGTAAAACGAATGTTTGTCCGTAAGTCGATACTTCACCGACAACTCAAATATACGCTTGTCAAAAGTTTCTCCCGATCGTCCGGAAAGCCCGAATTGTTCAAGAAATTATAACCTGCCCCTCATTGCGTAAACGTGGACAAATAAACAAAATTTGAAAAAAGACACGATAAAAAGCTATATATAATTTAATTGTATTAATTTTGCAAGTGGATTGAGTATATCCTCTTTCCAAGACATATTAGATTTTTAGAAGCGTTATGCTTATCTTGTAGGTTAGAAACCTGAGAAATTTCAAACGTAGTACAAGGATTTGCATAGTGGTTCTCACGCTATAGCGTGGGACTGCTTGTTCCATATCTGTACTACAAGGTTTTCTCAGGACCTCTAACTTAAGACGTGGCATTGCAGTTCCACGCTTCTTGGTTTTATTAAGAAATGTCTTTGAGGAACTGAAAAGACCAAGATATTCAATATGAAAAAACTTTGCTTCTTGACAATTACTGAAAATTTGATATGTGGCATAGCCGCAAACTCAGAAACTTTATTGACCGATAGTTCTATAACTTACTTCCTTGATGGCACTAAATCATTGAGGGATAGAATTACCAGAGAGTTGGATTACTTTAATGATGAAAAAATGTGTAATATAAAAACAAAATTCAACCGCTTATCTTTAAATATTACCACTTATCCATAAATGAGAACATTGCTTGATCCACAATAATTGTTTTGATTTCAAAATGTACATACTTTAGCACTTGAATTACAAAGGGTGATAGTGTGTTTTAATGGAAAAAATCAAAATAATGTCAGCAGTATAAACAGGACTACATCCATGTTAATGTGAAACTAACATACCAAACTATTATGGCAACAAAAAATAACATTCTTTCTGTTAATTCACGCGTCAACGTCTTAATTGAAGAAGCGAACAACTGTCTCTATAAAATAAATATGAATTATCTGCACAATTTCGTCTGCAATATTGTAAAAGCATCAGATGAATATAGACTGGAAACCATTGAAAATGTCTTAAACATTGAAGAAATTAATGACAGGAGATATTGGGTAAACTATGGGATTCCATAATTTATTCTATAACCTGTTCCAAAACATCATAAACAGAATTAATATTATTACTAACTATATTTCAATACTTTAATGCTTATGCATAGATTTACTATTTTTAAAAGAACAGCCCTTCTCATGCTAATGTGCATGGCGGCGGCATGGTGCTTGCCGGTGAAGGCGGCAGTAGTGGAGAGTAATGGGTATCGTATTGAAGGTTTTTCCGAAGATACCTATTTAAGCTACAACTGGGAACAATCTGACAAATTTTGTTCGATCTACGTACCGGAAGGTGCGCCTGAAAATGTGTATTTATCATTTAAATTAGATGATCCTTCTTGGGGCTCCGATTTCCGGTTGTCCATAATGGATAAGGGGGAATCCGATTCAAAAGGGGAATTACTGGTGCCCTTTTCTCTTGATGGAGACCACTATAGTTTCCATTACTCCATTTTCCAGACCGTTGGAAAAGAGATGATCGGTCGGAAGTATTCCTATACGGTTTCTCTGTATGGAACCCAAGACACAACCGCTTCCGAACCGCTGGCCTCTTTTGCCGGGAGCTACGAGATCAAAATGCCTGTGCAAGTATCCGTTTCTCCCAACAATATCAGAGGCGAGTTGAACAAAGCGATTCCCTTCACTGTAAGAATAACAGCCAATCAGTTTGCCGGGCAGAAAGCCATGTTGAACTTTGTGAAATTAGACGGCATGGCAATTACCTGCGACGAATTGACGGATCAAAACAAATCGGATAAATGGGCTTTTGCCATTAACAGCTTGCAGGATGCAATTTACCATTTTACACTGACATGTACAACCGAGACACGGCAAGGATTTGAAGCGCGATTGGAAAACGAAGAAGGTAATTTGTTGTTGGTCGAGGGGAATAACTGGATCTCGGTTTCAATACCTTTCGCCATCTCCGATGGAGACATTGCCGGGTTACAGAAAATAGCAGATGACAACAATAGCGATTTCCTGAAAGAGTATATCACCAATAAAGGATATATGAGTCCCGAAAATGACTCTATCCAAATCGATTTAGATGAAAATATCTCACCTGCCCGCATCAACAATCTGCACCTCATGATGCACAGTCTTAGAACTTTGGATGTTTTGGCTTTCGATTCGCTGGAGTATCTGACAATCAACAGGGCCGCCATCCCCTCTTTGGATCTGAGTACATTAAAACGGCTGAAAAGCGTAGGTTTGTACAATACTGGCATCACGAATCTGAACGATGTGAAACTACCGGATAATCCTGAATTGGAAGTCAGAGGCAATATAAATCTGCCGGTTGGCGAACAAGTCAGCGAATATGAATACCGACTGATATCCGGTACGCAGGTAGACCTTTCGGCCTACGCCACCATGAACGGAGAACCGGCAAACTTTGTCTGGAAAAAGCGTGTGGAGGGTAGGGAAACCGTTGTCGAGTGGAAACAGACTGCTCCCGGTATATTCACTGTACCCAATCTGGACGAGGCGGACGAAGGGAAGTATGTCCGCTACTGGTGCGAGATATCTTCTTCCCAATATCCGGAGTGGAAAATCCGTACCTATGACATCCAACTTGTGCGCGGTGCCATCGACTATAGCGAAGATGATATTCAACTACTGAAAAACCTCGCCGCCGCTAACCCGGACTGCCATGAATTACAGCAATTCGTGGCTAACAGTGTAAAAGGCTGGGAAGAGAAATGGGAGGACTACTATGGAAATGACCGGAACCGCAAGGTGGCTGTAGACTGGAACTATGCAACACCGGCACGCATCTCCAAGCTGCGTATTCGTAACATGGGCACTGTGAAGAACCTGGATCTTTCCGGTTTCACCGAATTGACCTATATTGATGTATGTGATCTGACCCAATGGATGGACGGTGCAAATGTCGGCTTGGAGACACTTGACCTCACAAAGAACACGAAACTCCGTTATTTAGAAGCGAATGGAAATTGGTCACTCAAGGTATTAAAATTATCCGGGTTGGCCGCCTTGGAAGAAGTGTATGTAAGAGATTGCAGCAAACTGGAGAGCCTGGATTTGTCGGCAAGCAAATCCACTTTGAAGGGGTTAAACATCGGTTTTTGTGATAAATTAACCGTCAATCTTGCTGAACTATCCGCCCTAGAATATTGCGATATCAGTAGTACGACACAATATGCTGACTATATCGCGAATCTTCCACAAAGCATACAGAGGCTTGAATGCAATTACACCAACTATCCGTTGTTGGACTTCGCAAAATACCCGAACCTAAAAAGCTACGGCATTCCACAAGATGTAGAGACGCTTGACATATCGCAAACAAAGCTCGAGAGTGTGACTATGAATGGTTCCAAGGTGCGTTATTCCACTTTTACCCCTAACCAATATACAGAGCAATATAGTTGCCAAGGGGGTAGCCAGATTACAATTCCGGATCTAAAAGAATCGGCCGAAAGCCAGAAAGAAACCATCTATGACATCGCTGTAGGTGATACAGTCGACCTTTCGACCGAAGCCGAGATCAACGGAGTTCAATCCAAATACATCTGGGTGGACGAATATGATCGGACCGAATCGACCGGTGTCTTCATTCCCGTACCCGACGAGCCGGGTAAGTTTGTCTATAACGGCGGAGGCCGTCCCGGAGTTTATTACTTCTGCATCATCTCGAACGAGAAATATTGCGAATATTCGGGAATCAACCAATGGAGTGGCTGGCGGCTGGTGACTTTCCCCATCAAACTTCCTGAAATCAAAGCCGGCTATGCCCAAGCCGAAGTCGCAGCCCTGAAAGCCATCGTCGACAACACCGACAGTCCGGATTTGAAACATTGGTGGGAAAGCGAAGTATGGAAGAGCAATGAGCAGCAGAATCAAGGTGGACGTTTCCAGGTTTGGTGGATGTTAAATGAAGAGACGCATGTATATCATGTAGAAGCACTGCAACTCATAGGTTTGGGTGATACACTCACGACTTTGGATGTTTCAGCGTTCAAGGAGATGATATCGCTCAATTGCGATCAAAGTGGCTTGTCAGAACTGTCCGTAAAGGATAACAACAAATTACAAGACTTGCAAATCAATTCAAGTCCCGAACTTACAACGTTAATACTGCCGGACGAAAAGACGAATTTGGAAACCTTGTATTGTCTATATAACAATGGCTTGGAAACCTTAAATGTAGCCGATTACACAAATTTGAAGACTCTGAACTTGCGCAGTTGCGAAAGCCTGACCTCTGTCGGTGATCTGTCTCGGTTGGCAAATCTGGAGTATCTATGGCTAAACTACACGATGCTCGAACCGATTGATATCAACAACTATCCGAACATAAAAAAGCTGGGCGTGCCGAGAAAAACGAAGACGATCGACATCAGCGGAGCGGGACAGTTGACTGAACTCGATGTTAACGGATCACTGCTGAAATACTCGACTGTTACACCGAAGGAGGATATGAGCTGCACGATAAAGGGATCGACGTACATGGACGACATCCCGGGAGCGTTATCCAAGGCTCCTGAATATTCCGAAATCCAGCCTTATTACCTCTTCCCGGCAGACAAGACGTTCAACATCGGTGCCGAATTCGGAAAATTCGATAACACCGAGACCACAGCTACTGCCCGCAAGGCACACAGTGGCGATCCCGCCCGAAGTGTGGTTGTTGTCGACAAACTCGGCGACATGCAGAGCTACAGCATAGAAGGTGGCAAAATCCATGACGAAGTCGAAATCATCTTCACTAATACGACCTATCCGGATTGGAAGATGACACTCTCCGGCCAGATCATCTCCTGTGATGGCGATGCCAACCTCGATACAAAAGTCGACGTGCGTGACGTGCCGGTTACGGTGAACCATATCACCCAAAGCGAGGATGCTCTCCCGTATGATCGGTTCGGTTTCTACGAAGCAGACTTGAACAACGACAATAATGTGGATGTCACTGACCTGCAAGGCATCATCAACCTGATCCTGAAACCGCAGACAAAAGGCGCGAACATATTGGCAGACGGCTATATTCCGACTGTCGAGCTTTCTGCCGAAAACGGTTACCTCTATATGGATGCCGAAGTGCCGGTCGCTTCTTTGCAACTTGAACTGACCGGAATGACGCAGGCTGAACCTCTCCTTGGAAAGGCAGCTGCACTTACACAGGCTTCGACCGTGGGCGATACGACACGCATCATCGGCTACAGCTTGAAGAACGTGACCATCCCCGCCGGAAAGTCCGTCCTTATGAAGTTCCCCGAAGGTGCACGCCTCGCCAAGGCTGTCTTTGCCGATGAAAAGGCACGAAGCCTCGAAGTCCGGACGAAAGGCGACATCGCCACTTCGAACGAGACGATCCGCATAATCGGTTCACATGAGGTGGCCAACTACCCGAACCCGTTCCGCACGACGACAACCCTGGCCTATACGCTTGACACGGAAGCCGATGCCGTCGAACTTCAGGTCTATAACTTCAATGGCGCACAAGTCGACATCGTACAAGGATTGGGCACACAGGCCGGTGAAAACCGCTGCACCTACACGACGCATCTCGGCTCTGGTATGTATGTCTACCGTTTGGCAATCAGCCGACAGGGCACGATCCGTTATAGCAAGTCTAACACGTTTATCATTAAATAGAGAATAAAGATATGAACATCATAAAAAGAAGTCTGACTATGGGGTTACTGCTGCTGACAGCAGCAGTAACCGCCCCTGCCCAGAATGTCTTCAGCATGAAAGACACGACAATACAGGCAAACACAACCGTGGCTACGCTTGAACTGGCACTGGACAATACTGACAAGGTCACAGCCATGCAGTTCGACCTCGTCTTCCCGAAGTCGCTGACATTTAAATCCGATGCTGTACAACTCAACAGTGAACGCGCGAACGGGCACGAATTAAAAATGGCCAAACAGGCTGACGATTCCTGGCGTTTTGTGATCGTAGGAACCGACAACAAACCGTTGGAAAAGAACAGCGGTACGTTGCTCTCCCTACCGGTATCCTTTGAAGATGGGTTTACAAACGGGAAACTAACAATGAGAAACGTAATGCTGACCAATCACGTAGGCGATTCGCTCTTCTGCGAAAACAGATTGGGTACCATCTTCCTGCAAACCATCCAAAAGAAATCAATCGAAATCTTGGGATTGGAGCAGATCGTAAGCACAGAACAACCGGCAAAGATCAGTTGGAAACCGGCAAATATTCAGTTGAATCCGATGTATTACATAGATGAAAACTGTACGACTTCGGCATCAGACGAGAATCTGAAGACAGTCGGAACCAAATATGTCGTGGTCAACTTTGCCGGTAATGATACACTCTACGCCCTCGAGGATACTTTCGCACTGGTCATCACTAACAAGAAACAGGTCGACCTCACCGTGAGCGGGACGGTCTTGCCGACCGCTTCGCCGATCTTGCAAGGTCAGCCTTTATCGACTTCTATCCTTTCAGACGGCTACGCAATCATTGCTTCCGCTACCGATACATTCCCGCTGCACGGTTCTTTTACATGGGTAAACGGGAACGAATTGGTACAGTCGTCCGGACAAAATACAATAATCTTCACGCCCGAAGATGATGCCTATGCACAGGCTGATGCAGAGATTCCTTTGACGGTCATACCGGTCTATGATGTCTTTGTCCAGAACCCGGAAAACGGGTCGATCTCCGCGACGGGTTTGAACAGCAATAACCGGTACGCTCATGGACAAAAGTTGAAACTGAAAGCATTCCCGAATGCCAACTATAAGTTTGCCAATTGGTCGAACGGAGTGACAACCGACACGACAACTTGGACCGTTTCAGGAAACGGCTCGATCTCTGCGACATTCGCACCGATCATGCATACAGTATCCTTCAGGGTCACTGGAAACGGGGAACTCTCCATTAAAGAGGCTGGCGGCAGTGAAGTTGTTACCGACTCGCAGGTACAGCAGGGAACGGAATTGCTCATTACGCTGGAACCTGGCTATGACGAAGTGACCGATACGGATTACAAATTGGAAAGCCTGACGTTGAATGGGGAACCGTTCACCTCCGGCAAATTTATCCTCGGACAAGAGGACGTTTCGTTTGTCGCCTCGTTCGTGGTGGCTGAGAATGAATCTCCGGTAGTCGTGAACGAGACTCAAAACGGCGTGCTACGCCTTTACAAGGCTGATGGTACGGCTATCCCCTCCGGAACGGCAATGAAAGACGGTGAGACAGTGCAGGTGATGGCATTGCCGAATGCCGGATACGAAGTGGAAGAGGTTCGGGTTAATGAAGAGCCGATCCAGCCGGATGCGGGCACGCCCAATATCTTTACGTTTACCACTGACGATGGTGCGCTTGTCGAAGCATTATTCTCCCCCAAGGCATTCCATTTGACCTTGGCAGGCGAGAGCGGCTCAATAACAGTAAAAAATGGTGATCAAACATTGACAAACGGTGCCGAGATCACTTACGGATCGACAGTTATGATCGAACAGCCGGAGGCCAATGATGGATACGTGTTCCGCTCATTGGTTGTCAACGGACGGAAGATCGAGACATTCCCGTATGCCTGGACAGTCGGTAGCGACGTGAATGCGGCTGCCGTATTCGAAGAACTGACTACGATCAAGGACAGCTATATCATCAATACCGAACAAAAGTATAAGTTCAATAACCAGGATAAAAGATTCCAGATCTACACGACGCAGACTTATGCGAGCGATTTCAACATCGCTTATTCTCAAAATGGTCAGGCAATAGACGGCGTTCCTGTCAAGGCCGGTACCTATAGCATGCAAATCACCCGACCAGCCGATAATATCTATAAGGAGTATAAGTCCTCCCTCGGTTATTTTGACAAAAAGTTAGTGATCGAAAAAGCCAAGATGACGGTGACAAAAGCCCCAACTTCTGGAGATAGGGGAGCGGCCTCAATTGACACGTTGAAAGTTGAGATCGAAACGAACGGTAACATCTCGAAATACACATACTATCCGAAAGACGAGGAGAACTATGAACCCGTATCCTATTTCTTATCTACCGGCAAAAAGGTAACCATTACATCTGGAAATGTGGTCTGGAATCCAAATGAAGGAGCGGAAGGAGTTCGTTTGAAGTCTTCACGCATGGCGACCAAGGCGGGTGCAGAAGAGATGCATGGGTATGTGAAGGTGTCAAACGGTGGTTTAGCCTACGATGCGGAGAATGGCAATTTCTCGATACCTGAAGGTACGACAATCACGTTGACAGCTATCCCCGAAACAGGATACAGGTTCACGGGATGGGATGGTAACAACAGTTCTGAAAGTAGTATAACTGTAGATGTGGAAGAAAACCTGACCTTACCAAAGGCGATGTTTGATACGAAGAAGAAACTGAAAGCGGCACTGAAAGCTGTATCATCTGTCTATAACGGTAAAATGCAAGAGGTGACCGTTACGAATATCAAGGATGCCCGGATCCGTATCTATGCCGACCGCGAATGTAACAATATCGCAGAGTTGAAAAACGTCGGGACCTACTGGATTAGCGTCTACCGTGATGCGACGGATGATGCGGAAGCGGTGCGTGACACGCTTGAATATACCATAACCCCGGCAACGCCTGTTGTCACATCTCCTACGACCGCTCCGATAGCGGCAGGAGAGACATTGACGCAGGTTCAACTGTTGGGCGGTAATGCCGGTATCGTGCCTGGTACGTTCAGTTGGGTCGACTCTACTGTTATCGTCGCTGAAGGCAAGGCAAGTTCCTATAAGGCGTTGTTTACTTCTGCCGATCCGAACTATAATTCGACAGAAGTAAATGTGACGATCGAAGGACTGGGAGTGAAATCGACTGAACCGGATCCGACTCCTAATCCTGATCCCGATCCAACTCCGGACCCTGATCCTGATACGCCTACATCTATTGAAGAAATCGCTTCAGAGACATTATTAGTCGTTCGTGAAGGCGCGTTAGAAATCCATCCGGCAAATCAAGTGGAAGTAGCTGTCGTCTCACTTAGCGGCAAATACGTGTACAATGGGAAGATAGGTGCGGTTACGACTGTCCAGATTCCTCAATCCGGTATCTACATCGTATCCTTCATAAAAGATGGTAAAGCCGTTGCTCGCAAAGTGAGAATATTATAATTATTCTTCTGTCAGAAGAGCATAAAAGGGAAAAGGATATCGGGGGAGTGCTCCGATATCCTTTTCTTTTTTCAAAATTACACCTAGAATATTCAGTAAATATTCTAAAAATAAGATGCCGATGACTGCCTATAATCATCTTATATACCATTTTCATACAGACTTAAAAAATATCAATAGATTACGCTACACTTTTTCTTTTCGTAAGCAAATCTTAATCCGGATCTTCGTCGCATGAAAGAAAACAGGATGCGCCAAAATGATTTGGGGTATACGCAGAAACGGGGTTAGTGACAAAAACAGCCTTTCGATGCGGGATTGCCTGTTCCATGTTATATCGTTAGATAAATCGCGAGAAAGAACAAAGCAAGTCAGAATTGCCCGATAAGGCCAAGCATCCGTCAAGACTTGTTAATATGAAGATAACACCTGAAATTGAAACCATTATCCTTAATTTGCGTGAGACGAGAAGATGGGGAATGCAACGGATTGCCAACTATCTGCTGAGGATGAAAATAAAGCTCTTTGCCATGACGATGTGGCGTGTATTGAAAAAGCATCAGATCAAAACGATAGTGAAACGTTGCAAAAAGTTAGACTATATCCGATACAGTAAAGAAATTCCTGGGTAAAGGGTTCAGCTGGATGTAATGAAAGTACGAAACGGAGCATACCTGTTCACAACCATAGATGATTGTATCCATTTGATAATCATCCATGTATATCCCAATAAAAAAAACAGAAAGTACAATTCATTTCTTAGGAGAGATACTGAACACCTTTCCTTTTCCTCTTCAGCGGATACAGACTGATTGGGGAACAGAATTCTTTAATTATGACTTCCAATATGAACTGTATGACCATTTTATCTAATTCAGGCCAATCAAACCGAGAACTCAGCATCTGGATGGCAAAGTTGAAAGATCTCAGCAGACCAACAATACAGAGTTTTGGAATCTTATAGAATTTCGGACAAGACACTTGATTTGAATGTGATGGTTATGGAATGGCAGGAGTTCACAATAAGAAACGAGCGCATTCCTCACTAAACGGCAAGACTCCAATGTAAAAACTCAAGTCTGTCGAGCATCTTATCCCGATCCAACTTGATGTGACTGAAAAATTCTGGGAGTCAAACGAAGAAATCCTGCCACGTAATTACGAGTATATTAAATTCATAAAACATAGAAACAAGAAGGCTATTATCCTAAAAGTAGTGGAGAATCAAAACATATCGAGGATTGTTTTATGCTTTTTAACTCATCGAGCGCCCCCGTCTCGATGAGCGTAAAAATTAAATAAACTAATGTAGCGAATCTGTTATTCTGACAATATTTACATATTTTTTTTACCTATTGTCAGATTATTGTTCCTTTTTTATTTGTCAGTTTCCTTGAAAAATATTTTCTTTAAAATATTTTTTAATAAGTGATTAATGGTTATGAATCTATTAAAAATCTTTCTGATCGGATTTATCGTTTTAGGCTTGTCTAACAGTTGTTCTTGTAGACTATCCGAAGAACCTGATGGGGAAGTGCTTTTGACTGATTCCATATTGGCTATTTATCAAGATTCAATGGCAGAAGCTCCTCAAAAAGTGCTAGATGTTTTTTCCGAAAAGCGTTTGCATATGCAGGATAGCTTATGTTTTTATCTTTTGTTATCGTACGAGTCCAAGTGCTATTATTATTTGAACCGGATGGAAGACGCCTTTCGTACGAACAAAGAGGTAATCCGTTATTGTATGGATCATGCTTCCTTTGACCGTAGCCGTGCTCTTTTGGCTGAAGCATTCAATAACCAAGGCGTTTATTGGCAGGAACTGGGCAAACGGGATTCGGCTATTCGTGTATTGAAATCCTCCGTCGATATTTTGCAGACGACCCGAAACAGGAGCATACTTACTTCCGTCTATATAAACCTGGCAGATTGCCATCTTCAGAAGGGAGATTATCCCCATTGCGGTTTTTACTATCGGAAAGCTCTTTTGGTTGCAGACTCTTTAGGTCTTGGCTACCGGGATCATTTTGCCATCTATTCGGGATTGGCCAAACTTTATCTGGAATTGGAAAATTTCCCGGAAGCGAATGAATATTTTGTGAAAGCCGAGCAAATAGGCAATTCTTGTACTCCCTATGAACGCTATTTCTTTTCCAATACCCGTGGAAATTATTATTATAATACGAAAGAATATGAAAAAGCTCTTGACTGGTTTCGGAAGGCGGACCGGATTACGGAGGCTTTCCCCCAGCCTCTTTATAAGGCAATTGTCCGAGGAAATTTGGGGGAAATATTTATCTTGATCAGACAGCCGGATTCGGCCCGTTTCTATCTTGACGATGCTCGCCGGCTATTCGGAAAGGCTTATGAACAACCTTCTTTCCGTTACTATATGGATGGGTTGTATGCCTCATTGGCTTTACTGGAAAACGATCTTTCGCAAGCGGAGCGGTTGCTTTCATCTGCTCATGACCTAAATCAGGTAAATCCGCTATATACCTATTATAATAACTGCAGGATGGAAGAGTTGTATTATAAGAAGAAGGATTATCGGAAAGCCTATGAGTTTAAGGATAAAGCAGATATGCTTAATGATTCACTACGTAATGTGAAGGTGAGAAATAGCCTAGCGGAGATTGACTTCAGGTACAGGCAGGATACGACTTTATTGAAAATGGATATACAATTGATCAATGCCAGGGATGAAATGTCCCGATGGAAAACGATTGCGTATTATTGTGTATTATTGCTGCTTCTGTCCTTGTCGGCTTCTTTATGCTGGATTCTGTATAGACGACGGAAACATGAAAAGCAATATTGGATACAGATGGCAACTATGAATCGTTTGCGTATGGCCGTTGTACGGAACCGCATTTCTCCTCATTTCATATTTAATGCATTAAATATCATATTGCCGACCTTTCGGCAATATGATGGATTGGATAAGCCAATCCGTTTACTGATAAAAGTATTGAGGGGAAATTTGTTTTTTTCGGAACAGATTGCTGTTTCCTTAAAGGATGAAATACAATTGGTAAAGGAATACTTACAACTGCGTTTGTTGGGTAATCCTGACCGGATCCGGATTATTTGGGAATTACCACCGGAGATACCGGATGCTTGGAAGATTCCTTCGATGTCTGTCCAAATACCGGTAGAGAATGCTGTGAAATATGCTTTTGACCCGGAAAACGAAGAGGCTTGCATACATATTCGTATCATCGAAAAGCAAGGTAGCCTTTTTATCGCAATCGAAGATAATGGTATCGGTCTTACTGCGGACATGCAGAACCGCCAAGAGGAACAAGGTACAGGTTACGGACTGAAAATTCTGCGCCAGACCATTGATATTCTGAATAGCCGGAATAAGAATAAAATGAACTTTATTATACAAGACCGTAACCTGCTTGAACCGGGAGGTCACGGAACTTTGGTTTCTCTTGTTGTACCGTTAGATTATACATTTGATTTATGAGTGAAGAAATTACAGTCGTGATTGTAGATGACGAAGCGGCTTCTATCCGCAATTTGAGTAATGATTTGTGTGTCTATTCGGATGTGCGGGTTTTGGAAACGACCACTTCGGTAGAAAAGGCAAGAAAGATCGTGATTCGCCAACAGCCGGATTTGCTTTTTTTAGATGTGGAGATGCCGAAGATGTCCGGTTTGGATCTATGGCAAAGTATCCATGCGGATGTCCATGCCGATATGCGTGTTGTTTTTTATACAGCGTACGATAAATATGTATTGGAAGCTTTGCGGGCTTCTGCTTTCGACTATCTGCTGAAGCCTTATCTTCCGGAAGAATTGGATGCCGTCATCGAACGTTTCCGCTGTGTTTTTTATCGTAGCAGGGTGAATATGGAGCAGTCCATGCGCCGTCTTTTAGCCGATGACTGCAAATTTGCCATCCAGACGGTGACCGGCCTGTTGTTTTTGAAGCGTAGTGATGTGTTGATATTTCGTTTTTCAGACGTGAGCCGTTGCTGGCAGCTCTATCTGTCCGACCGTACGGATTACAAACTCCGCATGAGTGTTTCTGCCCGCGATTTGATGAACATGAGCGTCTCGTTTGTCCAAATCAGCCAAAACTGCATTGTCAATCTGGACTATTTATGCTCAATTGAGAATAAAACTCTCGAATGCCACCTTTATCCTCCTTTTGACGACATTGAATTAATCGCCTCTCGCCGATATTTCGGAAAGGTGAAAGAGGTGTTAGAGATTTTGTAAGGTGTATCGTCTTATCAATGTAAGATGTATTATCTTCCCGGCAACGATGTTTTTCATGTTGTTCGGGAAATTAAATTTTGTGTTTGTCTGCTATTCTGTACCGCTTAACGATGGAATGCCACTTTTGTCCGCGCTTTGAGTTTTAACCGATTGTGAAGGTTATGGATGGTTTATATATTTGAAAATTATTTAAGAGGGGATGATCTCCTGTTTATTTGATAATAATTTAAAATATATAATTATGAAGCTCTCTTGTTGCTTTTTACATAGGAATATTGCTTGTATGCTATTCCTTGTGATAAGTATGGGCATAATTCCTTTTTTCGGAAATGCCCAAATGGTTCAAACAGCTCCGAAAAAGGGCAAGTCACAATTAAGATCGATTTATTCAAGTGTCCCTTCCGGTTATCAACAATTGGGAATGTCAACTTTGTATTATAAACAAACGAGTGGGGCAATTGATCTTATCGGGCAATTCGGTAGTCAGTTTTATTCGTCGACTTTTTCGAATGGGGGATATAAAAGTGCAATGAAAGTTGGAAGTAATGGTGCAGTTTCAATAAACAGTTCTTTAGAAACGACTTCCGATGGAGTGACTGTAAAAATAAATGTAGTTGAATATAACGGATTAGCGCAATTCCAATATAGTGTGACGAATACGAATGCAACAGAAAAAGTATTTTCTTTAGGAAGCTATGCAGACGTGATGATTGGTGATAATGACAGAGCTCCTATTGTTCGCAAGAACTATTTGGATGGAGACACGTACGGATTACAAATGAAGCATAGGAACGAAGAAATAACGTCTTCTCTTGTTTTGCTTTTTGGAAAAGGGATGGATGGAGTGACTCCTGTGGATGATTATTGGTTCGGTAATTATGGCGCTAATTCTAACCCAAATGAGATTGTAGGTAATTACCAACAAAGTACTAATTGGAAAGTTGAAAATGGAAATTATGATAGTGCGTTAGGCTGGTGTTGGAAAGAACGCGTATTGCCACCGAACAGCACGACTATTTATTCTGTCTTGATCGGGGTTGGTGATGTAACGCTTTTACCCATGATCCAGAATTTGGAAGTGTCGGTGAAAGATACGACTCTGTGGAATACGTTGTCCAATCCTCGCGTATTTACGTTAACCGGAACCTATTTCAGTCCGGCATCCCATAAGGGAGTGATCTATTATTCGGTCGATGAGGGGGAATGGATGCAGTTGTCAGACTCTTTGGCTTCTGAAGAAAGGATCGAGCAAACTGTTTCCGCTTCTTTTCCTTTAAGCCGTCCGGTCCATTCCGTACGCTTTTCTGTTAAAGACCAGGCCGGTGCCAACTCCCCTTATTATACGATCAGTTACAGGGAGGTATCCTCTTTGACCGTAAGCGGACTGCAAGACATGGAGTATACCGGAGAAGCTGTCTTGTTGCCTTCGCTGGCTTTTTCCGATCCTCAAAGTTCCGTGCCGTTGGTTCCTGATGAACAATTTGCTTTTTACTATTCAAATAACGTAAATGCAGGTCAAGCATCTGTCCATGTACAAGGTTTATATCCGCATACGATAGGAGAAAATCTGATCCATTTTAATATTTTGCCTGCTACACTTTCCGGAGAGATCACGTTGCCGGTGAATACGTTTGCTTATACAGGCGGGGAAATTATCCCGGATGTACATTTCAAGGATGAAAGATTTGGCGATTTGAATGGAGATACGGATTACGAACTGTCTTTTGCAAACAATAAATTCCCAGGGACGGCAACCGTGACACTGAAAGGAAAAGGCAATTATAGCGGTGAAATCACGGCTTCGTTTGAGATAACAAAAAAAACAGTTGAAAAAAACGATTTGACATTCGAAGGCTTCTCTGATGTAATCTATTATGATGGAGAGGCCCATCCGATTGTGATTAAAGCATTGGAGGGATTAGGCAACTATACAATTTACTATACAGATACCGAGGGCAATCGTTCTACGGAAGCACCTACCGACCCCGGTACCTATAGTGTGTCTATCGTTTTTGAAGAGGGGAATTATTTCCAAGCTACAGAAATGAATGATGTGACCCGTTTTACGATCAAGATGATGGAATCAATAGAAAACCTGATTCCTGAAAACAATACTTCTTTACCAACAGATGTAATCGATTTTTCATGGAAAGGTAGTGAATCGGCTCAATACTACCAGCTATATATATGGAAAGAGGGAGAAGAGAAACCAGCAGATCCGATTGTATCCCATTTACAGGCTGTTCGTTACCGAAACTCATCATTCTGCGATTTCGGCAATAGCTATTGTTGGATGGTAGAAGGGTTGAATGCTGATCATAAACTGATTTCACGCAGTGACATCATGACCTTTACAATTCTTCCGGCTCCCGATTTACACCTGACAGGAGTAGATTGCGGAGAGGCTTGGGCCGGACAGTTGCTGGATCTCTCTTATACCGTACAAAATGACGGACAAGGAGCAACCGGTCAACCCCAATGGTCCGATCATATCTTTTTGGTTTCAGATATATCAGAAGGCATCGGTAGTTCCGAAAGGGTTATGCATGTAGATCCTGTAAAGGCATTGGAGCCCGGGGAATCATATACGAACAAAGTATCCCTTTCCATTGGGGAGCGAATGGCAGGAACATGCTACATTGTAGTAGCTGCCGATATGAGTTATATCAATCAGATTGATTGGACACCTGTCAACAATGTCATTCCCGATCCATATTCCCCCAGTATAGAAGGGACTCCTTATCCCTATCTGAAAGCTATAGCTGGAGGGAATCAGTTGAAAGAGGTTGGTGAAAAGAGCGGATACAGTGACAATTTCTTTTATAAGAAGATCAACATTCAAGTGCCCGAACTTCCAGACTTGCAAGTACAGTCAGTAGTACCACCAACAGAGTCATTATCCGGTAAAACAATAACAGTGATGGCTACCATTGCCAATCAAGGGGCAGCCACCCGGTCAAATGCTTTTTGGTATGATGAAATATTCATCAGCAAGAGCAATACGTTTGACGGCACAGCTCTCTCTTTGGACAAGGTTCTGCATAACGGAGGTTTGGATGCCGAAGGATCCTATCAGGTATCTTTCAAGGTGACCATTCCATCCGGTTATGACGGCGAATATTATTTCTTTGTCAAGACCAACACGCTTGATCAAGTGTATGAACATGCAGCAAGTGAGAACAATGTATCCGTCAGTGAACAGACAATACGAGTGATAGCCTCTCCTACATCTGATATCCAGGCACTCTCCTTGGAGGTTCCGGCAACAGCCGGAGTTAATACAGATTTGATGCTAAAAGGAAAAGGAAAAAATGGAGGGTTCGAGGCTACCGATGTAGTCTCTTGGAGCGATCATGTCTATGCGTCACTGAGTGACCAGTTTGATGGTTCAGCTAAAGAGATCGGTCAAATCAAGCATTATGGCAAACTGAAACGAGGCGAAGAATATGACATAGAGGGAGCTGTTTCACTCTCAGACTTGAAGGAGGGCGACTATTATATATATGTAAAGGTAAATGGAGACGGTAAGGCCGGAGACAGTGATCTTACCAACAATGTTGTTCGTTCCGCATCCACTGTGAAATTGTCATATAGTGATTTGGAAGTAACGGATCTCTCTGTTCCTACATTCTTAAATGCCGGTTGCAGGTATCCTATTTCATATACCGTTCATAACAAGGGAACCGATATCAAAGAGCAGAATTTGTCCGGTACGATCTTTATATTCAGTACAGCAGGAACGAATGTGCGAAAAGTAGGTTTTTCTCAAACACTTGCGTTGAAACAAGGAAGTGCTGAGACGTATGAAACCGAATTGTATGTTCCCACATTACCGGAAGAGGATCAGTATCTGATTGCTGTAATGATCAACTCAGACAAAACTCTTCCTGAAGCTTTATTCGATAATAATTTATCTGACTATAAGCGAGTGCAATATACCCGCTATAAAACAGATGAAGAGGGCAATCCGATTCTCGATGAAGAGAATAAACCTATTGAAGAGCTCATGGTGGACTTGGCTATTAGATCAGTTTATGCACCCTCTTCAATGCAGACTTCCTCTACTGATTTCACAGTTTCATGGGGTGTAGAGAATGTGGGAGAAAGTGATGTCTCGGAATGGACAATGGAGATTTATCTGACTACCGCAAGACGGAAGATCATGCTAAAAGAGGAAAAGAGCAGCAGTCTGGCTCAAGGTGGTATCTCCTCGGGAGAGACGACTCTTTCTATCCCAGATCAATACTCCTCTTCTGCCACCGGATTGGAATTTAGATTATTACATAAGGGTTCGTCATTCGATGCCGACAATAGCAATAATGTAAAAACAGTTCCAATTCGTGTTCAATCGGCTCCTTTGCCCGATTTGCGTATTAAAAACGTAGCGATCAGTTCTCTGATTGCCGGGAGTACGGCAACAGTAACGTATGAAGTGGAAAACGTAGGAGCAGGTGAAACGCGGATAAAGGGCTGGAATGATGGTGTCTATTTAACAGAGAGAACGTCCATCAAGGGTCTTTTGGGATCAAAGACCATTACCAAGAGTTTGAAGCCCGGAGACTCCTATAAAGAGTCTGTCTCATTCCAGGTACCCACAAGCTTCAACGGCAACTACAATCTGTTTGTTAAAATTGACACACATGATTTGTTATTTGAAGGAGATGAAAAAGACAATAATGTGATGCAGCAGTTTGTTTCCGTCATTACACCTTCTGCCGTTTCAACCGATTTGACCGTTGAAAAGGTAGAGACACCTGCCACTTATACAGTAGGTGATGATATCTCAATCCGTTGGTCAGTCAAAAACGGCAATCAATATCCGGCTGCCGGTACATTGAAAGATGCTATCTATTTATCTCAAGACGAGGTATGGGATGAATCGGATCTTTTAGTCGGTACTGTTTCAGGTTCTGTTTCGCTTCAGGCCGGAGAAAGTGTGGAACGGATAGCGACCGGTATCATCTCTATGGCTGTGCCGGGTAGTTATTATGTGATTATTCGGACCAATCAGCTGAACACGATCCATGAATCGGACTATCAGAATAATGCCGCAACATCAGTCTCTACCTGTCAAGTAGACTTCAAGGAGTTGACCATAGGTGGCAAATCATCCGTCAACGGCCAGGGATTCTTTAAACTGAAAGCGGATGCAGGAGAATCATTGTTGCTCCATTTGGAGGCTGACGGAACAGAAAAAGGGTTCAATCTCTATGTTGCTCATGATCGGGTAGCCACTGTTACGGGTTATGACTATGTCTCAGTACAGCCCAATGATCCTTATCAGGAGATAATAATTCCGGAAATGAAAGCTGGCACCTATTACATTTTGGCTCAACAACGAGAATTCATTTCCGGTGTGGAAAATAATTTCACATTGGGTACAAGCGCTTCCGCTGCTGATCGCATGCAACTGACGCTCTCTTCTCAATTGCTGCAGTTTGGCATTTCCCGCATAGACAAACCGGAAGGAGGAAACAGTGGAGCCTCTACTTCACGTGTATTGGGTGCTAAGTTTGACAGTATCATGGATTACCGTCTCAAACGTGAAGAGCGTATTATACCGGCTGAAGCCATCTATTTCCAGAACTCATCCGAATCATTGGTATCGTTCCACTTGGATGAAGAGTCATTAGGAGTCTATGATGTGGTGGTAGAAAAGCAGGGAGGTGTAACAAGTGAGGTGAAGTCCGGCTATACGATTGTACAAAACAGCCCGAATAAATTGTTGACTAAGATCATTACCTCTTCCAGCTTCCGTAGTGGTACAACCAATCCGGTCACGATCGAATATGCCAATGATGGTTTGTCGGATGTTGTGGTTTCCGAACTATTGTTAGTCAGTGAGAATGGCCATCCAATCGGAATGACGGCTAAGGATGTGAAAAAAGGGGAAACAACATTGAGAATTCCTATTGTTGATTCTCAAACCAATCAGCCGATGTCGGTTGCTCCCGGCTCAAAAGGCTCATTTACAGTCTATCTGTATGCCAATAGTATAGGTACTGTTTCTTTACAACTCTATGTGATTGAATAAAAATAAAACATTACGATATGAATATCAGAAAAGTCTTGAAATGGGGACTTGTGGCATGGATAGGTGCTGTCAGTGCCTTTTCGTTACAGGCCCAGAATGTAACCAAGCCCAAGATTGCTTGTCCAAACGGGCTTTGGGTGAATAGCTACAACGGAGTGTTGTTTTTTACCCGTGTGGATGCAGAGATGAAAAACACGGTGTTGCCGATGTCTCTCCAGTTCTATTACAACAGTTCCTATAAGGATCGGAATTATGGTTATGGATTGGGCTTCTCGATGGGTGAGGAGATGCGTTATGAGTTGTCTCAGTCTGCGGATAGTGTCACAATCGAACGAGGAGATGGACGAAGTGATGTGTATGTCAAAAGGAACCACTCTTTCGAAGCTCCTACAGGAGTCTTTGACCAATTGACCCAACCGGGTGAAGGGCAGTTTGTATTGACCATGAAAGATGGAACCATCTACCGTTTTGAAAACGCAGCACACAAGCGGGTGACAAAGATAGAAAACCGGAACGGCTTGGTTACAACGTTGCAATATCAGGCAAACGGGCTGTTGACCGGTCTCTCGGATAATGCAGGACGTTCGTTGGCTTTAACTTATAGTGAGGGGTTGCTGACCAAAGCGACCGGTTCATTCATCCAGGGAGAGATCTCTTATCAGTATGATAGCCAGAAGCGTCTGACGAAAGTGACCGATCCTATGGGGTATGCCCGTTTTTATGGGTATAACAAGCAGGATCAATTGACTTCCATCACAGACCCCATGGGACATGTAACGGAGATCGGCTATACACAACAGGGTGCTGTCTATCGGGTGAAGACAGCCGTAAGTGAAAAGGTGATACGTTACGAAGTGGCCAACAAGCGGACCGTCATTGTCGATTATACCGAACCGTCCACTCAATTCTCCTATTATGTCTGGGACGACAAAGGGCGTGTCATTGAGAAAACAGGTCTCTGCTGTGGTATTCAAGAGAAACTGGTCTATGATGATGACGATAATGTAACCCAACGGACAGATGCCAACGGGAATGTCCGCACCTTTACGTATGATTCGAACGGCAATATGTTGACGGCAACCGATCCGGAAGGATATACGGAGAGCTACACGTATGAACCGGCTTTCAACCAAGTGGCCTCTTATCGCGACAAGAATGGAAACAACTATTCTTTCTCTTACGATGGTGCCGGTAATCTGACCACCATTTCCGGCCCTGAAGGATTTACAAACCGATATACCTATAATGCCATGGGAGCTCCTTTGACCATTACAGATGCCAACGGACAGGTGACACAGAATGAATACAACGAGCAAGGCCTACAGACTGCCCAAACGGATGCGATGGGAAACAGCCACCAATTTGTTTACGATGCTTCCGGCAATCTGACGGGCATGACAGATTCCCGGAAGTTCACGACACGTTACACCTATAATAAAAGGAATGAGTTGATTCAGTTGACCGATGCATTGGGAGGAGTGCTGGAATTCAGCTATGACCGGAACGGCCAAGTGGTACGAATCAAAGATGCCAAAGGACGTATTACGGCAAACACCTATGATGCGTTGGGAAACCTGCTGAGCATGACCGACCCGGCGGGTCGAACAGTCACCTATCGTTATAATGGTAAAGGTATGCCGATCGAAGTCAAAGATAAGGCGGGAAACATTACTGAATATGCATACGATGAACATGACCGGGTGATTCGGATGGTGAATGCTGAAAACGAATCAACCTCTTACGCCTATGACCTGAAGGGGAATCTGCTCTCCGTGGTGTTGCCCAATGGAAATACGATGACGTATAGTTATTCTAAAAACGATTTACTGATAGAAACGGAGGATGCTTTGGGGGTAATCGAATCTCTGACTTACGATGCTAACGGGAATGTGCTGACACAGACAGACGGGGAAGGACGGAAAGTGACCTATCAATATGATGGTCTTAATCGTGTGGTTTCATCTACCGATCCCAGCGGTAACAGAGACTCTTATGTGTATGACAATAACTCCAACCGCCTCTCCTATACCAATCGGAACGGTGATACGGAGTCTTACGAATATGATGCGTTGAACCGGTTGAAGGTGGTGACCGATGCGCTTTCCCAAAAGACCCGCTTTGAATATGACAGCGAGGGAAATCTGATTGCCGCTATCGATGCCAAGAACAACCGGACAAGTTACACCTATGATGCCTTGGGACAGAAAACACATATCACCTTTGCCAACAACACGACGCAGGAGTATGCTTACGACTTAGCAGGAAATGTGATCCAATTGAAAAAGCGGGATGGTGCTAAGATCAAGTTCACCTACGATGTGTTGGATCAGTTGGTCGAAAAGTTATATCCGGACGGGACAACCGATAAGTATGGATATGATCCGTTAGGACAGATGGTTTCTGCCACGAACCGCTATGCAACAGTGACGCTGGCATACGACAAAACGGGACGAATCCTATCTGAAACATTGAATGGACAATCAACGGGCTATCATTATGACATTCCGAATCGTATAAGCACTTTGACCTATCCGAGCGGAAAGGTGGTGGCGCAGAGCTTGAATGTACGTGACCAGCTTGTTGAGATTCGGGAAGATGGTACGGCGGTGGTAAACCAAACCTACAACAAGGCCGGACAGCTGACCTCCCGGAAGTATAACAATGGGATTACGACCGCATACGAATACAATACTAACGGTTGGCTTTCCAAAATAGCGGATGGAAAGATCATGAATCTGTTGATGAGCTACGACAAGGTAGGGAATATGTTAGCTCGTCTGGATCAGTTGCATCCGGAACGGAGCGAAGTGTATGGCTATGATAAAATCCAACAATTGACCTCTTTCAAACGGGGAAAAGAGCAGGGAGGAGACATTGCTCTTCCCACCCGTATGCAAACATTCCGCTACGATGCCTTGGGCAATCGCATAGCGATGCAGGAGGATGGAAAGACAACAAACTATCGGGTCAACAATGTAAATGAATATACAGAGGTCACCGGTGGGTTGGCGTTTACTCCGCAATATGATGCCAACGGCAATATGGTGAAGGATGAGACGCATACCTATCGCTATGATTACAACAACAAGTTGGTGCAGGTGGATGAAAAAACTGCCACCTATCTCTACGATGCCTTGGGCAGACGCATCAGCAAGAAGACAGCCGAAGGAACAGTGAACTTCTTCTATGCCGGTGATGATGTTATTGAAGAACAGGATGGTTCGAAAGCCTTGTTGGCTACCTATCTGATCGGAAACGGAATCGATGATCTAATCAAGATGAACCGGAAGGGGACAGACTATTTCTACCATACCAACCACTTGGGATCGGTAATGGCCATAACGGATCATTCCGGCGAAATACAAGAGCGGTATGAATATGACCCGTTCGGAAAGGTATCTTTCTATAATGGCACAGGCACACTATTGGCTAAGTCTGCCATTGGTAACGAAGTGTTGTTCACGGGACGGAGCTTTAATGCGGAATCCGGTCTGTATGACTATCGGGCAAGAGCGATGAAGCCGAATATTGGCCGGTTTGTACAGGTGGATCCGTTGTTGTATGTGGATGGGATGAATGCGGTGAGTTATGTGAATAATAACTCGGTGGGATTTGTGGATCCATGGGGACATTCTATTTCTAATATTGTTATGAATTCCTTTAAATATTTAGGTAAAATTGCAAAGGAAATTGACCTATCTCAAAAGGAAATCGTTAAAGCTTTTGCTGCTTCTTATAATAAAGGCTCAAAAATACAAATTGCGATGAGTAAGAATGGCTCTATCTTTGATATATCTAATCCTGATGGTTTTGTAATAGGAGAAGTTTTAATATCTATGAGTATAATGGGAATCGTTTCCTCTCTTTCGCTTCCTGCCCTAAAAAAAATAGATTGGGATAAAGTTGGTCAATTCTTTAATGATATGGGGAATTTTATGAAAAATTGTGTTAATGAAGATTTGTTAAACTTATCAACTGTTCTTTTGGATGCAGGAGGTATAGCAGGAACTTTAGCCTTAGGAACAAGTGTAACATTTGGTGCTGTCCTTTCTGCAGCTATCGGATCTTTATCCATAGGAGCAACTCTTGGAACGTATGCTCGTAAAGTGCCAGTCCCTTTCACAGGAAGAAATGTCGGTCAACATATCGATTCTTGGTGGTATGACCGACAATTAGACTATTGGGATATGAGATATAATGGTTTGAATAAAAACAATGTAAGTCATACGATAAATGGTCTAACAGGTATATCTCCTTTGGGTATAATGGGGAGATCAATAACCGGAGGTATAAATGGCTTTGGACTGTAATTATTGTGTATTTATTAATCTGAAAATCTAAATAGTATGAACACTATTTTTAAATATATTTTATGCTTGTTGCTTTTTTCTAACGAATTATATGCCCAAGTCAAATGCAACCAAGGTAACCAATTCGGTTCCCTTGGTTCCAATGGAACCGAACAAACCGATTCCATCCCTGCTAAAGGAGCAGGGATGGAGATCCCTGTTTTAGCCTCTGCCGACCCCAATGAGATAGTGGGTCCACAAGGCTATGTGGATAAGGACTCTGTCCGTTGGGTCAGTACAGATGTCACATTAGGCTACACAATCTATTTTGAAAATGATCCGGAGTTCGCGACCGCCAATGCGCAACGAGTAGAAATCCGTTGTGTCTTGGAGGAGAATGCGGATATCTATTCCTTCGGATTGGGCACTTTCGGTTTCGGTAACTGGGTCTTCTCGGTGGAAAATGCACCTGCCATCTACCAGGAACGGTTGGATGTACGCGACTCCTTGGGTATCTATGTTGATGTTATGGCCGGTATCGATGTGCAGAAACAAGAGGCATTCTGGCTGTTCAGCAGTATTGATCCGGCAACCAATCTGCCCCCCTTGGAAGCAGACAAAGGATTCCTGCCGGTCAATGACAAAGAAAAACACAATGGAGAAGGGTATGTCAGTTTCGTGATGAAAGCGAAGACGGGTGTCGCTTCAGGAGACTCCATCAAAGCGCAGGCCTCCATCGTATTCGATACGAACGAGGCAATCCCGACCAATGTCTGGAAAAACACATTGGACGGTGTGGCTCCGACCAGTACATTTGCGGCAACGGCTCAGAAAGACCGTCCGACCTTTTATGACTTCCGTTTCGATGCGAAAGATGATGAAAAAGGATCCGGCGTGGACCAAATAACGGTATATCTGTCTCGCAATAAAGAGCCCTATCAGGAGTGTGCCGTTTGTACGCCGGATAGTATTTGGACGTTTGAGGCGGAGAGCGGTTCCGAATATGCTTTCTATACGCAGGCGGAAGACTTTGCCGGTAATAAGGAAGAACTGAAAGAAAAGGCTGAATTTACAATCCGGACGAATATGGCTCCGACCGACTTGTTCCTGTCTGCCGAAACATTCCAGGATGATATTGCCGTTGATGGCTTTATCGGTGAAATCTCTTCGGAAGATACGGGAGGGGATAACCAGACTTTCCGTTATGCGTTGGCTGAGGGAGACGGGGCGATCCATAACGATTTGTTCCGGATTGAAGAAAACCGCCTGTTGGCAGGAGCAACTTTCCGATGTGCGACGGAGACGGAGTATAAAATCCGGATTCAGACGACAGACGTAGGCGGACTCTCTTTCTCAAAGTCTTTTACGCTGAAAATGGAACAAGTGTTGATGAATCCGGAACCGTTGACTTTGGAAGTCGGCATTTGTGAAGGAGAATCGTATGATTTCTTTGGTACAAGCTATAGCGAAACCGGTACTTATACCTATCGGAAAGAAAATGAAGCGATGTGCGACAGCGTGTATATACTGAACTTACGTGTCGATCCGCTTCCGGCAAAACCGAGTGTGACGGTCTCCGGCAACCGTTTGACTTCCTCTGCCTTAAACGGTAACCAGTGGTTTGACGAGCAGGGGCCGATTGCGGGAGCAACGGAACAGTCGTTCACCCCTTCTGTTTCCGGCAACTACTTTGTGGTCGTTTCCAATGGCGGATGCGAATCGGAACCTTCCGATACTTATTATGTGAACCTGTCCGGCAACCAGCAGGTTGCTTGGAACTTGCATCGCGGTTGGAACTGGGTTTCCATCAATTTGAAGGATATGACAGATCCGAAGGCCTTCTTACGTCCGGTACAGGACCAGACGCAGCGGATGCTCGGACAGTCACAAGAGTTGACAAAAGATCCAGTTTACGGGTTGGTCGGCGAATTAAAAACATTGGCTCCCTCGGCTTCCTACAAATTACAGATGTCATCCAGTGCCTCTTTGGCTTGGGGAGGAGATGCTTTCCTGTCGAAAGAGATTGTAATCCCATTGAAGAAAGGATGGAACTGGTTGGGTTATGTGCCGACAGTCGAATTGACACCGGATGTGGCTTTTGCGGATGCGCAACCGATACGCGGAGATGAAATCAAAGGGCAGGCCGGCTTTGCCCAATATGACGGGGCCCGTTGGGTGGGTTCGTTGCAACAGTTGAAACCGGGAGAAGGGTATATGTATTATTCGGGCGAAGAAAAGACGTTCCATTATTCAACAGCCCAAGCAACTGTTTTTCGAAATATGATTTTGAATGCCGATATGGGAAACAATGTATGGAGTTACGACCCGTATAAATACCCGGATAATATGAGCATGATTGCTGCGGTCTATGATGGTGATATGAAGATGGAACCGGGCATTTATTCGATCGGAGCTTTTTCCGGTAACGAATGTCGGGGAGTCGGTGTTTATGCGGATGGATATCTGTTCATCACGGTGTATGGCGACATGAAAGGTGAAAATATTTCATTCAAAGCATTCGAGAATGCGACAGGCAAGGAATTGGCAGTGAAAGAAACAGTACGCTTCGGTGATGCGACAATCGGTAGTTTGGGCCAGCCTTTTGCCTTGCATGTGACTAATTCTTCTTCGGTTGGCATGGAGAATATCGAGGATGTCTACCTGACTGTTTATCCGAATCCAGTGCGTTCGCAGTTGAACATCGGTGGAGACTACCATTTAGTGAAAACGGTTACGGTTTTGAGCCTGAACGGGCTTCCGTTGATAAGGAAGACTTTGAACGGTAATAGCCAATTGGATATGTCGGATTTGTCGGACGGTGCTTATATTGTAGTATTGGAGACAGAGAAAGGATTTGTTTATCGAAAAGTGCTGAAATCGGCGAGTTCGAAATAAGTTATTAAAAAAACGGAAGAGGATATGAAAAATGTTGGTATTATTTTATATGTAAGTCTGTTGTTACTTTTTCCCTTTGCGGGAAAGGCTGCAACGGATCCGGACTGGAGTTGCGACATACATGCGTATCAGTATGACATGAGTGTCTATCTGTCTTTGCAGAAGGATGGTGTACCGGTTATCGGAGATTGGGTCGTGGCGGCTTTTTGTGGAGAAGAGTGCCGCGGTATTGCGGAACTACAAACAGTGAAAGATGCCTCTTTCTATTATATACGTGTCCGAAGCCGGGAAGAGTCCGGTGAATCTATTTCGTTTAAAGTGTATGACAGGAATGCAGGAAAAGAGCAGAAAACATCGGGCAGTTTATCGTTTACCCATTTGGAACAGATCGGGTATCCCAGTCAGCCGTGGGTATTGATATTGCCAACGATAGTGGATCCGGGAAATGGATTGGATGGTATTGACGAGACGACGCAAGAGATTGTGTTGACCGGAACTTGGACGCAGGAACAGTTTGACCGGTTGGCAGAAAAGATCCATAGCGGAGACGAATCCGGAAACAATGCGCTTTCGACTGTTGATATAAGCGAGGTTGTTTTACCTGACGATGTTTCTTTGGAAGGATTATTTACGGATTGCAGCAATTTGACATCTGTTATATTGCCGGATTTATCAAATTTGAATCAAATTTCTCCGGATGTTTTTGAGGGTACCAATCCGAACTGCCTTGTTTTTGTGGAGGATGGACAAGCGATTCCGGAAACATGGAGAGAGCAGGTGAATGTTGTGGAAGACGGGAATATTGAACAGCTTGTATTGGTAGAAGAAAAACCGTTTCATTCGCCGCTCCCTTTTTATGCGGAGCAAGCGGTTTATCGGCGTACATTTATCGATAATCGCCCGGAAGGGAGTGAAACAGCTGCCGGATGGGAGACGATTTGTTTGCCGTTCGCCACAAAGACAGTGAAGTTTGAAGGAAAAGTGCTTTTGCCGGTTAGATCGTTGGATGAGACTGCAACAGGCGATTTTCATATCGCAACGCTGACAGATCGGGGTTTTGAATTATTTTCTGGAAATGTTGGAATTTGTATGGAAGCGAATACTCCCTATGTGTTGAATATGATATCTCCGGATGGTGTAGCCATTGAAGGAGAAGTTTCGTTTATTGCAACCGGAGGTGTCCGGATTGCAGCCACTCAACCCTATTATATACAAGTAAATGCCCGACAGAGTTTGACGGGGGTTTATGGTCCGGTAGCCCCGGACAAGGATATCTATGTGATGAATAAAGCAGGAGATGCGTTTGTCGAGTGCAGTTTGCCGGTGAATCCCTTTGAGGCTTATTTGCAGTCGCAAATTGCATCCTCCTCTTCCATTCCGTTTATTTTGTATATTCCGGTATCGGGGGTCCAGTTGTCGAAAACGGTTGTATCGGTAGAAGAGGGAAAGACTGTTGGGCTTTCAGTTGTGGTTTTCCCGGAAAATGCAACAAATAAAAATCTCGTATGGAGCAGTAGTGATAATACCATTGCGACAGTTTCTTCTTTCGGAGAAGTTAGAGGCATTAAAGCCGGGACTGCTACGATTTCGGTACGAACCGAAGATGGCGATTTTGCGGCAGTTTGTATTGTTACAGTAACAGGAAATGGAGGGAATCCCGACAATCCCGGAGGCGAAGATCCTGATAATCCTGACGGTGGTGATCCCGATGATCCAACTGCTAATGAGAATGTGGAAATGCTTGTTATACAAGTCTATCCTACGCAAGTAGCCGATTATGTCCATGTGGGCGTTTTGCCAGCGAAGAGCTGTCTTATCCTGTTTGACTTTACCGGTAAGCAGGTGAAACAGGTTGCCTCTTGTGAAGGTGATGTAGATCTGTTCATGGGCGACCAGCCGAGTGGTTTCTATCTGTTGCATATCCTAGCGGGAGAAGAGCAGAAGAAAACGGTGAAGTTAATCAAGAAATAGCAGTGAATGAGATAGATAAAGAAGAAGGCGTTTTTGACACCTTCTTCTTTTTACATTTTATGTGTAGACATCCTCTTTCTGTGTAATTGTTAATATATCAGAATTGATCCGTTCCCTTATCGACAAAAATAATTGCCATGTTCCACTTCAGAGCGAAAAGTTTACATCCAATATTGATCAGCCTGACCACACTGTCATGAATCACCAAATGAGACAATGTACCTTTCCTTTCACGGAAGATAAGCAGACTTTAATTCAGACTGTTGCCATAGTGCAGTTCATTTTGAATCCGAATTGTCCAGTTGCTTTCTGATTTCCTGCGCCTCCCTGAACAGTCGGTGCGCCAGACTGTCCTTGTAGGCCGCCATTTTATGATTACGGATGCGGTTCCTGACAGAGTCCTCAAAAGCGGTCACCAGCCTTTCAACACGCCGGACCTTTTCCTCGTCGCGCTCAATGGTGAAATGCTTCTCCAGAAAGGCGATGTCGGGATCATCCCCCGGCAGGCAGATCCTGATGGCTCGGTATTTCAAATCGGCATCCTTCAAAAGCCGGTTCGTGCGGTACTGGTTGCAGTTGGTCCAGACGGAAACGATCAGTGCCAAGATCAATGCTGAAGCTGTCGTTACCACCGCCTTGGATGCGCTCTCCAAACGGTAGGTCACCAGTCTGCGCTCCGGTTCCTTTCT
>UMHC01016852.1_pt1 | contig 38425 bp, 25 predicted proteins | sample 1965381 | NCBI WGS metagenome assembly UMHC01 (sample SAMEA4836083, study PRJEB28245) | human gut metagenome | biome: gut microbiome; material: fecal sample | place: Denmark | collected 2008 | reverse complement strand
CCCTGCCACTGGTGGAAAAGACATCCTGAAAGTGTGGCGGTTGTCAACGCCCTGTCAAAAAGTTTCGCCATGACCGGCTGGCGCATGGGATACACGCTGGCCCATGCGGATCTTATCCGGCAGTGTATGAAAGTCCAGAGCCAGGTGACCTCCAACCCCTGCTCCATCACCCAGGCGGCGGCGGCCGCGGCGCTGGAAGGGGATTTCAGTGAAATGAGGGCCATGCGCGAGGCGTTCATGCGCCGCCGGGACATGGCCTATGCGGAGATTTCCACCTGGGAGGGAGTGATTTGTCCCTGTCCGGAGGGAGCGTTTTACCTCTTTCCCGATGTGAGTGCCCTGTACAGCGAAAAGATGCCCGATGATACAGCCTGCTGCCGTTATCTGCTTGATGAGGCCCGTGTGGCGCTGATGCCGGGTTCCGCCTTCGGCGACAGCCGCTGTGTGCGTTTTTCCTATTCTGTTGCGGATGAAGTGCTTGAATCCGCTCTCCACCGGGTCAAAAAGGCCCTGTATGCCTGACGGAGTCCTTTCAATGTCTGATGAACAACGCGCCATTCTTGACTGTACCCATGCGTTCCCCTCTTCATCCCGGACGGGAGGAGTCCCCCGCGACTCCCGGGCGGCCGAGGCAGCTTCCCGTCTGACCCGGGAAGCTGAACGTCTGCCTTTTCTGTCCATGCCCTATGCGTGGGATCTGAGTCTCAAGCTGCGGGGCCATGAGGAGTTCCTTCGCAGCTTCCGGCATATGCTGCTTCTTGGTATCGGAGGCTCGGCTCTGGGAGCGCGCGCCCTGCAGAAGTCCTTTGCGCCCGGTCAGGACAGGCCGGGATATGACGGCCCCTGGCTGTGGATTGCCGACAATCTGGATGAAGCGGCGTTCTCTGCCATGCTGGACAGGCTTCCTCCAGAGGAGACTCTGGTGGTTGTGATCAGCAAGTCCGGGGGAACGCTGGAAACGGCGGCTCAGTATCTGGCCGTGCTGCCCTGGTTGAAGCAGCATCTCCCCGCCACATGGCAGGAACACCTGTTCATGGTGACGGATGCGCAAAAGGGTTTCCTGCGTGACGAAACGGATGCCGCCTTTCTGCGCTCCCTGCCTGTGCCCGAGTATCTGGGAGGGCGGTATTCCGTACTCTCCGCCGTGGGACTGGTTCCCGCGCTTTTTCTCGGGATCAACTGGGCGGCGCTGCTGGACGGCGGCTGTACGCTGGGGCGTGAGCTTCTTGAGGGGGCATCTTCCGATCCCGATGGTTTCGCCGGCCACCCTGCGTGGAAAATAGCTTCCTGGGCGGCATTCTGGGCGGAAAACGGCAAGGGGCAGCTCCTCAGCTTCTGTTATGAGCCGGCGCTGGCTTCTTTCGGCCCCTGGTTCTGCCAGCTCTGGGCGGAAAGCCTGGGAAAGGAAGGCAAGGGAAGCATGCCTGTTTCCGCCGTAGGAGCGACGGATCAGCATTCTCTCCTGCAGATGTTTCTGCAGGGCCCGCCGGATAAGGCCTGCCTTTTTCTCGGCACGCGGAACAGCGTGCGGAAAGCTGCGGAAGGATGCGTCCGGCTGGGTGAAGGACTTCGTGAACCGTGGGCCTGGCTTTCCGGCCTTTCCCTGGGAGAAATATTCCAGGCTGAAGCTCTGGCCACACGCATGTCGCTGGTACGGGCGGGAATGCCTCTGGTTTCCCTTGAGCTGCCCGAACCTTCACCCTGGCAGGCCGGACGTCTCATTGTCCTTCTTGAGGCCGTCACGCTTCTTGCAGGCTGGCTGCTCGGCATCGATCCGCTGGATCAGCCCGCAGTGGAGGAAGGCAAACGTCTGGCCCGTGCCAGACTGGGGGCTCCGGGCGCGGATGACGAGCGGCGCCTTCTTGAGGAATTTGCTGCGCATCCCCGCGAGATTATGGAATTTTGATCGGATTCCGCCCGTACAGGTTCGGGCGGAATCCCGCACGGAGCGTGTGTGTTCAAGTTCAAGGGCAAACAGGAACAATCCGGACTTAATTCCCGCTATCTGCCGTTCGGGCTCGCCCGATTTTTTTCCTGGTTTTTTCTGCTGCTCGTTCTTGCCAGCAGCGTTTTTCTTTCTCTGTTCATCGCCCGCGCCACCACGGCCACACTTCTGGACAGCCAGGAGGATTATGCCCTGCTTCTGGCCGAGAATCTGAACAAGCAGATATTCAACCGCTTCACGTTGCCTGTCACTGTTGCTTCTGGACGGGTCAAGCTTGGAGATCCTGAACAATATCGCCTGCTTGACGAAGTTGTTCATTCATTGCTGCATGGTCTGAGGGTGGAGACCATCCGCATTTACAATAATGAATACGCGGTGACTTATTCCACGAACAGGGATGAGGTGCGGCGGACGGATCTGTATACGCAGGGCGTGCCGGAAATTTTTCAGGGAAAGCACCATCATTTCGATGTACTTTCCACAATGTCCTACTTTCAGGCCATGCTGCGCCCGCGCCTGGCCGAGGGGAGCTTTCAGCTCAGAACCATTTATCCTCTCAAGATAAACCAGGAGCTGTATCCCAACCTCAGCGAGGAGGATGCTTCCACCGTGCTGGGGGCTCTGGAAATCATTCAGGATGTAAGCAATCACTACCAGATTTCCATACGCAACCAATGGCTGATTATGGGGGGCTTCCTTGTATCCAGCCTTGTGCTGTTCACGCTGCTGCATGTAGTGGCGCGCAAGGCGGAAAAGGTCATAGCCGAACGCATGGAGCGCAATCTCCAGCTTGAGGCGGAGCTTCATCAGAGTGAAAAGCTGGCCAGCATGGGCCGTATGGTGGCTTCCATCGCGCATGAAATCCGTAATCCCTTGGGAATCATCAGATCCAGCTCCGAGTTTTTGCTGCGGCGCGAGAAGGCTGTGCAGGATTCCAGTCGGCCGATTCTTGAAGCCATTTATGACGAATCCTGCCGCCTTGGCTCCACGGTCAATGACTTTCTTGATTATGCCCGTCCCCGGCAGCCCCGCAGGGATGCGGTCAATATGGCGGATGTGGCGCATAAGGCCTTCAACTTCCTGGCCGGGGAATTCCAGCGTCAGAATGTGGAGCTTGTGGATGAGATTCCGCCCTTTCTTCCTGTTTCGGGAGATGAAGACCTTTTATACCGCGCAGTATATAATGTGCTGATCAATGCGCTGCAGGCGATAGGCGGGGAGGGGCGGGTCATCGTACAGGGACAGGTGCGCGATGACGGGAAAACCGTGCTTGAAGTCATGGACAGCGGGCCGGGATTTGCCGAGAACTGTCTGAAGGCCCTGGATCCCTTCTACACGACAAAGGACAATGGAACCGGACTCGGACTTCCCATCGTGCAGAGCATCATTACTTCGCATGGGGGAAAACTTGAACTGGAAAACGGAAAAGACGGCGGGGCCCTGATCCGCTTTGTTCTTCCCTCCGGCAGTGTTCTTCCGGATGAGGAAATGGAGCGGGGGGACAAAAGCTGACTTGGAACAGTCTGGTGAAACTTTCAGGAGTAAGGTCATGAGCGAGAAATCCCGCATATTGATTCTGGATGATGAAAAGAACTACCTGCTGGTGCTTGAAGCCCTGCTCAGCGATGCGGGATATGACGTTACGCCCATAAATGATCCGGAAATGGCAGTTTCCTATCTGGAGGAAGCTGAGGTTGATGTTGTCATCACGGACATGAAAATGCCCAAGATGTCAGGTCTTGATGTGCTTCAGCAGATAAAGCGCAGTTCTCCGTCCATTCCCGTGCTGATCATGACTGCCTTCGGCTCCATTGAAAGCGCTGTGGAAGTCATGAAGTACGGCGCATTTGACTATATAACAAAACCGTTTGCCAATGATGAACTTCTGCTTTCTGTACACAATGCCGTGGAGCTGTCGAGAGCGCATCAGCAATACCGCATTTTGCAGGAAAGTCTGGAAGAGCGTTACAGCACGCATCAGATTATCGGCAAATCACCGGCCATGCGCGAAACCTTGAGTATTGTCGACAGGGTTTCCGCAAGCCGTTCCACCGTTCTGATTACGGGCGAGTCAGGTACGGGCAAGGAGCTGGTGGCCCGGGCCATACATTTTTCGTCGCCGCGCAAGGACGAACCTTTTGTTGCCGTAAACTGCATGGCGTTTAATGCCGGTGTTCTGGAGAGTGAACTTTTCGGTCATGAGAAAGGTTCGTTCACAGGAGCTGTGGCCATGCGGCGCGGACGCTTTGAACAGGCAGATCGAGGAACGCTGTTTCTTGATGAAATAGGAGAACTTCCTCCAGATCTTCAGGTCAAGCTTTTGCGTGTGCTGCAGGAACGCGTGTTTGAAAGAGTCGGCGGAACGGAACCGGTCAAGGTAGATATCCGCATTGTCGCGGCAACCAATAAAGATCTGGCAAAAATGGTGGAAGAAGGACGTTTCCGCGAAGATCTGTACTACAGACTCAATGTCGTGCAAATTCATATTCCTCCCCTGCGGGAACGTCGGGAAGATATTCCCTTGCTTGTTTCCCACTTTATCGCGCAGATTGCATCGGAAAATGGCATAACGCCAAAGAGCTTTACGCAGGAAGCTCAGAACTATCTTTCAGGTTACGAATGGCCGGGAAATATTCGTCAGCTTCAGAATGTCATTGAGCGATGCATGGTGATGATTCCGCGAGATGTCATTGATGTTGAAGATCTTCCGCCGGAAATACGGGATGAGGAGTCTCAGTTCAAAAGTGCGGTGGATTTGCTCCCGGTCGAACTTAATCTGGCAGATACGCTGGATAAGATTGAAGCTGCGCTGATCCGCAGAGCTTTGGTGCGGGCGGATTTTGTTCAGGCTCATGCTGCGGATTTGCTGGGGATTTCCCGCAGTCTGATGCAGTATAAATTAAAGAAATACAATATAAGCGGTCATTAGAGCATTTTTGTCGGCTCTGTTCCAGAATAGTGTTGAACATAACCTTGACCGCCGAAGGCGTGGGCGCAGCGAGCTATGGAGCGACGCTCCCCCCCCGCATGGTCACGCGGCATGAAGGGGGCACGGAGTGTCATATTCTCCTTCTCCTGCGTGAAATCTTTGAGTCAGAATACAAGGTCCGGCTGGCAGATATTTTCAATCATAAAACGGAAGAGTGGAAGAAAGACTCAGCAAAAAGGGTGTTTCACATGAAACATTTCTTTGCCTGTTTCATGTGAAACTCCCTTTCCTGCCTCACTTTTCAGAAGGATCTATTTAAAGTTTCGGTTAGAAACTGCTCAAGAGGCACGGGGCCGTGCAGGCAAGTAATATTGGTTGTCTTAAAGGCAGCCTATATCTCCATGTGTATGAGAATAATATATATCCGCAGCTTGCTGGTGCCTTTGTGCAGCTTTGTTGCTTAAAAGCATCTCTTCATGTGACATTGCGTTTGAGCCGTGTTTCTGCTTTCGATATCCAAAACTTCGCGCTGAGCGGACTACAGAAGACCTGTCGTATTGCTGCCATGCGACAGGAAAGTCGTCGTTCCGTGCGCTGCCGATGTGACATGCCTCCGGCGGTCAAGACAATCCTCCTTTTCTTTTTGGAGTGTTTTATATCTGAAAGTATCTGTCGGCCGGATTCTGTGTCCCATCTGGAGGTTTCACACCTGAAACCGGAGCTATACGCCGCAATTCACTTGCGGCGACACCGGAAGAAAAAGGGGGGGGCGTCGCCTTTGGCGCTCAGCGCGAAGAGCTTTACGGATAAGGAGTGCAGAGATGATTCTCACTTCGCTCGACTCCGTAGAAGCATTTCACTCATGAAATGTTCCAAACAGATCTGTTCAGAATAGTTTGTTGTATACGGTTACGCTTGTTTCACATGAAACAATAAACTTGCAAAGTAATCAGCTGTCGATTATCAGAAAAGGAAGTTTTGCTATGGAGGGCAACATGGCACGAATTATAGCTGTCGCAAATCAGAAGGGTGGGGTGGGAAAAACGACCACATCTGTTAATCTTGCCGCCTCACTTGCTATCATGGAAAACAGAGTGCTGCTGGTTGATTGCGACCCTCAGGCCAACTCCACCAGTGCGCTCGGATTTGATCAGGAAACAATCGAGTCCAACTTATATACCTCATTTTATAAACCTGATAAGCTCTCGGAAGCCCTTTTGCCCACGGCTACTCCATACCTGACTTTGCTGCCTTCCTGCTCTGATCTTGTGGGAATTGAGCTTGAACTTGTGGACAAGATGGCGCGTGAATACTATCTTGCCGATTTGCTGCAGCCGGTCAGTCAGGACTATGAGTATATTATTCTGGATTGTCCGCCTTCGCTTGGCCTGATTACTCTTAATACCATGTGCGCGGCAAAGGAACTGCTGATACCGCTCCAATGTGAGTTCTTTGCGCTTGAAGGTATTGTAAAGCTTCTTCATACCTATGAGCAGGTTAAAAAGCGTCTGAACCCTGAAATTCAACTGCTTGGTGTGGTCCTGACCATGTTTGACGCCAGAAACAAGCTGGCACGTCAGGTGAAAAGTGAAGCTGAGCGGTGTTTCCCCAGCGATATGTTCAAGACATTGATTCCGCGAAATGTACGATTGTCGGAAGCCCCCAGCCATGGAAAGTCCATTTTGCATTATGACATCAAGTCAAAGGGTGCGGAAGCCTATCTTGAACTGGCAAAGGAAGTTGTCCGGAAATCCCCAGGGCGTAAAAGCTCGTAGTTTTTCGTCAGTATTCATGAAGGGGCAGGAACGACAATTTCAGCAGAGTTACGGGGGCTTTTTTTGAAAATATGCCTGGAGTCAATGGTGTGAGGCTTCGGCTTCATGCGTGATATCTGTGGAAGCAGATGCAGGATTGTCCGGTAACTGCATTCATTTCTCTGCCTGCTTTGAAATTGCGGCAAGTTGAACTTATCTTGATATGAGGTTGCAGATGGCTTTGGAAAGAGGTTTGGGCAAGGGGCTGGATTCGTTGTTTCGTTCAACCCGGGATGCGGAACAGCAGCCGGAGCGTGATATAAAAAAACTTGCGCTGACCCAGCTTGTTCCGGGGCCTCATCAGCCGCGCAAGTATTTTGAGGAAACCAGTCTTTCCGAGCTTTCCCTTTCAATTCGTAATCAGGGGATTGTTCAGCCGCTTATTGTCCGTCCAAAGGCAGACAGTGTTCCTCAGATGTATGAAATTGTCGCCGGTGAAAGGCGCTGGCGGGCTGCAAAACTTGCCGGTCTGACGGAAGTTCCGGTTGTCATTGCCGCATATGACGATATCGAGGCCATGACTGTGGCTCTGGTAGAAAATCTTCAGCGCGAAAATCTGAATCCTCTGGAAGAAGCGGAAGCACTATCTACGCTGAAGGAGGCTCATGGCCTGAGCCAGGAAGAGCTTGCCGTCAGGCTTGGCAAAAGCAGATCCGCCGTGGCGAATTCTCTCCGGCTGCTCCAGCTTTCCGAGAAAGCCAGAGATGCTCTGGGAGCGGGAAAAATCAGCGCTGGACATGCCAGAGCCTTGCTGGCGATAAGTGATGAACACGCTCAGACTGACTTGCTGAATGCTCTTTTGAAACTGGATTTATCCGTTCGGGAGTGTGAAGCGGCTGCAGATTTCTGGAAAAAGAAAGGTTCTTTGCCCCCCGGGCTTGAAAGTGCCTTGAGTTTGCGGGAAGACGATGCAAGGGAGGCAGGCAGACAGAGTGCAAAGCGAGCGCCAAAGACGGCATGGCTCAAGGACATACAGAAAAATCTGCGTCTGACGGTCATGCAGGGAGCCTGCATCAGCGGTACGGAAGAAAAGGGGCGTATTGCTCTTCCTTATTCTTCCCGCGGAGAGCTTGAATTTCTGCTGGATTTGCTGGGACTCGGCAGTACGGCAGAACATGCCGCGTCTGGTGGGCCTGAAACTGCGAAGCAGGACGAAAACTGGTCCGAGGCAGAGAAAAATATGAGTGGAGAAGCTGATCCCGTTATTGCAGAGCTTATTGAAAGGCTTGATCCTCCTGTCAGTATTGACAATGTGGCAGGCACAAGGAACAGCCGCAGGGAGAAAAAACATGCATAGGCTGTGTTCTCCCGACGATCTGCTGAGTCGTCTGGATACGCTGAGCGGCAAACGTGTTCTTGTGATCGGCGATGTCATGCTGGATACATATCTGGTAGGAGACGCACAGCGTATTTCTCCGGAAGCTCCTGTTCCGGTTGTAAGAATAGAGCAGGAACGGCATCTTCTGGGCGGAGCGGGAAATGTCGCGCGGAATATTGCCGCTCTGGGCGGAGAGGCGTCTCTGATTGGCCTATGCGGGTGTGATGCTGACGGGGAGCGTCTGAACCGCATGCTGCGTGATGCCGGGGTAACGCCTCATCTGGTCAGGTGCGGGGAACGTCCGACTACAATAAAGATCAGAGTGCTGGCGCGTAATCAGCAGATGATCAGACTGGACAAGGAAGACAGTTCTCCCGTGTCCAGAGAGGCCGGGCGTGAAGTGAGGGAAGCTCTTGCCGCATTGGTGCCGGGATTTGATGTTGCAGTGGTGTCTGATTACGGCAAGGGAATAGTTGACTCCACGCTTTTGCAGGATATCCGTCAATCTTCTCCGCAAGGTGACAATTTGAAAATTCTGGTCGACCCCAAGCCGCAGAATGTTTCCTGCTATCATGGTGCCTATCTGCTTACTCCGAATACCAAAGAAACAAGTGAAGCTTCCCGCATGCCTGTGGACGGCAGAGAAGAGATTATGGCTGCCGGAAGGGCGCTGCGCCGCGATCTGGATGTGGAGCATGTGCTGACTACGCTTGGCGCGGATGGAATGGCCCTGTTCGGGAAGGAAAATGATGTCTGGCATGTGGCTACATCCGCACGCCAGGTATTTGATGTCACTGGCGCGGGAGATACGGTCATCGCTACCACGGCCCTTGCTCTGGCCGCTGGTTTTCCGTTGCTGTCCGCATGTGTGCTAGCCAACTATGCAGCCGGCGTGGTTGTCGGCAAGGTGGGGGCCTCAACTGCCTCAGTAGAGGAAATTCGCGCCAGTATCGAAGCATGTCCTCCGGAAATGACGCTCTGGCGATAGCGTGGTTTTCAATGGCCCGGAAAAGTTCTGTTCATTCTCATGCTTGACAAGCTTCTTCCATAATTCTAGGCTTTTCTTCAGGATATATAGATAAATCGAGATCTTGTCTTATAGTATAATATTTTTTCCAGAAATGTTTCACGTGAAATGGAAACTGTCCTATGGGGCGTATGGCGTACTCATCCTGTGATGAGCCGTCAACAGGAAACCATGTGCTGTCTTTTTATCTGAGAGTTCCCCATGAAAGTCGGAGAGACAGGCGGTCGTTCCGGTGAAGACGTGAAGTCCGTAGCGGGGATTTGCATTCCGGCTGGAAAGAGTTTCCCTTGCAGAGCATCTGACTGTTCCGGCTGCGGAGGTAAGCATGCCTATTAAAATTCCCGCTGAACTTCCCGCCTACAAGGCGCTGGATAGCGAAAACATTTTCGTTATGACTGATGAGCGGGCGGAGCGGCAGGATATCCGCCCGCTTGAAATTGTCATTGTCAATCTGATGCCCACCAAGATTTCCACGGAAATCCAGCTGCTGCGTCTGCTCGGGAATTCTCCCCTGCAGGTTAATATTACGCTTCTGCGCACAGCCGGGCATATTTCCAGGCATACGCCCCTGCATCATCTGGAGCGTTTTTATCAGACCTTTGATGAAATCTGCGATCGTTCCTTTGACGGCATGCTGGTGACAGGGGCTCCGGTAGAGCATCTTCCTTTTGAAGAGGTGGATTACTGGGAAGAGCTGCTTCGGATTATGGAATATGGACGCGGCCATGTGTACAGTTCGCTGTATATCTGCTGGGCTGCTCAGGCTGCTCTGTATCATTTTTACGACATTCCGAAATACAATTTGCCGGTGAAGCTTTCCGGGATTTTTGAACACCGGGTGCTGCGGCCTTCCTGTCGCCTGTTCAGAGGGTTTGACGACGTGTTTCATGCGCCGCATTCCCGACATACGGAAGTTCTCGCCGGGGATATCGCAAGAATTCCGGAACTGGAAATTCTGGCGGAATCGGGTGAGGCTGGAGTAACCATGGTGGAATCGCGCGATCACAGTCAGGTTTTCATGACAGGACATCTGGAATATGAGCGCGATACCCTGGATGGAGAATATCGTCGGGATCTCGGTAAAGGATTGAATCCCTGCGTGCCCGCCCATTATTATCCGAATGATGACCCCGCACGAACTCCCCTCATGAACTGGCGCGCCCATGCCCATCTGTTCTACTGCAACTGGCTGAACTATTATGTGTATCAGGAAACGCCCTTTCAGCTTCAGAATCTGTGCCAGACGGCATAGCATGATATTTCATCAAAAATTCCTTTGTGGTTTGAGACCTTCCCCTTCAGGGGAAAAAGAGGAGTTGACAAGACGGCGAAGCCGATGAAATCCTTTTTCGTAACCTCTCCCTTCAGGGAGGGGCAATGCGCACGACCCCTGTCCGTCGGCTGCTTCAGTCAGTCGCCGGATGGGGCGACTGTGGATTGAAACATTCGGCATGCGGAACAGGACACAAGGTGATGACATGCCTGGAACAGTTCCGGAGGGAGAAGCTTCATCAGAGCATTTTGCCATTAACGTATCTACCGGCCAGGGCTTTGCTTCTGGCTTGCAGGTTTCACGCCTCCATCGGAGCTTGACGCCGCAAGTCAATTGCGGCTGCTCCGATGTCGCGGCGGAGTCTCGCTTCGCTTGACTCCGGGAGCATTTTCAAAACGAAAATGCTCTAAAAATTCCTTTATGGTTTGAAGGCTCCCCCCTTCAGGGGGAAAATGGATTTGCCAAAACGGCAAAGCCGATGAAATCCCTTTTTGCAGCTCCTCCTTTCCGGAAGGACATTCGCACGCCCCCTGTCCGTCGGCTGCGGAATCAGTCGGCGGATGGGGCGGCGATGGATTGAAAAAATGAAACAGCATCTTGAAACTCTGGCCGTTCATGGGGGGCAGGCGCCTGATCCTTTCACGCTGTCCCGCGGTGTGCCCGTGCATCGCACCACAGCCTATATGTTCCGCAATGCGGAGCATGCCGCGCGGCTGTTTGGGCTGGAGGAGCCGGGCAACATTTATACCCGGCTGGGAAATCCCACACAGGAAGTTCTTGAGCAGCGCATGGCCCTGCTGGAAGGAGGAAGCGGAGCTGTCGCCTTCGCATCCGGCACTGCCGCAATTTTTTCCGCGCTCATCAATGTTGCGGGGCAGGGAGATGAGATTATAGCAGCCGGCAACCTGTATGGCGGAACCTATACCATGCTGGATGCCATCCTGCCCCAGTTCGGCATCAAGACCCGCATGGTTGACGTCAATGATTTCAGCGCAATGGAAAAGGCCGTCAATGAGCGCAGCCGCGCGGTATATGTGGAGGCCATCGGCAATCCCGGTCTGGATGTGGCCGACCTGAGCCGTACGGCGGAGCTGGCGCATGCCCATGGTCTGCCGCTGCTTGTCGATGCCACCTTTGCCACTCCCTGCCTGCTGCGTCCGCTGGAACACGGTGCGGACGTGGTCATCCATTCCCTGAGCAAATGGATATGCGGACACGGCACGGCCATTGGCGGCATCGTGGTTTCGGGCGGGGCCTTTCCCTGGGGAAACGGACGCTTTGAGCTTTATGAGCAGCCTGACGCCGGATATCACGGCCTGCGCTGGGGGCATGACGTTCCGGAAGGAGCGGATCCGTTTCTGCTGCGTCTGCGCACGGTGCCGCTGCGCAATCTTGGCGCCTGTGTTTCACCCGACAACGCCTGGATGTTTCTGCAGGGGCTGGAAACGCTTCATCTGCGCATGGAGCGCCATTGTGAAAACGCGCTTGCCGTGGCCGGGTTTCTGCGGGATCATGCGGCGGTGGACTGGGTTCGTTATCCGGGCCTGCCGGGTGATCCGTCGCATGAGCTGGCATTGCGCTATCTGCCGCATGGGGCAGGCGGCATGGTCGTATTCGGCGTGAAGGGCGGCAAGGCAGCCGGGCAAAAGCTGGTGAATGGGCTGAAACTCTTTTCCCATCTGGCCAATGTGGGTGATGCCAAGAGCCTGGTTGTCCATCCCGGCAGTACAACGCACTCCCAGCTCAGCGATGAGCAGCAGCTCGCGGCAGGGCTGCGGCCCGAACTGGTGCGGCTGTCCATAGGCATTGAACACAAGGATGATATTATCGCCGATCTTGCGCAGGCGCTTGACGCGTGCTGAATGCCCCTTGCAGGGCTACCGCATGCCGTCTTTGCGTATAAAGGCATGGAAAAGAATATCCTGTCCTTCTTCCTCGGACGAAGCAGGCAGGACGAGTTCCTGTTCTTCCAGGCGGGCATCCCCGGCACGCGCGAGGAACGCGTCAATCTGGTCCTCGTTTTCGGCCCGGTTCACGGCGCATGTGGCATATGCCAGCAGGCCGCCCGGCCGGAGTGCCGGCCATACCGCATCCAGCAGTTCCCTCTGCAGCCTCGCCGCCGCTTCCAGTTTTTGCGGGGTCAGGCGCAGACGCAGTTCGGGGTTGCGCGCCAGGGTGCCCGTGCCGCTGCATGGCGCGTCCAGCAGGATGCCGTTGAATGCCTGCGGATGTGCGGCGGCTATGGACTGCGCCTCTCCTGCGACGATTTCGAGCCTGTCCAGCCCCAGCCGCTCCACATCGGTGCGCAGAAAGGCAAGCCGCCGTTCCGAGGGATCGGAACACAGCAGCGGAGCAATGCCGCGCTCGCGCAGGGCACAGCTTTTTCCTCCCCGACCGCAGCAGGCGTCCCAGAACGGACCGTTCATCATCCGCATTTTCTCCGCCGCGCGCAGGGCCAGCCTCTGTGAGGCAAAACCCTGACGTGAAGCAAGGCCGTTGCGGCTCGCATCAGCCACAAAAGCCATCAATCCTTTACTCTGAGACGGCTCCGGTTGTTCCGACGTTTCTCCGGGCATACAGGGGCCTTTAAACCGGGAAGAGTCCGTCGGAGGCAGAAAACAGCCCCCGGCGCTGAAAAATTTCGCTCCCGCTTCCGCAAGAACCGTGCGCAGTTCTTTCAGGCACTTTTCATCACGGGCGGCGTTAAGGCGCAGAGCGGGGCGTGGACGCAGCGTGGAGAGCAGGGAGAGACGCTGTGCCGTTTCCCGTCCGTACTGTTCCCGCCAGAGTTTTGCCAGCCAGAGCGGAAGGGAGCCTGAAAGGGCGATGTCCGCATCCTGATCCGCATTGCGCCCGCCGGATTTCGTCAGAGCGTTTTGTGACGGAACAAGGGCGGCCGCGCGGCAGGCATTGCGCAGTACCGCGTTGACCAGCCCGGACAGTCCCCTGCCGAATTTTCGGCGGGCAAGTTCCACTGCCTGATCCAGCGTGGCGCGGGCGGGGATTCCGTTCAGCTCCGTCAGCTCAAGGGCCGCCATGATCAGGATGATCCGCAGGCGGGGCGGCAGTCCTTCCGGACGTGGAAGAAAGGGGCGCAATGCGGCGAAAAGACATGCCTCGTTGCGCAGCACTCCATAGATGATTTCCGCTGCGAGAGCCGCGTCGCGTGAAGACAGTGTCTTTCCGGATTCTTCCAGCAGAACGGGAAGCGGCGTCTGATCGTCCGGTTTTTCGTGCAGGCGGCACAGAATGCGGAACGCCGCCGCCCTGGCCGGGGAGATTTCAGCCATGCCGCGCTCCGTCCGCCTTTGTTGCCTGCGCGCCCAGCATGCCGTACGGAGCATCCATATTTCTGAGTCTGCCGTTGAAGAAGTCCGCCGCGCTCATTTCCTGCCTGCCTGCCGGTTTGAGTCTGGTGATGCGATATGCTCCCTCACCGCAGTTCACAATCAGCCCTCTGCCGTCAAAAGCCGCTACGGAACCCGGCGCGGAATTCGCAGGAAGCTTCATCTCTCCGGCGTCCACAACTTCGCCGGGAAGCAGACGCAGCGGCAGTTCCTCTCCGTCCGTGCGGCGGAACAGGGTTTTTGCGCCGGGAAAGGGGGTAATGCCTCGTATGTGGGCATGAATTTCCCGCGCGCTTCTGGTCCAGTCCGGATACTCCTCGGCAGGCGAAATTTTGGCTGCGTAGGTAGCCAGTTCGTCATTCTGGGGCACAAAGGCCGCGCGCTGCTCCGCGATCATGCCCAGCGCGCCGACCATGAGCCTTGCGCCGTGTTCGGCCAGAAGCTCGAACAGAGACCCTGCCGTTTCGTGTTCTTCCAGGGAAACCGCCTGCTGAAGCAGAATGGGACCGGTATCCAGCCCTTTTTCCATACGCATGATGGTCACGCCGCTGATCTCGTCCCCTTCCATGATCGCCCTCTGGATAGGAGCCGCGCCCCTGTGCCGGGGCAGCAGGGAAGCATGCACGTTGAAGGCGCCGTATGCCGGAATATCCAGCACAGCCTGCGGCAGGATCAGCCCGTAGGCCGCCACCACCAGCACATCGGGCTTCAGCGCGGCCAGTGCGGCCCGATCCGCCTGTTCCCGGAAGTTCGGCGGCTGAAGGACAGGAATGCCCAGTTCCCGCGCCGTGACCTTGACATCCGGCTCCCTGAGCCTGCGTCCACGCCCGGCAGGGCGATCCGGCTGGGCATAGGCGGCCAGCACTTCTCCGCCTTCCCAGGCCGCCACGGCCCGGAGAATCTTCGCCGCGAAATCCGGCGTGCCCATAAAGACAATGCGAAGTCTGGAATCTGTCATAGCATGCGGCGGAGAAGACGTCGTCTCTTCCGCATCCCCCTTTTTCTGAAGAATGTTGTGATCGAAAGTCGCCGCCGAGCAGAACCCTGCTTTCCGGCCCGCAGGTTTCACGCCTGATGCCGGACCTTGCTCCGCCCGGTTCCGGGAGCATGTTCATTTTGAAAATCCCCTGAAACATGACACGGCATGTTCCGGACATCTTCCGGATACGGAAGATGGGCGGGGCGGCGCGCTCGGCAGGACTTTCGCATAAATCGCGCATGAAGGCGAGAGGGAGAGGAAGGATGGAACATTTGGCAAGAAGTTTTGAATATGAAAAAAATACTTTTAAAGTATTTTATGAAATGAATATGCTGCGTTAATGAAAAAAAATACAAAAGAATCCGAAGAGAGGAACGCCCGCAGCGTTCTTTCGCCAACGTATCCAAGGAGAGGAAGTTATGAGCGCAGCGCGCAACACGGTGAATCTGGAAACGGATTTGCTCATCCTCGGCAGCGGCGCGGCGGGATGCGGCGCCGCACTGGCCGCAAGAGAAGCCGGGGTTCGTACTCTTGTGGTGGACAAGGGCAAGCTGGAAAGCTCCGGCTGCCTGGGAGGGGGAAACGATCATTTCATGGCGGTGTTGGGCACCGGCGAACCGGATGATACCGTCGATGACCTTGTAAAATACTATCTCAAACCCTGCAGCGGCTTCACCGAGCATATGCTGAGAGAGTGGGGCAGGGCTATGCCGTACATGGTCAGCTTTCTGGAAGGTCTGGGGGTAAGGTTTATTCACCGAGCTGACGGCAGCTATCTCCGTACCGCAGGGCGGGGAGAACCGGCGTGGCACATCAACATTGCCGAAGGCCAGCGCATCAAGCGGCTGGTGGCCGCCTGTCTGCGCGGCAGAGGGGCCGATGTGCTCGATCACGTCATGATCACCCGCCTTCTGGTCAGAGACGGCCGCGTGGCCGGAGCCATGGGGTACGGCGTTCTGGACGGCACATGCTACGTCATCAGCGCGGCTTCCGTGATCCTGGCGCTCGGCAACAGCTGCAACCGCGCCACAGCCAATTCCACCGGCAACCCCTACAATACCTGGCACAGCCCCTTTGACACGGGCAGCCAGTACGCGCTGGCTTACGAGGCGGGCGCGGCCATCATCAACATGGATCTCAAGCAGCAGGCCACGCTGGTTCCCAAGGGCTTCGGCTGTGCGGGAATGAACGGCATCAACGGTTCCGGCGCGCACGAGCTTAACGCGCTGGGCGAACGCTTCATGCCCAAATATCATCCGCAGATGGAAAACTGTCCCCGCCAGTTTCAGATAGGGGGAACCTATCAGGAACAGATCGAGGGCAACGGGCCGCCCTTTGTCATGGAAATGCGCCACATTGACCCCGAACTTCTGCGCCATCTGCAATATGTGCTGATGCCCGGCGACAAGGCCACGTTCCTTGACTACTGCGAACAGCGGGGCGTGGATTTCGCCAGAGCGCCCATGGAAGTTGAGATAGGGGAAATCGAGTTCAGCGGCATGCTCGCCACGGATGACGCTTTCCGCAGCACCGTGCCCGGCCTGTACAACGGCTGTGTGTTCTATACCTTCTCCGGCTCCATGTGCAGCGGATACCTCGCCGGAGAGTCGGCTTCGCGCGAGATGGGCCGGGCCGCCGGGTTGTCAGGACTGGAAGAGGAAATTGCCGCCGAATGCGAGCGGATATTCAGACCGCTGGAAGAGCAGGAGGACGGTATCAGCCAGAAGATGTTTGAATCTTCCATCCGTCAGGTAATGTCCTACTACATGGGATTTGTGCGCAACGAGAAGGGCATTGACGTCGCGCTGGAACGCCTGGGCTTTCTGGCCGGATACGAGGACAGGATACAGGCAGGGAACATGCATGAGCTGATGATGGCGCATGAGGCTGTTCACCTGCTGAAAAGCTGTCGTCTTTCCACGCTCTGCACCCGCGAGCGCAGGGAAAGCGGACGCAGCATCTACCGGCGCAGCGACTACCCTGAAAAAAGTCCTGAATACGAGAAAGTTCTTGCCGTCAGCAAGAGTGCGGACGGCCCGTCCCTGTTCTGGATGAAGTAGGCGTCCGCCCGGACGCCGCGAGCGCCGGGCGGGACGCTGACTCCGAACACCCGACAGTCTTCACATCCAACAACGAGTTTTAGCTATGCCTCCCATTTACAGCAAGGAATGGAAAACCGCAGTTGTCAGCATGCAGGGACTCATGCGCCAGAATCGTACGTCCCCCTGCGAGGCCGCCTGTCCGGCGGGCAACAATATTCAGAAGATGCACAGCCTGCTGGCCGAGGGCAGGGTGGATGACGCCCTGCTCGCCATGTATGCGAAGAATCCCTTCCCCGGCGTAACCGGCAGGGTCTGTCCCCACCCCTGCGAGGAAAAATGCAACCGCTGCGGGTATGACGAAGGTCTGGCCATTCATGCTCTGGAACGGTACGCGGCCGATCATGGACGTACACCTGTACTGACGCCCCTGCCTCCCACCGGAAGGCGCGTGGCCGTGATCGGCGCCGGGGCCGCCGGACTGACTGCCGCGCGCTTTCTGCGGCAGTTCGGTCATGACGTCACCGTATATGAAAGTTCCCCTGTCATGGGCGGCGTCATGCGCCAGGCCATCCCCGATTTCCGGCTGCCCAAGGACGTGGTTGACCGGGAAACGGGCGCGGTGGCGGCGCTGGGCGTGCGCGTGCATACCAATGTGACCGTGGGCAGGGATGTGACCCTGTCCGGGCTGCTCTCCGACTGCGACGCCTGCATTCTGGCGGCCGGACTGTGGAAGGAGCGTCTGCTGAATATTCCCGGCAGGGAACACCTGCAGACCGCCGTGAGCTGGATGAAGAAGTCCACCCTGGAGCGCATTGGGCTGGAAGGGAAGGAGGTGGTCATTCTGGGGGGCGGCGGGATTGCGTTTGACGCGGCATTCACGGCCAGGCGCCTGGGCGCGGCCGGCGTACGCATGATCTGTCTGGAGGCGGAAGGCGCCATGCATGCCCCCGAAGCGGAAGTTGCCCAGGCCCGCGACGAACATATTGCCATGGAAAACAGCATGCTCGCCGCCGCGGTGGAAAGCGACGGCGAGGGAGGCTTCACGGTCGCGGCTGTTCCTGTTTCCGGGTTCTTCTTTGACGAGAAGGGCGCGCTGCATGTGCAGGAATCCGTTGAAGAACGGAAGCGGTTTTCCGCGCATCTGGTCATCTGCGCCAGCGGACTGCAGGCTGATCTGACGGCGCTTTCCGGGCTGGACGCGGAACTCACGCCGCGCGGCTTCGTCGCGGTGGATCCCGTTTCCCGCATGAGCAGCATTCCCGGTCTTTTTGCCGCGGGGGATATTGCTTCCGGGCCGGGATTGCTGACGTCGGCCATCGGAAGCGGACGTGAGACGGCTCTTGCCGTACACAGATTTCTTTCCGGATTCGCGGCCGACAGCAGTCTTGACGTATGGCTTGGGGATGAAGGCCGTCTCGAGACGGCGGAACGCAAGGCTCTGCCCGCGCCGCATGTCGTCGAACTCGATGAGATTATGCACGTTGACTATCACGAACATGCACCGCGCGTTGCCGTATCCCATGGCCGGGAAAGCGGGAGGGGGCCGCAACTGGCCTTTGCCGAGCTTGAAGGGGGGCTTTGCGCGGAAGACGCCGCAAAGGAAGCTGCGCGCTGTCTTCACTGCGGGCACTGCATCAGTTGCGGCTCCTGTGTGGAAAGCTGCCCCGGCCATATTCTTGAAATGGGCGGGGATGGGCCTTTTGTTGCCTGGCCCGAACAGTGCTGGCACTGCGGCTGCTGTCGCATCGCCTGTTCGACGGGTTCCGTGTCGTACCGTTTTCCGCTGACGATGATGCTCTGAGGCTGCTGACAAAGTCAGCAGCCCCGAAAATAAGGAGCAGGTTGCGGCTCATATCTGCGCTTTTCATCCGTAGAGCGTTTTGCTCTTGAAAATATCTGCCGACCAGACCCCGTGTTCTGACCCGCAGGTCTCACGCCGCCGCCGGAGCTGTACGCCGCAAGTGAATTGCGGCTGCTCCTGCGGCGCGGCTTCAGTCTCGCCCCGCTCGACTGAAGTGGAGCATTTCATAAGCGAAGTGCTCTAAGGCGCTTTGCGCCAACGGCTGAAGGCACCGCGCCGTAAGCGACTGATTTTCGGGCCTTTCCATCAAGACGCTTTACGGCCTGGACGGCGCAGATACCGCAGAGCATGGTCTGTAGTCTGAGGGCATTTCACCATTGAAGCGCTCCGCGGAGTCGGACAGGGCGGGACTTCATCGCGGAACGCTTCAGGAGAGCCGCGTCGTCATGCGGAGGCGGCGCGGCATGAAGAACAGGATTTGTCCGGGGAATTCCCCGGATAGGAGGAAGGATATGTCAACGGAAAGTGCGGCAGGAGCCGGGGGCTTGTCCGGCTTTATGAAGAGCCGCATGAAGAGCGTGGCTGTTGCAGCGGCGCTGATTGCGGGCACATGGTTCTGGATCGCCCTGCCCATTGAGGGCATGACGCCGGAGGGGAACAGGATTTTCGGCGCGCTCATCGCCTGGGTCATTCTGCTCACCGCCGAAGTGACGGATGCGTCCATCATCACGCTGCTCTGGCTCGTGTTTCTGATTATTGCGGGGCTGGCAAAGCCCGGAGTGGCGTTGAGCGGCTTTACCGACAACACCACATGGTTGCTGATGGGCGCGCTGATGATCGGGCAGGCCTGCAACAGCACGGGGCTTGCGCGCCGCGTGGCGTTCCGTTTCATCAACCTGACGGGCGAGCGATACGGCACTCTGACCATGTGTCTGCTCATTTCCGGCGCGATCCTCGGTCTCATGATGCCGTCCGGCACCGCCCGCGCCGCGCTGTATGTCCCCATTTACATGGGGCTGTGCGATGTCATGAAGATTGAGAAGGGAAGCAGGACGGCCCTCAATCTTGTCATGATCACCATCTGGTCTGCGGCCATCGGCGGGGGATGCATGATGTGGCTGACCGGTTCCGTGCTCAACCCGATCATGACTTCCGCTCTGGTCAAGTTCGGCGTGAACCAGACATGGATCAGCTATGCAGTATACAGCTTTCCCAGCGCGGTAGTGCTCATGGTACTGACCTGGCTGACCATCAACTTTGTGGCTCCGCCGGACAGTCCCACCATAGGAGGCGGCCGCGAGATGCTGCGCCGCGAGTATGAAAAACTCGGCCCCATGTCTCCGGAGGAGCGCCGTACGCTGATCATCGTGTGCGCCTGCGTGCTTTCCTGGATGTTTGGCGACAAGATCGGCAGGCTGACAGGGCTGTCTCTGGGCAGCGCCTGGACGGCCATGTTTTTCGGGCTGATTCTTTTCCTGCCCCGGATCGGCGTGCTCACGGGCAAGGATATCAAGAGCATTTCCTGGCCCAGCATCCTGTTCATCGGCGCGAGCCTTGCCATCAGCCCGATTATGGAGCTGGGGCAAATCGACAGATGGATCACCGACAACCTGGTGTCCCCCATTCTGGAACCCTGCCTGGAATACGGTTTCATCGGTTTTGTGCTGGGCATGTATGTGCTCTGCCATATCATCCACAAGCTCATTCCTTCCGGAACGGGCACCGTGGCGCTGGCCGCGCCGCTGCTGATCGCCTGGGGCACCGCGCACGGCTTTGACGCCGCCCTGATGGGGCATATGACGCTGCACGGCATGCGTCCGTTCATCTTTCCGTACGAGCACACTCCGGCCATCCTGATGTACAGCTTCGGCTTTGTGACCATGCCCAGGTTTCTGCGCTGTACACTTTCCCTCTCTCTGGTTGCAGTCATCTGGTATGTGCTGAGCGCGTATTACTGGAGCTGGCTGTCCGGCTTCTATCACTAGAGCATTAGCGAAATGCTCTCCTTCAGTCGAGCGGGGCGAGACTGAAGCCGCGACGCCGGAGGCGTGAAACCTGCGGGCCTGAACACAGGGTCTGGCCCGCAGAGATCTTCGAAAGCAAAACGCTTTAATCGAGGAGAAACGTATGCTGAAAAAGACACTGGCATGTATTCTGACATCGGTCATGCTGCTCGCCTGCGCGGGGGAGACGAGCAGCGCGGCGGAAAGCGTCGTGACCATCCTCGGAGGCAGTTCTGGCGGGCTGTGGGCCATTATCGCGGAGGGAGTGGGCGAGGCCATGCGACGCAGTTTTCCCAGGTATCGCGTGACCACCGAGCCGGGCAAGGACGGCCCGAATCAGGTTCTTGTCGGGCGGGGCGACGTGGAGTTCTGTCTGGCCAGCGACGTGCTTACGCTCAAGGCGCTGAAGGGCGACGCTCCGTTTGATGTGAGAAACAGAAAGTCGGAAAAGCTGCGTCTGGTAGCGGTGGTAAATCCCACGGCTGCGGTGCAGATTTATATGGATGCCCGAACCGGACTGACATCGCTGAAGGAACTTGGGGAAAGAAAATATCCGCTCCGGATCAATGTCAACCGCTCCGGCACGGTCAACGATCTCGTGTCGCGCCGGGTTCTGGAGGCCTATGGCGTGAGTTATGAAGACATTGAGGCGTGGGGCGGAGTCGTGCACAAGGGGCCCGCGCCCGAAGCCGTGGACCTGTGGGATGCCGGACAGATGGACGCCATTGTCGAGGCGTCGCAGTTTCCGCTCAGCCGCTTTTATGATCTGGGCATGAAGCACGATCTCGTAATGCTTCCCATAGACGCGGACAAGGCGGAGGAAATCAACAGGGACATGGGAACCTTCAGTATGATCATTCCCGCCGGAACCTATTCCTTTCAGAAGGAGGACTGTCCCACTGTATCCACCCGGCTTCTGCTGGTGACCAGTGCGGATCAGCCCGACCGGATCGTCACGGACATGCTGACGGCCATGCTTGAGAATGTCGAATATCTGCGCAGTGTGCACGCCAACCTGCGCGGGCTTTCCGCGGAGAGCATGGCAGGATATGCCGGCATCCCCATGCATCCGGCGGCGGAAAGGTTTTTCCGCAGGCACGCGATCTCAAAGAACTGAGGCATGTTTTGACGTTTTTCGAGCCTTTGAACGTGAAAAAGTTCTCTTTGTCCCGTCCATGAGGCGGGGTGAAAACCGATCTCCCGAGGAGGAATCCATGTTTCCCGTTCTGTCACGACTGTTCGAGGAGGGGCGGCGCAGAAAGCTGAATCCGTTCTGGACGAAGATCACGGGAGCGCTGCTTTTTCTGTTCGCCGCTGTGGAAATATACGGCGCGCCCTTCGGTTTTGTCGATTCCTTCATCCTGCGCGGCGTCTTTGTCGCGTTTGCCCTTTCGCTGACCTTTCTCTGCTACACCCCCTTCTTTTCCTCCGCTCCGCGCGGAGCGGAGGAAAAGGTTCCTCTTCCCGACATCATTCTGGCGTGCGCAAGTCTTCTCCTCGGCGTATGGTTCGCCCTGAACGGCAAGGATATTGTTGATCGCTGGACGGGAGTGGATCCGCTTCTTCCCATGGACCGGGCCGTCACCGCCGCGCTGGTGCTGCTGGTGCTGGAAGTGACGCGCCGTACCGTGGGGCCGATGCTGCTGGGCATTATCCTCGTGTTCGTTGCCTACAGCTTTGCCGGACCGTATCTGCCCGGCTATTTCGGGCACCGCGGCGCATCGCTGGAGGTTTTTCTTGACCGCATGGCCTATACCTATGACGGCATCCTCGGCACGCCTGTGGGCGTGGCCTGTACCTATGTCTTCATGTTCGTGCTGTTCGGGCAGGTGTTCAACGCGGCGGGCGGCGGCAACTTCTTTTTCCGCCTCGCCGCGTCCATTGCCGGACGCATGCGCGGCGGTCCCGCCAAAATCAGTGTCATCGCTTCCGCGCTGTACGGCACGCTTTCCGGGTCTCCGGTTTCCGATGTGGTGACCACGGGCAGCATCACCATCCCGCTGATGAAGCGTCTCGGCTACGGAGCAGACTTTTCCGGCGCTGTTTCCGCGTCTGCCTGCGCCGGAGCCTCGCTCATGCCGCCCATCATGGGCACGGCCGCCTTTCTCATGGTGGACGTGGCGGGCATTCCCTATCTGGAAATCGCTCTGGCCGCCGTCATTCCCTCCATTCTGTTCTATTTCGGGATCATGGTGCAGGTGCATGATCGTTCCGTCATCACGGGCATGCGGCCCCTTTCCGACGATCCTCGGCACAGGCAGGAAAAAGCCCGCACGGTACTCAGGGAAAACTGGCTTTACCTTGTTCCCATCGCCGTTCTGGTCTGGCTGATCACCCGTCGGGTCAATCCCACTGTAGTGGGACTTGCGGCTACGGCGGCCACTGTCGTCGTAAGCTGGTTCATTCCCGGGCATCGCATGGGACTGCGGGAAATCTGCGAGGCGCTGCGCCGCACCGGCGGCGGCATCCTGACCGTGGCCAACGCCTCGGCTGCGGCGGGACTGGTAATCGGCGGCATCATGCTCACCGGGCTTGGCGGCAAGTTCACGAGTCTTGTTTTCGCCGCCACGGGCGGCTTCAGTGGACTGTGTCTGGTCATGGTCGCGCTGGTGTGCATCATCCTCGGCATGGGCATGCCCGTGCCCGCCGCCTATGTGCTGACCGCCACGCTGGCCGCTCCCGCTCTGCTGGAATTCGGGTTTTCGCTGGTGAGTTCGCATCTGTTCATCGTGTATTTTTCCGCCATTTCCGCCATCACGCCGCCCGTGGCCGTGGCGGCCTATGCCGCGGCCGGCATATCGGAAGGCAACCCCAATTCCACCGGCGCAGAGGCGGTGAAGCTCTCCGTGGCGGCCTATCTTGTGCCGTTTGTGTTCATGTACCGCCCGGCGCTCATTCTTGACGGCAGTGCGCCGGAAATCATCTATGCCGCGCTTGTCAGCTTTCTCGGCATATTCAGTTTCGCCGGCGGGCTGGAAGGCTGGCTGTGCGGCAGGCTCGGCCGCCGGGCCAGACTGCTGCTGATCGCGGCGGGCATGGTGTTCATCTGGCCTGACTTCCGGGCTGATATCGCCGGATTCGTCCTGTTCGGGCTGGTGCTGTCCGGACAGCTTGCCGCGCGGAAAAGGGAGATGCCGGGCAGCGCCGGGCGGCGTTAAGCTCCGGTGGCGGCGTGAAACCTGCGAGCCGGAACACAGTGTCTGGCCGGCAGATATTTTCAAATACAAAACGCTCTAGAATATTTCGGTAAATTTTTCAATAATGCGCTGCGCAGCCATGGAAACATAGGCCTGTTTCAGCGTGATGGCGGCGGGCGTCAGGGAAAGTCCCTCCACGTCCAGCCGGACGGAAGGGAAGGCTTCCAGCCCGCCGCTGCGGATTTCGTGTTCATTCAGAATGCCCACAGCCTGGAATCCGTCCAGCAGCAGGCTTTGCAGAAAACCGGAGTCCTGGGTTTCCAGCGCGAAGCGCGGCTGGTGTCCGATGGTCTGGAAGGCGCGCCGCAGCACAGTATTGACTCCGGCCTCGTCATCGCGCCGGTGCTGGGCCATGAGCGGCACACCGACCAGTTCCTCCACGCCGATATGGTCTTTTTCCGGGGCCGTCAGGCCCTGCCCGAAGACCGCGTAATACGGCAGGGGGCGCAGGGTACGGATGGCATAGTTTGTTCCCTTTACGGGCAGGAGAAGCAGAGCGAAGTCAAGGTGACTTTCCTGGAGGTGCCGTTCCAGAGACTGGTTGTCCATGACCCATACCCGGAAACGCAGCCGCGGATGCTCATGGGCCAGCCCGGAAAAGACCCGGGAAGCCATGCGGCGGCATGGCGGGCAGACGCCGATTCTGACCAGTCCCTGCAACGTGCCGGAAAGGCTGGAGACATCGTTTTTCACGCCCTCCATGTAGGAAAGTATGAACTGGGCTTTCTGATAGAGCAGCTGGCCTTCCGGAGTAATCTGCCAGGCTTTGCCCCGGCGGTGGATGAGAGTGACGCCCAGCTCCTCCTCCAGCTCTCTGAGGCGCATGCTGAGAGGAGGCTGGGAGATATGGAGGGATTGCGCGGCCTTGCCTATCTGACCCTTTTCAATGATGGCGCAGAAGTATTCCAGTCGCTTGATATCCATGCGTTTATCCTCAGGCGTTCCGAGGGGGAACATCGCCGCCGGACGGAACCCCGGATTCCGGCATTCCCCGTATCCGCAGGGAAAGGAGAAAAGACGTCAGGGGGGAGGAAAGCTCTGAACACGTTCCTCCCCCCTGACGCACATGGTCATTTTCCGTATTTCTCAGCGTGCCTTGCGCACTTTCTTGTCGTACAGGGAACGCTTGAGGTAGCTCAGGTGATCGATGAACAGTCTGCCGTCCAGATGGTCGGTTTCATGCTGCATGGCTGCGCCGTAGTAGCCTTCGCCTTCAAGGTGGACGGGGTTGCCGTCAAGATCAAGGGCATCCAGGGCGACGCGGCGGGGGCGCTTGACCATGGCCCGATAGTCCGGCACGGAAAGGCATCCTTCGTTTTCGGCGTGAAGCGCGGGATCAAGCACGGTGACGCGGGGGTTTACCAGAGCCTTGAATTCCTGCGGCGCATCGGGATCTTTAAGCTCCTGCGAGAGGTCGAGAATAATCACCCGCTTGAATATGCCGATCTGGGGCGCGGCAATGCCCACGCCGCCGATGGCCTTGAGGGTGTCCAGCATGTCCTGGGCCAGGGCGCGGATTTCGTCGTTGATTTCCGTCACTTCCGCGCTTTTCTGGGCCAGACGGGGATCGGGATATTGCAGTACGGGACGCAGCATGCTTACTCCGTTTTGGCTTCTTGGCCGGAATCCGTTCCGGGATTCGCAGCGGGGGTTTCACGCAGCCTGAGACCGAGTTCGCGCAATTGCCTGGCGGAAACGGTATCTGGCGCGTCGGTGAGCAGGCAGGTTGCCTTCTGTGTTTTGGGGAAGGCGATGACGTCACGGATCGAGGAAGAGCCGGTCAGCAGCATGGCCACACGATCCAGGCCGAAGGCAATGCCGCCGTGGGGCGGAGTGCCGTATTCCAGCGCCTGAATGAAATAGCCGAACTGGGCTCTGGCGGACTCGTCGCTGAATCCGAGGGCCTCGAACATGCGGTACTGATCCTCCGGCGTATGGATGCGGATGGAGCCTCCTCCCACCTCGTTGCCGTTCAGCACCATGTCATAGGCGCGGGCTCTGGCGTTGGCCCTGTCGCTGGTCATGGTCTCCCGGCTGGCCTCCTGCACGGCGGTGAAGGGATGATGGCAGGCCACATAGCGCTGTTCCTCCTCACTGTATTCAAACAGCGGGAAGTCCGTCACCCACAGGAAATTCCAGGCATTTTCGGGAATGAGATTCATCTGCTGGCCCAGCCTGACGCGCAGATTTCCTAGCGCGGCGTTGACCATGCCCGGTTCGCCCGCCTGGAAGAACACGATATCGCCAGGCTCAAGCCCGAGTTCGCGGGTCAGTGCGGCGCGTTCTCCCTCGGACAGGAATTTCGCGATGGGAGACTGCCATTCGGATTCATGGATTTTGATCCAGGCAAGGCCCTGCGCGCCGTATATCTTGACGAATTCGGTAAGATCGTCGATTTCCTTGCGGCTCAGTGTGCCGCCCTGGGGCACGCGCAGAGCCTTGACCAGAGGAGCGGAGGCAAAGAGCTTGAAGCCGGAACCTGCAACGCAGGCGGTAACGTCCCTGAGTCTGAGGTCAAAGCGCGTGTCGGGCTTGTCCACTCCGTAGTCGCGCATGGCCTCTTCCCATGTCAGGCGGGGAAAGGGCAGCGGCAGATCAATATTCATGGCGTCATGGAACACGCGGGCCATGAGACCTTCGGCCATGCTCATGACCTGATCTTCATCCACAAAGCTCATTTCGATGTCGACCTGGGTGAACTCGGGCTGGCGGTCGGCGCGCAGGTCCTCGTCACGGAAGCAGCGGGCCACCTGGTAATAGCGATCCACGCCGCTCATCATGAGCATCTGCTTGAACTGCTGGGGCGACTGCGGCAGGGCATAGAACTGGCCCTGATTGAGGCGGCTGGGCACAAGGAAGTCGCGCGCTCCTTCCGGCGTGGACTTGGTCAGAATGGGCGTTTCGACTTCGAGGAAATCGAGTTCGTTGAGATAGCTGCGCACGGCCTGCACAATGCGGTGGCGCAGGCGCAGGTTATTGGCCATGCGCGGACGGCGCAGGTCAAGGTAACGCCAGGCCAGGCGCAGGTTTTCACCCGCGTCGCTGCGGTCTTCCACGGGAAAGGGAGGAGTTTTGGCGGTGTTCAGCAGCTTCCAGTCCAGCACCACCACTTCGATTTCTCCGGTGGCCAGATTGGGGTTGCGCATGCCTTCGGGGCGGGGGCGCACCCGGCCTCTGATCGCCAGTACATATTCACTGCGCAGCACATGAGCGTCGCGATGCGCTTCCGGGGCGATTTCCGGGCTGAACACCACCTGGGTAAGTCCGTCGCGATCCCGCAGATCCACGAAAATCAGTCCTCCATGGTCGCGGCGGTACTGCACCCAGCCCATGAGGCAGACTTCGCGGCCGTCATCGGCCAGACTGAGGGCGCCGCAATTGTGGCTGCGCTTCCAGTCGCCAAGGGGCTTTATATAGCGGGCGTGTTCCTTCTGGATGTCTGCCTGCGATTTCTGATCGTCCATCATCTGATTGCTGTCGCTCATGTTCTGTTGTCCTTGGGAGAAGTACGGAAAAGAGAAAGTTATGCCTTGAGCGCGCCTGCGGCCTCGGCGCGGGACACGGCGCGCTGCTCGCCGTTTTCCATGTTCCTGACGGCTACCGTACCCGCCGCAAGCTCGTCCGGGCCGAGAATCAGGGCAAAGCGCGCGCGGGACTTGTCGGCCTGACGCATGGCGCTTTTCATGCTGCGGGTTTCGAAGGCCAGCGTGCCGCCGAGTCCTGCTCCGCGCAGGATCTGGGCAAGCTCGAACGCCGCGTCGCGGCAGGAGTCATCCAGTGAAGCCAGATAGAAATCCGGACGGGAGAGGAAATGCTCCCCGTCTTCCCGCATGAGCAGGGCAAGGCGCTCCATGCCGCAGGCAAAACCTATGCCCGGCACATCCGGGCCGCCGAGGGAGGAGATCAGGCCGTCGTACCGGCCTCCTCCGGCCACGGAGCCCTGAGCCCCGATGCTGCCGGAAACCACCTCGAAGGTGGTGCGGGTATAGTAGTCCAGCCCCCGCACCAGGCGATGATTGATCTCGAAGGACACGCCCTGAGCCCTGAGATGGCGGAGTACCGTGTCAAGGTGCGCGGAACATTCCGGACACTGGTGATCCAGCATGACCGGAGCCCTGGCCGTGTTTTCCCTGCATGTGGGAACCTTGCAGTCCAGCACGCGCAGGGGATTGGTTTCCATGCGGCGGCGGCAGTCTTCACACAGGCCGGCGGGATCAAGGCTCTCCAGCCAGTCACGCAGAATCTTTCGATAGGCGGGACGGCAGTTCGGACAGCCCAGGGAGTTAATCTGGAGTGTGATGTCGCCGAGATTCAGTCTGCCGAGAAACTCCATGAGCATGCAGATGATTTCGGCATCGGCCTCGGCTTCACGCGGACCGAGGCATTCGCAGTTGATCTGATGGAACTGGCGCATGCGGCCCTTTTGCGGGCGTTCATGGCGGAACATGGGGCCGATGGTGAAGAACTTGCTCACGGCCTCGCGGGCATGCACTCCGTGTTCGATATACGCGCGCATGACGCCCGCCGTGGCTTCGGGCCGCAGGGTCATGGAGCGTTCCTTGCTGTCGGCGAAAGTGTACATTTCCTTCTGCACCACATCAGTTTCCGTGCCGATGGAACGGCGGAAGAGATCCGTGTATTCCAGAAGGGGCGTACGCAGCTCGCCGAAGGCGTAACGGGGGAACACCTCACGCGCCGCCTGCTCCATGCGCAGGAAGAGGGCGCTGTCTTCGGGAAAAAGGTCGGCGAAACCCTTGATGGCCTGAATCTGTGCCATGATAGACTCCATGGGGATGCGCAGATGCTGTTGCGCCCGGCCCTGCCGGAACGGACGCTGAAACTTGGGCAAGCCTTAACAATAGAGCCAAAGCCTTCTGCTGTAAAGACGGGAAACGTTTGCCCGGTCTGACGGACGTATATGCGAACGCGGGAAGCGTCCATGCCTGATGACGTGGAAAAACTTGACGATTTGCCGTGCGGAATTTATCGTCACTTCAATCAGAGTGAGGCAAGATAGATGTTTGTCTGAAACTTCCGTTTCCGGCTGTCGGGACGCAGGAGAAGGCAAAAGCGGTTTTGTACAGATTTTTCTGAAAATTCGTACTGTTGAAATTGTATAGTCTTTTTTCGCCGCAGAACGCCGCCGCAACGGCTTCCGTCCTCCCTGCAGGCTGTGCGGAACGGATATCCGGCGAAATATCGGCGCACTTTCTCCCATGGGGGCAAAGCCGCCTTTCAAGGCGCGGATCGGCAGAGAACCGCCGGAAAATCGAAATCGCTCTGACAGACTTTTTACGACAGTGCCCAGGCAGGGGACGTTATATCTTTCGTTCACTTGCGGAGCTGCTTCCCCGCATAAAAAGAAATGCAGGTTTTCATGGATCGTGTTATTTTCGTCGTTGATGGCGAGTTCATGCGCAAGCGCATCATCACTCTCAAAGCGTTCTATTTCGACGGCCCGGGCATCCGGCGGCACTGCCTCGCTCATCTGGGGCCGAACGAATGCGTCAGCCGCATTCTTTTTTATGATGCCATGCCGTTCACCGGCAGGGGAGAGCATCCTCTGGACGGTCCGGTCGACTTTTCCCAGACACCGCTGGTTGCCCGCAAGCAGCAGTTCCTTCAGAGCCTGAGGGCCACGCCCGAAGTCGCGTTGCGCCTTGGCCGGTCCGCCTGGCAGGCCGGTCAGTGGCAGCTTGATTCCAACAAGCTGGGCGAGCTCATGGCCGGAGAAATTGACGTGGAAGATATTGAAAGCCGGGACATTTATCCGGATATACGGCAGAAGGGCGTGGATATGCGCCTCGGCCTCGATTTTGCCACCATTGCCTTCAAAAGGCAGGCGGAGCGCGTGGTGCTGCTGGCCAACGACGCGGACTATGTGCCCGCGGTGAAGCTGGTGCGGCGTGAAGGCATCAAGGTTGCGCTGGACCCCCTGTGGACCCGCGCGGCGGAAGATCTGCGCGAGCATGTGGACTATGTGGTGAACAAGCTGCCCCGCCCGCAGCACGCCAATTATCCCAACGGCGTGCATATCTTTGACGATCCCAAGGAATATGATCCCTATCCTTCCGTGGAAGACGTTGTGGAGGGTTAGAACATTTCGCCCTTGAAATGCTCTGCGGAGTCGGGCGGGGCGAGATCCGCCTCTGCTCTCCTTATCCGCAGGGCGCCTTACGCTCACGGCCTGGGGGTTGCAATGGAGGAGCGGTTCCATGCCTGCTGCCGGCATTCCGGATGTTCCGCCGTCACGGGGAACGGTGCTGTCCATTTATGCTCTGGCGTATTTCGCATCCTTCGGCAACCCTCTGGTCATGCCTCTGCTGCCTTTTATCGCTGGAGAATTCTCGCTCTCTCCTATGGAGCTGGGCTTGATGATCTCCATGTATGCGCTGCCGGGGGCATGCATTATCCCCCTGTTCGGGGTGCTGGAAGATCGGCTGGGGCGCAGGCCCATTCTTCTGGGCGGCATGGCATTGTGCGCCGTCAGCTCGTTCATGTGCTTTCTTTCCTCCGACTATGGAGGGCTGGTGTTCTGGCGTGCCTGTCAGGGACTGGCGGTGACGCCGCTGGAGGCGCTGTATAATACGCTGGTGACGGACAACTTCCGCGGGGAGGAACGTGTGCGTCAGATTGGCCGCTGCGCTTCCATTCTGTACATCGGCGTCGCCACCTTTCCGCTCCTGTCCGGCGCGGTGCTGGCTCTTGCGGGCTGGCGGGCGGCCTTTCTGCTGCCTGTGTTCATGGGCATTCCCGTCTTTTTGCTGTGGCTGCGCCGTCCCATGCGCTACGATGCGTCGTCAGCCCCTTCCCTTGGAAGGTATCTGTCCAACGTGCGCACGCTGGTTTCTTCCCGAACGCTGCTCAGTCTGTATGGCGCGCGCATGCTCATGGCGCTGATCATGTTCGGCGTGCTGTATGCGTATCTGCCCGCGCTGGTGACGGACAGGCTCGGCGCGTCGCCGCATCTGGTCGGTCCCATGTTTTCCGTGTTTTCCTCCAGCCTGGCCGTCAGTTGTCTTTCGGCCGGGCGCATTGTTAACGCCATGCCCATGCCGCGCGTCGGTCTGTGCTGCGGTTTTGCTGCGGCCTCTGGGCTGCTCGGCATGTGGCTGACCCCTTCCGTCGCGCTGCTGCCAGCGGCGCTGGCGCTGTACGGCGGCGCGCAGGGCATGCTGACCGCTCTGGTGACCGTGGGCGTGGCCGGCTGTGCCACGCCGGATACGCGGGCGACCATTCTTTCCCTTTTCTCCACGCTGTTCCGCGCCTCGCAGACGCTGGCTCCCTTTGTGTGCGGCTGGCTTTTTGTTTCCGGAGGGTTCACGCTGCTGTACGGCGCAGGGGCCGCGGCCGCATGCGGGCTGGGCCTGCAGTGCCGGGCGGCGTTCAGGCGGGTGACAGGCGGGGCGGAGTAGGCTACAAGGGGTCTTTGCGCTGTCTTCCGGCTTGCAGAAGCGCAGTCTCCACCCCAAAACGTTTCAGGACATGCTATGTGCGGCATTTTCGGCATCAGCGGACATGAGGAAGCGGCCCGTCTGGCCTATTTCGGTCTTTACGCCCTCCAGCATCGCGGACAGGAAAGCGCGGGCATAGCCACGTGGGCGGATGGCGAGATCCACAGTCATGTGGGCATGGGGCTGGTGCCCGATGTATTTACCGAGGAAGTTCTCGTGCATCTGCCGGGAGACGTATCCGTGGGGCATGTGCGCTATTCCACCACCGGAAGGCCCGAACCGCGCAATGCCCAGCCGCTGACGGTGCGCATGCGGGGCGGCATGCAGCTTTCTCTTGCGCACAATGGCAATCTGACCAATGCGGCGGAGCTTCGCGCCGAACTGGAAGACGCCGGGGCCATTTTTCAGACCACCAGCGACAGCGAGATTTTTCTGCATCTCATTTCCCACTGCCTGAAGGACATGAGTCTGGAAGAGGCCATCCTGTCCGCGTGCGACCGGGTGGAAGGCGCATACTGCCTGATGATTCAGGCCGGCGGCAAACTCATTGCCGTGCGTGACCCGCACGGGTTCCACCCTCTGGTCATGGGACGCCTGGGCGACGCCTGGGTATTCGCCTCCGAAAGCTGCGCCTTTGATCTGCTGGAAGCCGAACGTCTGCGCGGCGTGCGGCCCGGCGAGATGGTGGTCATCGAACACGGGGCTCTGGAATACAGGAGTTTCGCCCTGCGCAAGAGCGCGCCCGTGCGTCAGTGCATTTTCGAGCTGGTTTACTTCGCCCGGCCCGATTCCGTCATTTTCGGAGAGGATGTGTACCAGTGCCGCAAGCGCATGGGGCTGGAACTGGTGAAGGAAGCTCCCGCCGATGTGGACTGCGTGATTCCCTTTCCGGATTCGGGCGTCTATGCCTCTCTGGGTGTGGCTCAGGGCGCGGGTGTGCCTTATGAGCATGCGCTTATCCGCAATCACTACGTGGGGCGGACGTTCATCCAGCCTTCCCAGAGCATGCGTCAGTTCAGCGTGCGCGTGAAGATCAACCCCGTGCATTCCATGATCGAGGGCAAGCGGCTCTTCGTGGTGGATGACTCCATTGTGCGCGGCACCACCGTGCGGACCCGTGTGGCCAAGCTGCGGGACATGGGAGCAAAGGAAGTGCATTTTCGCGTGAGCTGCCCGCCCATCAGGCATGGCTGCTTTTACGGCATCGACTTTCCTTCCACCAGGGAACTGGTGGCAGTGCAGCACGGGCCGGAAGAACTGGCCGCGCTGCTGGGGCTTGATTCGCTGCACTATCTTTCGCTGGAAGGCCTGAAACGCAGCGTGTCCTGCCCGGATCAGTACTGCACCGCCTGTTTTGACGGCTGTTATCCCACGCCGCTGCCTGCGGTGCAGGACAAGTATTCGCTTGAGTACGCAAGAAAGTAGCAGCGGTTCACGGGAGGCCGCGTCACAGAGTCATGGAACGTCCCGACGCTTCACTCATACCGACCACGCCCGGAGTGTATCTGTACAAGGACGCTCTGGGGAAAATCATCTATGTGGGCAAGGCGCGCAACCTGCGCAAGCGCATCCTTTCCTATTTCCGTCCGAAGGAGCAGCTCACGCCCAAGACCGTGGCGATGATCGGGCATGCCGTCTCGCTGGACACGCTGAACACCACCACGGAAAAGGAAGCCCTGCTGCTTGAGGCAAGCCTGATCAAGAAGCACAGGCCGCACTACAATATCGTTCTGCGCGACGACAAGCAGTATGTGCTGTTCCGGCTTTCGGAGCGGGATGAGTTCCCCCGGCTGGAAGTGGTGCGCAAGGTGCGCAAAAGAGACGGGGCGCGCTATTTCGGGCCGTTCACGTCCGCCCAGGCCGCGCGGGAGACATGGAAGAGTATTCACCGTATCTTCCCTTTGCGGCGCTGCACGGATCGCGCGATGAAAAACCGGGTGCGGCCCTGCCTGTACCATCACATCGGCCTTTGCCTCGCGCCCTGTGCGGGGGATGTGAGCCGCGAGGAATACGGGGACATGACCCGTCGTGTTTCCCTGCTGCTGGACGGCAAGTCCCGCGAGCTGATCGATCTGCTGCGCGGCGCCATGGAAAGGGCCGCGGATGATCTGGACTTCGAGCGCGCCGCCGTGCTGCGCGATCAGATCCGCGCTGTGGAAAAGACCGTGGAGCGGCAGGGAGTGGTGCTGCACAGGGGCGGCGACATGGATGTCATCGGGGTGGTCACCCGACCGGACGGGCTGGCGCTGGGGATGATCTTTGTGCGGCAGGGCGCGGTGCTGGATCGCAGCACCTTCTTCTGGCCCGGGCTGGGGCTGGAAGAGGCGGACGAGCTGATCCTGAGTTTTCTGAGCCAGTTCTACGGGCCGCACAGCGCCGTGCCGCCGAGAGTGGTCATTCCCTGGATTCCCGGTGAAAAACGCGCTGAAGACGCAGAGCGCAGGACGGCGGAATGCTCCGGCCTGGAACCGATCGGAATGTCGGCCGGGGAAGGCGGGCCGGACAGACTCAATGCGGAGGGGGAAGACGAGACAGAGGAAAAGGGCATTCTGGAAACATTGACCTCCGCCCTGTCGGATCTGCGGGGCGGGCCGGTGTATATCGCCGCGCCGCGCAATGCCGATGAAAACCGTCTGGTGGACATGGCCAAAAGCAATGCCCGCGAGGCGGCGCGCAGCAGGGCGGATGCGCCGCTTTCCGAGCGGCTGGCGCTGGTGCTGCGTTCTCCCCGGCCCGTGAGCCGCATTGAGTGTGTGGACGTTTCCCATACCGGAGGGCAGGCCACCAAGGTGGGCATGGTGGTGTATGAGGATGGCAAGCCCCGCAAGGATGAGTATCGCGTCTGGAATATCGAGGGCGCGGGCGGCGACGATTACGCCGCTCTGGCCATGTGGGCGGAACGACGTCTGGAGCATGGCGCGCCGTGGCCGGATCTGCTGCTGATCGACGGAGGCCGGGGGCAGCTCGCTTCTGTGTACAGAGTGCTGTATGAAGGCTGGCCCCGCACGCGGGGCGAAGAAAACGGATTGCCCTTCCTTGTGGCGGGCATCGCCAAGGCCAGAGATGAGCGCGGCCACGCCGATCGCCGGGCGGGCAATGTGGCGGATCGCATTTTCACGCCGGGGCGATCCAATCCTCTGAATATCCGTGAAGGGAGTCCGGAGCTGCTTTTCCTGCAGGCCGTGCGTGACGCCACACATGACTTTTCCATCGGGCGGCACCGCCAGGCGCGGGCCAGACTCGCCTTCAGCGGGGAGTTGCAGCGTCTGCCCGGCGTGGGGCCGGGCACGGCAAAACTGCTCTGGGAACACTTCGCCTCCGTAGCGGACATGAAGGCCGCCACGGAGGAGGAAATCGCCCGTCTGCCCGGCATCGGCAAAAAGCGCGCGGGCAGGATACGGGCTTCGCTGCGCGGGATGTGAGCAGGTTTCAGCGACGCATGGACTCGTGTTCTGCCCCCTCCCTGCATCCTTCAAACCATCACTGGCCCGCTATTCCTCGTTCCCTGAAGACAGGCCGTAGCTCTTGAGCTTGGTATGCAGCGTCTTGCGCGAGATCCCCAGACGTTTGGCCGCTTCGCTTTTATTGTCGCCGCATTCCCGGACTGTTCTGATGATGAAATCCCGCTCCACATCTTCCAGCGTTCTGGGTTCGTCCGGACCGCCTCCGCCGTCCGGCAGGGGAGCGGATATTTCCTGCGGAGGACGGTAGGACTCCACCACGGCCTGAGGCAGTTCCCGTTCGGAAACATATTGCCCGAACAGCAGCACCACGGCCCGTTCCACGGCGTTTTCCAGTTCGCGCACATTGCCCGGCCAGTCATAGCGGAGCAGCATATCCATGGCCAGGGGGGTAAAGCCTTTCACGTCCTTGCGGTTTCGTTCCCCATGGATATGCAGAAAATGCTGGGCGAGCAGGGGGATGTCTTCCCGCCGTTCGGCAAGCGAGGGAACCATGATGCTGACGACATTGAGCCGGTAGTACAGATCTTCGCGAAAGCGTCCCGCCCGTATTTCTTCCGCAAGATCCCGGTTGGTGGCCGCCACGATTCGCACATCCACCGAAATCGTTTCATCACTGCCCACTCGCTGGATTTCCCTCTGCTGCAGGGCGCGCAGCAGTTTGACCTGCATCTGGAGAGGAATTTCCCCGATTTCGTCAAGAAAGAGCGTACCGCCGGAAGCCTGGAGAAAGCGTCCTTCCCTGCGCTTGTCCGCTCCGGTGAACGCTCCTTTTTCATGGCCGAACAGTTCGGATTCGAGCAGGTTTTCCGACAGGGCGGCGCAGTTGACCGCCACCCACGGGCCGTCGGCGCGTGAGCTGAGCTGATGGATGGAGCGGGCCACCAGTTCCTTGCCTGTGCCGGATTTGCCGATGATGAGCACCGTGGCGTCGGATGGCGCCACGGTTTCTATCATTTCCTGCATCCGGCGGATGGCGGGGGAATTGCCCACAATGGCCCGGCTCCGGCTTTCCGCGCGGAGCTGAGAGTTTTCGGCCTTGAGCCGGCTGTGTTCCAGGGTACGGCTCAGGGTCAGCTTGAGCACATCAAAATCCAGCGGCTTGATCAGATAGTCATATGCTCCGGACTTCAGCGCCTCCACTGCGCTTTCCACAGCGGAATAGGCGGTCATGAGCACCACCGGCACGGCGGGGTTGTAACTTTTGATGCCCTTGAGGGCGGTGATGCCGTCCATGTCCGGCATGCGGATATCCATAAGCACCGCGTCAAAAGGTCCCTCACGAACTTTTTCCACGGCCTGGACGCCGTTGGCGGCGCTTTGCACACGGTAGCCCCATTTGCCCAGCAGGGCTTCCAGCATGAGGCGGTGGCCGTTGTCGTCATCCACAACCAGAACTGAAGGCTTACTTGTCATGATGTTCCTCCCGGGCCGCGGCGGGCAGGGGCAGATGCAGCGTAAAGCGCGTGCCCTTGCCCACAGTGCTGGCGACCTCTATTTCACCGTCATGGGCTTCCACTATCTTTTGCACCAGTGACAGGCCCAGCCCGGTTCCTCGCGCCTTGGTGGTATAATAGGGGCTGAATATCTGGTGAATCTTGTCCTTGGGAATGCCTTCGCCGGTATCTTCAATATCCAGCAGCAGAATGTCTCCGCTGCCGGGGGCGTCCTCCTCCCCGCTGCGGGACTGAAAACGGATCCGCGTGGTCAGCGTGCCTCCCCCGGGCATGGCCTGTATTGCGTTCAGGAACAGGTTGAGCAGAACCTGCGTCATGCGATCCGCGTCCAGCATGACTTCCGGGCATGGCGACGGGACTTCCTGCGTATAGCGGATGCCGAGCTTGTCCATATCGGCCCGCACCAGATTCGCGGCCCGTTCGAGCGGCAGTGCGGGGGATATGCCTGTCAGATTGAGCTTGTCCGGGCGGGCGAGTTCCAGCAGGTCGCCGACCACTCTGTCCAGCCGCTGCACTTCCTGGGTCATGATGCCCGCTACCCTCGCTTCTTCGCCGCCTTCCGGACTGATTTCCCGGAAGAAGCGTGCCAGTCCCTTGATGGCGCTCAGCGGGTTGCGTATTTCATGGGCGATGCCCGCGGCCATATGACCAAGAGCGGCCAGCCTGTCCTGACGGCGTATTTCCGCCTGAAGGCGGCGTATTTCTCCCAGATCGCGAAGGATGAAGGCGTATCCGGAGTTCCGACCATTCCTGGACGGCACGGCAACGGGCGTTGCCGTCAGCGCAAGCGGAACACGGCGCCCGTCCCCGAATACGCATCTGACTTCCTGCTCGCGCGGCACATGCCGCTCTTCGCCATGTTCTTCCATGACTCCCGTCTCGTTCAGCGCGGTCCACAGGCCCGGGAGTGCCTCGCTTATGTCGCGGCCCAGAACATCCCCGCCTTTCAGACCCGTGATGCGTTCGGCTTCAGGATTGATGGACGTGACGCGATTGGCCTGATCCACGGCCACAAGACCCAGCGGCAGAGTATCAAGAAGAGCGAAGGTAAAGGCTGATGTCTCCTGCACCAGCAGGCGTGAACGCTGGTATCCCTTGACCAGAAACAGGGTCAGCAGGCCCGCTGCTCCGATGAAGGCCAGAACGCTCCAGTGGATGAGTGCCCGGCGGGCGTCGGCGGATTCCGCTTCCAGAAGCGGTGTCATGTCGTAGCCGACAAAAATGGTCAGACGCTGATTGGGGATGCGCGCCGCGCCGGAGGAAGAGTGCATCATGCGGCGGCTCATCATCATATGCCCGTGCCTGCGCAGCCGCTCTTCATACTGGCGGACGGAAAGCAGTTGATATACCTGGAATATCGGAGTTTCACCGGCAAGATTCACAATATGGCCTCTGGCCCGGCGAGAGGGAGCCAGCTCTTCCATTTCTTCCGGACCGACCAGATCGGAATTCACCAGGCGCGTGTCGCTTGCGGCCAGTACCCGGCCCTGTTCGTCCGTGACGGCTATATAATGGATATCGGGACTGGTGCCGATTTTATCCAGAAGCGCCTGCAGCTCCTCATCCGTCCACTGAAAGCCCATGCCTGCCTGCAATGTGGCCTCATAGGCGTGGATCAGTGAAGTGCCTCGTTCCAGAAAGATACGGGTAGCGACAGCACTTTCCTTGTCGCCGCCGCGGTAGTCCATCAGCAGAACCATCAGAGCGAGCAGAAGGGAGCCGGCCACCACAATCCAGGGGGAAAACGCGAGCCATGAAGGCATGCTGCGCAGATGAACGGCGGCGCGGCGCGGTGTCCGCCCCGCAGGGGCATCCCCGCTCCGCACCTTCTGTTTCAGTATGCGGGGGAAAAACATGATCATACTCCCTGTATCAGTAGAGCGTTTTGCTCTTGAAAATATCTGCCCGCCAGAACCGTGTGCCCTGATCCGCAGCATTCATGCCCGAGGCCGGAGCCTGACCTCGCAAGCGAAGCGCGGCGGCTTCGGATATCAGGGAGCACCGCGGAGTAATCCCGCTCTGCCCGGCTCCGGGAGCATATTCACCCTGAAAATGCCTGTATGGATGGAATCGACTCAAGCAAAATCCGGGCCATTCGGAACGATATTGGAGGAAATTTATATTTTATCTTGTATTTCAAATAGTTATGTATGAGCCGAATAGCGGAAGATCCGAATGGAGCGTACCCAAGGGTAATAATGCCATGAAATGTGTAGAAATTACTCATGCTGGAAACGAAAAGGTGTTACGAAAGGTAACACTAGCGTAAAATGGAAATGGATGGCAAGCAGATATTTTTAAAAAAATATATTTATTTCAATATATTATAAAAACAGGCATATTTTGGCACGCAGTTTGCTAAGAAGAGGGCATGCAAC
>UMHC01060318.1_pt1 | contig 39148 bp, 32 predicted proteins | sample 1965381 | NCBI WGS metagenome assembly UMHC01 (sample SAMEA4836083, study PRJEB28245) | human gut metagenome | biome: gut microbiome; material: fecal sample | place: Denmark | collected 2008 | reverse complement strand
CGCCACGCACAACGCCGTCAACACGGTTCTACAACAGAGCCAAAATTACAGAATTGTACCACACATCTCTCGCCAGTACCATCCGGTACCGCGCCGGTCGCCCACAGTTCTTGTTTTATTCTATAATACCAATATGTTACACTGACGCTGTGTTTGGCACGTTCCATGCTTTGTCCGTTTCAACCAGGAAGGCGGAGACCCCTCCGCGCAAACAAGGAGATGAACGGACATGTCGACACGCATCAGAATCCTTCCGGCGGCTCTGTCGTGCTGCCTGCTGCTCATGCCGTCTCCGGCCGCGGCCGGAGACGGGCTTTCGCAGGAAAACGCCAACATTCTGTGGACCCTGATCGGCGGGATGCTGGTCATGTTCATGCAGCCCGGCTTCGCACTGGTGGAGTGCGGCCTGACCCGGGCCAAGAACGCAGCCAACATCATGATGAAAAACTACGCCGATTTTCTTATGGGAAGCATCATCTACTTCCTTGTCGGCTTCGGCCTGATGTTCGGAGCCGACGCAGGCGGGATGCTGGGCACCTCGATGTTCGGCATGTCCGGTTCCGGCGGCACGGGCGGCGGCGCATGGCTGTGGACATTCTGGTTCTTCCAGGCCATGTTCGCCGCGACCTCGGCCACCATTGTTTCCGGAGCCATGGCCGAACGTACCCGTTTCAGCGTCTATCTGCTCGGCAGCGCCGTCATTTCAGCCTTCATCTATCCCGTCAGCGGGCACTGGGCATGGAGCGGCCTGTTCGGCGGAGGCGGAGGCTGGCTGGAAGATCTCGGTTTCATTGATTTCGCCGGTTCCACCGTGGTGCATTCCGTGGGCGGCTGGATCGCTCTGGCCGGAGCCGTCGTCATCGGTCCCCGTATCGGCAAGTACAGCGCCGACGGCATCGCCCGGGCCATTCCCGGCCACAACATTCCCATGGCCGGTCTCGGAGTGTTCATCCTGTGGTTCGCATGGTTCGGCTTCAACTGCGGCTCCACCACCGCGCCGGACGGAAGCATAGGATTCATCGCCGCGAACACCTGTCTTTCCGCCTGCGCGGGCGGCCTTGCGGCCATGCTGACCATGTGGGCGAAATTCGGCAAGCCGGAACCTTCCATGACCTTCAACGGCGTTCTGGCCGGGCTGGTGGGCATTACCGCCGGCTGCGCCGAAGTCTCGCCGGGAGCGTCCATCATCATCGGCCTGCTGTGCGGCGTACTCGTGGTATTCTCCGTGCTGTTCATCGACCAGAAGCTGAAGATCGACGACCCGGTGGGCGCATCCTCCGTACATGGGGTCTGCGGTTTCTTCGGCACCGTCATGGTGGGCATCTTCGCCTCTCCAGACTACGGCTCCTGCACCGGCCTGCTGTACGGCGGCGGGACGGACCAGCTCTTCGTCCAGATGGTCGGCGCGCTTGCCGTATTCGCATGGGCCTTCGGCTGCGGCTTCATTCTCTTCAAGACGCTCAGTCTGTTCATGCCTCTCCGCGTCAGCCCCGAAGAGGAACTCAAGGGACTGGACATTCCCGAACACGGCGCGGACGCTTACAGCGGCTTCCAGATCTTCATCAATGAATAAGGATGAAACAGCCATGAAAATCATCATCGCCTACATCCGGCCCGAACGTCTGTCCCAGGTGAAGAAGGAACTTTTCGCCCATGAACTGTACTCCCTTTCCGTCACCAACATCCTCGGCGCGGGGCGCCAGAAGGGCTATACGGAAATGTACCGCGGCGTCATCACCGAAGTCACCCTGCTCAAGAAACTGCGCCTTGAGCTGTGCGTCGACGACGACAAGGCGGAAAACGCCATGCGGGCCATTGCCGAAGGTGCGCGTACAGGAAAGGAAGGTGACGGCGTCATCTACATGGTGGAAGGGCTGAAAGGCTTCCGCGTGCGTACCGGAGAATCTCTCTGATTCCACTTCTCATCAGCGGAATAGGGGAGCATGCGGCTCCTCCGGTGACGGCCCCGCCGTCACCGGAGTCCCTGAACGGGACACTGTCCGTCTCCGCGCCGGAACGCCGCAAATCCCTTATTTTGACAAAAACGTTATATTATATTATAATATTTTCACCAAGTTGTAAGAATACATAGCCTCACCTTACATTTTTGAAACAAACGTCTGCCGGACGCCGCCATGCCCGCATGCCCTGCCGCTCCCTTTCTGAATGCCCTGCATGACATCACCGTATCTCTTGCCGACAAGTCATCTCTGCGTACGACTCTGACGGATATTCTGAAAACGCTGGAAACTCGTCTGGGTCTGCTGCGGGCACATATCGTCATTCAGGATCCGGAAAGCCGTAACCTGCGTCTTTCCCTGTGCCCTGGACAACCATGCTCCCATGTCGCCTACATGCCGGGCCGGGGCGTGACGGGGCAGGTTTTCGCGCGCGGGCAGTCCATCATTGTCCCGCTCATGAAGGAGCATCCCGACTTCCGCAACCTTCTTTTCTCCCGCTCGGAAAAAGAGCTGGCCTCGCTGGGTTTTATCTGCGTTCCGATTTCGGCGGGAGGCAGAACGCTGGGTACCCTGAGCGCGGACACGCCATCCGGATGCGACGGCGGCAGGGCCGGACTGGAGAATCTGCGGGAATTTCTTGAATCCGTGGCCCTGATGATCGGCAGCCATGTGGCATGGTTGCAGGAGGAAATGGATTCCGCCTCATGGGAAGACAGTCATGAGGCATCCCTGCCATCCGGCATGGACAGCTTTGTGGTCGGACAGGCTCCGGCCATGCGGGCCGCCCTGCGACAGGCGTTCCAGGCCGCACCCAGCCGTGCCACCGTGCTTGTTCTGGGGGAATCCGGTTCCGGCAAGGAACTCATGGCGGAAGCCATCCACAAGACCAGCCCCCGACGCTCCCGCCCTTTTGTGACGCTGAACTGCGCGGCCCTGCCCTCCGAACTTCTGGAGGGGGAACTCTTCGGCTGGCGCAGGGGAGCATTCACCAACGCCGTGCGGGATCACCGGGGAATGTTTGAACAGGCTGACGGCGGCACGCTTTTTCTTGACGAAATCGGCGATCTTTCCCTTCCCGCTCAGGCCAAGGTGCTTCGGGCCATTCAGGAACGCCGCATCCAGGTTCTGGGCAGCGAGAGGTCCGTTTCCGTGGATGTGCGCCTGATCTGCGCGACCAACCGTCCTCTGGAAAAGCTGGTACGGGATGGTCTGTTCCGGGAAGACCTGTATTACCGCATCAATGTTTTCCCCATCAGCATGCCCCCGCTGCGCCGACGCAAGGAAGACATCCCCCTGCTGGCCGGACACTTTCTCCGCCGCTTCCAGTCCGAATACGGGAGTTCCCCCTGCGGCCCGGAACAGCCGCCCACACTTTCCCCGCCGGTGCAGGAAGCCCTCCAGGCATGGTCCTGGCCGGGCAACGTGCGTGAACTCCAGAATGTGATGGAACGCGCCTTTCTGCTCTGCGAAGACGGCATCATCCGTATCCGGGATCTGCCTGCCGACATCCGCTCCGCCGCACGACCGGGGGACAGCCCTCCTGAGGCTTCTCCCGAAACTTCCCTGACCGAAAGAGTCAGCCGCCTGGAGAAACACCTCATCGACGCCGCCCTGAAAGGGACTAACGGCAACATTCATGAAGCCGCACGCAAACTGCGCGTCACATACCGCATGCTGTACTACAAAATGAAGAAATACGGCATGGATTACCGCCGCTACGCCAAGCCTGACGCGGTGGAATAATTCCGGAATGTCCGGCGCCGCCCTGAAATCCCCCGCTGGACATCCCGCCCGAAACACGGGATTATGACGTCGAAGGGGAACTCCATGCGCGATGGATATTTCACTCACGAAAAACTGGCCCGCCTTTTCGTCATGGCCATGTACGCGGCGGGCACGCTGCTGACGCTGCTGCTGGCCGTGGAAGCTCTGCGCTGGGGCTTTCTCGCCAGTTTCGGGCGCTGGCGCATGCTCGGCCTGCTGTTCAGCTTCACCAGCGCGGGCCTGCTGCTCTCCCGCCTGCTGGCGGGACGTTACGGCAACCGCCTTGCCGCCCGGCTGCTTCCCCGCCGTCTGACCCGCGCCGTCTCCGCACGGCGGGTAATGGCGGATTTCGGTCTTGCCTCAGTCAAGGATCTCTGCGCCTTCATCCAGCTCTACCGCCTGAACGCCTATTCCGCGCGCGGCCCCATGCGGGAGGATTTTTCATGCGGCCTTGACTGTCTGCTGGAACCGCTTTTTCTGCACAACATGTACCTGCCCATGACGCGCGCCTGGCTGGTCAGGAGCGGCCGCCTCGTGTTTGACGCCGATGCTCTGGAAGTCATGTTTGAAAGGGAAAAGGCCCGCCTGGAAGCCATGCCCTCCGTCAGCGCCATGTTCGCGAGGGATGACTCCCCCGCCGGCAGCGCAGAGGAAAGCGGCCCGCAGAACGCCGGCACGGAAACGGGTATGATCGAAGATATGGAAAAAGACGGCGCAAAAGCCGCAAAACAGCCCCGGGCACTCCCGGAAGCCGATGCTTCCGGCGCGAACCGGGAGTAAGCAAGGAGCCTCCATGCGTATCCTTCCCGCCCTTCTTCTTGCGCTTCTCCTTTCCGGCACGGCGCTTGCCGCGGGCGAAACGGTCCGCCTGCCCGAGCCGGACAGAATCGGCGGCATGCCGCTGATGCAGGCTCTGGCGGAACGCCGATCCATCCGGAACTTCAGCACGGAAGCTCCGGATGAAGTCACTCTCGGCGGGCTGCTCTGGGCCGCATGGGGCGAAAACCGCCGCGACGGCAGACGCACCGCGCCCAGCGCGCTGAACAGGCAGGCCCTGAAACTGTATGTCGGCAAGGCTGACGGCATATGGCTCTACGACGCGCATGACCATGCCCTTGTCCGCGTATCCGACATCCCGCCGGGCAAACCGCTGGATGACGCGCCCGTGGTGCTGATCTTCGCCGTGCCGGAAGGTGATCCCTGCGGAGGCATGCATGTCGGTTCCGTTTACCAGAACGTCGGGCTTTTCTGCGCCTCGGCCGGGCTGGCCAATGTGGTCAAGGCATCCACCACCCGCGATCAGGGCATGTTCCCCTTTCTACCTGAAGGATGGAAGGCGCAGGCCACGCAGTCCGTGGGCAGGCCACGCTGAACGGAGCGCACCATCAGCCATTTTCCGGAAAACGCCATGCAACGTATCCTTCTTGCCGACATCGGCAATACCTGCATCAAGCTCGGCCTGGCCGACACCTCCGGACTGGGAGAGACATGGTCTCTGCCCACACGCATGCCGCACACAGCCGACAGTCTGGGACTCGCCCTGGCCGGGCTGCTCGGCGGGGCCGGGCTTGGCAGGGGAGATTTCGCGGTCTGCGCCGTATGTTCCGTCGTGCCCGACCTTACCCCCGTACTCCGTGACGCGGTCGGGCGTTATCTCGCCTGCCCCGTGCTGAACTTTCCCGAAGATTTCGCTCCGGGACTGGAAAACCGTTACGACCACCCCGGCCAGGTCGGCGCGGACCGCCTGCTGGCGGCCTTTGCCGCGCGCCGTCTCTTTCCGGAGCCGGCGTCGCTGATTTCCGTGGATTTCGGCACTGCCACCACCTTTGACTGCGTGACGGGCGACGCCTACCTTGGCGGTCTGATCTGCCCCGGCGTACTCTCCTCGCACGGGGCACTTGCCACGGGCACGGCCAAGCTTCCCCGCATTTCCCTTGAAGTCGACGCGGACGCTCCGCTCATCGGCAGCAATACCTCCACCAGCATGCGGCACGGCTTTGTCTTCGGTTTCGCCGCCATGACGGAAGGACTGTGCGCCCGGCTCAGAATGCAGCTTCCCGGCCCCTGCCTCGTCATAGGCACGGGCGGGTTCGCTCAGGCCATTGCCGCAGTCAGCGCATGCCTTGACCATGTACGGCCGGATCTCATCCTCGAAGGTTTGCGCCTTGCGTGGAAACAAAGCCGGAGTTAATGTCTGCTTTCACGCCCGCACGGGCTCTGTGCCGGGATAGTCCCGGCAGCCCGGCACTCCGTGCATGAAATGCTGCGGAGCGGGGCAAGACGGGTCCTGTCTTCTGCTCTCCTCATCCGTACAGCGCTCCGCGCTCACGGCCGAGGCCCCGCGAAGCCGGCGCGGAACATGGGACCTGGCCGTCAGACACTTTCAACAACAAAACGCTCTAACAGACATCACGGGCCGCGTGCCCGTCAAACACAAGGAGACGATATGGACAGCAGCACGATTACCTCGGTCTGGGCCCGCGAAGTTCTGGATTCCCGCGGCAATCCTACGGTGGAAGTGGAAGTGGGGCTGGAATCCGGCCATGTGGGCCGCGCTGCCGTGCCCTCCGGCGCCTCCACCGGAACCCGCGAAGCCCTTGAGCTGCGCGACGGAGATCCCGCGCGCTACAAGGGCAAGGGCGTCTCCAAGGCGGTGGAGCATGTGAACGGAGAAATCGCTGAAGCCGTCATCGGCCTTGACGCCCTGCGCCAGGTGCAGGTGGACACCACCCTGCTTGATCTTGACGGCACGGACAACAAGTCCCGTCTCGGCGCAAACGCCATGCTCGGCGTTTCCCTTGCCACTGCCCGCGCCGCCGCCGAATTTCTCGGTCTGCCGCTGTATCAGTATCTCGGCGGCATCAACGCCAAAATCATGCCTGCGCCCATGATGAACGTCATCAACGGCGGCGCGCATGCCCCCAACAATCTGGATATCCAGGAATTCATGATCATGCCCCTCGGGGCGGAAACCTTCCATGACGCCCTGCGTATCGGCGCGGAAGTATTCCATACCCTGAAGGCCCTGCTCGCCCGCGACGGCCACGTCACCAGCGTGGGTGACGAAGGCGGCTTCGCTCCCAGCCTCAGGAGCCATGACGAGGCCTTCCGTTATCTTGTAGCCGCCATCGAGGAAGCGGGCTACATTCCCGGAACGGAAGTGGCCCTCGCCATTGACGCCGCCGCGTCGGAATTCTATCAGGACGGCAAATACCATATCAGGGGGGAAAACAGGGTGCTTTCCTCCGCTGAAATGGTGGAATGGCTGGCCGATTTTGCCGAACGCTATCCCCTTGTCTCCATCGAGGACGGTATGGCCGAAGGCGACCGCGACGGCTGGCGCATGCTCACCGAGCGCCTTGGCGACGACGTGCAGCTGGTGGGGGATGACGTGTTCGTGACCAACCCTTACATCCTCCAGGAAGGCATTGAAGACGGCATCGCCAATGCCATTCTGATCAAGGTGAACCAGATCGGCACTCTGACCGAAACCATGGATACCATTGAAATTGCCAAGACCGCCGGCTATGCCACGGTCATTTCCCACCGTTCCGGTGAAACCGAAGACGCCTTCATCGCCGATCTCGCCGTGGCCGTGAATGCGGGGCAGATCAAAACCGGCTCTCTCTCCCGTTCCGACCGCATCGCCAAGTACAATCAGCTTCTGCGCATCGAGGAAGACCTCGACGACACCGCCATGTACTTCGGCCCTGTTCTTGCGGACAACTTCGGCTTTGCCGCCGATGAGGCAGAGGAATACGAAGAATAGATCATGCGGGGGAGGAAGGATATTTTTTCAAAAGTTTCTTCCTCCCCCTCCAGCCTGCAAAACCTTTCAGAGCATTTTGCCATTGAAAATATCTGCGGGCCAGGACCCCATGTTCTGGCCCGCGGGTTTCACGCCTGAAGCCGGAGCTGTACGCCGCAAGCGCATTGCCGCTGCTCCGGCGTCGCGGCGGAGTCTCGCTCCGCTCGACTCCGGGAGCATCTTCAAACCGAAAATGCTCCCGTATACGGGCGTCACAGCGACCTGCTCGCCCGGAGACTTCATGTCCGTTTCCCATCTTTTTCGTTCCGGCTTCTGCGTTGCGCTTGCCTGCCTCGCCCTCTTCCCTCTTCCGGCTTCTGCCGCGCCTTCCGTCAGTGAAGTCACGGCCAAAACACAGGCCGCATACAAGGCGCTGAACGACTTCCGCGCCGAGTTCACGCAGGAACTCACCCATCAGGAAAGCGGTACCACCGAAACCCGTACAGGAACCCTGCTGTTCAGAAAACCTCTGCTTGTACGCTGGGAAAGCGTTCCCCCGCATGCGGAACTGCTGCTTGTGGGAGAAAGGGATATCTGGAACTGGCTGCCAGACGAGGAGCTTGCCTACCGGTACAGCCTCGACATGGTGAAGGATTCCCGTTCCCTCATCGCCGTACTGACCGGACAGAGTCCGCTGGATCGCGATTTTGACGTGGAATTCATGAACGAGACTCCCGCCGGGGAAGACGCGGCGAAAGAGCGCGCCGCGGGAACGCTTGATGCCGTACACCTGCTGCTTTATCCCAGGGACCCCTCCCCGCAGATGGTGGAGGTTCAGCTCTGGATCGACGCAAGGAGCGGCTTCATCCGCCGCGCGCAGGTCATGGATTTCTACGGCAACACCAACCGCATCACCTTCACGGATTTCCGGCCCGATGAAAGGCTTTCTGCCCGGGATTTCACCTTCACGCCCCCGAAGGGCACGGAAGTCGAGGATCACAGAAACGACGGCAGCGCGCCGGGCAGCGTTCTCCTGAAGTAACCGGCCCCGCAGTGGTGAAAAGGGCGGAGGTTCTCTCCGCTTTCCCCGATACCGCGGTCGTTTTCAAAGTGATATGCTCCAGACATTGTGAAAATGCGGCATGGGGTGACGCCGGCCGCGCATTCCACACGGGATGCCCGGCGGTATCAGCCGCTTTCCGCGGCAGGATGTCTTTCCTGACGCTCTTCCGGGAGAAACCGCTTCCGGTTTTCGAGCCGGCAGCGCGGAGAGCCTCCCTGAAGTTCCGGCCACGTCCGATCGCTTGGCAGAAGCCCGCTTGTGGGCTATGACGGAACATCAGCAAGGAGAAACGCATGGCCGTCATCATGGGCACCGCCGGACATATCGACCACGGCAAGACCAGCCTTGTGCGCGCGCTCACCGGCATCGACTGCGATCGCCTGGAAGAGGAAAAGCGCCGGGGCATTACCATTGAACTGGGCTTCGCCTACTTCACCCTGCCCGACGGCGAGCGCATGGGCGTGGTGGATGTGCCGGGCCATGAACGCTTTGTGCGCAACATGGTGGCCGGAGCGGCGGGCATCGATTTTGTGCTGCTGGTCATCGCTGCGGACGAGGGCGTCATGCCCCAGACCCGCGAACATCTGGAAATATGCTCTCTGCTCGGCATCCGCCACGGCATGGTGGCGCTGACCAAGATCGACATGGTCGACCCCGATCTGCTGGAACTGGCAAAAGAGGACGTGGCCTCTTTTCTGGAGGGAACCTTCCTGGAAGGTTCGTCCATCTTTCCCGTTTCCTCCGTGACCGGAGAGGGGCTGGAAGCCCTGCGTCAGGCCATCCGTGCGCAGAGCAGGGAACTTGCCCCCAGACGCCGCCAGGATCTGTTCCGCCTGCCTGTGGATCGCGTCTTCACCCTCAGGGGCCACGGCACGGTGGTAACGGGCACGCTCATTTCCGGAAAGGCGAAACCCGGCGACGATGTCGAGCTTCTGCCTTCCCGCAGGCTTTCGCGCATCCGCAGCATCCAGACCCACGGCACGGACGTGGAGGAAGCCACGCCCGGACACCGCACGTCCATCAATCTTGCCGGTCTTGATGTGGAAGATATCCATCGCGGGGACGTCATCGCCCGGCCCGGCACGCTTTTTCCCTCTTCGCGCTGGGTGCTTTCCCTCAGATGCCTTTCCTCCTCGCCCCGCGCTCTGCGCCACAGGGCGGAAATCCATTTCCACCACGGCGCGAAAGAAGTGCCCGCGCGCCTCTACTTCTATGATCGCGACAAGCTCGCTCCCGGTGAAACCGCGCTGGCGGAAGTGCGTTTCTCCCCGGAAAACGGGGAGGAAACACGCATGGCGGGCGTATTCGGCGACCGCTGTGTCATCCGCGCCTTTTCCCCTCTGCGCACCGTGGCGGGCGGCTCCGTGCTCATCCCTCTGGACAGCGCCCCGCGCCGCCGTGATATGACGCCGCACATGCGGGAAAAACTGCTGACCATGCCGGATGCCGTCGATCAGACAGGAGAGGAAGATCGCCTCGTCACCCAGTTGGAACTGGCCGGGCCGCACGGCGCAACGCAGGCCGCGCTTTCCGTGCTGACCAACCTGGAAGCCCGGCGTCTGGAAAAACTGGTGCAGACGCTGTCCGGCAAAGGGCGCATTGCCTGTTACGACAGAGAAGGGCGTGCATGGATTGCGGCCCCGGCTCTGCAAAAGCTTTCCGACGCGGTGCTGGCCCGCGCGGCGGAATTCCACAAGCGCGAACCGCTCAAGCCGGGCATGGCCAAGGGCGTGCTCATTCCCGCTCAGGTTCCGCCCAGGCTGGCGCACTTCATGCTGGAAAAACTGATCCGCTCGGGAGCGCTGGTGGCGGAAGGCGAACTGCTGCGACTGGCGGATCACCGGGTTTCTCTGGCTTCCGATCAGAGCGCGCTGCGGGAGAAACTAGTGGAAGCTCACCGGGCCGCGCCCATGACGCCGCCCAATCTCAAGGATGTGCTTGAGGAGCTGGGCGTCACCCTCAAGGAGGCAGCGCCCGTCCTGCGGCTGCTCCAGCAGGAAGGCGCGCTGGTCAAGGTTTCCGAAGGTCTGTGGTATGATGCCGCCGCTGTCGAGGATCTGAAAAAACGTACCCGTGCCTGGTTTGAGAGCCATGATGACCTGACCCCCGGCGATTTCAAGGAGGTGACGGGAGGGCTGACCCGCAAGTACCTTATTCCCCTGCTGGAATATTTTGACCGGGAACGCTTTACCATGCGCGTGGGCGACAGGCGCCAGCTCCGGGGCCGGGTTTCCTGAAGTGCCGGGCAGGTGTTCATCAGGAATTCCCTTATGGGTTTGAACCTTCCTCTTCAGGGGAAAAAAGAGTCCTTAATGCCGCCCACGGAGAATATCTTCATCCCTGCCCTGCCGGAAACGGCTGTGGCTCTGGATTTTGAAACTTCGGACACATATCCGGACAGCGCCTGCGCCCTCGGCATGGCGCGCATTGAGGGCGGCAGGATCACGGATACGCTGTATACGCTCATCCGCCCGCCGCGCCCCCGTGTCTGCTTTACGGAAATCCACGGTCTTACCTGGAGCATGCTCAGGGACAGCCCCTACTTTGCGGATCTCTGGCCGGATTTTTCCGCATTCATGAGCGGTGCGGACTATCTTGTCGCCCATAACGCCAGCTTCGACCGCCGGGTGCTGCGGGGCTGCTGCCGCGCGGCGGATATAGCAACGCCGGATATCCCTTTTCTGTGCACGGTATCCGGATCGCGCAGGGGGTTCCGCCTGCGCCGCAATCGCCTGAACGACGTATGCGCCCATCTCGGCATTGCGCTCGATCACCACAAGGCGGACTCCGACGCTCTGGCCTGCGCAAAAATCTACCTGCACCTGCGGAGAATGGGACTCGCGCCGGATCAGATGCGTCTGAAATAAGGCCTTTCCGGCGCAACTTCCCGCCTGCCGCGATTTTACCTCCCCGGGCATGGCTCCGATGCATCCGCATCGTAACTCGGCGGTTCCTCAGGATGCTGCATGGCCAAGGCTCCATGCTCTTTTCTTCTTCGCGGATTTCACGCCTGAAAACGACGCTTGCCGCCGCAGGCAAATTGCGGCGGCACCGGGCAGACGACGTCGAGCCAGGGTCTCGTTCCGCTCAACTCCGGAAGCTTCAAAACGGAACCCCTCCCTTCCGGCACGACTTTTGCTGAACGGTACGCGTCCGGACGGCACGCGCCATTTCCCCATGTCGCAAAGCACAGGATAAGAATCTGTTTTCTTCAATAGTATCAATATATTGAAAGAAGCAGAAAAAGCAGGGACAGCGCGTTCTCCGAACCCGGCGGATACCGCAGACGACGGCGGCAGACATGCTGTCCTTTCAAAATGCAATGCCGCTCCTGCAGAACGCAACATCGAGGTAACATATCATGGACTACGGCGTCCTTACACTGGTTCCCATTCTCATTGTCATTCTCATCGCACTGACAACCAGGCGCACCCTTGAAGCTCTGATGGTCGGCACGCTTTCGACCTATATCATCACTGACGGTTTCGGCTTTCTCCATGCATGGATTGAGGCATTCTTCTCCGTGGCCACAAGCCGGGACAACCAGTGGATATTCATGGTCTGCGCCCTGTTCGGCAGCCTGATTACCCTGATCGGCGCCTCACGCGGCACGGCCGGTTTCTCCCGCCATCTGGAAAAAATCTGCCGCGGCCCGCGCACGACGCTGCTTTCCACCTGGATTCTGGGCATTCTCATCTTTGTGGATGATTACCTGAATATCATGACGCTGAGCTCCTGCATGCGGAAACTGACCGACAAGTTCGGCCAGCCGCGTGAAACGCTCTCCTATATCATCGACTCCACCGGCGCCCCCGTCTGCGCCATTCTGCCCTTCTCCACCTGGGCCGTGTTCTTCGCCGGACTGTTCTTCTCTCAGCCCGCCGTGGAAGCTCTGGGCTACGGATCGGGACTTCAGACCTTCTATCACGTCATTCCGTATGCGTTTTACGCCATTGCGGCGGTCTTTCTGATTCCGCTGTTCATCTTCGGCATCGTACCCCGGATGGGCCTGATGAAAGCAGCCTATGCCCGCGTCGCCGGTACCGGCATGACATATTCCCCGGCCAGCGAAAAGCTGAATCTGGAGGATGAGAACGACGCTCCGGATCTGTCCCGCAGCGCCAACCTGCTTGATTTCGCCATTCCCATCGGCATGCTCATCGCTCTGGCCGTCATCACGGGCGATCTTTTTCTTGCCATCGTGGCGGCCAACATCACCTGCTTTCTCCTGTACGTGCCGCGCGGCAAGATAGGTTTCTCCCGTTTCTGCGATCTCGCCATGCACGGCTTCTGCAACATGGTTCCCACCATCGCGGTCATCTACTTCGCCTTCGTCATGCAGCGGAGCATGCAGGACATCGGCATTGCGAACTACGTCATCAACGCCGTATGCCCCTATATGAACGGCACCATCTTTCCCGTGGCCACCTTCCTCATCGTGGCCGTACTCAATTTCAGCACAGGCAGCGTCTGGGGCATCCCCGCCATGGTCGTCCCCATCCTTATTCCCCTTGCCGCCAGTATTGATGCCAACATGCTGCTTGTCATGGGAGCCATCGTTTCCGGCGCGACACTGGGCAGTCACGCCTGCTTCTATTCCGACGCCACGGTCTTGACTTCCAGTTGCTGCAAGATGGAAAACATGGAACACGCACTTTCCCAGCTTCCCTATGCGCTGCTGGCCACGGCCATTGCCGCCGCGGGCTATCTCGTCTGCGGACTGGCGATGTAAACGGGAGGTACATATGGCGACTTTTCTCTGGATGGGGGATATCACCCAAATCGCGGCGGATGCCATAGTCAATGCGGCAAACAGTGAACTCACCCGTCAGCCCGGCATCTGCGACGCCGTTTTCCGCGCGGCTGGAGCGGATGCGCTGCGGCAGGCATGTGAAGAGCTGGGGCACTGTCCCATCGGACACGCGGTTGTCACGCCCGGATTCCACCTCCCCGCCGCCTACATTATCCATGTGGCGGGCAGCGAATGGTACGGAGGCTCACGGCGCGAGGAGGTTCTGCTTGAGCAGTGCTACCGGAACGCGCTGCACTCCGCTGTGGCCTATGACTGCAAAAAAGTGGCCTTCCCGCTGATCTTTTCCGGCGACTACCATATTCCCCGCTCCAGGGCCATTGAAATAGCAGGCAGAGCCATCACGTCCTTCACCGCGGCAGAACCGCTGGACGTAACCCTTGTACTGTACAGGCCCGGCATCTTCAGGCTGGCCCAGATGCTTCTCGGCTGGCCGACGCTGAATCCGGAAGCGCCGGAAGCAGCCTCACACTGAAATGCTCTGCAGAGTCGGGCAGGACGAGACTCCGGTGAAGGCGCGAAACCTGCGAACCGGACACAGGACTGGCTGGCAGACAGTTTCAAATGCAAAACGCTCCGGGACGGGGAGGTTCCCCCGGCGAACTTCACCCGTCCGCTGCTTCCAGCATCTCCGTCAGCGCGCATGCCGCCAGCCGCGTTCCCCCTGTTCTCATTTCCAGCCAGCTCCGGAACCTCGCCCGCACCGCTTCTCTTTCCGTCTCCGTCCGACGCACGCGCGTCTCCTCCAGCATGTATTCGCGCACGTCGGCGGCGCGGCGGCAAATCCGCAGGAGCCCCGCCTCAACCAGACCGGGCGGGCAGTCGTTCCCCAGCGCCCAGCGGAAATTTCCCAGCCCCGGTCCCACACAGGGCACGACTCCCCCCGTCAGGGCCTCCAGAAAATTCTGTCCCCCCTGCCCGAAGCCTCCTCCCACATATGCGGCGTCCGCCGCCGCATACAGGCGCGGGAGATCCCCGAAGCGATCCCACAGCACCAGTGTTCCCGGCGGGAGGGATTCGCACGGCGCGTCCGTATTCAGTGCCGATGCCGGAACGCAGGGCAGTCCCAGATCATAAAAACGTGCCTTCCACGGCTCCACACGGTGCATGTGCCGGGGGGCAAGCACGATGACGCAGGAAGGATTCCTGCTGCGAAGCTCCAGAATCCGGGGACAGAGCCGGTTTTCCTCCTGTTCGCGGATGGAAGCGAACAGCGCCAGGGGAGCGCCGCCGAACAGAAGACGCACCTCTCCGCCGCAGGCCATTTCCGGCAGGAACGGGGCCGCATGCTCTTCGGCCAGAGAAACCGCGGCCAGATCAAACTTGATGTTGGGCATGAGCTCCGGACGGCAGGGAGGACTCCCCGCGCCCTCAAAAATACCCGCGAAACGGGATCGATCTTCTCCGCTCATGGCCAGAACCCGGCGGGGAGACATGCCGCGAAGCACGCCGCGCAGCATACGGTAACATTCGTGGCTGGTGCTGGTCATCCGCCCGTTGAGCACCGCCAGAGGAACATCTTTTTCCCGGCAGGCTGACATCAGGCCGGGCCAGAGTTCCGTTTCCAGCAGCGCCAGAACACGGGGTTCCGCCAGTTCCAGCGCGCGCAGCGCCGTATCCGGCTCATCCAGAGGGGCGAAGCGCACGGCGCAGAGCATATCCCCGCGCAGCGCGCAGATCCGCGACGCGCCGCGTTCCAGCATATCCCGCCCCTGTCTTGTCCATGTTGTCATAAGCACGCGCCATGCCCCGTCTTCCGAACCGGGCCGCGCATCACGTTTCGTCGGGCGTTCGGGCAGGGCTTCCAGCACGGCAAGCGCAAGGCGGGCTTCTCCCCCCGACGCGGCCTGAAGCCAGAGATCGCAGCCCCGCCTCTCCCGCATCGCCCAGGGCACATGCGCCAGCCAGTCTGCAGGAACGAGCCGCTCCTCCCACCCCTCAGCCAGGCGCCTGTTCCGCCGCAGAAAAGGCATCAGCAGACGCCACAGCACTCCGTACGCCTTCAGGAAAAAGCCCTGTCTCATGAATTCTCCTTGCATATGGCCTTTCCGCTCCATGCGCGGAAACATACCCAGCTCCTCTTTTTCTACGCGCTCCCCCCTTCTCCCGCAAGCAGGCGCCCCCGGTTCAAATCGTCCCTTTCAGAGCAGACTGGCCTCAAGATCACATGGCCAGGACACGCCGTTCCGGATCGCAGGCTTCACGCATGAAGAGGGAACCATACGCCGCAGGTGAATTGCGGCGACACCGCGGATGCTCCGCAGCCGATCTGTGCCCGGTCACAAGAGCTTCACAGTCGCTTGACAGTTTTGATACGCAAGTATAAAAACCTCTGACTCTTGAGGTTCAATGATTTTTGCAAATTATAATGTAACGGTTTGCAACATTTTTATACAAACGTTTCATATGGCCAGACCTTCACAGCAGCTTGATCTCGCCCTGCTTGAAGCCGGGGAGGAGGAACTCCGTCTCAAGGGAGTACGGGGGCTTTCCGTGCGCGCTGTCTGCGCCAGAGCCGGGGTAAGCCCCCGGATGCTGAACTACTACTTTGAAAGCAAGGACAACTTTGTCCGCACCCTGCTGGTGCGGGGCTACAAGAACTTCTCCCGCGAGGTGGAAGAAAGCGCGCGCGGAACCGATGCACCGCTGGACCGCCTGCGCCGGGGAGTGCGCGTCTGCCTGCGCCACACCATAGAGGGCAGGCTGACCCTGCGCAATCTCATCTGCGATGCCTACGCGGACGAACCGGTTGTTTCGGAAATTCTGCAGGAACGCAACAGCCATACCCGCATCATGTATGGGCTGATGGAGGACGCATGGCGCAGGGGAGATCTGCGCAGGGATGTTTCTCCCGCCGAAATATTCATGGCCGTCATGCCCGGCGTGTTCCTGCCCACCCTGAGGATGGACACCCCCTTTCCCTTCAACATCCACCGTATCCGGGAAATCGCCGATCAGGTCGAGCAGAAATATCCCGACAGCGAAGACGGCCTCAGGCAGGAAGTGGAACACGGGATGCGCATGTTCGATCTTCTGCTGCGGGGTTTTCTTTCCAAAAGGCATGACGGCGCGAGGTCTTTCCGGCCGCCCCGCACGGGGCGGCGCGCCGGCTCACTCAAGCGGCGCCTTGCCTCTGCGCATTCTGGCCAGGGTAAGGCCGGCGAAAAAACCGCCGAGCATGCCCAGTCCGAAGGCCCTGGGCATATTGTCCACCACGCCGGCCAGCGCGGCGAAAACGCCGAGTGATCCGCCGATGAGAATGCCGCGCACAACAAAAGGATTCATTTCCGCCTCCGCATCCCCCTCTCATGGACGGCTCATGCCGCTCATGCTAAGGGAAACATCATGTTCAGGCATTCATTATGGCCGCAACACGCGAGCCTGTCCATACACACCCGGCCGTCCGGAATACCCCGTTCACGCGCCGTTACGGGCTTTGCCCCCTTCAGATCAAGGAGTCGTTCATGCGCTCTCATGCCACTGTTTCCCGCGGCCTTTCCGCCGCCCTGCTCGTAACCATGGCGCTCAGCCTCACGGCCTGCTTTGACGACAAGGACAAGCAGGCCGCGTCCCAGACGCCGCCTCCCCTGGTCGGCACCATGGAACTCCGCAAAGAAAACGTGCCGCTTCAGTCCACCTATATGGGGCAGACGCTCGGCTATCTGTCGGTCGAGGTGCGTGCCCAGATCTCCGGCATTCTGAAACGCCGCTTCTTCAAGGAAGGCGATTACGTCTATCAGGGGCAGACACTGTTTGAAATCGACCCGGCCTCGGCCCAGGCCGCGCTGGATCAGGCCAAGGCCCAGCTGACCGTGGCCCAGACCGAATATGCCAACGCCCAGCGCGAATGGAACCGTATCCAGCCGCTCTATTCCCGCAACGCCGTCAGCCAGAAAGACCGCGATACCGCCAAGGCCGCCTTTGACAGCGCCAGGGCGCAGGTGGCTTCGGCGCAGGCGCGGGTGAACGAAGCGCAGATTCAACTGGACTACACCAATGTGGTGGCTCCCATTTCCGGCTATACCAGTCTGGCCGCGCGTGACGAGGGCGATCTGATCACGCTGGATTCCCAGGGGAGCCTGCTCACCACCATCAACCAGACCGACCCCATGTACGTCACCTTCGCCATTCCCAGCGCGGACATGATGCGCATGAAGCGCCTGACGGCCCAGGGCAAGGCGAAACTTTCCACGGAGGGCACGCCCGCCCGTCTGACCATGCTGGAGGGAGGAACGTACCCGTATCCCGGCTTTGTCACCTTTGTGGATACGCAGGTGGAGCCGCAGACTTCCGTAGTCCGCGCCCGCGCGCAGTTCCCCAACCCGGAAAGTTCCCTGCTGCCCGGCCAGTATGCTTCCGTCACCATCGGCGGCACCATGCTGGTGGATGTGATCATGATTCCCCAGACGGCGGTGATGAATACGGCGCAGGGCACCATGGTCTACACCGTGGGCAAGGACGGCACAGCCACGCTGACGCCCGTGAAGCTGGGCGAAATCTTCGGCAATGAATTCATTGTGGATGAAGGGCTTGAACCCGGCTCCGTGGTTGTGGTGGAAGGCACCAACAAGGTGCGTCCCGGCTCTCCCGTGCAGGGCAAGCCCGTGCCGCGTCCCTCGCGGGAAACGGCTCTCCCCACTCCCGATTCGATCACCCCGCCGGAAGGAGGCGCGGGCGAAACCACCCTCACCGCTCTCCCCGAAGACGAAAACGCCGGCAGCGGCAAGACCCAGGCGGAATAGCACATGTCCCAGACCTCAAATAAATCCCCGCTGGATCAGGCCCCCATTCAGGAAGGATTCTTTCTGAAACGGCCCGTGTTCTCCGCGGTCATCTCCATTTTCATGATTCTGCTCGGCGTTCTGGCCATCGGCAAGCTGCCCATCTCCCAGTATCCCGAACTTACTCCGCCCTCCGTGCAGGTAGCCGCGCAGTATCCCGGCGCGACGCCCGAAACCATCGCCCAGAGCGTCGCCCAGCCCATTGAGGCGCAGATGAACGGCGTGGACGGCATGATTTACATGAACACGGTGTGCTCCACCAGCGGAACTATGTCGATGAACGTGTACTTTGAAATCGGCACGGACCCCGACATGGCCACCGTCAACGTGAACAACCGCGTGCAGGCCGCTCAGGCCGGTCTGCCCGACATCGTGCGCCAGTACGGCGTGACGGTGAAAAAGCAGTCTTCCTCCTTCCTGCTGGTGGCCTCGCTGTCCTCCGACGGAGGCGTCTATGACGATACCTATCTCAGCAACTACGCGCTGTTCTATATCATGGACGGCCTCAAGCGCATCCCCGGGGTGGGCAACGCGGAAATCATGGGTTCCAAGGACTATGCCATCCGCGTCTGGCTCAACCCCCAGCGCATGGCTCAGCTCGGTCTGACCACGGCGGAAATCGGCCAGGCCGTTAAAGATCAGAACAACCAGTACTCCTTCGGCTCCGTAGGGGCCATGCCCAGCTCGGACGAAATCCAGATGACATGGCAGGTCAGCGGTCTCGGCCGCCTGACCACGCCGGAGGAATTCGGCAATATCATCCTGCGCACCACGCCCGACGGCGGCGTGCTGCGCCTCAAGGACGTGGCCCGTGTGGAACTCGGCGCAAAGGATTATTCCGCCCAGGGCCGCACCGACGGCAAACTTGCCGTGCCTATCGCGGTGTACCTCGGCACCGGCGCCAACGCGCTGGATACGGCGCAGCGGGTGGAAGCCTACTTCGAGGAGGTGTCCAAGGCGTTTCCCACCGGGATTGAATACTCCATTCCCTACAATACCACGACCTTCGTGAAAATCTCCATCGAGGAGGTCATCCATACTCTGGTGGAAGCCATGTTCCTGGTGTTCGTGGTGGTGTATCTCTTCCTTCAGAAATGGGAGGCCACGCTCATTCCCTGCATTGCCGTGCCCATTTCCCTGGTGGGCACCTTTGCGGGCATCTACGCGCTGGGCTTTTCCATCAACACCCTGACGCTTTTCGCCCTGGTGCTGGCCATCGGCATCGTGGTCGACGACGCCATCGTGGTCATGGAGAACATGGCCCGCATACTGGAAACCGAGGACCTCACGCCGCGCCAGGCCACAGCCAAGGCCATGCACGAAGTGACCGGCGCGGTCATCGCCATTGTGCTGGTGCTGTGCGCCGTGTTCATCCCTGTGGGCTTTATGGGCGGTCTGGCGGGCGTGATGTACCGGCAGTTCGCCATTACCATCGCCATTTCCGTCACCCTGTCGGGCATCGTGGCGCTGACCCTCACTCCCACGTTGTGCGTCATGCTGATCAAGAAGTCGCACAAGCAGCCGAACCGGTTCTTCCGCTGGTTCAACACGGCATTTGAACATCTCACCGACCGCTTTACGGACGGCGTGCGCTTCTTCATCAGGCGCAGCGTCATTACCCTCCTTGTGGTTGCCGCCGTGTGCGCGGCCACATGGGACATCTTCGGCCGCGTCCCCACCGCGCTGGTGCCCGAGGAAGACCAGGGCTCCATTCTGGTCATGGGCATGATGCCCGACGGCACGGCCCTGCCCCAGACCATTGAGGTCATGGACAGTGTGGCGGCGAAGATTCAGGAACTGCCCGAAGTGGAGAGCCTGCTCTCCGTAGCCGGTTTCGACCTGATGAACGGCGCGCTGAACACCAACTCCGGCGTTATGTTCGTCACCCTCAAGGACTGGGCGGAACGCGAAAAAATGGGCATCAGCGTGCAGGATACCATCGGCAGGATATACGGCATCGGCATGGCCGAAACCAAGGGCCTGATCCTGCCCTTCAACCCGCCTCCCATCATGGGCCTGAGCAATACCGGCGGCTTTGAAGCCATGATCATGTCCAATGAGGACAACCCCAAGGAGCTTTCCGACATCGTCCGCGCCGTTACCGCCGAGGCGGCCAAACGTCCCGAGCTTTCCGGCGTGAGCAGCACCTACAGCGTGAACTCCCCGCGTCTCTATGTCGACCTTGACCGGGAAAAGGCCCGCATGCTCAACGTCAACGTGGCCGATGTGTTCAACACCATGGCCGCCACGCTCGGCGCGTCCTACATCAACGACTTCAACATGAACGGCCGCACCTTCCGCGTGTATATGCAGGCGGACGCGCCCTACCGTTCCCTGCCGGACGAAATGGGCAGCATCTATGTGCAGAGCCGCGACGGCAACAATATTCCCCTGGTTTCGCTGGTCACCATTCACAATGACAGCGGCCCGCAGCTCGTTACCCACTTCAACGGCCTGCTGGCAGCCAAGGTGACCGGCAATCCCGCTTCCGGCTACAGTTCCGGGCAGGCTCTCCAGGCCATGCAGGAGGTCTGCGCCCAGGTGCTGCCGCAGGGCTATTCTCTGGCGTGGTCCGGCTCCAGCTACCAGGAAGTGGTGACCGGCGGCACGGACTTCTCGGTGCTTGGTCTGGCCCTGCTCATGGTCTTCCTCATTCTTGCCGCCCAGTATGAGCGCTGGACCCTGCCTCTGGCCGTGCTCACCGCCGTGCCCTTCGCGGTGTTCGGAGCCATTGTCGGCAACTGGCTGACCGGACAGAACAACGACGTGTATACGCAGGTGGCCTTCTTCACCCTGCTCGGTCTGGCCTGCAAGAACGCCATTCTGATTGTGGAATTCGCGGCGGATCTGCACAGGCAGGGCATGAGCGTCATCGAGTCGGCCGTGCAGTCCGCCAAGCTGCGCTTCCGGCCCATCATCATGACCTCGCTGGCCTTCATTCTGGGCTGCGTGCCGCTGGCCGTCAGCACCGGAGCCGGCGCATCCAGCCGCCGGGCCATCGGCATCAGCGTGGTGTTCGGCATGCTGGCGGCCTCCACACTCGCTCCGCTTATCGTTCCCTTTTTCTACAAAATCATCATGTCCGCCGCCGAGAAGGCGGGAGGACGCAAAACTCCGGCGGCCAGGCCGGCTGATGGGGAGAACTGACATGACTGGTACTGCATTCCGGCGCACGGGCGCGGCGCTCTGCCTGATCTCGGGCATGGCATTGTCCGGCTGTTCCTTCGCCCCGGACTACAACCGCCCGACGATGGACATCCCCGAAACATGGAGCAAGGCTCCCTACAGTCTGCCCATGGCGACAAGGAGTCTTGAAGTCCAGTGGTGGAAACGCTTCAATGATCCCGTGCTGGACAAGCTGGTGGAAGAAGCGCTGCTGCATAACCAGAATCTTGCGGCGGCCGTCGCCCGCGTGGATCAGGCCAGGGCCTATCTGGGGCTGGCCAGAGCCGATTACTTTCCCACCCTTTCCGGTTCCGGCAGTGCCGGACGCGCCAGAGTGACGGAAGGCGACATCGCGGCGGGCACAGCCATCAGCAAACTGTTCGACATGCATCATATCCCCGCGGAGGCCCCGGATCGCGTCAACAACTCCTTCTCCCTCGGCCTCCAGGCCGTGTGGGAAATGGATCTGTGGGGCAGGGTGCGCAACTCCACCGCCGCCGCGCGCGAACAACTGCTGGCCTCGGAAGCCGGACAGCGCGGCGTGGTGCTCAGCCTGGCCGGGCAGACCGCTTCGGCCTACATCAGCCTGCGCAGCTATGATGCCCAGCTCGCCATTGCCAAACGGACGCTGGCCTCCCGCGAGGAGGCTCTGAAGATCTACCGCGCCCGTTTCGATGAAGGGCTGATCAGCGAACTGGACTTCCTGCGGGCCAAGACGGAAGTGGACAGCGTGCGGGCCAGCCTGTACACGGCGCAGTATCAGGTAGCCACGGCGGAAAGCGCCCTCATGGTGCTGACCGGCCGCTCCCCGCGCGATATTTTCGAGACCTCGCCGGAGCGGGGACTCGAACTGGACGCCATGCCCAGCGCGCCGCAACTGCCCGTGGGCATGCCTTCCGACCTGCTGGAACGCCGCCCTGATCTCATCGCGGCGGAAGCCCAGCTCAAGGCGGCAAACTTCAAAATCGGCGCGGCCAGGGCGGAATGGTTCCCGTCCATCTCCCTGACCGGCCAGCTCGGCACGCAGAGCAGCGAGCTTGACCACCTGTTCGAGAGCGCCACAAATATCTGGAACATCGGCGGAGGCATCAATCTGCCGATCCTGACCTTCGGGCGCATTTCCAGCAATGTGAAGGCCAGCGAAGCAGCTCAGCGCGAAGCCGCCGCAAGCTATGTGCTGGCTGTCCAGCAGGCATTTCAGGAAGTGCGCGACGCGCTGACCATCCAGGATCGTACCGTGTATGTGGTGAGAGCGCTGAACGACTCGGTGAACAGTCTGCGCAAGGCAACGGATCTGGCCCGCCTGCGCTATGACAACGGCTATGCCTCGTATCTGGACGTGCTGGACGCCGAACGCTCCCTGTTCGAGGCGGAAATCCAGCTTGCCAGCACCCGCGCGGCCCATCTTACCTCCATTATCAACGTGTGCATGGCCCTTGGCGGCGGATGGGAAGACGACAGCCGGCCTGCGGCTCCGGCCGCGAAGGTTTCTCCCGGAGCATAGAGGATTTCGCTCATGAAGTGCTCTATGGAGTCAAGCGGGGCGAGACTCATCTCCGCTTCTTATCCGTGAAGCGCCATGCGCTGACGGCCAGGGGCGCCGCGACACCGGAGCAGCCGCAAGCGAATTGCGGCTGCTCCGATGGAGGCGTGAAACCTGCGGGCCGGGAACAGAGTCCCGGCCCGCAGATATGTTCAAAAGCAAAACGCTCTGAGACGTTCTCTTTCCCGGCATGCATACATCCCCGGAACCGCGACGGTTCCGGGGATGTTTTTTTCAAGGGCCTCTTCAGCGTCTGCGGCTGACAACAGCGCGGCAGACAAGGGCTTGTCCCTGCAGCGGCATGTGCCGTGTCCGTACCGGAGCCCGCATCAACGCGGTGGCCGGAGCAGTGTGTCTTGACCATATGATCCTGAAGCCAGTCATCCATGTTGAAAAGCATAAAGATATAGTTGACGAGAAAAATGGAATGCGACACTTTTATACATGGACTTCTTCGCCTCTAGTGAGACGTTATGAAAAGCTTCATCGGCTTCGCCATCCTGTCAGGAGTCCCTTTCCCCTGAAGAGGGATTTCAAACCATAAAGAAATTTCTGATGAGCCGCACGGCATACATACTGTTTCTTTCCGGGTTTACCCGGTTCACCCCATAACCGGAGGTTTCTCCATGAAAAAAAGTCATATTCTCGGCCTGCTGGCGGGAGGGCTGGTTCTGACAGCCCTTTCGCCAGCAGGCGCGCAGGGCGCGGAATCCGCTCTGTGCGAGGCCCCGGCGCGTTCCGCGGCGATCATCGCCAGGGTGCCTGGCTTTAAATCCTATGATCTGGATCTCTACATCGGCAAACGCACCATCAATGAAGGAGTGGTGATCCGCAAAAGCCATATTGACAAGGGCAAAATCATCATCCCGCCGGAAGGACTGTACTATTCCTCACGTCTGGGCAGCATCGGCACCATGACAGGGCTGGATGTCGTCATGCTCGGCAAGCGTCAGCCCGTAGTCAACGAAGAGTACGAGTACATTATCGTCAAAAACCGCAAGCTGAAACTGGGCGAGTCTCTCAAGCTGCATGAGGACGGGTCGCGTCTGCTCCAGTTTACGGCGAGCAAGGGACACCCTTACGGCAACGCGGCAAACTCGGCCACCGTGCGCATCATGAAAGCGTCGGGCAACTATTACGGCACCAATTTTACCGTGGCCATCAGTCCCACGCTGAAAGATTTTTCCTCCGGCAAATACAATGACGGCCTGGGCCTGCCCGAAGGCAGATACCCTCTTCCCGCGGACAAGACCAGTCCGCTCCAGCATAATACCTACTTCACCAGCTCCACCTATCCCAGCGGGCAGTCCTATCTCATTGCCGAGAAGGCGGGCATGGACGAGATCAGCATCAAGGAATTCGGCACTCCCAGCCTCACCCGCATCTGGCTGAGTTCCGCGCCCCGCATTTCCGGCGCATACGCTCCAGGAGACAGCGCAGCAGCAGGCGGGGCCAGAGTTGACGTGCTGGCTGTTTCTCCTTCGGCAGTGAGCCTTCGTCTGACGGAAGAAAACGGCAGCGTCACGGAAAAAACCTTCAGGGGACTGGACGACTCCTCCGTTCTGGATTATCTGCCCAGCAGCGCCCATGACCGCGCGAAGTGGCAGATCAACTCTCCGGACGGAAAAATCAGCGTACAGCTGGCCATGCTCAGGCCCGGCGGGGTGGTACAGAACGGCAGGGTTTTCCTCGACATATACACCGACATCTATGAAATCGGAAACCCGCAGGAATGGCCTTCGGATCCACGCTTCCTGGCCCGCCCGGACACCTGAGCCTCCTGCGGAGAGCTGAACGAAATCCTTCTCACCAACAAGGAAGAAGTGGTTCTGGACAGCGCCAACAACGTGTTTGTTGGTCCCAACGGCTATTTCAAGATCGTGATCGACGACTTTGACGGAACCCGGATCAACGCCTGGCATTTTGAAGATGCGGACGGCAACAAGAGCGTCAACCTTGCCAGGCTTTCCACCGGCGGCCATATTGACCTGCTGGCCAATATTTCCTGCGGCACGGTGGGCAGCTTCGCCACCCGCGATATTGTCAGACGTATGGAAAACGAGCAGGCCGCGGCAGGGCTGATCATGAAAAAATAACAATGCCGCAGGCGGGTATTCCCGCCGCCGGAAGCCTTTGCAATGAGGAATCCGAAATTGTCCCGCACTCCGCATCATGTCATGCTGCGGGGTGCGGGACGACACGGCCGCCGCGCCGACATCCGGCCTTGCCGGCGAACTGTTCGATCTGGTTCATCAAAAATTCCTTTGTGGTTTGAAACCTCCCCCTTCAGGGGGAAGTTGACAAGACGGCGAAGCCGATGAAATCCTTTTCCGTACCCCCTCCTTTCAGGGAGGGGTACTCCGCACGCCCCCTCTCCGTCGGCTGCGGAGGCAGTCGGCGGATGGGGCGACTGTGGATTGAAACATCAAACCGGTGTCTTCCGCAACGCGTGGGCCGGTGGCCGGTGCCTCAGGCGCGAGAGCTTTTCGCTTATGAAATGCTCCACGAAGTCGATCAGGGCGAGACTGAAGCTGCTCCGATGGAGGCGTGAACCCTGCGGGCCGGAACGCAGGGGCCTGACTGGCAGATATTTCCAATGGCAAAACGCTCCAAGGATATTTTCAACACAACCCTGAAGCAGAGCCTGTCCTCTCCCGCCGCGGCGTTTCTCCTTTCTCCGCAAGGCACAGGGAAACGCACGCCTGACAATCACGTTGCAAGCCTGCCCCGCCTCTGGCACAATGGGGAAACGGCCGCGCTTCCACCGGAATTTGGCAGGAATGCGGCAAAACAAGCTGAAAAAGGGGAAAGAGAATGGATCGTCTGCCCATCCGGCGCGCGCTCCTGAGCGTGACCCACAAGGACGGCCTGGCGGAATTCGCCCGCTTCCTGCACGACAGGGGGGTGGAACTGGTATCTACCGGCGGAACCATGAAATTCCTGAAGGAACAGGGGCTGCCCGTCACGGCGGTGAGCGACGTCACCGGCTTCCCGGAGATTCTGGGCGGCCGCGTCAAGACGCTGCACCCCAAAATTCACGGCGGCATCCTGGCCGACAAGGACAAGCCCGAACACCTCGCCACGCTGAAGGAACACGACATCACACCTTTTGATCTGGTGTGCGTGAATCTTTACGACTTCGCCTCCGCACTGGAAAAAAAACTCCCGCTCCGCGACATGGTGGAGGAAATCGATATCGGCGGCCCCTGCCTGCTGCGCGCCTCGGCCAAGAACTTCCACAGCATCCTCGTGGTGTCCGACCCCAGGTACTATGACGAGGCCCGTGCCCGGATTGAAACAGGCGGCGTGGATCTCGCCTTCCGCAAACGCATGGCGGCCCTGACCTTTGCGGCCACCTCGCGCTACGACGCCATGATCTCCAGCTACCTCAGCGCATAGGGGTTCCGCCATCGCCGCCAAAGTGGAAGGCCGCACATCCGGCCTCAAACCGAGTGAAATGAAGGCGCTGACCCGTCTGGGCCAGCGCCGCTATTCTCCCGCAGGCGGATACAGCGCGGAGCAGGCCCGCGAGCTGGCCGCGCTTTCCCGTCTGCTTTCCCGGCAGATTGGTCTGATTATCGACCGGCAGGGCCGGGTTGAACTCATCATCGTGGGTGATGCCTCATCCATCCTCATCCCCGAACTTCCCCGCGCCCGCACCGGGGCAGGCCGTCTGCGCGGCCTGCGCCTGCTGCACACCCACCTCACGCCGGACGGGCTTTCCCATGAAGACCTCATGGATCTCCTCTTTCTGCGGCTGGACGGCATCGGTGTGCTGACCGTGGATGAGTTCGGCGCGCCCCAGCGTTTCCAGAGTGCCCATCTGCTGCCTGCCGGTCTGGAAGACGGAGCGGAGGCGGGTTCCTCGGAAGACGCCTGCCGCGTGGCTCCCCTTGTGCCGTGGGATCGGGTGGAAACCGACTTCGCCGCCGAAGCCGAAGCTCTGGAAGAAGAATGGAGCCGTCTGCGCGACGGCGCAAGCACGGCGTCCGGCGGCACCCGCGCAGTGCTGGTATCCGTTTCGTCCGCGCCGCGTCCGGTGCAGGAAGCCTTTCTCGACGAGCTGGCCGAACTGGCCCGCACCGCCGGAGTGGAAGTGACAGGGCGGCTGATCCAGCGCGTGGCCGGAGTCAACCCGCGCCAGATACTCGGCCAGACCAAGCTGGCCGAGCTGGAAGTGCTCGCCCTGCGCGGTCAGGCATCCCTGGTGGTGTTTGACGGCGAGCTGGCCCCCGCCCAACTGCACAACCTTACGGAACTCACCGAACGCAAGGTACTGGACCGCACCCAGCTCATCCTCGACATTTTCGCCCAGCACGCCACCACGCGGGCGGGCAAGCTCCAGGTGGAACTGGCCCAGCTCAAGTACACCCTGCCGCGTCTGGCCGGGCGCAACGCGGGCAAAAGCCGGGCCATGGACCGTCTCATGGGCGGCATAGGCGGACGCGGTCCCGGTGAAACAAAACTGGAAACAGACCGCCGCCGCATCCGGGAGCGCATGACCCGCATCCGCAAGGAACTGGACAATCTGCGCCGTCAGCGGGCCAACACCCGCGCCCGCCGCGAACGCCAGGGTCTGCCCGCAGCCGCGCTGGTGGGTTATACCAACGCGGGCAAATCCACCCTGCTCAACGCACTGACCCGTTCGGACGTTCTTTCGGAAAACAGGCTCTTCGCCACGCTGGACCCTACCACCCGCCGTCTGCGCTTTCCAAGGGAACGCGAGCTGGTGCTGGCCGATACCGTGGGATTCATCCGCAATCTGCCGAAAGAACTTGTGGAAGCCTTTCGCGCCACGCTGGAGGAACTGGAATCCGCCTCTCTGCTGCTGCATGTGGCGGACGCCTCCCACCCTGAATTTGACCGTCAGATGGAATCTGTGGAAAGCATTCTGGCCGACCTTGATCTTTCCGGCATTCCCCGTCTGCTGATACTCAACAAGTGGGACGCTGCGGACGCGGATACCCGCGCCGCGCTGCTGGCTGCCTTTCCGGACGCTCTGCCGGTTTCGGCTCTCACTGGCGCGGGGCTGGATCATTTTTCACGCGAGCTTGAAAAGAGGCTGTTTGACGGAGAAAGCGGGATTGCCGGCTCGCAATAGATTGGGCATCGAATGTTGTTGTGTTCAATAGAACGATACGCAATGCCCCGCGCCTCAGAACATGAAAGGGGTGTTCCGAAGGGGATTGACAAGGGGGACGCAGGAAGGCTGGGCGTGAACCATCCCATAACGCGGCCTCCCTTGTCCCCGCCGGGAGAGCGGAAGGAAAAAGGGAGGCCCGGAATTCGATGCGCAGCACTCCATGCTGCAATGTTTTCTGATTTCTCTTCCATGCAACAGGTCAGGAAAACACGGTTTTCCGGGCCTGCCGCTCTGCGCCGCGGAACTCTGATTTACTCCACCAGATGCCCGAGCCTGCTCCAGCGCGGGCCGCTGCCCTTCTCCCACGACCAGTAGATGCGCCAGGCCTTGCCGTGGATCTTTTCCCGCTTCACGGTGCCCCAGGCGCGGGAATCTTCGGAATTGTCGCGGTTGTCGCCCATCACGAAATATTCATCCTCCGGCACGGTGACCGGCCCGATATTGTCCAGGCGCCCGATGAAATCCGGGTGCGTATGACGGATGTAGCTCTCCTGCACGGGTTCGCCGTTGCGGTACAACTGCTTGTTCTTCACTTCAATCACGTCGCCGGGCACGCCCACGATACGCTTGATGTAGTCCACGCTTTCATCGCCGGGGAACTTGAAGACTATAATATCCCCGCGCTGCGGGTCCCTGCCCCGGAACAGGTATTTGTCCGTGAACGGAATCTTCACCCCGTAAAGGAACTTGTTCACCAGCAGATAGTCACCAATCTGGATGGTGTTCAGCATGGAGCCGGAGGGAATGGTAAATGCCTGAAACAGAAAGGCCCTGATGGCGAGCGCGAGTATCAGCGCGACGGCCAGCGCCTCGATGAAGTCGACTATGGACGACCTGGAATCTTCGGATTTGCTTTTCATGACAATATGCGGAGGAGGCCCGGACGACCCCGCTGCGTGTAAGAGTGTGAAAGTGAAGCGGTTAATATATCAGGTTGTTTCCCCTCGCGCAATGCGGCCGGAAATGCCCGTATTCCGATGCCCTGCGCGTCCTGCACGGACGTTATGCGGCAGGCATGTCCTCTTCTCCTGTCCGCCCGGGGCGAATCGTGGCCTTTCTTGCGCGGGACGGACAAGTGTGGCAGGAAAAGAGACGAGCGCGGAGCAGTCCGCTCCCCACCGGGAGCTCTCGCTTTCTGCTCTGACGCAGCTTTTTTTTCGAGGTGAATTATGGCGCTTCCCCAGGGGTTCAGACTGGCCGCCGCTGCGGCGGATTTTCGCGGCAAGGGCAAAACCCGTGACGATCTGGCACTGGTGATCAGCGAACGGCCTGCCGCGGCCGCCGGCGTGTTCACCACCAACCTGTTCCGGGCCGCGCCCGTGCTGGTCGCGCAGGAGAATCTCGCCCGCGCGCCCGAAGGGATACGCGGGATTCTGATTAATTCCGGCCAGGCCAATGCCTGTACCGGAGAGGAAGGTCTTGCCCACTGCCGCGAAACGCTGGATATGGCGGCAAAGGCCGCCGGAGTGGACGCCGGTTCCCTTTTGCCCGCCTCCACCGGAGTCATCGGCGCGTTGATGGATATGGACAAGTGGCGCGCGGCCATGCCGGATCTCGCGGCATCGCTCGGACATGCGGATCTGGAACGCTTCGCCCGGGCTATCATGACCACGGACGCCTTCCCCAAGCTGGCGGAAGCCGAGCTTGCCCTGGACGGCGGCACGGTGCGTCTGGCCGGGGTGGCCAAGGGGGCGGGCATGATCTGCCCCAATATGGCAACCATGATTTCCCTGGTTCTGTGCGATGCCGATGTGGATGCCGCCGCCTGGCGCAGCATGTTCCGCCGCGCGGCCGATGCCACCTTCAACCGCGTTTCCGTAGACGGTGACACCTCCACCAATGATTCCCTGTTCGGGCTGGCCAACGGTGCGTCCGGCATCAGGGTAACGGAAGGGGAACTGCCCCTGCTGGAAGAGGCGCTGACCGACATTCTCGGGGATCTGGCCTACATGCTGGTCAAGGACGGCGAAGGGGCAACCAAGGTCATGCACATCAGCGTGACCGGCGCGGCCAGTGACGCCGACGCCGAACGGGTAGCCCGAACCGTGGGGCATTCCCAACTGGTGAAAACCGCCATGTTCGGCAGGGATCCGAACTGGGGCCGCATTGTGGCCGCCGCCGGGCGCTCGGGAGCAACCTTCGATCCGGGCAGGCTGCGCGTGACCCTGTGCGGAGTGACGCTCTTCCACGATGGCCGCCCCACCACGGAAGACTTTGACGCGCTGCTGCGGGAACCGCTGGACGGCACGGACGTGACGCTGGACATCAGCCTTGGCGACGGCCCGGGCGCGGCCCGCCTGCTTGCCTCCGACCTTTCCCATGCCTATGTATCCCTGAACGCGGACTATCGTTCCTGATTCCGGAGGCTCCCCGTGCCCATGATCATCGGCGTGCTGACGGTGGAATACGCCCTATACGGCAACGATTCCCTCAAGGGGAAACGGCGTGTGGCCAACAGTCTCAAGCAGAAGGTGCGCAATACCTTCAACGTGGCCATAGCCGAAGCGGGCACGGAAGATTCCCTTGTCCGCCTGCGCCTCAAGGTTGTTTCCATCAGCAACAGCGAACGGCATCTCCAGTCCCGCATGGACAAATGTCTGGCCATGATGGAGGCGGTCTGCACAGAGGAAATGACGTGGAGCGATCTGGAAATGATGGAGGCGGACTGAACATGAACATGCCGCGGGAATTTCCCGCGCGAGGAGCTTGTATGCGAGATTCAACCGTCACTGTGCCGGAAACTCTGCTTGCGGCGCTGAAGAGCCACGACCGCGTTCTGATCGCGGCCCACGCCAACCCCGACGGCGATGCCGCCGGCGCCAGCGCGGCGCTGGGCTGGACGCTCCGCACGCTGGGCAAGGAGGTGCTGCTGTACAACGAAACCGGCTTTCCAGACTATCTGGGCTGGCTGCGTCTTCCCAGCCCCGTGCTGCGGGACATCTCGGCCCTGCCCGGCAAGCCGGGGCTGGTCGTCGCGCTGGACAGCGGCGACGCCGCGCGTCTGGGCGAAGGCATCCAGGGGCTGCTGCGCGAAGTTCCGGTGGTGAATATCGACCATCACCCGGGCAACCCGGAATACGGCAGCGCCGCGAACTGGGTTGACCCCGCCATGCCCGCCACGGGTGAAATGATCGGACATCTCGCCGAAGCGCTGGAACTGCCGCTGGAAGGCGCTCTGGCAGAGGCCGTGTATGTGGCGCTGGTGTCCGACACCGGTTCCTTCGCCTACGGCAATACCCGGCCTTCCACCCTGCGCATGGCGGCCCGCCTGCTGGAAGGCGGACTGGACATCGCCGGCATCCGCGCCAGGCTGGACAACAACTGGTCGGAAGGCAAACTGCGTCTGTGGGGACGCCTGATGAGCGACGCCCGTATCCTCGACGGCGGCAGGCTCGGCGTGGCGCTGATCAGCCGCTCTCTGCCGGATGAGTACGGCGCGCTCAGGGAAGACGCTGAAGGCTTTGTGGAGCAACTGCGCAGGATAAAGGGCGTGCGCGTGGCTCTTTTGTTGCGCGAAGTGGAAAAGGACGGCCGGATCATGACCAGGGTCAGTCTGCGTTCCAGCGGCGCGGACGATGTGCGCAAGGTTGCCGCGCAGTTCGGCGGAGGCGGACACAGGAACGCTGCCGGCGCAACTGTGGATCTGCCGCCGGAAAAGACGCTTGCCGTCATTCAGCCCTATATCCGCCATGTCTGGAACTGAATCCGCCGTGCAGGAAAAAACGATATGAGCACCACCCTCATCCCGCACGATCACGGGCAGCCCACGCAGGGAGTTCTGGAGCGCATGCCCTCTCCGGATGCCTTTGCGGATGCGGCTGCCACCTTTCAGCAGATAGGGGACGGATCGCGCCTGCGTATTCTGTGGCTGCTCTGTCACTGCGAGGAATGCGTGTGCGACATCGCCGCCGCCGTGGGCATGAGCCCGGCGGCGGTGTCCCATCATCTGAAAACCCTCAGACTGCACGGTCTGCTCCGTTCCCGCCGGGAGGGGAAGGAAATACATTATACCCTGGCGGACAATGAAAAAGCCCGCCTGCTGCATCGCCTGATCGACGACTATTTCCAGCTGGAATGTCCGCTGAAGTAACGCATGCCCTTCCTGAAAAGGTTGTGCTGACGCTCCTGGCTGATACAGCAATCGGAGGTCGTTCACCTGCCCCGGTTTCAGCGGCGGCATTCGCTGCCGCGGGTGAAAGCCCCCCCGGGCAACGGCTGGCAACGCTTCGCCTCGCGCGGCTTTGCCGCTCTCGATGCCCGTACGCCTCGCTCTGCCCGGCAACGGGCATGGGGCACGGCCCTGCGGGGCCGCCATTCGGTCGGCATCAAAGCCCGCTGATGCCCGCTCCTCCAGAGGTCCGGGGCAATCTCGGCTCCCCGCTTCAACGGAGCATTTGAAAATGTCCGCAAGATCGCAAGAACGGCGCTCCGTTCACGGAGCGCCGTTCTTGCGCTATTTCGCGCGCAGCCAGAACTCCGCGACGTTTATTTCCAGCTCTTCGCCCAGTTCGGCGATAGTGAACTGAATCCTGCGGCTCTCGACGGGCTTGTCATTCTCATCCAGCAGCCTGATCTCCATGGTATGCTTCTTGCCCATGGCCTTGCCGGAGGCGCTGTCATCCTCCAGAAGAAAGACCGGCTCCTCCCTGTCTATGAACACCTCCACAGCTTCCAGAGCGGGATATTCAAGCCCGTCCCTGCCGGTGAAGGCGGAATTGCCCAGGGTAATCTTGTACGTCTTGCCCTCCGAGTAGCACCACGCCCCCAGGAGCACGAGCAGAACCACCAGAACGACATTGACCAGCACATGCTTGAGGATGATGCGCCTGCGGCTGACCGGAGTGGGAAGCTGGCTCATGCGGCACCTCCCGATTCACCGCGCAGGGCGGCGCGGGCGCGCACCTTGTCGGCATGCCGGCGCCAGGCATGCAGCACCAGCGCGAGAGAAATGATTGCATAGCAGACGAACACGCGGAAATACTCGCCGATCTGCGCGTCACCCACCAGATACTTGCCCGCCATGGGAGAAACCACGAACATCAGATGGAAAAGCAGAACGCCCGTGAACACGTTGAGAATGGATGCCCGGGCCACTGTGGCCCCGCCCACCAGCAGGGAGGCAATGGCGAACACGCCCGCCTGTTCATGGCTGTTGTAGGTGTTGAGCGTACCGACGTTCTGAAGAAAGATGATCTGTCCGTAGGCCGCGAGCACGGTGGAAATGACAATGGAAATGATGCGGGTACGCATGACGGGAATGCCCGCCGCATGCGCCACGCCCAGATCCTGTCCGGTGGCCCGCATGTCCTGACCGAGTTTGGTGCGGCGGAACCACACGATGAACAGACAGAACACGCCGATGACCAGGAAGGTGGCCAGAGGAATATGGATGCCCATGATGTCCAGCGGGATGGCATTGTCCAGAGTGTTGCGGATGCCGTCCAGATTGGTCACGTTGCGGATGCCGTACCCGCGCGAAAGCACCAGTTCGGGATTGAGAATGGGCACCACGCTGCCGAAGCCGTACAGCACCGCCAGCTGATACACGCCGTTCATGAAAAAGCCGAGAATATAGGAAGTGACCATTTCCCGGCCCCGCGCCTTGTTCAGCACTGCTCCGCACATCCAGCCGAACAGAATGGCCAGAGGCGTGGCAATAAGCGCGGCCAGGGTCATACCGTACAGACCGGAGACATTCCAGTCGCTGATGAAAATCAGACCGATCTGCCCTGCCATGGCCCCGAGGACCATGCCGAAATTCAGGCCCATGCCCGCCATGATCGGGATGAGCAGGGAAAGAACGAGAAAGGCGTTGCGCGCAAGTCTGGTCAGCATTTCCTGAATCAGATACTCGGCGGTAAACTGGGAATAATAGATGCCGATGGCGCTTACCAACAGGAAGACGATGGGCACGGCATTCCGGACGCAGAAGAGTCTGACGGCTTCGCCGCCGGTCATTCTTTTCATGATCTCACCTTCGTCACGCGGGTCAGAGCGTAGAGAATCATGCCATTGGACACGATGATGCGGATAACTTCGGACATGTCGGTCTGGAGCATGCTGTTGATGACGGAAGGAGTCATCGTCAGAATGCCCTGGAACAGAAAGGTGCCCACAACCACGTTGACGATGGAAGCCTTCTTGACCGACGCGCCGCCGATGAGCAGCGCGGCCACGGCCGGAAAGGCCATCATGAACGGTCCCATGTAAAGCTGAATGAAGCCGAAGCTCTGTTCATACACGATAATGCCCAGCGCGCCCAGCCAGGTGGAAAGGATGACCGAAAGCGTACGCATGCGGTTTATGTTCACGCCGCTGGCCTTGGCGTACTCGGGGTTGGACCCCACTGTCGTCATGGCCGTGCCGGTGCGCGTGCGCATGAATATCCACATCAGGCCGCACAGCAGCAGAAGGAACAGAAACATCCCGGTCGGGAAGTAGAAGGCATCCCCGATATTGAACGCCCCGATATCACTGATCGCCTTCTGCCAGAATTCCTCCACGGAAACCGTGGTGCGCAGCCCCTTGCCCGCGTATCCCCATACCATGTTGGAACTGGAATAGGGCAGCACCAGCCACATGATGCACATGAAGGCCACGGAAGAGAATCCCACATAGGTGGCAATCATCATTTCCTCACCCTTGACCTTGTTCAGCAGCAGCCCGTAACACCAGCCCAGCAGCACGGCGATGGGCGTGGCGATGAGCATGGCCGCAAGTACGCCGGGAATTCCCTTCGCCTCCAGTTCCACGCTGGTGACCGCGCCGAGCAGCCCGGCGATGATGCCGAGAGGCAGACCGAAGTTGAGTCCGCAGCCGGACTGCACCATGGGAACCATGGCCAGCACCAGCACGCCGTTCATGCCGAAACGCACCAGCGTGTCGCTGAGCGCCGCATCCACGGGCACGCCCACAAAGGGCGCGGTAATAAACAGCGCGACCAGAAAGACCGCAATAAGAATGCGGGGCCAGCCGGCTTCCTCGATGAATTTTCTGACGCGGTTCATGCGTTTGCCGCCTCCATGCCGTTGGAGTTATCCGCCGCGGCCTTTTCGGCCTCCGCCGCTCCGGCCCCCATAAGCAGATAACCGAAGGCTTCGGACGGAGTGGCCGCGGGCAGAATGCCCGCCACGGCGCCCTTGTCGATGATGGCGATACGGTCACAGACCGAGCGCAGTTCCTCCAGTTCGGAGGAAATAACCACAATGGTCATGCCGTGTTCGCGGTTGTAGCGTTTGAGCGTATCCAGCACCACTCTCTTCGCGCCCACGTCGATGCCGCGCGTGGGCTCGGCCACGAACAGCAGCTTGGGACGGGTTTCAAATGCCTTGGCCAGACAGACCTTCTGCTGATTGCCGCCGGAAAGCTCCTGCACATGCTGCCTTTCGCTCGTGCACTTGATTTCAAGATCGCGGATATACTTGCGGGCGCACTCGGCAATGCCCTCTTCATCACGGATTTTCACCGGGCCGAACTGGCGGAGAAAACGGCCCTGCATCTGGAGCGAGGTAAAAATGATATTCCAGGCAATGGATTCCTCCAGCAGCAGGCCCACGCCGCGCCGGTCCTCGGAAACGGCGGAAATTCCGGCGGCAAGAGGAGATTCCGGATTGTTCAGTTCAATGGCCCTGCCCTCGAAACTCACGCTGCCTCCGGCGGGATGCAGCCCCATGATTCCGTTGGCGATGCCCAGCTTGCCCTGACCGGCCATGCCGCCGATGCCGAGGATCTCGCCCTCGTAAACGGTCAGGCTGACATTGCGCACGGTTTCGCCGGGCATATCCACCCACAGATTTTCAATCTCCATGACGGGCTTGCCGGGCGCGCGCTCTTCACGCCCTTCACTTTCCCCTCTGTCGATCCTGCGCCCCACCATGGCTCCGGCAATCTGTCTCACGCTGGTTTCCGCCGGAGTTGTCTGAAGCACGACCTCGCCGTCCCGCAGGATGACGATGTCATCGCATACGCTCATCACTTCCTGAAGACGATGCGAAATGAAAATGATGGAAATGCCGTGCCGGGCCAGACGGCGCATGGAATCAAGCAGAATTTCCGCCTCGCTTTCGGTAAGCACGGCAGTAGGTTCGTCCAGCACCAGAAGCCGGGTTCCTTTCTTGTCTATTTCCCGGGCAATTTCCGTAAACTGCTTGTAGCCGACGGGCAGCTCGGAAATGAGAGTGGAGCTGTCAAGCTCGATATTCAGCTTTGAGATGGCCTCGTCGGCGCGGCGGGTCATGGCCGCGCGATCCAGCGTGGTCAGCCGGTCGCCGAAGGCTTCCACCAGAGGATTGTACACCAGCGTCTCGCGGTTGAGAACGATGTTTTCCGCAACGGAAAAACCGGGAATCAGGGAAAATTCCTGATGCACCATGCCGATGCCCGCCTTCAGGGCGTCCATCGGACTGCGGAAACTGACCTCGGAGCCGTCAATCAGAATCTTTCCTTCATAGCCGCCCGTCTCCTGAATGACGCGCATGCCGAAAAGAATGTTCATCAGGGTGGATTTGCCCGCTCCGTTTTCACCCACCAGGCCGAGAATGCGCCCTTTGCCGAGGGTAAAATTGACGTTTTTCAGCACCCGGTTGGAAAAATAAGCCTTGCCGACTCCTTCCACGCGGAGCAACGGTTCTTCTGCGCCCATGGGAACCCTTTTGTATTGGACAAGTTGATATGTCTCCGCGCGCCTTTCATCACATAACAACATATTCCATACTGCGGAGACCTGTTCAGCGCCTTCCCCGTCCGGTCCGGCACGGGGCAGGCGTTCAGCCTAGCATAAAAAGCGGCAAACGGCAAAAGCACTTCCGGCCGCCCCGGCAGAGAGCGCCCGTAAAAAAAGGCGGGAAGGCTCCGGCCTTCCCGCCTGAAAGACTATTTACTTGATTTTCTTGTACTTTTCGGGAACTTCAACTTCGGTCATGTGCATGTAGCCCTTGCCGAAGATATACAGGTCTTCAAAGACCAGCACATGGTTCTTCTTTTCCTTGCCCGTGGCGATGTCCACATAGTAGCCGCCGCTCCAGGTTGAGCCGGGGGTAGCGGCATTATAGGCGTTGAAAAGATCTTCCAGCTTGAAGGCCCTTCTGAAGCTGCGTCCGCCGGTCACGCCTTCCTTGGCATACTTGATGGCCAGTTCTCCCAGACCGAGGGAGTTGGTAAAGCCGTAGGAATAGGTCCAGGTGCCCATACGTCCGGCCGCCCCCTTGGAAACGACGGTATCTTCCACCCGCTTCAGGATGGCCGGGAAATCGCCGGACACGTCGGCAAGATCAATGCCCAGGGCGCCGGGATACCCCATGAGGGGAGAAGGCAGGTCAGCTTCAATGAAGTAGCCGCCCTTGTCTTCGGTAAGACGCTTGAGCAGAGGCTCGGTATGGGCGTCATTGGTGCAGAAGAATGCGGTCTTGGGACCGAGTCTGTCAAGCCACTGGGGAACCTGTTCCAGAATATACTGCTGGGCACCGGCCACACCGACGTCGGAAGTGGGGTCGGGTGCGCTCATGAAATGGAAGTTGATGCCGAGGTCCTTGCAGGCAGCTTCCATGATGTTGCGGCGGCGGGAAAGCAGCTCGTAGCTCATGTGGCGGGGGAAGGAAATATGCACGAAGTCGGTCACGCCGAGCTTCTTGGCGGCGGCGATGATCAGATAGCCGCGCTGGATGTTGTCGGCATTGATGGCGAGATCCGCCGCGCTTTCGATGACGTTCGGGTCCTCATGGGCTTCGCCGCAGAAGAGCATGATGTCCGGGCGTTTCTCGCGGATACGCTGGAAGGCGGCCGTGGTGCCGGGGATGCCCTGGTTCACGATGACGGCCTTCATGTCGGGATCATCGGCAAAGGACACGATCTGGGAAATGGTGGTTTCCATTTCGGTCATGAAGTTGTCGGGATAGGTGATGTGCTTGATCATCCCGCCGTTGGCGACATCGCCGTACTTCTTGATCAGGGCTTCGGCCCCGCGCAGGTCGTCCTCAGACTGGGAAACCGTGCCGGTGCAGATGCCGATATGAATTTTGGCAGGCTCCGCGGCGGAAGCCTGGGTGGCAAAGGCCATCGCGCCCAGACACATGGCTGCAAGAAAACGTTTCACCTTTCTTTCCCTCCTTGTAAGGAAAAAAACGACTCGTGAACGGCCCGTCCGGGCCACGACGCTTCTGTTATAACGAGTTCTCGCATATTGTCAAAAATGAATGGAGCAAAATGTAAATTAAATCTGAAACGCGCTGAAAGTACAATAAAAATTCAGAAACAGGAACGCCGCTTCATCAGCAGATGTGACATTTTTGTAAAAAGATTGAACGCTCAAACACCGCTGACTCATCCCGTTCACAGTTCCGCAGTCCGCAAAGAGTCCTCCTCTCTTTCCCCGGGCGGAGCATAAGGACAGGATATGCAGAGAGGGGAACAGCATCTCCGTTGAGCGGCACTCCACAGTTTTAGAGCGTTTCGCGTCGGAAACTGTCTGCCGGCAAGCTCCTGTGTTCCGGCTCGCAGATTTCACGCCTCCACCGGAGGCTGACGCCGCAAGTCAATTGCGGCGACACCATGATCGTCAGCGCGCAGCGCCTGCGGATAAGGAGAGCGGGGATAAGTCTCCGCCCTGCCCTGCGCTTCTGCACAACAGCACCCAAAATCTGAATCATGAGGAGCAAACCGTATTCTCGCTTTCAGATCCCGCAAGAAGGAAACCTGCACTTCCATGCCCTGTCCGACCTGAAATCCGGGAGCGCCGCTCCGCATGCCTCCCCATCCGAAGCATGCTGCTCCTGTGTAAAATTTACTCGCTGACCTTTTGCGTATGTTACCAAACGAAACAGTCTTGTGCCGTCAACAGAAATATGCTTAAGGACTTATCCTTATTTATATATTTATTTCAATATATTATAAAAACAGACATATTTTGGCACGCAGTTTGCTAAGAAGAGGGCATGCAACGAGGAATTCCCGAAAGGGAAAAAACACGGCGTATACGCCGCATATACAGGAGAAAGATATGAACATGCGCAAGATTATGGCCGGTCTGGCCGTCACCACCCTGGTTCTCGGTTCCGCTTCCCTCGCCCTGGCCCGCGGACATCACGGCGGGCATTACGGCGGCATGATGAACGGTTATGCCGGAAACTGCGGCACCTCCTGCTACACCGGCGGATACCAGAATCTGACGCCGGAG
>UMHC01007678.1_pt1 | contig 40772 bp, 35 predicted proteins | sample 1965381 | NCBI WGS metagenome assembly UMHC01 (sample SAMEA4836083, study PRJEB28245) | human gut metagenome | biome: gut microbiome; material: fecal sample | place: Denmark | collected 2008 | reverse complement strand
AAGGAGCGAAGGAGTCATCGCCGCCGTTGCCGCCGCTGCAGTGGGCGCAGCGGGACATCAGCTTGCGGGTCTCGGCCGCGCCGCAATGGGGGCAGGCGGGCAGGTCATCGCCAAAGACAAGTTCCTCAAAATCCTTGCCGCATTTGGTGCAAGTGTATTCGTAGATGGGCATGGTCGTGTAACCTCTTACTGCGGATCGACGGTCTGGATCGCCGTCACGTTTTCGAAAAGATAGTAATCCACCAGCCTGCAGACAAGATGGCCGGCGGCAAAAAGCAGTTCATGGACAAGGGAGGCAGGGGCCCCGGAAGCATCCGGGACATCGATCACGAGCCCGGGCAGGGACAGGCCCGCGACAGGGCGCCCGCAAAGAGTGATGCAGGACATACCGGTCTCCTGCGCCAGTGCCAGCACGGGGCCCATGGCCGTCTGTGCTGTGTCGGGGAGGAATGTCAGGAGCGCATCCCCGGGCCGGGCCAGAGCCTCGAGCTGCCGCAGGGTCGCTCTGTCCGCCGTCTGCCCCCCCGGGTTCCCGGCCGGCAGCAAGATGGCTGGCAGCGCCGGCCGGTCGAAATCGAGCCGGTCAAGCAAGGCCTGGGCTGCGGCACGGGCACAAATACCGGCGGCCCCTTCGCCCAGGACGAGCACCTTGCCGTCATGGATAAGGCAGCGGGCCATGTGCAGGGCCGCCTTCTGCAAAAGGGGCGTTCTTTCCTGGAAAAAGACCTCGCGCAGGCGGGCGCCTGTCCGGCTGTATGTCGTTATGATGTCCTGCGCTGTCTGCATGGTGTCGTCCTGATGGCCTGCGGCCGTACCATTTTTAAGACAAAGCAACTGCCCTGACAAGATAAAAAGCCTCTTCCCACTTGCACTGCGCGCGCCTATAACGTAGAGAAAAAGGATGCAAAGCAAAGCCCGCCATATTCTCGTGGTCCGCAAGGCCAACAGTGACCGTGCGGCACGTCTCGAAGCTGAAATAGGTGCCTGGCTGCGCGCCAGGGGACACTCTGTCACGGCCATCAGCGGAGGGTTTGACGATCCCGCCTATGCTCTTCCCGATCTGGATTTTGCCGTTGTCCTGGGAGGGGACGGCACCATGCTGGGTGTGGCCCGTCGGGTGGCAGGCCGGGGCATCCCCCTGCTGGGCATCAATTTCGGCCGGGTCGGCTTCTTGGCCGACATCCAGCCGGAGCAGTGGGAGAAGGGCCTTGCCGATTCCCTGGCAGGCATCACTCCCGAGCGTACCTGTATGGCCCTGCAATGGAAAGTCGTACGCAATGAAAGCACGCTCGCCAAGGGCGTGGCCGTCAATGACGTCGTCCTCAGCCGGGCGGCCCTCTCGAGGCTCGTCAACATGGACATCGGCGTGGACGGGCAGGAGATGTGCCGTCTGCGCAGTGACGGCGTGATCATCTCCACCCCCATCGGCAGTTCGGGCTACAGCGTCTCCGCCGGAGGCCCGCTGCTGTACCCGAGCCTCAACTGCATGGTGTTCACGCCCATCTGTCCTTTCCTGAATACCATCCCCCCCATGGTCTTTCCCCATAAGACCCGCTTCTGTATCGACCTGCTGCCCGGTACCACCGAGACCTACATCACGGTGGACGGTCAGGAAGGCCTGCTGCTCCAGGTGGGGGACCGGGTGGAGGTGACGGGGCTGGAAGACGCCGTCTGCTTTGTGGGCAAGGAAATGCCGTTTTTTGAACGCTTGCGGACGCGCGGATTCGTGACGGATATGGCATCGGGCGCCAAACACAAGTGAGGCCCGCATGAATGGGAACGCGCCGCGCCGCATGGCTGATGTCCGGCTGGGAAAAGATGCCTGCTTCGACGCATGGCTGTACAATCTGTTCATCGACAACAACCTTGTCCATGACCTCAATCCGCACATCGTTGCCAGTCCTGAACAGCTGAAATTCATGGTGGCCGGCGGCCCCGGCAGCGTATATCTTCCCTGTTCGGACGCCATGTTCGCCTTGCTGTGCGAGCCGACCATGCCCCGACGGCTGCAGAAAGAATACAATCGTGCCTGGCGCATCCTCGTACGCCTTGTGCGGTCCCTCGTGACGGACAGGATGCAGCGCCGGGCGCTGCTGCTGTTCTGCCGTTACCGCTTCCGCAGTGCGGTTGCCCAGCATACGCTTTTGCCGCCGCGTCTCATCAAGCGCATGACCAACATCGTCCTGGCCCAGGGGCTGGGCGATGGCGATCCCTGGCGGCAGCGCCGCCATGCGCTCAATATCCTGCAGCGCGAGATCCTGCGCTCGGAGAGCGTGCGCACCGCCCTTGAAGGCATGCCGGTAGCTCCGCTGCCGGATACGCTCGAGGCGGCCCGGGCCCGGCTGGATGCCTGCAGCCTGGTCCGTCATTTGTTCCTTTCCGCCTATACGCTGGAGCTGGAGACCGCCGTCCCCGACAGGATATTTTTGGAAGAAGAGTTCCACCGCGCGGAGCAGAAGGCTGCGGAGCTGGAAAGCTACCTGGATGAACTGGCCTCCCGGCCGCGGACCATCCTGTATTTGTGTGATGCCGACGGCGGGGTGGTCTTCGATCTGGCGGTGGTGCGCAAGCTGCTGCGCATGCAGCATCGTGTCATTTTTGCCGTCAAGGACGGTTTCTTCTTCTATGCGCCCACCTTGGATGACGTGGAAGAGGATCCTGTCCTGCGCGAGGAGCTAAAGCAGGACTATATCGTTCGTGACGCCCACCTGAGCAAGAACCAGCTGCTGCGCCATCTGCGCGAGCACCGTCTGCTGGTCATCAGCGACGGGACGCGTGAGCGGCTCAACCTGTACCGGGTCTCCATCAGTTTTTCCCGTGCCTGGAAGGAAGCGGACCTTATCCTGGCCAAGGGCTGGCGTTCGGCCGACATGCTGCTGGGCACCAGCTGCGAGTTCACCCGCGATATCCTTTGCTACTGGCATGACGGCGCGGACATGCATCTGGCCCTGCGCCGGCATGCGCCCGGGGTAAAGAAATTGACCGAGCAGGACGTGGCGGCCCATGCGGACGGCATCATCGCCCGCATGCGCGAGGCCCGCATGAACGGCCGTACGGTCATGTTCTACAGCTGCATCATCGGCAGCATCCCCGGCGAGACCCAGACCGCCATCTCACTGGCGCGGACCTTTGTGGGCGATCTGCGCAAACGCCTGGACAACGTCCTGATCGTGAATCCTGCCGAGCATTTCGTGGAGGGCATGGACGGGGACGACCTTATGTTCATGTGGGAGCGCGTGCAGCGGAGCGGCTTCATCGACGTCTGGCGTTTCCAGACGTTTGCTGATATCGAAGAAAGCTTCCGGCTCATGGGACGCAAGGTCCCGCCCATCTGGTCCGGCAAGGACGCCACTTTTTCTACCGGCTGCACCCAGGAGATGCGCATAGCCTTGGACGTGCAGCGGCAAAACAGGGAAATGCAGATCATCGGGCCCGATCCGGCCCGCTTTACACGGCGTGGCGAGTACGGCGTCGGCAAATATTTCGACGCGACCATCAGCCGTTCCTAACATCTGGTTCACGGAGTTTTTCATGCCTGCATATGAAGCCGTCATCGGCTTGGAAGTCCACGTACAACTGGCTACGGCCACCAAACTTTTCTGCTCCTGCCCCACCAGTTTCGGGCAGGCTCCCAACAGCAATGTCTGCGAAGTCTGCGGCGGCATGCCCGGCGCCCTGCCCATGCTCAACCGGCAGGCCGTGCACTATGCCTGCCTGGTGGGCCTTGCCACCAACTGCAGCATCCACCGCAATTCCATTTTCGCCCGCAAAAACTATTTTTATCCCGACCTGCCGTCCGGCTACCAGATCTCGCAGTTCGACCTGCCCATCTGCGAGCATGGCCATCTGACGGTCACGGTGGACGGTGCCGAAAAGCGCATCGGCATTACGCGCATCCACATGGAGAACGACGCGGGCAAGAACATCCATGCCCAGGGCGAGAACGTCAGCTATGTGGACCTCAACCGCGCCGGGACGCCGCTGGTGGAGATCGTTTCCGAGCCGGACATGCGTTCTTCCGCCGAGGCCGTGGCCTACCTCAAGGCCCTGTACGGCATCGTGACCTATCTGGGCGTCTGCGACGGCAACATGGAGGAGGGCAGCTTCCGCTGTGACGCCAACGTCTCCATCCGTCCCGTGGGCAGCACGACCTTCGGCACCCGTACCGAGCTCAAGAACCTGAACTCGTTCCGCAATGTGCAGCGAGCCATTGATTACGAGATCGCCCGCCAGCAGGATGCCCTGGCGGACGGGGAAGAGATCGTGCAGGAGACCCGCCTGTACGATGCCACCAAGAATATCACGGCTTCCATGCGCGGCAAGGAAGAAGCGCACGACTACCGTTACTTCCCTGATCCCGACCTGCTGCCCGTGACCATCACCGATGAGGAATTCAGCCGCTGGCAGCAGGAACTGCCCGAGCTGCCTGCCGCCCGCATGCAGCGCTTCATCGCCATGACGGGCCTGCCCGAACCCGAGGCGGAAGTGCTGGTGCAGAGCCGTGCCATGGCCGATTTCTTTGAGGCTGCGGCGGCCAAAGCCGATGCCCGCAAGGTGGCCAACTTCATCCTCGGCCCGCTGCTGCGCGAGCTCAACGCCCGCTCCCTGCATGTGCAGGATTGTGCCATGACGCCCGAAGCTCTGGCCGAGCTGGTCAGCATCGTGGACAAGGGCCTCATCAGCGCCAAGATCGCCAATGACATCTTTGCCGACCTGATGGAAAACGGCGCCATGCCCGAAGCCTACGTCAAGGAAAAGGGCCTGGTGCAGATCTCCGACAGCTCTGCGCTGGAAGCGGCCGTGGACAAGGTGCTGGCCGACAATCCCGCCGAAGTGGAGGCTTTCCGTGGCGGCAAGACCAAGCTCATCAGCTTCTTTGTGGGCCAGGTCATGCGCGCGACCCGCGGCAAGGCCAACCCCGCGCTGGTCAATGAGCTGCTGGCCAAAAAGCTGGCTGGCTAGTCCGGAAACATAAAAAGCTGCAAGGGGGCGCCTGGGGTGCCCCCTTATTTTTTTGAACGCAGCTCCAATTTTATTAAAGTTATACTTTAAGGAATAGTGCGCCGGATCCGGAAGCCCTTTCATGGACAGAAAGCCCAAAATACGCTAGGCAAAAATCATGGCTTCATATTCATCTTCTCAGGAAAGGATCGATTTCGATGATCCTTTGCTGGCCAATCAGCTGTTTGGTCCCCGCAATGCCCATTTGGACCTGCTGGCCGCTGCCAGCGGTGCCCAGATAGGCAGCCGCGGTGCTTCTGTTTTTTTCTCCAGTCCGGACCATGCCGTCCTGCAGTGCCTGTACCGGCTTTTCGTGCAGCTCTATGATATGCTGCGCAACGGCATCAGCATCAGCCAGCAGGATATGTCCCGGGCCTATGCCATGCTGGCGGCCGATCCCGGGCTCAACCTGCGGCAGGTCTTCCAGGAGGCTGTCTTCGTCAATACGCCGCGCAAGACGGTGACGGCCCGCAATGTGGCCCAGAAGCAGTATCTGGATATCCTGCGCCGGAACGAAATGGTCTTTGCCGTGGGACCTGCCGGTACGGGCAAGACCTATCTTGCGGTGGCCATGGCCATCTCCATGCTGCAGCAGCATCAGGTCAAGCGTATCGTGCTGACGCGTCCCGCCGTGGAAGCGGGGGAGCGGCTGGGCTTCCTGCCCGGCGACCTGGCGGACAAGGTCAATCCGTACCTGCGTCCCCTCTATGATGCCCTGCACGACATGGTGCCCCAGCCCAAGGTGGCATCCATGCTGGAAGTGGGGACCATCGAGGTGGCTCCCCTGGCCTTCATGCGTGGCCGTACCCTCAATGATGCCTTCATCATCCTGGACGAAGCCCAGAACACCACCCACGAGCAGATGAAGATGTTCCTGACCCGCATGGGCTTTGGATCGCGCGTGGTGGTCACGGGCGATACCTCGCAGATCGACCTGCCCGTCAACCCGTCTTCCGGGCGGGCCCGCTCGGGCCTCGTCCATGCCCTGGCCATCCTGGACAAGATCCCCGGTCTTGCCGTGCACCACTTCAGCAAGGCTGACGTGGTGCGCCATCCTCTGGTGGGAGCCATCGTCAATGCCTACGACAACGCCGAAAAAGACAGCTAGACCCTCCAGCATGGTGGCCCTGTGGCAGACGCTGAGAACGCGTCACCACTGCGGTCGCGGCCTGCTGGTATTGATTCTGACCCTGCTTTTCCTCTCGTTGCTGGCCGGTGCCAATCTGACGCCGGAAAGCCGCGTCTATGTGGCGGGGCAGGTGGCGGACAGTGACGTCATCGCTGACCGCGACATCCTGGTGGAAGACGTGCAGGCCAGCAAGGCCCGGCAGCGCCAGGTGCTCATGCTCCAGCCCTCGGTCTACGACCTGAGCATGCAGCCCTATGAGATGTTCCAGAACCGCATCCTTGGGATCCTGCATCATCTGAACGTGATGGCCGACCATAAGGGCTTGCAGAGCGTCAAACCTGTGCCGGAAGAAGCCGCTCCGGCGGCTCCCGAAGCGGAGGACAGCGCGCCTACTGTCGGGCAGGCCGGGAAAGCCCCGGTCACGCCCGCTCCTGCCGCGCCTGTTGCCGCCCAGCGTCCTCTGCCCAGAGCCGAGGAAGATCTGGCGGACCTTCCGAGAGGGGAGGCCTCTGTCCGCCGTCTGGTGGAAGAACTGACGCCCCGGGTGGCCGAAGAGGTGCTGCCCCAGCTGGCCTTGCCGGAAGTGCAGCAGTACCTCCTCAAGACCCTGATGCCGCTGATCCGGGATCGTCTGGCCGAAGGCCTCGTGGGCGACATCCGCTCCGCCAGAGCTGGACGGGCCGGGGTCGTCATCCGCAACCTCGACAACGGTTCGGAACTGCTGCGCCCCGAAGTGACCACGCTGCCCGATGTGCAGTCCTTCCTGGCCGAGATCTCGTCCCTGCTGCGGCAGGAAGATACCCTCAACGCCCACTCCCGCCGGGCCATCAACATCCTGCTTTCCGCGACGGTCCCGGCGTCCCTGACGCTCAACCGTGAGACGACCCAGCGCCGCGGTGAAGCCGTGGTGGCCAATGTGGAGCCCGTCTTTTACCAGATCCAGAAAGGCGAGCTGGTGGTGCGCAAGGGGGACAGGGTGAGCCGCGAGCAGCAGCTCAAACTGCAGACCCTGTATAAGAGCGCTGCCGATCCCGTCCGCTGGGGCGTGGTGCTGGGGGCTTTCCTGTTCTCCCTGATCCTGTCCATCGGCTTCTTCGTGGCGCCCAGCGGCAAGCCCGGCACGCCGCTGCGCTGCAAGGACATGCTGCTCATCTCGCTGGTGCTGTTCCTGTTCAGCGTGGGGGCCAAGGGGGCGTTCTGCCTTGCCACCCGTTTCGACAGCCTGACGCTGATGGCCAACTATGCCGTGGCCTTCCCCATCGCCGGGGGCGTGGGGCTGGTGGCCATGGTCTTTGCCGCCCGCCGCTACTGCACCATGAGCCTGCTGCTCTGTTTCTTTGCCATGCTCATGTTCCAGGCGGATTACACCTTCTTCCTGTATCATTTCCTGGGCGGCATGCTGGCCACTTGGTTGGTGACCAATGCCCAGACTCGACAGGACGTTGTCTGGAGCATCATCCCCCTGACGGTGGGGCAATCGCTCATCTGGCTGGGCATGGCCCTGCTGGCGCAGATCTCGCCCAACGAGTTCCCCATGCAGCTGGGGGCCGTGGCCATCAACAGCCTCCTGTCCCTGATCCTGCTGTTCGCCGTCAGCCCCGTGTTGGAGCTGGCCTTTGGCTACAGTACGCGTTTCCGTCTCATGGAGCTCATGAGCCTTGAGCATCCGCTGATGCAGGAACTGATGGTGACCATCCCCGGCACCTATCATCATTCTCTGGTGGTGGCCAACATGGTGGAAGCCGGGGCCAAGGCCATCGGAGCCAACAGCCTGCTGTGCAAGGTGGCGGCCCTGTATCATGACGCGGGCAAGCTGACCTATCCCGAATACTTCATCGAGAACCAGTTCGGCGGTCCCAACAAGCATGACAAGCTGGCCCCGTCCATGAGTGCGCTCATCATCACGTCCCACGTCAAGAAGGGCACGGAACTGGCCGAGCGCTACAAGCTGGGGCAGGAGATCATCGACATCATCCGCCAGCATCACGGGACCCGCGTCATCCGCTACTTCTATCAGAAGGCCATCAATATGGGCGAGCGGCCGCGCGAATCGGATTTCAGCTATCCCGGTCCCCGGCCCCAGACCAAGGAAGCCGCCATCCTCATGCTGGCAGACTCCGTGGAGGCCTCCAGCCGGACGCTGACGGATCCCACGCCTGCCCGTATCAGGACGCACATCGATACCATCATCAAGGGCATCTTCTCCGAAGGCCAGCTCGACGAGTCCGAACTGACCTTCAAGGATCTGCATTACCTGAGCGAGAACTTCCAGCGCATCCTGACGGGCATCTTCCACCAGCGTATCGCCTATCCGCCGGCCAAGAACGAAGGCAAGCAGGAAGGCAAGACTGCGGAAGCCAAAAATGCGGATGCCCGCCCGGCCGAAAGCAAGGCCGAAGCCAAGGGGCACGAGAACGCCCCGGCTGCCAGGGAGGCGGAAGAAAAAGCCGAGAACAGCCACAGCGGCCATCATCACGGCCGTGTGCATGACGCTGCCGCCGTTGAAGCCGCGGAGAAGCTGGAAGCCGAACAGCTGGCCCGTACAGAACAGGCGGGGCGGGAATGATGGCTGTCCGGGTCATCGATCATTGTCCGGCGGGGGCCTGGCTGTTGCCTGTGCCCCCACGCCAGATAGGCAGGATACTGGATGCCCTGACCTCCGCAGCGCGGGAGGCCGGTTGTCCGCTGGGCCCTGTGGAAGCCCATCTGGTGGACGATGCCTGCATCGCCCGGGCCAATCAGCGCTACATGGGCTGCACAGGTCCGACCAATGTGCTGTCGTTCCCCGGTGATGAGAGCCTGCCGGGGGTGATGCTCCTTTCCCTCGATACGCTGAACAGGGAATGCCTGCTTTACGGTCAGGACCCGGCAGAGCATCTGCTGCGTCTGCTGGCGCATTCCGTGGGGCACCTGGCCGGATATGACCACGGTGAAGAGATGGATGCCCTCTGCGACTGGTGCCGGAGCAGGGCCGAAGCGGAAGTCTGGAGCTAGGCCGACCTGCTGCCGACCAGGGCCTGACAGTGCAGTTCCCGCAATTTGCGGGCGGATTCCGCTCCTTTGTTCTGCCATTGGGGCGGCAGCCCTATGGTGCGGAGCAGGGCCGTATCCTCCAGTGCCTTGCTGCTGATGTCCTGCTTGCTGTCGGCATCCACCACACTCCAGAACTCCTTCATCAGGCCGCGCGTGGCCACGGTCCAGAGTACGTCCCGGCGTGTGCCGGGGCGCAGACGGTCATACAGCCCGGCCTTCATATGCAGCTCGCAGGCCAGCAGTCCTGCCTTTTCCCGCCGGACGGGCAGGTGCAGCCGTTTGGCCAGAAGGCGCACCAGCGCCAGCCCCCGCTGCTCATGTCCGTAGTGGTGGGGCAGTTCTTCCTCAGGAGTCAGCAGCTTTCCCAGATCGTGGCAGAAGGCCATCCAGACGGCCAGGCTGTTGCCGGCCACGGCGTTCATGACCCGGACGGTATGCTGGAGCACCGAACCGCTGTGCCAGCGTACAGGCCCGGCGGGGATGCGGGCGATGGCTTCCAGTTCCGTGAACCACGGCCGCCAGAGGTGGAGCTGCTCCAGGACTTCCAGAAAGCGGCCGGGGCAGGGGAGGGCCAGAGCTTTGAGCAGCTCCCTGCCGACCCGCTCCGCCGGGATGGCCGCCAGAGCGCTTTCCGGTACCTCCGCTGCCAGACGGAGGCAATCGGGGTGCAGCTGCCAGTCCGGATGACGGCAGGCAAAGCGGGCCAGGCGGAAAAGGCGCAGGGGATCCTTGCGGAAAGCGTCGGGCGAGGCCGGGCGCAGGAGCCTGCGCTCCAGATCAGCCAGCGTCCTGGCATGGGCATGCACATGCCCGCCGGCATCCAGGGCCAGCGCATTGACGCTCAGGTCACGGGCGGCCAGATCCGCAGGCAGGCTCCCACCACGGAGCGGCATGAATTCACAGCCGTGCCACAGACAGACCTGAACGCTTTTCCCCACGCGGGCGGCATCGGGATGCGTCGCCAGAAAGGCGGCATCGTCTCCGTCCACGGCATAATCCAGCTCAACCGGTGCCTGTCCCAGCAGGATGTCACGGACGGCACCGCCAACAAGGTAGGTCTTCATGACGACATCATGCCATAACGGGGCGCGGGAGCAAAGGGCCGGGCGGCCTGAGGTCTGGCGTTTCGGTGAGGTCTCGTCCGCACTGGATGTGGGGCATACCCTGGCCCGCCGCGGCTTGCTGGCGCCCTGGCAGAGCGTGCTGGTCAGCAGTCAGCGGCAGGGCAGGGGACAGCTGCGCCGGAACTGGGTCTCGCCCGCCGGCAATATCTATGCGGCGCTGCGGCTCCCCATGCAGGAGCCGTTCGCCAGTTCCGCGGCCTCCACCGTGACCGGGGCCATGCTGGCGGCCGCTCTGGGAAAGCAGGGCTTCGAGGTGCGCCTCAAATGGCCCAACGATCTTGCCGTGCTGGACGGGGACACCCCCGCCAAGGTGGCGGGGATCCTGCTGGAGGAAAGGGCGGGCGTCCTGCTGGCCGGCATCGGCATCAATGTGGCCTGGGCCCCGCCGGCCGAGACCTTGCGCGCAGGGGCCGCCATGCCCGCGAAGGCCCTGGTTTCGGGCCTGGAAAAATCACAAAAAATATTTCTTACCGCCGAGAGCCTATGGTATCAACTTGTAAACTGCCTGTTTTGCGAGTATAGTACCGGCGGTTCTCTAAAGAAAAACTGGAAGGATCTCGCCGAGAGCTTCCTGCTCTGGCGCGGGTCCTGCGTTTGTCTCGACGACGGCGATGAGGTCGTCGAGGGCATTCTGACAGGGCTGTGCCATGATGGAGGACTGTGCCTGTCGCGCAATGGCCGGCAGGAGGTTTTTTACAGCGGAAGCCTGCGTCTTTCGCATCATTACTAAAGGGCAAAAAGGCATGGCCAACAAATCCTTTGCAGACGTCCAGGAATTTCTCAAGGGCAAGGTGATCCTTGTCGCCAACCGTGGCATTCCCGCCCGCCGCATCTGTCGCTCCATCCGCGAACGCTTTGACGCCGTCGCGGCCATGACAGCCACCGATGTGGATAAAACTGCGCCGTCAGCATCCACTGCCAAGGAACTGATTCTGCTCGGACCCGATCCCCGCGCTTACCTGGATATTGACCGCATCATCGACAAAGCCCGCCAGCGCGGCGTTGTCGGTATCCACCCCGGCTGGGGCTTTGCCTCTGAGGACACCCGTTTCCCCCAGCGCTGCAAGGAAGCCGGTATCACCTTTATCGGTGCCACTGCCGAAGCCATGAACCTGCTGGGCAACAAAGTGCAGGCCCGCGCCGTGGCCCGCAAGCTGGGCATCCCCGTGGTGCCCGGTTCTGACGGGGCCGTGGACATCGCCACCGCCCGTCAGCTGATCTCCGAGATCGGTCTGCCCATCATGCTCAAGGCCGAAGGCGGCGGCGGTGGCCGCGGTATCTTCGCCATCCACAATGAAGCCGAGCTGGAAGACGCCTTCTTCAAGGCCTCCACCATGGCCCAGGCCTCCTTCGGCAATCCGCGCCTGTTCGTGGAAAAGTTCCTGGCCGATGTGCGCCACATCGAGATCCAGGTCATCGCCGACATGTACGGCAATGTCTTTGCCTTTGACGAACGCGACTGCACCGTGCAGCGCAACCATCAGAAGCTCGTCGAGATCACGCCTTCGCCCTGGCCGGGCATGACCCGCCAGCTGCGCGAACAGCTCAAGGACTACGCCCGTCGCCTGGTGCGTGCCGTGGGCTACCACTCCCTGGCCACGGTGGAATTCCTGGTCACGCCCGACGGCACGCCCTACATGATCGAAGTCAACACCCGCCTGCAGGTGGAACACGGCATCACCGAATGCCGCTACGGCATCGACCTGGTGGAAGAGCAGATCGCCGTGGCCTTTGGTGCGGAACTGCGTTACCGCGAAGAGAACCTGCGTCCTTCCTACTGTGCCATGCAGGTGCGTATCAACTGCGAGAACCCGCAGGAGAACTTCGCTCCCAATGCCGGTCTGATCACCCGTTACGTGTCGCCTGGCGGCCCCGGTGTGCGTCTGGACTCCAACATCAGTGCCGGTTACGAGTTCCCGGCCAACTATGACTCGGCCGGCTCCCTGCTCATCGCCTATGCCCACGACTGGGAAAAGACCCTGGGCATCATGGACCGCGCCCTGAGCGAATACATCATCGGCGGCATCAAGACCACCATCCCCTTCCACCGCCAGATCCTCAAGCATCCCCTGTTCCGCAAGGGCGAGATCAACACCAACTTCGTGGCCAACCATCCCGAGCTCATGCAGTACCGGGACGTGGCCCCCGAAAGCGAACGCCTGGCCCGCCTGGTGGCGGAGATCTCCGCCAAGGGCTACAACCCCCATGTGCAGCTCGGGGAATACCGTTCCGTCACCACGCCCCGTCTGGGCGCCTTCGATCCGGTGCTGCCGCCCATCCCCAGCCAGCTGCGCCGCCAGCCGTCTCCCTATCCTCAGGGCGACCGCCGCGCCCTGCTGGACTTCATCCGCGACAGCGGCTACGTGCACTTTACGGATACCACGCCGCGTGACTTCACCCAGTCCAACTCCGGCAACCGCTTCCGCCTGGCCGAAGACCGCCTGATCGGTCCCTACCTGGACAATGCCGGTTACTTCTCCATCGAGAACGGCGGCGGCGCCCACTTCCATGTGGCCATGCTGGCCAACATGACCTATCCCTTCTCCGAAGCGAAGGAGTGGAAGAGCTTCGCTCCCAAGACGCTCAAGCAGCTGCTGGTGCGCTCCACCAACGTGCTGGGCTACACGCCGCAGCCGCGCAACCTCATGCGCCTGACCGGCGAGATGATCTGCGATCACTACGAAGTGGTGCGCTGCTTCGACTTCCTGAACCATGTGGAGAACATGCGCCCCATCGCCGAAGTGGTCATGGACCGCAAGGACGTGGTCTTCCAGCCCGCCATCTCCCTTTCGTGGGCCAAGGGCTTCGACGTCAATCACTATCTGGGTGTGACCGAGAACATCCTGCGCATGATGGCCGACATCATGGGCGCCGATGAAAAGACCGCTGCCCGCAGCATCATCCTCGGCCTCAAGGATATGGCCGGTGTCTGCCCGCCGCGCTTCATGACCGAGCTGGTGACGGCCCTGCGCAAGCGCTGGCCCGAACTGGTGCTGCACTACCACCGCCACTGCACCGACGGTCTGTTCATCCCCGCCTGCGGGGCCGCGGCCAAGGCCGGTGCCCACATCATCGACGTGGGCCTGGGCTCCGCTGTCCGTTCTTACGGGCAGGGCGACGTGCTGGCCACGGTGGCTTACATGGAAGACGAGCTGGGCCTGGAGTGCCATCTGAACAAGGATGCCATCCGCGACGCCAACTTCGTCTGCAAGCAGATCATGCCCTACTATGACCGCTACTGCTCGCCGTACTTCAAGGGCATCGACTACGATGTGACCCGCCACGGTATGCCCGGCGGTGCTACTTCCTCCTCGCAGGAAGGCGCCATGAAGCAGGGCTACATCCACCTGCTGCCCTACATGCTCAAGTTCCTGGAAGGGACCCGCCAGATCGTTCGTTACCACGACGTGACGCCCGGTTCGCAGATCACCTGGAACACCGCCTTCCTGGCGGTCACCGGGGCCTGGAAGCGCGGCGGTGAGGAAGAAGTCCGCTTCCTGCTCGAAGTGCTCAACGAAGTCACCCGTACGCCCGAATCCGAACTTTCCAGCGAGATGCGCAAGGCCCGCCTGAACATCTACCAGGACTGCAACGACGCCTTCCGCAAGCTGCTGCTGGGCAAGTTCGGCCGCCTGCCGCTGGGCTTCCCCGCGGACTGGGTCTACGAGAGCGCCTTTGGCTCCGAGTGGAAGAGCGCCATCGCCAACCGTACGGAAGTCTCGCCCCTGGAGAGCCTGCCGGACGTGAACCTGGCCGCCGAAGAAGCTGCCTGCACCGAATTGCTGAAGCGCAAGCCCACTAAGGAAGAGTTCGTCCTGTACCTGAATCATCCGGCCGATGCCCTCAAGACCATGCAGTTCCGCATGCAGTACGGCGATCCCAACAATCTGCCCCTGCATGTCTGGTTCGAAGGCCTCAAGCCCGGCCAGGACCTCTATTTCAATGACCGCAGCGGTAAGCCCCACCATCTGCTGCTGCTGAGCATCTCCCGTCCCAACGATGCCGGTGTCGTCATCTGCCGTTACGTGCTGGACTCCGAGATCATGAGCTGCGAAGTGCAGGTCGCCCAGCCCACCGGCCAGAAGGCCAAGGGCCTGACCATGGCGGATCCTGCCAACAAGTTCCATGTGGCGTCGCCCAGCAATGGCGACCTGTGGGTCATGTACGTCCACCCCGGCGATATCGTGAAGGCCGGCGAAGAGCTGTTCAACGTGTCCATCATGAAGCAGGAAAAGGCTGTGCTGGCTCCTGTGGATGGCGTCGTGAAGCGCGTGCTGAAGACGGCCGACTTCAAGGAAAACAAGCAGATGGTATCCGTGCGTGAAGGCGAGCTGCTCGTCGAACTGGGCCCCGTGCCGCGTATTTGCAGCAATGAAGCCTGCGCACAACCTATCCCCATGGACAATGTCTCCTTCTGTCCTTACTGCGGATCCCGCGTGATCTAGCCCTGTGGCGCATTTGCGCCGCATTGTGGACAGGATGTGCCTGCTAGGGTATGATGATTGCAATCAAAAGCTTTCTTTCCTGGTATAACGGAGGAAGTCATGGCCAAAACGGCTGCCACTAAGAAAGAGGAATCCCCGGAAGCTATCCGCAAAAAGTTGGTGCTGACCGGCGCCGACATCGTGGCGATCGGCGAAGAAGCCGAGCTGCTTGTGGGTGGCAAGAACTACAACACGGCCCTCATCAGCCAGATCGAAGGTATCCAGGCGCCTTATTTCCGCGCCATCTCTTCGCTCGCCTTCCACAGGGTGCTGGATGAGACCAAGGTTACCGGGCGTATCGTTCGCGCGGTCGTCGACCGCGAGTACGGCCGTATCGACTGGAATGATCCCGAAATCAACCAGGACCCCGACTTCCTGCAGAAGTTCGTCCGCCAGCTCGGCAAGCAGATCCATGACGCTGCCGCTGCGGAAGGGGACCAGTCCCACACCAAACTGCGCACCTTCATCAATACCATCGTGGAAGGCTTTGCTACTTCTCCCGAAGGTATCGACCAGCTGCGCAAACGCTCTGTTATGGTGCAGGCCGCCATCCTGTCCGTGGATCTTCCCCAGGACGTGGATGAGGCCGTGCGCGGTGCCTACCTCTCCATCTGCAACGAGAACGGTGACGACATGACCCCCGTGGCCGTGCGTTCCTCGGCTGCCGGTGAAGACTCCCGCAAGAAAGCCTTTGCCGGTCTGCAGGACACCTACCTCAACATGGTGGGCCCGGCCAAGGTCGTGGAAGCCTACCATTGGGACTGTGCTTCCGCGTACAACCTGCGCTCCATGACCTACCGCCGCGAGGCCATCCTCGATGCCATTGCCCGCGCTGAAGAGACCGGCGATGAAGCCATCGCCATCAACGCCAAGCAGGAATGGGCCATCGAGAACACCTCGCTTTCCGTCTGCATGATGCAGATGATCAACCCCGTGATCTCCGGTACGGCCTTCTCGGCCGATACGTCCACCGGTTGCCGCGGCACGGCCCGTAAGGACCTGGTCAGCATCGATACCAGCTACGGTCTGGGCGAAGCTGTGGTGGGCGGCAAGGTGACCCCCGACAAGCTTTATGTCTTCCAGCGCGATGACGGCAGTGAAGTCGTCATCCGTCAGATGGGCTGCAAGGACATGAAGATCGTCTATGACGAACGCGGTGGTACCCGTGAAGTGGCCGTGCCTGAACTGGAAGCCCTGCGCTGGGCCCTGTCGCTGAGCCAGGCCGAGCGCGTGGCCAAGGGCGTGCGTGCCGTGAGCAAGGCTTACGGCGGCATGATCATGGATACGGAATTCTGTATCGACGCCAACGACAAACTGTGGTTCGTGCAGGCCCGCCCCGAGACCCGCTGGAACGAAGAGCTGGAGCTGCATCCCACCACCATCTTCATGCGCCGTCGCGAAGTGGACGCCAAGGCTGCCGCCAATGCCGAAGTGCTGGTGGAAGGCAATGGTGCCTCCCGCGGTGCCGGTCACGGTACCGTGCGCTTCCTGCGTTCGGCCCTAGAATTGAACAAGGTCGCCAAGGGCGACGTGCTGGCCGCCGAGCGTACCGACCCCGACATGGTGCCCGGCATGCGTGTGGCCTCCGCCATCATGGCCGACGTGGGTGGCGATACCAGCCACGCCGCCATCACCTCGCGTGAACTGGGCATCGCCGCCGTCATCGGCATCCAGCGTCTGGATGTGCTGCGCGCCCTGGATGGCGTGGAAGTGACCGTCGACGGTACCCGCGGCCGGGTGTATCGCGGTCTGCTGCCCCTGCGCGAAGTGGGCGGCGAAATGGACGTGGCCAAACTGCCCACCACCAAGACCAAGGTCGGCCTGGTGCTGGCGGACGTGGGGCAGGCCCTGTTCCTCTCCCGTCTGCGCGAGTTCCCGCAGTTCGAAGTGGGTCTGCTGCGTGCCGAGTTCATGCTGGGCAACATCAGCATCCATCCCCAGGCTCTGGAAGCCTTCGACAACGGCGAACTGGAAGACGTGGTGCAGGGCAAGCTCAAGGAACTGGAAGACAACCTTTCCAAGGTCCTGCGCGAGCAGATGGCTGCCGGCCTCATCGTGTTCAACTTCAACCTGCGTGAATACGTGGGCGAAGTGACCGGCCTCAATGCCGAAGTCTCCGCTCTGGTGGACGCCGACCGCAGCCTCAGCGCCGAAGAAGTGCTGCTGCAGCACCGCAAGATGCGTGAGCTCGACCACAAGATCGACCAGCATATGGAAATGGCTTCCCGCCGCCTGGAGATCCTCAAGACCTCCGTGGATCTGGCCGATCATGTGCGCATCATCATGGGCTATGACGACGAGCTGGCCCTGCTTTCGCCCTCCGATCCCGAATCGGCCAAGCGCATCGCCGAGATCGAAGCCTCGGTGGAAGAGCATGTGAAGCGCATCAAGGATCTGCCTGTGGTGACTTCTCTGCTGGGCAACATTGCCCGCCTGCGTGAAGAAGTGAGCCTGCGTGGCGGCCTGAAGAAGGAAATGGACGATGTGCGCGCTCTGCCCGAAAAGATCCGCGCCATCATCAAGTCCCGCGGCTTCCGCACCGGTAAGGAACACTATGTGCAGACGCTGGCCCAGAACCTGGCCCTGTTTGCCATGGCCTTCTACGGCAAGACCATCGTGTACCGTACCACGGACTTCAAGAGCAACGAATACCGCAACCTGCTGGGCGGCAACCTCTTCGAACATCACGAAGACAACCCCATGCTGGGTTACCGCGGTGTGTCCCGCAATATCCACGACTGGGAAATCGAAGCCTTCAAGCTGGCCCGCGGCGTGTACGGCGGTTCCAACCTGCAGATGATGCTGCCCTTCGTGCGTACCCTGGAAGAAGCCCGCTCCATGCGGACCTACCTGAGCCAGGTGCACAAGCTGACCAGCGGTCAGGACGGCCTGCGCATCATCCAGATGTCGGAAATCCCCTCCAACGCCATCCTGGCCAAGCAGTTCATCCAGGAATTCGACGGATTCTCCATCGGTTCCAACGACATGACCCAGATGGTGCTGGCCACGGACCGCGACAACGCGCGTCTGGGCCACATCTACGACGAAGAAGATCCCGCCGTGGTCTGGGCCATCCTGGTCAGCATCTTCACCGGCCAGAAGTACGGCAAGAAGGTGGGCTTCTGCGGTCAGGGTATCTCCAACAGCGTGATCCTGCGCGGCCTGGTGGCCATCGCCGGTATCGTCTCCGCTTCGGTGGTGCCGGATACCTACTTCCAGACCGTGTTCGACATCGCCGCTGTGGAAGCCGAGAACATCCCCACGTCCAAGCTGGGCGAATGGCTGGGCAAGCAGCATCATCAGCGTCTTGCCAAGCTGATGGAAGAGGCCGGTTACGGCCACATCCTGAAGAAGTACACGCTGCCCCAGGATATCCAGGAATGGTACGAAGGCGAGCTACAGCGTCGTCACGAGCAGCTGCGTGAGCATCTGGATACCCCCAAGGAATCCTTCTACCGCACCGAGCTGGAAAGCTTCCGCTCCATGTTCCACAAGCCCGTCATCTACGCGACCTGGGATTGGAGCAGCACGGTGGAAGACGCCCTGCATCAGGCCGGCTTCGCTTCCTTCGAAGAGCAGGCTGCTGCCCTGGAAGAATACCGCAAGATCAAGTTCTAACCCGTACCGGTTCGCGAGTCGGTTCTGAGCCAGTTCGCGGATATGTTGACGATAAAGGGGGCGCCCAAAGCGCCCCCTTTTTTCTTTCAGGACTGTCTTGATCCTTCCGGCGATAGGGAAAGGTCTCATAGTTGGTTGTTTTGGAAAAACTTTCAAGAGAACAGGGGAGGGGACTTTACTTTGTATTCCTTCCTTCGTATGCTCAAAATATATCTGGTGTAGTATTTCTGGAGAGAATATGGATAGTTGGCGCATGCTTCTGTCTGGTCTGACCTGACGCTGTCTGTGGTGGGGCTGTATGTCCTTGTCGCCGCAGACGGTTTGCTGACGCCTGTTTTCCGTCGCCTTTCTCCGGGCAAGCTCGCAACACCCCATCACTTCCGCGCAGTCTCGCGCGGTTTTTTTGTGCCCAACGGCAGGATGGCCTGCCGTTTTGCGACCACGGTGGTCGCATCATCACAAAAAGGGGGTTGCCCATGTTCGTTCCGTCCACCCTTCGCAGGCTGGCTTTGGTCGGCATCGCTGTGCTGGGTCTGTGTTCCATGTCTGTTGCCGCTGAACTGCCGGCCTTCAAGACTGGTTTCATCTTCACCACTCACCATTCCCCATTCCAGGTCGCAGCTTCACGCGGTGAGGCCTTCCGCGATCTGGGCGTCTATCTGAAACCTCTTGTGGAACGCGAAAGCTACGAGCTCATCAAGGACGGCAAGCCCATTGCCATCCTCGATCTGGTCGTGGCCAAGAGCGGTTCCGAGACCGCCACGCTTTTTGCCCAGAAGCATCTGGATATGGGCATCGCCTCCATCACGGCCATCATGGCCGGCATCGACAAGGGGACGCCCATGAAGATCGTCTGCCCGCTGCAGACGGAAGGCATGGCGCTGGTGGTGCCCAAGGATTCTTCTCTGACCAGCTGGGAAAGCCTGCTGCAGCGGGTGAAGGACAGCAAGGAGCCCGTTAAGATCGGCTTCCATTCGCCTACCAGTGCCCCCAAGATCGTGCTGGAAGGCGCGCTGGTCAAAGCCGGGCTCAAGGTGACGCTTGATCCTTCGGACAGCAAGGCGGATGTCCTGCTGGTGGACCTGAAAGAGACCAGTAACCTGCTGGCCTCCCTGACCGCCGGGCAGGTGGAAGCTGTTGTCGGTCCTTCGCCCTTCCCCGAAGTGGCCCAGACGCGCGGCATCGGCAAGGTGCTGGTCAATCTGGGCGAACTGCCTCCCGCCGGGCAGTGGGCCAACTTCCCTTGCTGTGTGGGCGTGGCCTCTGAAGAAATGATCGCCAAGCATCCTGAAGTTGTCCGGGCTTTCGTGGCCCTGATCTCCCGCGTGGGGGCCTGGTGCAATGCCCATCCCCAGCAGGCCGGTGAGATCGCCGCCCAGTGGATCGGTCTGCCGCCCGAGGCCGGGCGCAAGTCCAGCCTTGTGTTCCTGGGAAGCTTCAATGACAGCTGGCTGCGCGGCGCGGATACCTATCTGCGTATCCTGGACAGCATGAACAAGTTCAGCGGCAGCCTGCGCCACAAGACCATGGAACAGGCCCGGCCCCTGCTGATCAACGATTCGTTCCTTGATACCGGAAAATAGCCGGATCTCTTTGTAACCGCCGTTCCTTTTCCTGCGGCAGGGGATGAGCCTCTGCCGCAGGCCACTCATTGTTTGCAGGTCGACTATGCCGGGACGAATCATCTTTTGGGCGGCGCCTCTTCTGGTGCCTGTGCTCTTCTTTATCGTATGGGAATCCATGGCGACACTGGTGGGCAACAGCCTGATCCTTCCTCCGCTGGAGGAGATCGGAGCCCTGTTGGCGCACCCGCTGGACAATGTCATCGCCATGGGCACGCTGGCAGGCAATATCGGCATCAGTCTGGTACGCGTCCTCTGCGGGTATGCGGCAGCCGTGCTGCTGGGAGTGCCTTTGGGGGTGGCCATGGGCTATTATGCCGGTCTGCATCGTCTGCTCAATCTTTTTCTGGGCATGTTCCGCCCCATCCCGCCTCTGGCCTGGGTACCGCTGGTGCTGGCCTGGTTCGGCGTCAGCAGCCTGGCAACGGCCATGGGCCTGCCGCGAAGCGAATTATATTATTATCTTAATAACTTGAAGATATCCATGCTGTTCATCATCTTCATCGGCGCGCTGTTCCCTATCCTGACCAGCGCCGTGCATGGTGTGCAGACGGTCAACCGCACGCTGGTGGATTCGGCCCGGGTTCTGGGGGCGTCCGAGCGGGACATCTTCACCAAGATCCTGCTGCCCGCCGCGGCTCCGTCCATCGTCAATGGCCTGCGCATAGGTCTCGGGGTGGCGTGGATGTGTTTGGTCTCCGCGGAGATGCTGCCCGGCAGCCTTTCCGGGGTGGGCTATCTGATCACGCATGCCTATACCGTGGGACGTACGGACGTGGTCATTGCCGGCATGATCAGCATCAGTGTGGTGGGAGCCTTGCTGGATATGGCTTTTCAGTGGATAGAGCGACGCAAGTATGCGTGGAAACAGTTTTCCCGGTAGGCGCGTATGACGGAGAGTGTGCTTTCTGCCCGAAAGGTGCGCAAGCGCTTTCGCCTTCGTGAAGGTGAAGTGCTGGCCCTGAAAGGACTGGATCTGGATGTGCGGGAGAATGAATTCATCTGCATCGTGGGGCCCAGCGGTTGCGGCAAATCGACGTTTTTGCGCATGGCTGCCGGGCTTGAACCTGTCAGTGAAGGCGAGATCCTGTACCGGGGCCAGCCGGTGAAGACACCGCGCCGTGAAGTGGGCATGGTGTTCCAGGAATATTCCCTGCTGCCCTGGCGCACGGTGGAAGACAATGTGGCTCTGGGCCTTGAATTTGCCGGGAAAGGCCGCGAAGAGCGTCGCAAGGTGGCGCGCGAATATCTGGAGCTGGTGGATCTGGCCGCTTTTGCCCGGGCCATGCCCCATGAACTTTCCGGCGGCATGCGGCAGCGCGTGGCCATAGCGCGGGCCTTGGCCAACAGGCCTGACGTGCTGCTGATGGATGAACCGTTCGGGGCGCTGGATGCGCATACCCGTATCCTGCTGCAACGGGAGCTGCTGCGCATCTGGCAGCATCACAAGACCACCATCCTTTTCGTGACCCACGGGGTGGACGAGGCCGTATATCTGGCTGACAGGGTCGTGGTCATGTCGGCGCGCCCGGGAACGGTCCGCGCTGTCGTGCCGGTGGACATCCCCCGGCCCCGCCACCGTGGGGATCCTGAATATGCGCGCCTGACGGCTTCCATCCTGGAAATGCTGGATACAAGTGCCGGGACCGGGCGCGATGAGCGGACAAATGATGCGGGAGGCTGTCCATGCCGGTAGCTGGAGTGGATGTGGGTTCTGTGGCCGCCAAGGCCGTAGTGCTGGACGAGGAAAAAAAGATCGTTCTTGGGCGGGCCGTTCTGCCCACCGGCTGGAACAGCCGTGAAGCCGGGGAACAGGTGCTGCAGGCCGCCTGCCGTGCCGCGGGAGTGGAGCCGGCGGGCCTGCGGCGTGTGGTCGGCACGGGCTATGGCCGCGTGGCCTTGCCCTTTGCCGACAAGGTCGTGACCGAGATCTCCTGCCATGCGCGCGGTGCCTCCTGGCTGTTTCCTGCCACAGGCGTGGTGCTGGACATAGGCGGACAGGACAGCAAGGTCATCGCGGTGGAAGACGGTGCTGTGCAGGATTTTGTCATGAATGACAAATGCGCGGCCGGGACAGGACGTTTTTTGCAGGTCTTGTCCGGTATCCTGGGCATGGAGCTGCCGGAGCTGGGGCAGGCCGCCGCCACCGGCAAACCCGTATCCATCTCCAGCATGTGCGCTGTATTTGCGGAGACAGAGATCATCGGGCTGCTGGCGCAGGGGACGGCCCCGGCCGACATCGCTGCGGGGGTATACCTGTCCATCGCACGCCGTATGCGGGGGCTGGCAGCACGTATCCCGCTGAAGGGAGAATGCACCTTTACCGGTGGGCTGGCTACCAGTCCGGCATTCAGCGGATTGCTTGCGGCGGAGCTGGGAGTACCGGTCAATGTCCCTGACGATCCCCAGACCGTGGGAGCTTTGGGCGCGGCCCTTGTGGCGGCCCGCTGATAACGCAACGACGCCACCGGCACGCTCCGGAGCGCATGGGAGAGTAAAGATGACATACGCAAGTCTTGAACATTTTCGGGATGTGACCAGCCGTAACGTGCTGGCCCTGCAGGAAGCCAGGGAAAAAGGTCGCAAGGTGGTGGGGCAGTTCTGCATCTATTCCCCGCTGGAGATCGCCCTTGCGGCGGGTGCCGTACCGGTCTCGTTGTGCGGTACGAAGCAGGACTCCATCCCTGTGGCGGAAGAGGTGCTGCCGCGCTGTCTGTGTCCCCTGATCAAGAGCAGCTTCGGCTTTGCCCTGCAGGACAGCTGCCCCTATTTGGCGGCTTCTGACATCGTGGTGGCGGATGCCACCTGTGACGGCAAGAAAAAGATGTATGAACTCCTGGCTGCCTATAAGCCCGTGATGGTCCTGCAGCTTCCGCAGATCCAGGATGAACGCGCTCATGCCTACTGGCGGGAGCAGTACGCCTTGTTGGTGGCCCGTCTGGAAGAGGACTTTGGCGTCCAGATAACGGAAGAGAAGCTGCGGGCTGCCATGGATCTGACGTCCCGCTTGCGTCAGGCCCTGAAAAAGGTGCTGGATCTGGCCCGCCGGCGTCCGTCGCCCCTGCGGGGTCTCGATCTGCTGGACATCTGTTTCCGGGCCTCGTTCATGCCGGACTATGAACAGGCCATCCGCTTGCTGGAGGCCATCCACGCGGAATTGCAGGACGCCCCGGCGGCTGTGGCTCCAGATGCTCCCCGTATCCTGCTGACAGGCGTCCCCACGGGTATGGGGTCGCACAAAGTCGTGCAATTGCTGGAAGAATGCGGTGCCAGCGTGGTCTGTATCGACAACTGCACCTGTTACAAGAAAGTCCTGCTGAACATGGAAGAAGAGGGGGATGCCCTGGACATCCTGGCCCGCCGCTATCTGGACATGCACTGCGCCGTCATGTCTCCCAACCCCCACCGCTACAGCATCCTGAAGGATCTGGCCCGGGATTTTGCCGTGGATGCCGTGGTCGATCTGACATGGCAGGGCTGCCAGCCGTATGATGTCGAGTCCTGGAGCGTCAAAAAATTCGTGCGCGAAGAGCTGGGCTTGCCTTTCCTGCAGGTGGTGACGGATTATTCAGGTACGGATACGGAGCAGCTCAAGATCCGGCTGGAAGCCTTCCTGGAAATGCTGGCCTGAGGCATTTTCCACAGCTCGTCAGTCGCATAGTAATATGCTATAATTATTGATTTTTCTTTTTTAGGAACAAATGAAAGATGCCATGGCAGCATATGTCATGGCATCTTTCATTCTGAGGGGAAGGAAGGAATTTGGGAATTCCGGCAGAATCAGCTACCAGTTCTCAGGATCGGCGTATTTTTCCTTGCCGAAGCTGCATGCACCGCACATGGATGTGCTGTTCACGAAATGGCCGTCTCTCGTATAGACATCGACTACCGGGCCGTGCCCACAGGCGATGCATTTTTTCGTATAATTGGGGCGCAAGCGGCATTCGATGGGGGGCTGTTTTCTTTTGGTCATGATCTTTCTCCTTGAAGTGAAAAGAAAGCCTTGCCTTTGCAGAAATCACACTAGGCAAAAACGGGAACGCGAGCATGTCCGTTGTGTGACGATTGGATGTACCCCTGAAAAGTATGAAAGCAGAAGCGGGGCATGGTGAGGCATGGTCGTGCGATCGTGGCTCCGCTGCCCAAGACATAGTGGAAGCATGTTTTTTGCAATGAAGATTGGCTGTGAGGGAAAAAGCAAGGGCCACCGGCAAGCAGCCCGAAGGCTATCCTCTTGACTTATAGCGGCATGAGCCTATCTGTATCTTGACACACGCTGTTCACGCACAGGGGAATCATGGAAAATCCCTCTGCGCCAGACAACAACATGAGAGGTTCATATGTCCCTTTTCGACATCTTCAATAAAAAGAACATTGGTGAAACGCTTGGCTCTCTTATGGATACGGCCAAAGAACAGGCATCCGGTCTGACCAAGGCTGCTCCCGGCGGCGTTGGCGGCCTGGTGGGTGCCGGCGCCCTGGGGGCGCTGCTGGGCTCCTTTATGTCCAAAGGCGCGTTGCAGAATGCCGCTCTGGTCGGTGCGGGCGCAGTAGCCTGGAATTTTTACCAGAAATGGTCGCAGTCCCAGAAAGAGGGCCAGCCTGCGGAACCGGCTCCTGTCCAGCAGCCGGTGGCGGCTGTGGCCCCTGCCGAGCTGGATCCCACGGCCCGGCTCCTGCTGCGCGCCATGGTGTTCGCCGCGCGGGCGGATGGACATATCGACGCGACGGAACAGGATCGTATCAGCAAGGTCGTCGCACAGATGGCTCCCGGTCAGGACACCAATGCCCTCTTGGGTCAGCTGCTGAATGCCCCCATCGATCCTGCGGCTCTGGCCGCGGAGATCCGGTCCGCAGAGCAGGGGGAAGACCTGTACCGTCTGTCGTGCATGATCGTGGATATCGACCACTTTATGGAACGCAGCTACCTTGATGCGCTTGCCGCGGCCCTGAAGATCTCCGAAGCCCGCAAGGGACAGCTGGAGGAAGAGGCCCGTCAGGCCAAGGCCCAGCTGGCCGCGCATGCCGGATAGCATTTTTTAGCCCGGGTTAACCAAAGGCCACCCTTGCGGGTGGCCTTTTTCGGTCATAGTACCTTTTGGAGCATTCCAGTGACCTGGCTGCGGCAAATTGGGGGACGTGGAAAAGGTCGATATCGCCAATAAAATAGGAAATGGCGCATATTTCCCCTGAGAGCGAAAAAGTTGTTTTTATGAATCACAGGTCAAAAAAATTTTTTTAACGCCTTAAATCTCAATTTTGCGCGATGTATTTTTCGCCGATAAATAAAAAAGGGCACACCCAAGGTGTGCCCTTTTGCGTAAAAGGAGAGATCAGTTCAGGCGCTGGGACGTTGCCGGCATGACCTGCTGGACCCGGGCCGCGATCTCCGTCTTGAGACTGTGGAGGACACGGCTTTGCTGATGCAGGGTCTGGGCCAGCTTTTCCAGGCCGGGGATGGCCCCCAGCTCCTGGAAGCTTTCGTTCCAGATGGCCGTGAAGGCTTCGCTGTGATAACTGGCCGTATCGCGCAGCAGCTCATGGATGCGCCGATTGTATGCTTCCAGAACTTTCTGGATATCCTGCCAGTGGTTTTCCAGCAAACCCCGGTCCTGCTGGAGCTTTTCACTCCAGATGAAGTCCAGGCGGAACTGGAATTCGCGCCAGGCATCAAGGCTGGCCAGGCGGCGATCCTCTTCATTGCTTTCCAGATGACGGATGAAGTTGTCCGCCAGATCTTCCGAGTAGAACCAGGCAATGGTGGTGAAGCCCATCAGGGTCGGTACGCACACGGACCAGCGCGTCCTGCCGTCGGCCGTGGAAGTCTTTCTGCAAAAGAATATCATGCTGCTATCTCCTGTATCTTCGAGGGAATCTTCTCTGGCGAACCTACAGCGCGTTGCCGCCGCTGGCAAGAGCTGCGGACAGGGGAGTAGTGGACTTTGCTCCGGCATCCCGGTACGCTTGGCAACAGGGTTCCGTTATCCGCGCTGTTCAGGCGTTGTCTTTTTCGGCATAGCCACAGGAGGTCCCATGAGTCGGCTGGAGCATGATTTTCTGGGTGAATTGACCATAGATGATTCGGTTTACTATGGCGTGCAGACCTTGCGGGCCATGAACAATTTCCATATCTCCGGAACGCCGCTTTCCCAATTTCCGGAAATGATCTGGGCCCTGGCCTGCGTCAAAAAAGCCTGTGCCTTGGCCAATATGGAATTGCAGGTACTGCCCCGGGATATCGGCATCGCCATTTGCGCCGCCTGTGACCGTATCCTGGCCGGGAACATGCTCGACCAGTTCCCTGTGGACTGCATCCAGGGCGGGGCGGGGACGTCCACGAACATGAATGCCAACGAGGTCATCGCCAATCTGGCGCTGGAGATCATGGGGCATCCCAAGGGGGCCTATACTTATTGCCATCCCAACAACCACGTCAATTGCTCGCAGTCGACCAACGACGTCTATCCCACGGCCTTGCGGCTGGCCCTTTTCCGGCTGCTGGACTACCTTGTGGAGCATATGATCCCTCTGCAGAAGGGCTTTGCGGCCAAGAGCGTGGAGTTCTCCCATATCGTCAAGATGGGACGCACACAGCTCCAGGATGCTGTGCCCATGACCCTGGGGCAGGAATTCGGCAGCTATGCCACGACCATAGGGGAAGATATCCAGCGCATCCATGAGGCGCAGAAGTTGTTGCTGGAAGTCAATCTGGGGGCCACGGCCATCGGGACAGGCATCAATTCTCCCCAGGGCTATGCGCAGCTCGTGGTCGCGCGCCTGGCCGAGATAAGTGATATCCCCGTTCAGCTCTCCACCAATCTGGTGGAAGCGACGTGGGATACCGGCGCCTATGTGCAGACATCCGGCGTCCTGAAGAGGGCAGCTGTAAAAATATCAAAGATTTGCAATGACTTGCGCCTGCTGTCTTCCGGCCCGCGTACGGGCTTCCATGAGATAAATCTGCCGCGGATGCAGCCGGGATCCTCCATCATGCCGGGCAAGGTCAACCCCGTGATCCCCGAGGTTGTCAATCAGGTCGCTTTCGACATCATCGGCAAGGACGTGACCATCACCCTGGCCGCCGAGGCCGGGCAGCTGGAGCTGAACGTGATGGAACCCATCATCGCTTTCACGCTTTTTACGGGGATCCGCAGGCTGGCCCGGGCCTTCAGTACCCTGCAGGAACGCTGTGTTGCAGGGATCACGGCCAATGCTGACCGCTGCCGGCAGCTGGTGGAGAACAGCATCGGGATCGTTACGGCGCTGAATACCCGCCTTGGGTATGAAACCTCAGCGAGCATCGCCAAGGAAGCCCTGGAAAGCGGGCGTTCCGTCATGGATCTTGTTCTTGAAAAGCAGCTGCTTACCCGGGAAGAACTGGATGAGCTGCTGCTCCCGGAAAATATGATCCATCCATTTTTAAAGTGATACTTTAATAAACTTCGGCTTGCCGGGCCGGACCGTATCGACACCGGCAAGGCAGAAAAGACATTGGTGAGAGAACAAGAAAGCCCGACGTAATCGCCGGGCTTTCTTTATTTTCGATGGCGGGGCAGAAGCGGTTTATCCTGATCTGTTGTCGGCACGGGGCACCGAAGAAGACCATATCCAGGAGGGGGAGGCTCGCTCCAACTGTTCTATGCGGTTACCGGTTGTTCTGTCCTTGGCCCTAGATGATGCCCAAACCGTGCAGCAGCACCAGGGTGATGAGCACAGGCGTCACCGTGCGGCACAGGGTACGTACCAGTCTGGCCGGCATACCGCCCCCCAGAGCCGCGAGCATATGCTCTTTTTTCCAGAAATAGCCCACGAACAGGCTCGTCACGATGCCGCTGAGCGGCATCAAAATGGTGGACGATAACGCATCGTACAGGTCGAAGAACGTCAGGCCGAACAGCTTCACATCCTGCAATGCAGGACCGGTGGAAAGGGTCGCCGGCAGGCCCAGCAGGACGAGCCCGGCCAGCAGGATGGGCACCGCCTTGGTCCGCGGCAGGGAAAAGCGTTCGGAGAGCCAGGCCACCGGGACTTCCAGCAAGGAAAGGATGGCTCCGGTGGAGGCGATGGCAGACAGGATGAAAAAGAGCGTTGCAAAAAAGGTCCCGCCCGGCATGGAAGCGAAGACGGCGGGTATGGTCAGGAAGAGCAGGGCAGGCCCTTCCGCGGGCTGGAAGCCGAAGCTGAACACAGCGGGGAAGATGGCGATGCCGGCCAGCAGGGAGACCAGCAGGTCGCAGATCATGACGCGGGTGGCCATGAGCGGGATATTGACGTCTTCCTTGAAGTAGCTGCCGTAGGTCAGCATGCAGCCCATGCCGAGGGACATTTTAAAAAAGGCCAGCCCCATGGCCATCATGATGACGGAAGCGTCCACCCGTTCCCACTGGGGCATGAACAGAAAGCGCAAGCCTTCGGAGGCCCCCGGCAGGGTCAGGCTGCGGATGCAGACCCCCACCAGCAGCAGGAAAAGGACAGGCATCAGGATACGCGTCACTTTTTCGATACCGGCCGAGGCGCCGCGCATGATGATGCCCCCCGTCAGCAGCAGGACGAGCCATTGCCAGAACAGGGACACCGGCCCATCATTCAGCAAAGAGGAAAAACTGGCCTGAGCCACGGCCGGATCCGTGGACGAGACGGCGCCCGTGGCGGATTTGAAGATATAGGCAAAGACCCAGCCTGCCACGTCGGAATAGAAGCCCAGGATCAGCAGGCAGCTGATGATGGCTGAAAGGCCTATCAGCCACCAGCCGGTGCGGGGGGCCAGCTTCTGGAAAATGCTGATGACGTTGCTGCGTCCGGCCCGGCCGAGGCTGAGGTCCGATATCATCAGCGGCAGCCCGATGCAGAGCGATGCCAGCAGATAGACCACAAGGAACGATGCACCGCCGTTCTGGCCAACCAGTGAGGGAAACTTCCAGATATTACCGAGCCCGACGGCAGAGCCCAGCGTTGCCGCCAGGACACCCAGCCGTGAAGAAAAATGATCTCGAGTGGCAGAAGCCATGCATCCTCCGTACGGGTTGAAACATATTCCAGAAGGGCGGTTGTAGCGTCTGGAGTTTTTTTGTGCAACCTCTTCACCTGTCGTACACGGGCCATAAAAAAACAGCTTGTCAAAGCAGGCAGTATTATCTATAGTAGTAATTCCCAATTGGGGGCGCATTGGTTTCGACGGGGATGTGGAAACCAAAGTTGCAGGTCGAGGCGCCGCTGGCCTCGTAAAAAGCGGCACAAAAGTAATTGCCAACAACGATTACGACTACGCTTACGCTGCCTAAAAACAGCGAGGCACCTGACCACATTTGATGGTCACGTCAGACGGGCCGACGCCTGATACGTCCGGCTGGCGACATCGCATCAGGCTGGTGGAGCTTGGCGCCTGCCGGGAGTTTCCACGAGATCTGTACCGGCGGGATTGCTGCTCTGTGCCCGGTCAGGGGCGAGCAGGGTGGTGAAATTTGTTCCTGACCTAAACCTGTAGACGCTTTGCGTGGAATGTTCTCGGACGGGGGTTCGACTCCCCCCGCCTCCACCATCAGCGCATGTCCCAGAGGCCCACGGTGTACCAAAAGACACCGTGGGCCTTTGCTTTTCGCGGGGTTACAGTCCCTTGCTGTCCCGGTTTGTCACTGTTTGTGTCATAGCAGCACACTTTATCTGGGTGAAGGAACACGGGATAACTGAAGGGAACGTAACGGGATAACCCGGGATGTGCCGGGATATGTCGGGACGGTCATTTGCAACGAGGTTGCACGATATGCAAAAGGAAAGGGAGGCTCCAGGCCTCCCTTTTTTGTGGTGTGCGGCGGGCTGTCTTTATGCCGGGCGGGGCATATCAGTGCAGTCCTTCCTTGGGGACCACGCCGGGCAGTGTCGCCTGGGCGAGACTGCCCGGCGTTTCTTTTCTTTGTTCAGGATGTCGTAGATGTGCTGCGTGGACAGCCGGAAGCGGGACGCCAGCTGCGGGACGGTGAGACCGCCCTTCCATTCCGTATAGATGCGGCCGTCGCGGCGTGCCCTGTCGAAGGGGAAATAGACCTGCTGGCCGCCGCATTCATCGGAGATGCGATCCGCCACCCGTCGGCCCAGATCCTGCGTGCCGAGCGTGGCTTCTTCATCCACAATGGCGGCAATCAGCTCCAGAAGTTCCCGTGCGCGATCACTGTAGGTTCCCATGTCTGGCCTCCACTACCGTCTTGCCGTGCAGCACTGCGGGAGCGTCTTCCGCCTGTTCCAGGATGGCGCGGCAGATGGCCCGGATGCGGGGATCGTCGCAGCGGTCCAGCCAGGCTTTGAGGGTCTCGATGACCGTCTGGCACTGCTTGACCGTCGCCTGTCCGAGCCTGACGCCGGTGATGCGCCGCACATAGTTTTCCAGGGCCTTCTCGGATCTGTCCCGGACGATGCCGCAATCGGCCATGGTCAGCCAGAGGGAGCGTATCTTCCTGGCCTGGGGGCTGTCCGCCGCGGCGGTCGTGCGTCCTGCGGAGCGGGGCACGAAGCCGCGCCGCTTCAGTTCTTCCATGACGCGCCATTGCTCGCCGGACGTGGAACCGCGCAGGGAGTCCCTGCCGATGACCGCGGTCAGGAACTCCCTGTAAGTCGTATCGTCCATACCGAGCCGGCTCTTGGCCATGTGGATCATGCCGATGAGCTTGCTCATGTCCTCTCCTATGTTCGGCTGCCTTCCAGCTCCGCCTCGTTGAGCTCGTAGAAGAAGGCATCTTCCTGGGTCAGTTTGCAGCCCACATCGGCCAGGGTGTTGGGGCCGAGGGTGCGCAGGGCTTCCTTGTCCACTTCTTCCTTGATGCGGATGCAGTGGGTCATGCCGCGTTCCTTGAGAACGCCCAGCACCCGTTCCCAGGTCATTTTTTTGATGGTCCGCAGGCTGGACGAGACCCGGAAGCCGATGGTGCCGAAGGTCAGCTCGCGGGACTTCCTGTTTTTGAAGATTTCTTCCCGCCGGGCCAGGGCGAACTGGACGAGCGCCTGTTCGCGGGCCTCGATATCTTTTTTCAGCGGCTCGCAGCGGGCGGCGCATTCCGCCTTGAGCTTGTCCACGTCTTCCTTGAGGGCGATCTCGTGCAGGCTGATCTGGCGCTTGCGGGCGGCGATCTCGGCCAGGGTGGCGTCGGCTTCTTCGACGGTGGAGACGGTGGGGATGTTCAGGACAGGCTTCACACGCTTCGTCATGGGATGATCTCCTTTCAGGTTAGGGATGCACCTGCCGCACCACGTCGGCAGTCACGGTCTCGAAACCGAGTTCCGCGGCCAGGTTCATGCTGGCCACGGCAAAGTTGCTGATGGCCAGTGGATAGCCCAGATAGACGCTGGCGGCATTGAGGCCCCGGGCCACCACCAGCTGGTTGCGCAGCTCCTCGACGCCATCCGGGGCAAAGATGTCTTCCAGGCGGGAGCCTGCCCGCTGGAAGCGGAAGGCGAGGAAGTCCCCGGGCTGCTTGACGGGCGGCAGTTCCACCACATCGCAGCGCTGTACCACCTCGCGCACGTCGCTCTGGGTGCTGGAGAGCTTGTCCTTAAGTTCGGTCTGCCCGATGAGGATGATGGAGAGCAGGCGACGCATGCCATCCTTGAGTTCCCAGAAGCGCTTGAGGGCCTTCAAGGTGTGCATGTGCAAGTCGTGGGCTTCTTCGATGACGAGGCAGTGCCGGAAGCCCGCACGGCTGGATTCCACCAGCACCTTGTGCAGCTTGCGGGCACGCATCTCCGGGCTGGGCGGTACGCTGGTGCCGGGCGAGACGGTGGAGATGATGGCCTCGGCAATGTGCGGGGCGCGCAGCGGCTTCCCGTTCTTTTCCGATTCTGCCATGCTCAGGGTGTAGGGTTCCACCACGATGACGGATTCCCCGTTGAGGCGCAGGCGCTCCACCAGTTCCTCGCGCAGCGTGGACTTGCCGGAGCCGGATTCCCCCACCACGGCCAGGAAATTGCCGTTGACCGCGGCATCGTGCATGGTCTCGCGCACGAAGCGGCTGTCCGGGCTCAGATAGACGTCCTCCACGCTCTGCGGGTCGGCGAAGGGATCGCGCAGCAGCTTGAAGTGCTGGCGGGTGGACATGCTCAGATGTTGCTTGCGTATGATCATGGAAGGTTCTTCCTTTATTGTTTGAGGAGCCGCGGCCGGGCCGCTGTCGTCCAGGGCGCTGTCCGTGTCCCGTTCCGAGGCCCCGGCATCCCGCAAAAGGCCGGTCAGGGCCTCACGGAGACGGGGCCAGGTGGTCTTGGGCGTTTGCCCCTTGCGCAACAATATATTGATGGTAGCGGGGCTTACCGCGCAGGCCGTTGCGGCCTGTCGCTGGCTGATGCCGCAGCGGGCCAGCAGGCGGCGAAGGCCCTCCGGGGAGGTCAGTTGGCACATGCCCTTTCTCCTTCAGTTCTGGCCGCGGCGTCGAAGCGCAGGACAGTGGCGCCGTGGCGGGCACTGTCCCGGCCGTTGATGAGGGCCGCCAGTTCTTCCAGCCTGTCTTCGGGCACCTGCCGCGGAAAACGCTGGCGCACCAGGGCCATGCAGGCGGCCGGATCACGGCTCCAGGCCTCGCCGCACATCTCGCGCAGGCGCATGGCGGCCTGGGCATGGTTCAGGGGCAGCGGCGCGGCCCGCGGCGCTTCCACGGCCACAGGCGTGCCCGGCCGGCGGAACTGCAACGGGGCTTCGCGCACGTCGGCCATGGGGTCGAGGTGGGCAAAAGGCGTCCTGTCCCGCTGCTTGTGGCGGCGTGCCGCTTCGGCGCTGTCCGTGCCGTAGGCTGTGGCCAGCACGTCATCCAGCGCCCGCTGCTGGACGGTTTTGGGCGCGCTCCGGTAGTCCTCACCGATGACCGGGGCCGTGATGTCGAAACCGGCGGCATCCCGGGCCACGGGCGAGACCTCGAAGACCAGCTCCGTCCCGTCCGCCTTGCGGCAGATGACGCGGATGACCGGGGCCAGGAAGGGATTGAGGCGCACCACCACGCTGTCGCCCACGCACAGGCCGTGGTAGCCCAGCTCGCGCAGGTCGTACTCATGCACCCCGCAGGCCCGGGTATCCACGCTGATGCGGAAATGGGCATCGACCTTGCAGCGTTTGTCCTGCCAGGCCGCGATGGCTTCCATGACCGGGCGTGTGGCCACGCGCAGCTGTTCGCTGCTGATGCTGCCCCAGACGGCATTGCGGGTCTTGCGGGTGCGGCGATGGATGGCCGTGGCATTGAAGTGCCGCCGCCAGGCATCGGCCCGGGCCTGCAATTCTTCCAGCGAAGGGACAGTCATGAAGCGCAAGCGGCTCTCGAATCCGGTCTCCACGATGTTCTGCGCCACTTCCACCGCCCCTGTGGCCCGGGCATTGCCCGCGGCATGGTGCAGGGGCCGGATGTCCAGCCGCTCCAGAAATTGCAGCAGCAGGCCGGAGCGGTTGCCGCTGCCGGGGTCGGTGAACAGCTGGAAGGGCACACCGTGCAGGGGATCGCGCGGGCCGCGGTCCTCCATGGCCGCGATCAGGGTCTTGATGACGCCCAGGGCATCTTCGCCCCGGGCCTGCTCGTAGCGCACATAGAGGGCGCCGCTGTAATGGTCGGCCACCACATAGCGGATGATGCGCTGCCCGGCCACTTCCAGCAGCTTGCCGGGCTTGTGTTCGTTGTAGTCGCGTTCGTTGAGCAGACGCACGGCCCGGCTGCCCTTCATGCGGTACAGCACGCAGACCGAGGCATCCAGCTCCCAGGTGTGGTTGGGGTGCAGACTGCGCAGGGCCGAGGCCGGGGCGGCACGCCGCAGCTGGTCGGGGTGGCAGCCCTGGGCACGCATGGCCCGGCTCAGAGTGGCGACACTGGGCATGACGATCTCTCCTGTGCTTTTGTCCGGCACGCCGAGGCCGTTGGCCTGCAACAGCTCGCGTGCTGCCTTGATGCTCGTTGTCTTCTTGCCGTTCTGGCGTCGTCCCACATGTACGAGGCCGCCCACGGTCAGGGCCAGCTCGCGATCCACGCAGGTGACGCCGCTATCGGCACGGGCCTTGCGGCCGCTGCACCATCCGGCATGGCGGCGCAGCAGGGCGTAGACGGTCTTGGCGCTCTTGCCTAGGGTCTCGGCCGCACGGGCCACGATGCGCCCGCGCTCCCCACCCACGGCAGGAGCCGCATCCAGCTGGCGGGCGACCTCGTGCAGATAGCGGATGTGCGCGGGCGTCATGGCTTATTCTCCGTTGCCGGGGGCAGGCTCGTCGTCCGCTGTCCCGGTGTCCAGTTCCAGTGCGGCCCGCAGATCCACGTCGATGCCGCTGGCAAGGATGGTGGAGGCCATGCCCTCGGCCAGCGCGCTGATGCGGTTGTGGACATACTGGCAGGTGGCCCCGCTGCTGTCCGTGTCGCCCAAAATGGCGGCAGCCTGGGCGCAGACGGCCAGCGCGGCCTGCATCACGTCATTGCAAAGCCTGTCCAGGGTGGCGGTGGCGGCAAGGTTCTTCTCGTCCAGGGCCTTTTGCCGTTCATCGGGACTCATGCTGGTCAGCCGGGCCACCTGTTCTTCCAGCCTGTCCAGCTTCTCGCTCTTTTCCTTGCTGACCTTGTCCTTGGCCTGCATGTCCGCTTCCAGCTCCTTCCTGTCCGCTCTGGCCTTGGCCAGTTCCAGACGCAGGTCAGCCAGCCGGGCCTTCACTTCCTCGCTGTCATCGGCGGCGGCCACGTCATCCAGCACGGCCTGCCGTTCTTCCGGCGGCAGGGCCGCGATGCCGTTGCGCAGCAGGCGTAGGTCGCGGTAGCCTAGGCCCAGCTTTTCCTGCATCTCCATGAAGTCACCGCCGAAGGCCGCCAGGTTCTGCAGGTCTTCGTCTATCTTGCGCTTGCTGTAGCCGTGGGCGGTGCAAAACTCCTCCCAGGTGGAGACCACGCGGGTCTCGCCGTTCCTGTCCACCACACTGGCCCCCTTGTAGGCCTTGCTGTCGCGGATCTGGGCAAAGAGCTTGAGCATGGCCACGCGGTTGGCCGTCTCGTTGTACTGGAAGGCCGCGATCATGCCCGTGGCTCCGGCCATATGCAGACTTTGCGCCAGCTCCTGGCGGGGCATGGTGATGCTGTCGCGGCGCAGGTCGGCCACCAGCCCTGCGGCCTGCTGTTCCATGGCGGGCGCGGGGGCCGCTCCAGACCGGGCGGCAGGACGACGCCCGCGGCGGGGCGCTTCTTCTTCGATGACGATGGCTTCCGTAATATTGTCCATGAAAAACTCCTACAGTAGCTGTCTGGCTCTGGCCTGCACGCGGGCCATGAACTGGTCGCGGCGGCGGGCAAGGTCATCCATGTAAAAGGTATAGGCCTGCATGAGGGACACAGGCTTTTCCGTGACGGCCCAGCGGCCCGAATCCAGCTTGTGTGCCCAGCCCGCCTGCCGCAGCAGTTCCATGTCCCGGCAGACATTGCTGGGGCTGTAGCCCAGGGCGTCGGCGATCTCCTTGTTGGAAAAGCCGTCCAGCACGTTGCCGAACAGCAGCTCCGTGATGCGCAGGACGCGCAGGGCCGCGGTATCGGTCTGGCGGGGCAGGCCCATCTCAGTCCTCCTCGCTGCCGGGCCGCACCAGCCCGTCGATCTCGTCCGCCAGCCCGCGCAGGGTGGCGATGATGCGGTCCAGCCTGTCCTGCCGCTCTTCGGCGGGCAGCGCGGCCAGCCCTTCAAGGACCGTCGCGACGCTGACCAGATCCTGCGCCGGGGTGCTGCTGTGTTGCGGCCGGCTGTGATTGCTGCTAGTCTTCATGGCGTACATGGGAGTTTTCTCCTTTGTTTGGGCGGAACTGGCGGGTTCCGCTCTTTTTTTGTTCATGCCTTGACCTGTTCCCTCAGGTCCCCCTCCCGCAGTCCCAGCAGGACGGCGATGCGGTGGGATTCCCCAAACTTGCCGATATTGCGGCCGGAAATGACGTCGTAGACCCTCTTGGGGTTGACGCCATGTTCCCGCGCCCATTCCGCCAGCGAGATGCCCCGCCGCTCGATGTCCGCGCGGGCCTGCTCCCGTGTCCGTAGGGGCCGCTTGCGCATGCGGAACCTCCTTGTGCATATTTTTTGGTACACGCTGCTTAATCTATTGTGTCTTTGCAGCCTTTTCTGTACGCTTTTTTGTGGCGTCGTTTTTTGTCCGTTTTCGTCGTTTGTCGTCAGATTGAGAATGAACAAAAAATGAGAATAAGTCAACAAAAATTGAGAATTTTTTTAGAGAGTGTCTGAAATTGTCAAAAATTGGTGAAAAGATTCAACAAATCCGGGGCAAAATGACCCAAGAGCAGTTCGCTCTTACCATCGGCGTGCACAGAAATACGGTCGCGCGCTGGGAATCCGAGAAGGGCATGCCCGATTATAATGCGCTCCGTGAAATCATTGTGCATTTCAAGGTCGCCCCGGAATGGCTCTTTGCGGAAACGGGCGACACGTCGCCCACGCCCGCCCCGGAGATCGTGGATTTTGCGCCGGAAGCCCCGAAAAAAACGGGCGACATGTCGCCCGCGGCCACACCGGACGGCGTGGACGTCTTCTTCGTGCCCAAGGTGGAGGCCCGTCTTTCCGCCGGTACGGGCAGTCTGATCGTGGACGGCAACATCGAGGGCTATTTCGCCTTCCGTTCCGACTGGCTGCTGCACAAGGGCGCTCCGGCCCAGATGGTGCTGATGTCCGTCAGCGGGGACAGCATGAGCCCCACCATCAGCAATGGCGACATGGTCCTGGTCAACCAGGGCCAGAAAGACGTGATCGCGGGCGCCATCTACGCTGTGGGCGTGGATGACAGCATCCTGGTCAAGCGCCTGGACAAACAGCCGGGCAAGCTGGTGCTGGTCTCGGACAATCGCGAGGCCTACCCGCCGCTGGAACTGGACATGACCGACGAGGCCGTGTGCGAATCCGTGCGCATCATCGGCCGCGTGCTGTGGTGGTGCCGCGAGGCGTAGAGAAAAGGAGGTCGTGATGGCTGTTATTTTTGTTTGTGGTGTCCACGGGGCAGGCAAGACGACGTTCTGCCAGAAATTGGCAAAAGGCCTGAACGTACCGCATTTTTCCGCAAGCGCCCTTATCAAGGAGAAGTCTGCGCAAGCGATTTCCGACGAGGCCGGAGACAAGCGGGTCAAAAATATTGACGACAACCAGACATTCCTGATAGCCGCTGTCCGGGAAAAAGCCGCACTCCACGACAAGATCATTCTTGACGGACATACGACGATCATCGACAAGAGCGGCTGTTATCAACGCCTGCCGGAAACGGTCTTCCGTGATTTGGGTATCACAGCGATGGTCCTGCTGGAGGTCCCTGCACCCGAGATCGCACGCAGGCTGTCCCTGCGCGACGGAACGGCCCCGGATGCGGATTTTATCGCCGCACACCAAGCTGCAGAAAAGGAACACGCCCGGCATCTTGCGGATGCGATAAAGGTTCAGCTATATAACTTGGATGGAAGTGAAGAAGGATTGCTGGATATTTTGGGAAAACTCTAATTATTTCGGGGGAATTATGAGTGATGCTGCTGTCGTGAATCCTGTTGCTGAACCTGTCATATCCCAGCGTAAATTCAGCGAAGTGTCCTTGGATGACCCTTTTTTCGATAGCCTGAAAGAGGGCTATGCCGAATTTGCCGACTGGTTCGCCAGAAAGCGGGATGAAACGGCCTATGTTTCTTATGATGAGGAAGGTGGGCTGCAAGGTTTTCTGTACCTCAAGAAAGAAACAGGCCCCATCACGGACGTTAATCCTCCCCTGAATGTGACGGAATGCCTGAAGGTCGGGACGTTCAAGGTCATCGCGCACGGCACGAAGTTGGGAGAGCGTTTCGTCAAGATCATCACCGATACGGTGCTGAATAACGGCTTGCGCGTCGCCTACCTGACTATCTTCCCCCAACACGAACCCCTTATCCGCATCCTTGAACGCTTTGGTTTCATGAAAAAAGGAACCAAGGGAGAAGGAAGTCGCGTCGAAGATGTATATGTCAAGGATTTGCAGTATATAACGGAAGATCCCCAAAAGGATTATCCTATTGTTGACTGTCGAAATAACAAAAAATGGTTGATGGCAATCAAGCCTGACTATCATACTAACCTTTTTCCTGATTCTATATTGCGGAATGAATCCCCATTAATGCTAGATGATATTCCCCCAACCAATAGTATTTATAAAGTTTATGTCGGCGGGTATCATGAATTTCCTGATGTCTCCAAAGGGGATAGCATAATCATATACCGAACGAGTGATATTCCTGGCCAGGCTTGGTATCGTGCTGTTGCGACGTCTCTCTGTTCCGTAGTAGAGGTACGTTCTGCAGCAAGTTTTAAATCCGAAGAAGAGTTTATCGAATATTGTCAAAACCATAGTGTCTTTGATGCTGACGAGTTAAAAGAGCACTTTAAAAAGAGCCATTATGCTGTTAAGATCTCCTATAATTTGGCATTTCCCAAACGTCCCACTCGTGGGGATTTGATTACTAATGAGATCATCAGTGGCAATGGCTATACAGGCCTGTGCCCTTTAACAGAGGAAGGGTTCAAAAAAGCGTTGGAATTAGGAGAAGTCCGTGAAGGCTTTGTTATCCATCAAGCCTGAATTTGCTGAAAAAATATTTTCCGGTGAAAAAGGCTTTGAGTTCCGCAAGGCGACCTTCAGCAGGGATGTGTCCAGCATCGTCCTGTATGTTACTGCGCCTGTGGGAAAGATCGTTGGTGAGTTTAAGGTTGTCAGTATACTGGAAGACACTCCCGCATCACTGTGGGAGCAGACGCGCGACCAGGCTGGAATCTCAAAACAGTTTTTTTTCACTTACTTCAAAGGCCGTAAAAAGGCATTTGCCATAGAAATCGGTAGTCCACATAAATATGAAGAAGCTATCGATCCCTATAGGCTTGGTAAAAAGTTCGTACCTCCACAGTCTTTCCGCTATCTGCCGGAGGATACGTCCCCGCACCTTGTCCAGGGGAAGCTATAACAAGCCAGGCCCTTTCACAGTGAGCGACACGTCGCCCACTGTGAAAGGGCTTTTTTTGTTAACATGCTATAATCATTGAAACCGGCATCGAATGATGGGCGACATGTCGCCCAGAATGTACACAGGTTACGATTACAATACGGGGAGGAGTGAGACATTCCTGCTAATTTCGGCGGATACTGAACACTCCAGGCGGAACCTGTGCAAATGTAAAATCTCATCATGCGGGGGATATTCATATGACGCAAATTCAAATCAGCAAACGTCCATTTTCGGAAGTTGATATCAATGATCCCTTCTTCGACTCATTAAAAGCTGATTACGAAGGTTTTACTAAATGGTTCGAAGGCAAAGCTCAGGAACTCGCCTATGTAGGTTACGATTCTAAAAATAATGTACGCGCCTTTGTTTATTTGAAGAGAGAGGATGAGACGGTTACGGATGTCACTCCGCATATCCCTGCACCTTGTCTAAAAGTTGGTACCTTAAAAATAGATGCCCACGGAACAAAACTTGGGGAGCGGTTTGTAAAAATTATTTTTGATGAACTCCAGCGAGAGAAGCTTTCTTTAGCTTATGTTACTATATTTGAGGATAAGGAGATCCTAATCAATCTGCTTACAAAATATGGTTTTACTAAATTCGGAAAAAAAGGAGATGAGCTCGTCTATACTAAAGAAATACCTACCCGAACGGGAAATCATCTTTTTGACTATCCCGTCATCCATGCCACAGGCGTAAAAAAATGGATGCTGGCCATTTTCCCTCAGTTCCATACGAGACTTTTTCCGGACTCTATCTTGTGTAACGAATCTCCTAGCATTATTAAGGATGTTCCTGAAACAAACGGTATTCATAAAGTTTATCTTGGTGGCATGTATGAGTTGCCGTTGCTATCTCCGGGGGATTGCCTGATTATTTATCGGTGCCAGAATACTCGTGCGGGAAATGCATGGTTTAAGTCTGTTGCGACTTCGCTATGTGTTCTTGAGGAAAATCGTCCTAGGAACGATTTTAAAGACGAGACAGAATTCCTTGAATATTGCAAGAAGTATAGTGTCTTTTCAGATAAAGAAATTATTTCAAAATATCGAACTATGAGAAGATTGCATGCCTTGAGAATGACCTATAATTTTGCTTTCCCACGAAGACCTATTTTAAAACAAATGGTTGAACATGGTGCTGTCCCCCATCCACGGGAAGAACAATATATGGGGTTATTGCGCCTGTCAGATGATGCCTTCTCTACCATCTTACGACTTGGTGGAATTGATGAAAAATTTGCCATTTATTGACCCCGAGCAACAACATTCTTTCATCAAAGTCTCACGTTGACCGACATCCAAAGCCCGCCTTCCGGCGGGCTTTTTCATCCCCGCCCATCCCCCTTTTTAACCCCCTTTAAAAGACGATCCTCGCAGGGCCACCGTAGGGTGGCCCTATGCGTTTCCCTGACCGGACGGGAACGCATCCGGCCGGTGCGCTGTGTACCGGCCGGGGCTTTTACCCCCCGAGGTCGTCATGCCCCGTGCTGTTTCTCCCCGCCGGCAGCGTATGCTGTCCACCCTGCGTCCTTTCTATGATTTTCGCGGTCTGTCCCTGCTGGCCCTGTGCGCCGTCATCGGCCTGGTGACGGACCCTGCCGCCACCCTGGGCCTGGCCGGATACCTGGCTTATGTCATCGGCATGGCCGGGGCCGCGCTCATGCTGGCCAAGGTCGTCATGCCCTATCTGGATGCCTCCGAGCACGCGGCCTCGGCCCTCAATGAGGGCAACGTGGCCAGCGCCCTGGTGGTGCTGGCGCGCTCCCT
>UMHC01052524.1_pt1 | contig 41267 bp, 22 predicted proteins | sample 1965381 | NCBI WGS metagenome assembly UMHC01 (sample SAMEA4836083, study PRJEB28245) | human gut metagenome | biome: gut microbiome; material: fecal sample | place: Denmark | collected 2008 | reverse complement strand
ACACCGGCTTTGCTCCAGCGTTGGAAGTGCTCATGGACAGTACTTTTTGAGCCATAACAGGCGGGAAGCATGGGGCATTGGCATCCGCTCCGGCATTTATAGAGGATTCCGGCAAGGACCGTACGTTGGGGAAGCGGCCGGCTACCACCGTTTCTCTTTCTCTTGAATGGAGCAAGGAGTGGTTCGATACACTCACAATTCGTCAGGCACATCACGAAAGTCCGTCTGCTTCATCAGGAGAACTTACCACGTTTTTTGAAAATCAAAAAGTATGCCGGACATACTCTAAACAGACTTGGTCGGTAATGGTTGCTGTCTCTTGCCCCAAAAAAGTCAGAATGCTATAGCAGGTATAGTAATCGACGAAACAAAATGTAGACGACACGTGAAGGGCTGTGAGAAAAGTATGTAGTTGTTCAAGTTATATGCCGATTGATCCCCATTCGCTCTAGAAAGGTTCCGTATCCCCTCCTCTGCAGTAGGAGAACGGGAAAGCACTCCCTATTCCATGGGAAGGTTCCGTACACAAAATACACGAGAAAGAGCGCCGCCCCGTCGCAGGGCGGGCCGCCATGCGAGAGCTGCCCGCCCAACCATGCCGGACGGAAGACGCACCGATCTCAGGCAATGAAAATCACAAAAGGAGACATCCATGGCTCAACGGGGAGAGATTCCGGCGCCGGGCGCGCGTATCGTCGTCCGCGACGCACAATGGCTCGTGCGCAAGGTGGAGCGTACCCAGGGCGGGGGCCATACCCTGTTCTGCATCGGCCTGTCGGAGATCGTCCGCGACAAGGAAGCCCAGTTCCTGACGCGCGCGGAAAAAAAGATCGAGATCCTCGACCCCGCCAAAACACAGCTCGTGGCGGATACTTCACCCTATTTCCAGGATTCGCGCCTGTATCTGGAAAGCCTGCTGCGCAAGACCGTGCCCACGGATGGCCGTATCTATTGCGGGCACAAGGCGGCCATGGATTCCGTACCCTATCAGCTCGACCCGGCGGCCCTGGCCCTGAGCCAGCCCCGGCAGCGCCTGCTCATCGCGGATGCCGTGGGCCTGGGTAAAACGCTGGAGTGCGGCATATTGCTGGCCGAGCTCATCCGTCGCGGCCGGGGCAGACGCATCCTTGTGGTCACGGTCAAAAGCATGATGACCCAGTTCCAGAAAGAACTGTGGTCCCGTTTTTCCATCCCGCTGACCCGCCTGGATTCGGTGGGCCTGCACCGTGTACGGGAGCAGATCCCCACCAACCACAATCCGTTCCATTATTTTGACAAAAGCATCGTCTCCGTGGATACGCTCAAGCAGGATGCCGAATACCGCACCTATCTGGAGAATGCCTACTGGGACGTCATCGTCATCGACGAGGCCCACAATGTCGCGGAACGCGGTTCCGGCCGCATCTCCGGGCGTGCGCGTCTGGCCCGCCTGCTTTCCGGCCGCTCCGACAGTCTGATCCTGCTTTCCGCCACCCCGCACGACGGTTCATCGCGTTCCTTCGCCTCGCTCATGAACATGCTGGACCCGACGGCCATCACCAATGTGGACGCTTATGGCCCTGACGACATCCGGGGCCTGTTCATCCGCCGCTTCAAAAAGGACATCAAGGCCCAGGTACGCACCGAGTTCAAGGAACGCGAGATCCATACCATCAAAGCCCAGGCCAGCCCGGCGGAAGAGGCCGTGTTCAATGCCCTGACCGGTGCGGACTTCCGGTACCTGAACAGCCGCAAGGGCGCGCAGCAGCTTTTCCGCACCGTTCTGGAAAAAGCTCTTTTCTCTTCGCCGGATGCCTGCCGCGAGACCGTGGCCCACCGCCTGCACACCTTGCAGGCCACACCGGAACGGGCCGTGGAAGCCGCCGCGGACATCGCGGCCCTTCAGGAGCTGCAACAGGCGCTGGCACAGGTCGATGCGGCCTCCTTCGCCAAGTTCAAGGCCCTGGTCGAGACCCTCAAGGACAAGGCCTCCCCCTTCCATTTCACCGGCAAGGAGACGGACGACCGGCTCATCATCTTCACGGAACGCATCGCGACCCTGGATTTCCTGCACACGCATTTGCCCAAGGCCCTTGGACTCAAGGAAAAGCAGGTGGTGACCCTGCGCGGCACCGATGCCGACGTGGAACAGCAGGAAGTGGTGGAGGCCTTCGGCAAGGAAGAATCCCCCGTGCGCCTGCTGATCGCCTCCGATGTGGCCTCGGAAGGCATCAACCTGCACTATCTCTGCAACAAGATGATCCACTTCGACGTGCCCTGGTCGCTGATGCTCTTCCAGCAGCGCAACGGCCGTATCGACCGTTATGGGCAGAAGCGCACGCCCTACATCGGCTATCTGATGACCGAGAGCCGCAATACGGACATCCGGGGGGACACGCGCATCCTGGAACTGCTGGTGCAAAAGGACGAGGCCGCCACCCAGAACATCGGCGATCCTTCGGCCTTCCTGGGCCTGTATGACGTGGAGGCGGAAGAGAACAAGGTGGCGGCGGCCATGGAGAACGGTTCCGCCGAAAGCCTGGCCGCCGAGATGGAGGCCCGTGTCCAGGATAGCAGCGATCCGCTGGCCTTTTTGCAGGATCTGGTGGCCAGCACGGAGGAGGAACGCCCCCCGGTGCCCGAAACGGCCGCCCTGCCCTCGCTGTTCCGCAATGATTACGAATACGCCCGCACGGCCCTGCACAAGCTGGAGCTGGCGGATGTGGTCGTGCGCGAGGAAGAGCAGGCCCTGGAATTTCCCCTGGATGGCAACGCCGCCTGGTGCAAGGAACTGGCCTTCCGTTTCCGCCAGTTCCCGCCGGAGATCCGCCGCGAGAAGATTCTACGCCTTTCCGCCCGCAAGGACGAAGTCCAGCGCGATATGGCCGCCTGCCGCAAGGAGGAACATGCCTGGCCGCGCGTGCAATACCTGTGGGAGCTGCACCCTGTCATGCGTTGGCTTTCCGACAAGGTGACCGCTTCCTTCCGGCGGCAGGAGGCGCCCGTGCTGGTCGTTCCCGGTCTGGCGGCCGGGGAAAGCCTGTTCATCATTTCCGGCGTCATCCCCAACCTCAAGGGCCAGCCGGTGGTGGACAGTTGGTTTGCCTGCCGTTTCCTTGCTGGCCGTCCGCAAGAGGACATGGACCTGCCCACGGCCCTGGCCCATGCCGGGCTCACCGGCCAGCAGCCGCCCAATACGGGGCAAAAAGCTCCGCTGGAACGTTTGCAGGCCCTGCTGCCCGATGTGGTGGCGCGCGCCCGCCAGCATATGAGTGCGGAGCGTGCCGCCTTGCAGGAGGCCCTGCGCCCCCGGCTGGACGAACAGCTGCAGCGCCTCCAGCAATTGCAGGCCGCACGGCTGGCGCATCTGCAACAGCACCGCATGACCATCACGCCCGACAACAGGCTGGCCCAGCAGCGTCTGGACGCCCGGGAACGCAGCACCAACAGTCTGTTCGATGATTACAAGCTCTGGATACGCGAGACCCTGCAAACAGAAGACCGTCCCTATATCCGCATCGCCGCCGTGATCGTGGCGGCCGGGGAGTAATGCTATGGCCCTCGACATGAACGGCATCAAGAACGAGAACGAGTTCTTTACCACCCACTATATCGCGGCCATGCTGGAAGGCGATCTGGAGCCTGTGGTCAAAGGCTGGAAAGAAGCGGCGGAGGCCAGCGCCCGGCCCACACCGGCCCGCCGTCTGCTGGAATGGGGGCGCCTGTGGCTGAAAGAGGCCCGGACCGATCCCCGTGCCGCGTTCGCGGACGAGCTGTTGCCCGGCCTGCTGGAAGCCCTGGGCTATGCCCCTGCCCGGTCCCTGCGCCCGCTGGGGGAAGAATGCGTGTGGGTGGAGACGGAGGTCCGCCGCAGCGGTGGCGCGCCGGAACTGTGGGCCGTGGCCGTCCGCGAGGAGGACGAGAGCCAGTGGGACCCGCTGGAATGCCCCCTGCCGCTGACGGACGCCCAGGGCAAGCCCCTGCCGGAAAGCGGCTTGCCTACCGCGGAAGAGGCCCTGAACAAGCAGGTGTTCGCGGCTGCCGAACCGCCGCGTTTCGTGCTGCTGTTCTCCTCCCGCCAATGCGTGCTGGTGGACCGTTTCAAATGGAATGCCCGCCGTCTGCTGCGTTTCCACTTCGACGATATCTTCAACCGCCGGGACGAAAAGATCTTCTTCATCATGGCGGCCTTCCTGCATCGCCAGAGCCTGTGCCCGCAGGAGGGGCTCTCCCTGCTGGACGCGCTGGACGAAAAATCCCACAAGCACGCCTACGGTGTTTCCGAAGACCTGAAATACGCCCTGCGCGAGTGCATCGAGCTGCTGGGCAATGAGGCCGTGCGTTGGCTGCGGCAGGATGCCAAGATAAAAGTCTATGATGGCGCGCTGGACGCCGCGGCCCTGTCGTTGGAATGCCTGCGCTACATGTACCGCCTGCTCTTCCTGTTCTATATCGAGGCCCGTCCCGATCTGGGCTATGTGCCGCTCAAGAGCGAGACCTACCTTTCCGGCTACAGCCTGGAATCTCTGCGCGAGCTGGAGATGATGAACCTGAGCGACGAGGAATCCCGCGACGGCACCTATCTGCACGAGAGCCTGGACATCCTGTTCGGCATGATATGGAACGGTTACAGCGGCAGCGCCGACAGGACGGGCCTGGACGAGACGCCCCGCATCCATGAGTTCGACATCGCGCCCCTGCGCTCCCATCTGTTCGACCCGGACAAGACCCCCCTGCTGCGCCGGGTGCGCTTCCGCAATGAGGTGCTGCAAAAGGTCATCGCCCTCATGTCCCTGACGCGGCCCAAGAAGGGCGAGCGGCGCGGCCGCATCTCCTACGCGCAGCTGGGCATCAACCAGCTGGGCGCGGTGTATGAGGCCCTGCTCTCCTACCGGGGCTTCTTTGCCCAGACCGACCTGTATGAAGTCAAGGCCGACCCGCAGGACGACGAATTGCAGACCGCCTACTTCATCCGGGCCGAGGACATCGAGAAATACAGGAACGGCAACGAGGACAAGCTGGTCTACGAGACCGGCGCCGATGGCCTCAAGCGCCTCAAGGTCTATCCCAAGGGCCGCTTCATCTATCGCATGGCGGGCCGCGACCGCGAAAAATCCGCCTCCTATTACACGCCGGAAAGCCTGACCCGCTGTCTGGTCAAGTACGCGCTCAAGGAACTGCTGCCCGGCAAGAGCGCGGACGAGATACTGCACCTGACCGTGTGTGAACCGGCCATGGGCTCCGCCGCCTTCCTCAACGAAGCCGTCAACCAACTGGCCGAGGCCTATCTGGCCCGCAAGCAGGAGGAGCTGGGCCGCAAGCTGCCCCTGGACCAGTACCCGGCCGAGCTGCTGCGGGTGCGCATGTACATGGCGGACAACAACGTGTTCGGCGTGGACCTCAACCCCGTGGCCGTGGAGCTGGCCGAGGTCAGCCTGTGGCTCAACAGCATCTCGTCCTCGGTCTTCGTGCCCTGGTTCGGCAACCAGCTTTTGTGCGGCAACTCGCTGGTGGGCGCGCGGCGGCAGGTACGGCCCGCCCACGAGATCAGCCAGGGCAGCGGCAAGCGCACCCCCTGGCAGGACGGCGTGCCGCGCCGGGTCACGGCCACGGCGCCCCGCCGCCCGCAGGAGATCTATCACTTTCTCCTGCCCGACAACGGCATGGCCGCCTATGACGACAAGGACATCAAAAAGCTGGTGCCCGAGGCCGTGAAGGCCGCCAAAGACTGGCGCAAGGAATTCGTGCGGCCCTTTGAGAGCGGCCACCTTGAACAGCTGTGCCGCCTTTCCGAAGCCGTGGACCGCCTGTGGGCCGCCCATACCGCCAAACAGGCGGAACTGCGTGCCAAGACCAGCGACAGCCTGCACGTCTGGGGCCAGGCCGAGGACACGGCCCCCCATGCCCAGCGTAGCGTGCAGGAAAAAGACCGCATCCTGCAACTGGAACAGTTCGCCGAGGGCGTGCGCCAGTCCACGCCCTATCTGCGCCTGAAGCTGGCCATGGACTACTGGTGCGCGCTCTGGTTCTGGCCCCTGGACAAAACAGAGCTTTTGCCCACGCGCGAGGAATTTTTGTTCGAGATCTCCCTGCTCCTGCAGGGCGAGGTCTTCAGCACCGTGCTGACGGAGCGCGGCCAGACCTTTTTGCCCGGCTTCGATCCTCTGAATCGCGGCGACCGTCCGGGCCTGCCCTTGCAGGACGAGCTGGGGCGCGTGGATGTGGAGAGCCTGTGCCAACAGTTCGAGCGCCTGCGCCTGGTGCGCGAGCTTGCCCGGCGCCTGCACTTTTTCCACTGGGAACTGGAATTTGCCGACATCTTTGCCGCGCGCGGCGGCTTTGATCTTATTTTGGGCAACCCGCCCTGGCTCAAGGTGGAATGGAACGAAGGCGGCATCATGGGCGACCATGACCCGGAATTCGTGCTCTACAAATTTTCGGCCGCCCGGCTGGCCGCCCTGCGCGAGGACATCCTGCGCCGCCACCAGTTATTGCCCGCCTATTTGCGCGAATACACGGAGACCGCAGGCACGCAGACCTTCCTCAATGCCCTGCAGAACTATCCCCAGCTCCGGGGCATGCAGACCAACCTGTACAAATGTTTCCTGCCTCAGGCCTGGTGGCTGAACGCGACACAGGGCGTTGCCGCCTTCGTACATCCTGAAGGCATCTATGATGACCCCAATGGCGGCGCCTTCCGGCAGGAGGTCTACCCTCGTTTACGGGCACATTTCCAGTTCCAGAATGAACTCAAGCTGTTTGTCGAAGTTCATCATGAAACTAAATTCAGCCTCAACATCTACGGAAGAAAACAGGATGAAGCCCGCTTCCATAGCCTGGCCAATCTGTTCGCCTCCCAGACCGTGGATGCCTGTTTTGCCCATGACGGCACGGGCAAGGTGGACGGTATCAAGACGGATACAGGCGACTGGAACACCATAGGGCACCGTGACCGCATCGTACGCCTGAACGAGGAACGTCTGGCCCTGCTGGCCGCGCTCTATGATGCGCCGGGCACCCCGCCCCTGGCCGCGCGCCTGCCCGCCCTGCACGCGCGGGAGCTGCTGGACGTACTGGCCTGCTTTGTCAAGGCTGGGCACAAATTGGGGGACAGCGCAGGCAAGTACTATTCTCTGGAAATGTGGCATGAGACCAATGCCCAGAAGGACGGCACCATCCGCCGTGAGACCGTTTTTCCCCAAGACGCCGGTGAGCTGGTACTTTCCGGCCCGCATTTCTTTGTGGGCAATCCGCTCTACAAGACCCCGCGTCGGGAATGTACCCAGAACTCCCATTATGACGTGCTGGACCTGACCACGTTGCCGGATGACTATTTGCCGCGTACCAACTATGTCCCGGCCTGTGGTGCGGCCACGTATCTGGCCCGGACCCCCTGCGTGCCGTGGCAGGAAGACGGGGAGGATGAAAAACAGAGCGCCGGGGCAGGAAAAGGCAAGCCGGTAACGGCGTATTATCGGCTTTTCCTTCGCGGGATGCTAAGTCCATCCACTGAGCGTACTCTTATCTCCATGATAGCACACCAGTATATTGCACATATTAATGGTGTTAGAAGCTATGCATTTAAAGATAACCATAGCCTTCTACGCGCTGCGGTAGCGTCATTCTCTCTCCCATTTGATTTTTATGTAAAAACAACAGGCCGCTCAAACCTGCACCAGATGCTTGATGATATGCCACTTCTCCCCCCTTGCTTACCACTTACGACGCGGGCCTTGCTGCTGACTAGCCTGACCACGCACTATGCGACCTTGTGGGAGGAGTGCTTTACGGAAGAGATGACGCAACAGATCTGGCTCAAGCGGGACGCGCGCCTGCCCGACAATTTCTTTGCCGCCCTGACGTCCCACTGGCAACGGCAATGCGCCCTGCGCACGGACTATGCCCGGCGGCAGGCCCTGGTGGAGATCGACGTGCTGGTGGCCCGTGCCCTAGGCATGAGCCTGGAGCAATTGCAGACCATCTACCGCATCCAGTTCCCGGTCATGCGCCAATACGAGGCCGATACCTGGTACGACCGCCACGGCCGTATCATCTTCACCACGTCCAAGGGGCTGCCCGGCGTGGGCCTGCCGCGCAAGGTCGTGCGGGGCGAGACCTGCTACAGCATCGAGAGCCCGGAACGCACGGAACAGGGGCTGGCCCTGGGCTGGGAGGACGTGCAGCACATGACGGCGGGCCGCATCGTCCGCCGCGTGACCGACGATACCCTGCCCGACGGCCCGGTGGAACGCGACATCGTGTACGAAGCGCCCTTTGACCGCTGCGACCGCGAACAGGACTACGCCACGGTCTGGGCCCGCTGCGACGAACTGGGATTGTAGCCGCCCCGCCTGCCTCAGACAGCCAAGCCCCGGACATGCCGTGCAACCGTGTCGCCGTCATGCCCGGGGCTTTTTTTCGCCCATCGTGCCCCGTATCACAGGGCACGATGGATGCCTTGCCTTGTGGCAAGAAATCTGCCACAAGGGCAGCATAGGAGAGGAACCCATGCTGATCGAATTTCGTGTTAAAAATTATTGCTGCCTGCGTGACGAACAGGTGCTGAGTCTCGTCCCTTCCAGTGATACGTCCCTGCTGGAAAGCAATACATATGAGACCGGCGTGCCTTCCGTACCGCGCCTGCTGCGTACGGCCGTCATCTACGGCCCCAATGCCGGCGGCAAATCCACGGTACTACGGGCATTTCAATCCATGCTCAGTATGGTCATATTCTCTGCCGATCTTGAAAAGGAACGTCTTTTACTTCCTTTTCCTTTTTTATTGGATAAAACGTCACGCGATGATCCCACAGCTTTCGAGGTCAGCTTTCTGCACGATGGTCGCCGTTATCAATACGGTTTCAGTTGCGAGTTTGGCCGTATCCTTGAAGAATACCTTTTGGAATATTCCAGTGCCCGCCCGACCACGCTTTTCCAGCGTTCCTACGATAGTAAAAGCAACAAGGATGTCTATACATTCAGCCGGTCATTACGCGGCCCCAAAAACATCTGGCGTGATGCAACGCAACATGATGTCCTTTTTCTTTCCCGTGCGGCACAATTGAATAGTGAGCAACTTTATCCTATCTGGAAACATAATTTTTCTACTTCACTCATATTCAATAACAAACTTCGTCCTCCGTTAAATGTATTTTTAAAACAAATATTAAAATATGATGAACTAAAAAATGAAATATGCAAATTCCTCACAGCAGCAGATATCAGCATCAAAGAAATAGATATCAAAAAGATATCCCAACCAGAAAATAGCTCAAAAAGATTCAGCAATAAAAATATACATTCCATAGAAAACAGTCCCGAAGAAGAATCCAGAGAACAATACCTTTTACTTTTTATACATGATACAAAACAAGGAGATATTACGTTACCTGCAGGAATGGAGTCAGAGGGGACCATGCACCTTTTCTATTACCTCTCTCCTCTTCTAACCGTACTCCGCTTGGGAACTGTCATTGCTATCGATGAACTGGATGCCAGCCTGCATCCCCTGCTCGTACGCCGCGTTGTGGAGATGTTCCAGTCGCCAAAAACAAATCCCAAGGGAGCACAACTGATCTTCACCACGCATGACACGTCCCTGTTGCAGGCGGTAGGCACCCTGTTCCGGCGTGACCAGGTGTGGTTCGTGGAAAAAAATACGGACCAGGCTTCGGAGCTGTATTCACTGGCGGAATTCAAACGCAGCAAGGGCGAATCCGTGGAACGCAATTATTTCCAGGGCCGTTATGGCGGCCTGCCCCTGCTGCGGGACTGGGAGGAGGTAGATGGTCATGGCGCGTAGTCCTGTTCGCTCCCTGAAGCGCAAGACCGACAGGCAAGCTCCCTATCAGCGCCTGCTCATCGTGACCGAAGGCGAAAAAACAGAGCCGGGATACTTCAAGGAAATCAGGGCAACCTATCGCTTGCATACGTCACACACCTGCATCTGCCCCAGCGACTTCGGTACTGATCCTGACAGCGTGGTCCGGTATGCCGAACATGTCTTCCGCAACGGTCTGGATAACGGGCATGGCAGACAGCTTGCCGGGCCCCATGCCTTTGACCGTATCTACGCCGTCTTTGACCGGGACGACCACCATACCTATCAACAAGCCCTCCAGAAAGCTGCCAGCCTGGACGGCAAGCTCAAAAACGACAACAGACAGACTGTACGTTTTCTGGCCATCCCGTCCAATCCCTGCTTTGAAATCTGGCTGCTCCTGCATTGTCAGGAACAGCGGAGCTGGCTTCATCGCAAGGATGTTTTCAAGTGCCTTCGGCAGCACTGGGGCACCTATGACAAGGGGGAGACAGGGCTGTTCGCGCGTACTTCTCCCCAGCTGGCTACGGCCACGGCACGCGCCTGCCGCCTGAAAGAGACCAGTTCTCCCTATTCCGATGAATGCCCGTATACGGACGTCGTTGACCTGGTAGATACCCTGGTACATCTTAAAAGCTAACCTTGCACTATCCTGTTACCGAGGGACCGCCGTCCAGCGGGACGGCCTTAACGGCACGACCAAGGGCCAGTGAGCGTAACAGTGTTTTTTGAAGGGATGGGGGCGCGGGGAAGCGAAACGTTTCTCCGCCAGAAAAACTTTCCCTTCCCCCGCCCGTATGACCTCACCTCAACCACAGCCGGGAGCCTGCCATGCTGCCGCTCGTCCTTGCTTCCCATATCCGCGCCGGTATCGAAGATTTTTTGCGCACCAGCTTTTCCATGCCCGGCGGGACATTCGCCCACCTGCTGGAAGATTTCATCGCCAACGGCAGCGCCTTCAAGGGACCGTATCTTTCGCTGGGCCTACCCTTTTGCCCGGTAGAGAGCAGCGCACCGCCACGCTTCCCGGAGCTGGACCTGCCCTTCGCCCCCTATCTGCATCAGGAACTGGCCTATCGCCGTCTGGCGCCGCAGGACGGCAGCCTGCCCCATTCCACTCTGGTAGCAACGGGCACCGGCTCGGGCAAGACCGAGTGCTTTTTGTATCCCGTGCTGGAGCATTGCCGTCAGCAGCGGGCCCTGGGACGGGAGGGGGTCAAGGCCATCCTCATCTATCCCATGAACGCACTGGCCACGGACCAGGCGGGGCGCATCGCCCGCTTCATCGCACAGCGCCCCGCGCTGGCCGGTCTGCGCGTGGGCCTGTATGTGGGCGGTCAGGAACAGGACGGCGGCACCAGGGTCATGTCCGGCGAGAGCGTCATCACGCACAGGGACAGCATGCGCGGCAGCCCGCCGGACATCCTGCTGACCAACTACAAGATGCTGGATTTCCTGCTGCTGCGCCCCGAAGACCGCGAGCTGTGGCGCTTCAACGGGCCGGAGACCCTGCGCTATCTGGTGGTGGACGAGCTGCATACCTTTGACGGTGCCCAGGGGACGGACCTGGCCTGCCTCATCCGGCGGCTCAAGGCCCGCCTGCATACGCCCGCCGGGGGCCTGTGCTGCGTAGGCACCTCGGCCACGCTGGGCGATGATGCCGCCTCGCTGGAGCATCTGCTGCGCTATGCCTCGGAGATCTTCGGAGAAGACTTCGACGCTGAAGCGGTCATCCGTGAGCATCGCCTTTCTCCGGCGGAATTTTTGGGAGACGGTGTCCTTCGCTATATGGAGATCCCCGCCCCGCAGGATCGGCCCGGGCTGGACGTGCGCCACTACCCGGACCCGGCGGCCTATCTGGCGGCGCAGTATCGCCTGTGGTTCAGGGAGCCCGCCCCGAAAAATCTGGAGAGCCTGTCGGCCCGTCTGGACTTGGGTGAACGGCTCAAGGGGCATGTGTTCTTCCAAAACCTGGTACGCAACCTGCGCCACGAGGTGCAGGATACGGCCGTGCTGGCCGACAAGGTTTTTTCTGCGGTGAGCGACCCGGCCTTCCGGGCGGAACTGCTGGACAGCCTGCTCTCGCTGGTCAGCGTGGCCCGCCGCGCCCCGGCACAGCCCCTGCTGCACGTGCGCACGCAACTCTGGCTGCGGGAACTGACGCGCATGGTGGCCAGTGTGGAAAACACGCCCCGTCTGGCTTTCGACTCCGACATGAGCGGCAGGCAGGACAGGCTTTACCTGCCCGTGGTCAGTTGCCGGGAATGCGGCGCGGCGGCCTGGCTCACCGCCACCAGCATCACGCACGGCCGCTTCACCACGGACTTGCAAAAAATCTATCGCCTTTTCTTCGGCGCCCAGGCCAAGGGCACGCAGGCCTATACCCTGCTCTTTCCCCACAGGTCCCGCAAAGAGACCTTTGATGGTGTCCAGGGCCTGCAGGCTGTGGCCTGCGGCTGCTGCGGCACCATCAGCGCCCATGCCGACGAACAAGGCCTGTGCCCTGCCTGCCACGCCGATGCCTGCGTGCCCGTCTTGCTGGAAAGCTCCGATGCGGGTACGGACTGCCCGTTCTGCAAGGCCCGCAATGCCTGGCTCATCTTCGGCAGCCGCGCGGCCAGCCTGACCAGTGCGGTCATCTCCATCCTGTTCGGCTCGCCCTGCAATGACGACAAAAAACTGATCACCTTTTCCGACAACGTGCAGGACGCCGCGCACAGGGCGGGCTTTTTCGGCGCGCGCACCTTTGTGGCGACGCTCCGTACCGCCATGGCCCAGGCCCTGCACGCCTGCGGTGATGACATACCCCTGGCGGACTTTCCCCAGGCTTTCAGCACATACTGGCGCCAGCGCCTGAGCCTGCCCGCCTATATCGCCACCTTCTGCCATCCTGATATGGAATGGATGGCAGATTACGAGCATCTGCGTACGGATGGCCGCCTGCCCGCCCACTCCTCGTTTCCCGCTGATGTGAATAATCGCCTTGCCTGGGAGATCCTGGGGGCCCATACCTTCAATGGCGGCATAGGACGCACGCCGGAACGCACGGGCTGCGCCATCGCCCACGTGCCCGTAAAGGCCCTGCATGAGGCCGCGGAAAAACTCCAGCTCATCCTCAGTAATCTGGATGACCGTCTGCGACAGTGCACTGTGGCGCAATGCCGCACGTTCCTGGCCGGGCTTTTTACCCGGATGCGCCGCAATGGGGCCGCCTTTCTGCATCCGCTCATCGAAACGCTGCTACGCAACAAGGGGAACCTCTATGCCCTGCGCAAGATCCCCTATATGCCCGATTTCGGACCGCGCCATAAAAGCCCCTGCTTTTTCTCCGCCGGGAAAATAGAACACTGTGAACCCCTGTGGAGCAATGCCGGAACGACCTGGTGCGTCAAATGGACCCTGAAGGTCTTCCCCTCCCTGCTGGGGCTGGGGGAACTGTGCGCGCACAACGTACTGGCCAAGACAGTGGACCTGCTCTGCGCGGAAGGCCTGATGCGCCCCTTTGCCCTGGACGATGACCGTTCTGTCTGGGGGCTTGCCCGGAACAGTCTGTTCCTTTCCTCCCGCGTACGCTTTATGCGCTGCGACCAGTGCCAGCAGGAGATCCCCGTTGCCGAAGACGAGGCGGACTGCTGGCTGGGAGCGCCCTGTCTGCGCCATTGCAAGGGGCATTACCAGCCAGCCCCGGAACGGACCAATTTCTACGGCGATCTGTACCGTCATGGGGATGTGGCCCGGCTGTTCACCGCTGAGCATACCGGCCTGCTGCAACGCGATGTGCGGGAAGCGGTGGAGATCTCGTTCAAACGCAAGGACGATGCCCGGAAACCCTGGGACTGCAACCTGCTTTCCTGCACGCCCACACTGGAAATGGGTATCGACATCGGCGATCTTTCCACCACCATCCAGTGTTCCGTCCCGCCGGCACAGGCCAACTATCTGCAGCGTATCGGCCGTGCGGGCCGTACCGACGGCAATGCCCTCAATATCACCATTGCCGGGGCCAAAGCCCATGACCTCTATTTTTATGCCGATCCCCTGCTGATGATGCGGGGGCATGTAGCCACGCCGGGTGTGTTTCTCAATGCCTCGGCAGTGCTGGAACGTCAGCTGACCGCCTATTGCATGGACCGCTGGGTCGATTCGGGCATCCGTCCGCAGCAGGATCTGCCTGCCCGTCTGGGCAAAGTCCTGAATACGGTGGAGCACAGCCGGGACCCGGGCAACAAACACCTCTCGTCCTTCCCCTACAACTTCCTCACCTACATCGAGAACCACGCCTCAGAGATTTTTGACGGCTTCACGGCCATGTTCGGTCCCGTCATGCTTGATGAGACCCGCGCCCACCTGCATACCTTCCTTTTTGGCAAGCATGAGGCGCAGGAGGATCAGAGCCCCCTGGGCTACAAGATCCTTTCCCGGCTGGGCGTCATCCTGGCGGAACGCCACTCCTTGCGCGGCCGGGCGCAAAAAGCCCGCAAACGCGCCCGGGATCTGGCCGCTTCTCCTGCCCAGGATGAAGCGACCCGCGAGGAGATACGCCAGCTGCACGGTGAGGCGGACGCCCTTGCCACCCTCGTCCGGCAGATACAGGACCGCCCCCTGCTGGGGTTCTTTACCGATGAAGGCCTGATGCCCAACTATGCCTTCCCCGAACAGGGCGTGACTCTGCATTCCATCATTTATCGCAAGCGTGCGGAGAAGGACGACAGCGCCGCCGGATATGACATCCAGACCTATGAATACCAGCGGGCCGCACAGAGCGCTTTGACGGAATTCGCGCCGGGCAGCACGTTCTATGCGGAAAAACGCAAGATCGTCATCAATCAGGTGGATATAGAGACCGCCCGTCCCCAGCTGTGGCGCCTGTGCCCGGCTTGCTCCTACGCTACCATCCATAGCCCCCAAATGCCGGATCAAGCCTGTCCCCGCTGTGGCTGCCAGCACTTCATGGAGATCAGCCAGGTCCGGGAGATGCTGAAGCTGACCCAGGTCTTTGCCTCCACCTCGGCCCAGAAAAGCCGCCTGCTGGATGAGGCGGAAAGCCGTGAACCCCGCTTTTTCCTGCGTCAGCTCCTGATCGACTATAGCCCGGAAGACCTGGGCGATGCCTTCAAGCTGGATACGGAAGAAAGTGTCTTTGGCTACGCCCATATCAAAAAAGCCACGTTCCGCGAGATCAACTTTGGCGAACAGGGCGATACGGAAGGCATTATGGTGGCGGGCGTCAGCATGCCCCGGCGCGGTTTCCGCATCTGCGCCCATTGCGGGAGCGTCCTGCCCAAAAACTCCCGCCCCCAGGACCATGCCTGGGGCTGCCCTTCCCATAAGCCTGGAGCCGCGGAAAAAGTGCTCGATTGCGTGTATCTGTATCGGGACTTCACCTCTGAAGCCATCAAGATCCTTTTGCCGTTCACAGGAGAAAGTTTCTCACAGGGCAACGTGGCCTCCTTCATCGCCGCCTTTGCCCTGGGCATGAAGCTGCGCTTTGGCGGTGCCCTTTCCCACCTGCATTGCACGCTGCATACAGAGCCGGAGAACGGTGATCCCCTGCTGCGCAAGCAGTTCCTGGTCATCTATGATGCCGTCCCCGGCGGTACCGGCTATCTGAAGTATCTGATGCGGGACAACGCCATCTTTGAGATCTTCGAGATGGCCTTGCGTCATCTTGAAGCCTGCACCTGTGCGGACACGCCCTTGCATGACGGCTGTTATCTCTGCCTGCTGGCCTATCACAACAGCGGACAGGCCATTTCCAAACACGCGGCCATGGAAAGCCTGCGGGAACTGCTGCGTCTGAAGGATACCCTGGTACGCACGGACGCCTTCGAGACCATCAGTACCAGCGGCTTGTTCGAATCCGAGCTGGAAAAACGCTTCATCGAGGCCCTGCGCCGCTCCAACAGGCCAGAACGCAAAGTCACGCTGACACGACAGATCATCAACGGTCGCGAAGGCTTCTTTCTTGAGGCGGGCAATTCCCGCTGGACCATCGAACAGCAGGTAGACCTAGGACCGGAGCAAGGCGTGGTCGTCCCCAGCCGTGCGGACTTTTTGCTGCGTCCGTCCCGTAGTGACAGCCGCATCAAACCCATAGCTGTCTATACGGACGGCTTTACCTGGCACAAGGAAAGGACTGCCAAAGATTGCGCGCAGCGGATGGCGCTGGTCCATTCTGGAAAGTACCTGGTCTGGTCATTGACCTGGGAGGATATCGAAACGGTCTTTGGCGGCACCGCGCAGGATGACGGTCCCGACATGCTGGAATGCGGCTGGCTGTCGCCCCAGTCCGATGCACTCTGGAACAAGCTGGGCCTTGCGCCCCACGACAGGATCAAGGCATCTACCGACAGCTTCGCTCTCCTGCTCGATCTGCTGGTCAATGCGGATGCCGACAGATGGAAAAAACTGGCCGACGCCTATGCGAGCTGTGCCGCTATCGGCAAGGCTGACGCACGGTTCCGGCAACAGATCGACAGCCTCTATCCCGCGGCTGTCCGTGACACCTTCCTGCCGGCACAGCCTGCGGCGGCCAGACACATAATGACGGACAGTCATGCCCTCACCGCCACCCTGACGGTCCAGGGAACGAACTATGTGCCCGCGCTGCTGCTCCGGCTCTGTGATGACCAGGCACAGCGCGACCAGGAGAGCTTCCGGAAAACATGGCGTGCCTGGCTGCGCGCCTGCAATGTTTTTCAGTTCTCACAACATTTTTGTGCGTTGACCTCCACAGCCTGTCAGGAGGGGCTGTTCGATGATGTCGCTCCGTCCGTTCCTGACGGGCAGTCCGTGGAGATACAGGCAGAACAGCAGGCCTGGCAGGCTTGCCTGGACCTCATCGCGGACGAACGCTTTTACCCTGTCCTGGACGAACTCATGCGGGCGGCGTGCCCCATCCCGGAAGTGGGCTATGAGATCACGGACAACACGGGCGTCGCGGGCGAGATGGAACTGGCCTGGCCGGACAAAAAAATCGGTATCGTGACCGAGACCTATGCGTCGCTGCCTGCTTCCGCAGCCTCCCTCGGCTGGGATATCCTGTCCATTACGGCCCTGGATACCAACATCTTACGGCAAAAATTGGGATAGTGCGTCATGGCTGACAAAATCACCATTGCGGTCTCCGCTGACTTTTTCTCGGCTTTTTCCGTGATCCCCAGACGGCAACAGGGAAAGGTCCTGACTTTTATCAACAGGTTCAGGACGAATCCCGAGATGCCCGGGTTCAATTATGAAAAAATAGAAAGCGCCAAAGACAAACGCTTGCGCTCCGTCCGTATCGACGACACCTATCGCTGCATCCTGCTTAAGCCGGATAAAGAGCCCATCTATATGCTGCTGTGGGTCGACCATCACGACGAGGCCTATGCCTGGGCCCGGAAGCGCGTATGCAGCATAGATCCCCAGACGGGCGGCCTTCAGATACTAGTCGTGGATCAGGAAAAAGATGCCCCGCAGCAGGCCCCCGCGGCAGCGCCCTCTCCACTGGCGCGACTGGATGCCGCCACGTTGGCACATCTGGGCATCCCCGAGGCGTTCCACAGTGTAGTCTGCTCCATCCAAAATGAGGACGGGCTCCTAGCGCTTAAAGACAGTATTCCCTCGCTGTCCTATGAGGCGCTGAGCTTCCTCCAGGCAGGGGATCCCCTAGCTGATGTCCTTGCGCTGTACGATGCCTGCCGTGAAGAGGCAGCCTTAAGCGCAGGGGGAGCAGATGCCAGTATGGCAAAGGCCCTGCATAATCCGTTTTCCTTGCAGCACTTTCTTGTTGATCCTGAGGAAAAGGAACTGGCAAGCATGCTGGAAGCGCCCCTGGAGCGCTGGCGCGTATTCCTGCATCCCTCCCAGCGTAGCCTTGTGGCGCGGGATTGGAATGGTCCTGTCCGCATCCTCGGAGGCGCAGGGACCGGAAAAACCGTCGTGGCGCTGCATCGGGCCAAATGGCTCGCGGAAAATCATTGTGCCCCCCATGAGAAGATCCTGTTCACGACGTTTACGCGAACTCTTGCCGTCGATATCGCACGGCATTTGAAAAGCATCTGTGAGCCGGAGATCCTGGCCCGTATCGAAGTCGTCAATCTGGATAAATGGGTCTCTGACTTCCTGCGACGCCACGCCTATGAATATGAGATCGACTATGGAGAAAAGACGGATCGCCTGTGGGAAAAGGCCCGTACGGCTCTTGCAGAAAATGACAGTCTGGCGGCCTTTCCTACGTCATTCTTCATGGATGAATGGAAGTCTGTGATCCAGCCCCAGGAGATCATGACACAGGCAGGATATTTTGCCGCACAACGTACCGGCCGCAAACAAAAGCTGACACGCAAACAACGCAAGGATATTTGGCCTGTTTTTGAGGAATTCCGCATCCTGCTCAATGAAAAACGCCTGCGGCAGCCTGCTGACGCCATGCGTGAAGCCAGAGAACTGCTGGAACATGAATGCACGACACTCTATCGGGCCGTTATCGTCGATGAAGCCCAGGACATGAGCCGCCAAGCCTTTCGTCTGATCAGAGCGCTTACCCCGGAAGGTAAAAATGACATCTTCATTACAGGTGATGCGCATCAACGGATCTACGGCCATCAGGTCGTTCTTGGCAACTGCGGCATCAATATCACAGGGAGAGGACGAAAATTACGCATAAATTACAGGACAACGGAAGAAATACGTCGTACCGCCGTCTCCTTCCTCACTGGACAACAGACTGATGACCTTGATGGAGGCCAGGATACCCCTGAGGGGTGCATCTCCCTTTTGCATGGTGAACGTCCAGCTGTGATGTCCTATTCTACAGAAGATGGCCTCTATGATGATATCGCGGCACACATCAAGACTATGGTGCAGCATGGACTTGACACAAAGGATATTTGCATTGTCACCAGGACAAATCAGAAATGCGAAACATGTGAGGCCATGCTTCAAAATCGACAGATGGAAACCTACATGCTTTCTGCCAATAAGACAGATAACAGGGACGCAGATGGCATTCGTCTGGCGACTATGCACCGCGTCAAAGGACTTGAATTTGAAGTTGTCATCATGCTGGATACCCCTTTCCTCACAAAAGAGGGAGAGGCGTGCCCCACCAAGGAACGTTCCCTCCGGTATGTGGCAGCCTCCCGGGCACGAAAGCACCTCCTTATATGGACGCCAGGGGTCTCGATATAAGTCGATCCCGCCACCTTTTGAACTGGGCATATGGAGAATGGAGAAATCTGCGTCCTTCAAGTCCATGATATCCAGCCCCGCTTGTACCTGATGCCCCGCTTGCCGGGGCCCGAAGCGGGGCGGCGCCACAGTGCATGATTCCGGGCTCAGCCCCGTTTGCCCCAGCGGCCCCGGGCAAGGCAGTGCAAAGGTTGATGGAGGTTTGCCGGTACAAGGACGGGCAAGCCGCTCACAGCAATCAGGTGCATTGCTCCACAGGGCCGGGAGTCCATGTGAGTGGAGGATCTTCCGCCTTCCTCTTCCGGGACAGGACAACGCCTCGACAAAAGGCATGGCACGATAACCCACAACGAAAAAGGCGGGATCTCTCCCGCCTTGGTCGTTGCCTTTCTGCTGCCGATACGCGCGTAAATCGCTGCCGATAGCGCCGCTTCCCCTCCCCGCTGTCGCGCCAATGTGCCGTGAAAAATATTTTTCAGAGATTATTTTGAGGGATGTTGAAAATATTTTTCCGCATCGGGAAAACCCCGCACAGGGCTCCCCGTGGAACCCCGGTGGAACCCCAAACAAAAAAGCCCTCACGGAGATTTCCGTAAGGGCTTAGCTTCCTTGGAGCTGGTGAAGGGACTTGAACCCATAACCTGCAGATTACAAATCAGCTGCTCTACCGATTGAGCCACACCAGCATCTCTCCTCTTTTAGATGAATCCTGACCGCTTGGCAAGGGCTTTCGCACAGGGGGCTTTTCACCGGCCGGCTCTCCTGCCTCAGCATATGAAGGACAGCGGACGGCTCTCAAGCGCCTACCGCTCTGCCGCTGTCAGCACGGGGACGAGCCCTTCCCGGCCGCAAATAGCCAGCGTCAGATGCTCCCGGGCGCGCGTCATTCCCACATAGGCCAGACGCCGCTGGCGGGGCTTCTCCGGCTGGAGGCGATCCATGCCCAGCAGGAAGACATGGGAAAAATCCAGACCTTTGGCGCTGTGGATGGTGGAGATGCAGACGCTGTCCGTGGTGATGTCGAAATAGCGCTTGCTGGTCGTATCCCGGGCCACCCAGCGGGCCATGACGCCCCGGGCCTCCACCGCTTCCAGCAGGCTTTCCGGCAGGCTGGACGCCAGCCCTGCCATGCGGGAATGGGCGTAGAGGATCGCTATCTCGCTCATGGGCACGCCCTCCCGTACCAGAGTGGCCACTGAATCCGCCACGTCGCGCACCAGCGCAGGCGCATCGGCGCTTTGCAGCCAGCAGGGCGCTTCCCCTTCCGCCCCTGCCAGCTCCGGCACGGGCTCACCTTCCGGCAGCAGGCGCAAGGCCATCCGGGCGATGGCCCGTGTGTTGCGGTACTGGCGTTGCAGGCGGCGCAGCCGCAGACCGGCGATGCCCATTTTTTCCCAGCCGCTGTCCTCCGGCTGGTACAGGCATTGCTGTTCATCCTGGGCCACGGTCAGCACCCCATGCGGCGGCAGCAGGGCCAGCAGGACGTGCGCCATCTCCGGGGAAAAATCCTGCCCCTCATCGACCAGGATGGCATCCCAGTGCCCTTTGAGCGAATGCTCCCCTTGCAGGCGCTCCTGTGCCTCCTGCACGATGATGTTGTAATACTCGCTCTCCTCGGCATGGGTCAGCGGTTCGCCCAGGATACGTTCGCAAACACTGTAAAACGGCACCACCTCCACCCCGTCCGGGCCAAGGCTGGCGCCCTTGCGGGCCAGCAAGCGGCGGATGTAGCCCACCAGCGACAGATTGAAGCAGGTCACCAGCACACGGCGGATCTTTTTGTCCACCCGCCGCAGGTTCCAGGCCTGATGCGCCAGGATGAGCGTCTTGCCGCTGCCGGACGGCCCGATGATGAGCTGTTTCCCGGCGCCCATGCCGCGTGCCAGATTTTCCTGGTCGCGGTCCAGAGCGCGGATGGTCTCGTCCTGGGCCGAGGCATGCGTCCCGCCGCGTACGGGCAGTTCCAGCCGCACCACGGGGAAGATCCGGGCCCGCAGCCAGTCGATCTGGGAACCCGAGAGCTGGAAGGGGAACAGGGGCGGGAAATGCTCCGCGAGCCAGCACGCGAAACTGCGGCCCGAGGCATCCCGGCGCAGCGGGGACTCCTCGTGCAGTTCATCCCAGAAGATGATCCGCCCCTCCTCCATTACCTCGCCCAGACCGGCCGCCCGGAATTCCTCACGGCTGATGTGCGGCAACACCGCCCCGCCGGTGACGGGACAGGGCAGCAAAGGCTTGCCGTCCGCCATGCGGGGCACGTGCTTGTTCAACAGGGTGAGCAGGCTGCCCACATATTCCCGCGCCTGGGCCAAAGGCTGCTTGCGCCGTTCCTCCCGGCCGTTGACCGACAGGAGCACGCTTTTGCCGTCCACTTCCAGCAGCTGGTCGATGAGCCAGTCCTTGACCTCCAGCACCACCAGGCCGCAATCGGGCGACAGCAGGATGAAGTCCGGCTCGCGCTCTTCGATGTCCGGCGCGTACCAGCACAGGAATTTGCCGTCCGGCCGGGCCGTGCGTTGCAGAAAACTGTACGTTGCTTCTTCGCCGGTCGTCAGGAACGACGTCACATCAGCAGGAAACATGGTCGCCATGGCAGGGGCCCTCCCCCTACATGATATACATGACGAACCTTTTCCCGCAATCCTTGCAAGCGAGGATGATCCTGCCCTGCGCAGGACAGGTCCCGGATACGGGCAACAGACGGCGCAGCCATTCCGGCAAAAAAGACAGGCTTGCCCGGCTCAGCGTCGTGTGGCGGGAACCGCAATGCGGACAGGGAAACACAGGCCTGTTCCTATCCATGAGGACCTCCTTGTTTTGCCTGTTATCCCGCTTGTCCGCTCCATAAAATGGAAAAGAAAGATGCATTCCATCGGGCAGCTCTGACGGCTGCCCTTCTTCCGTTGACATTAGTTCGCCCACGAACTAAAAACGCCCGAATTCCTGCACGGAGGCCCCATGCCTGCCACCTCACCTGATGACATCATCGACCTGCTCTCCCGTATCCGGGAACGGGCCAACCAGTATATCTGCGACGAACTTGCCCGGCGCGGCATCACCGATCTGCTGCCCGCCCACGGGGCCGTGCTCCATGCCCTGTTCGAGGAATCCCCCCAGCCCATGAGCACGCTGGCCCGGCGCATAGGCCGCAAAAAAAACACGGTCACGGGCCTGGTGGATACCCTGCAGGAGCGCGGCTACTGCCGGCGCCGTTCCTCGCCGCAGGACGCACGGGTGCAGCTCGTGTCCCTGAGCGACAGGGGCGAGGCCCTGCGCCATGTCCAGACGGACATCTCCACGGCACTGCACCGCAGGCTCTGGCAGGACGTCCCGCCCGCGGATCAGGCCGCCTGCATGGCTGTGCTGGACAGCCTCCTGCGCAATCTGGCCCGCTGATCCTCTGTCCCCAACGCCCCGCCACTTTCAGCCATTCGCGGAATCCCCATGCTCAAGACCGCTTCCCTTATCGGGCTCGTCCTCTATTTTGCCATCCTGTTGCTGGTCGTCCTCAAGGAAAAAAAGAACAGCGACGTGGAAGACTATTTCTTTGCCGGGCGCAGCCTGCCGTTCTGGGCCCTGTCCATCACCTTCATCGCCTCATGGTGGGGCGGGGGCTCGGCCCTGTCCACGGCGGATCTGGCCTTTGCCGACGGCATGGGGGCCTTCTGGTACTACGGCGTGCCCGTGCTGGTGGCCACCCTGCTCATGGGCCTGGGAGCACGGGCCATCCGCAGCGTGGGCTATCTGACCCAGGGGGCCATGATGGAGGCCCGCTATTCCCGTCCCGTGGCGCGGCTGCTGGCGCTGATGATCCTGTTTTTCATGCTGTTCTCCGCTGCCTCGCAGATGGTGGCCGTGGGGGACTTTTTCGGGACCTTCCTCGGCATGGGCTATGAGGGCGGCGTGCTGGCCGGGACGCTCATCGTGCTGGTCTATTCCATGTTCGGGGGCTTTCGCGGCGTGGTGCTCACGGACATCATCCAGTTCGTGCTGCTGCTCCTGTCCGCCCTGGCCGTCTTCGTGGTGGCCATGCAGGAATGCGGCGGCCTGGGCCCCATCGCCGAGGCGGCGGCCCGCAGCGGCAGGCCGGAATTCATGAGCCTGACCGCAGGCGCCCCCAAGTACCTGATGTACGTCATCACCTTCGGCTGCTCGTGGATGATCCAGGCCAATGTCTGGCAGCGCATCTCGGCCACACGCGACACGCGGGACGCCCGGCGCATGACGGTCATGAGCTTTTTCGTCTACATCCCGCTGTACCTGATCGTGGTCCTTACCGGCATGGCGGGCATCGTCCTGTTCGATACCCTGCCCAAGGGCGGCGTGGTCACCGCCCTGGTGGAAAGCTCCATGTCGCCCCTACTGGCGGCGGTGGTCTTCGTGGGCATCTCGGCGGCCATCATGTCCACCATGGACTCCCTCATCAACACCGGCGCCATGACCCTGGTCATGGACCTGCTCCCCGGCAGCTACGACGAAAAGACCCGCTTGCGCCTGTCCCGGCTGGCCACGCTGGTCATCGTGGCCGTGGGCATCCTCATCTCCCTGCGCATCCGTTCCATCTTCGAGATCACCTGGATAGCCTCGGACATCATCACCACCGGCGTGTTCGTACCGCTTGTCCTGGCCTTTTTCTGGCGGCGCGGCACCAGTAGGGGCGCCCTGTGCTCCATGCTCTGCGGCCTGGCCTACTGCCTGTACAATCTGGCCATCTTCCTGGGGATGCCCTTGCCCGCCTTCTGGGAGCAGCAGTCGGCTCTGCAGGTGATCCTGGGCGTCTGCCTCTCCCTGCTGGTCTTTACCGTGACCAGCCTGCTGGATGAGCCGGAATACCACAAGGCCGACGCCTTTCTGGCCCGGACCCGGCAACAGGCCTGCTGACGGCATGCCGCCCCGTGCCGTGACGCGCCTGCCGGGGACGCAGTCCGCAGCGGGGCCACCGCGACATGTCCGGCAACCCGCCGGCAGCGGCACATGGAAGCAGACCGGAAGGATGCCCTGCAAAGCCGCATCCTGTGGCGGACGATGCCCTGCCGAAAAAAACGCCGGTACAGGGCGTACGGCCATGCCACGCCCTGACGCTTTGCTCATGCCTGACGCAGCAGACTGGCTCCGTCAGACTTGCGGAGCCCCCTTGGCAAGGCCCCGCTTTGCTGGCACAATCTCCGACAGGCCGTTTTTCGTCTGCTATTCAGGATACTTTTACCTGACCCGCTCCCGGGCAGGAGGGCATTATGAAGACAGAATCGTCCGCCCCTTCCGAAGACAGCCTCCGCAACAAGCGCCGTTCCTTCCTGGCCGGTCTGGTCGCCACGGGCCTGCTCTATGCCACGCCGGTCCTGCTCTGCGTCAATGAAGCCGAGGCCCACTCCCGGCCCTCGCACCGGCGGCGCAGACGTCCTTCCCACGGCAGCCATTATTCCCGGCGCAGCCGCTACTCCAGACGCAGCCGCCGCAGCCGTCCCTCGCGTCGCCATTCCCGCCCCTCCCGCAACTATGATTACCGTGACCGTTATGACGACCGTTACGACGGTCGCTACGACGGCCGCTATAATGAAGGCTGGCATCGTGAGGCCGGGGATCGCCTGCGTGACACGTTCAATGACGCCCTGGGGGGCTTCCGGCCGGATCGCTACTAGGCATGGCGCACCAGGACGTCTTTTTTGCCGGTGTGCCGGGAGCCGTGCGACTGCATGACTGCCAAGGCCTGCTGCCCGCACTGGATGCTTTTTTCCGGCTCTGGCCGCACGCCCCGCAACCAGCGGGGCTCCCGTCCATCTCCGGGACGCTGCCATCCGACCTGCATGAAACTGCGCCCCTGCTGGTCATCACTCCACAGGGGCGCGGCTATCGCCTGCGCTCTCCCTGGCTGCCCGCTCCCCGCTACGAACCCTCCCGGGCCTGCCTGCTGTGCAGCCTGGCCATCGAGCTGGTGGCCGCCTGCTGTCATGCCTGCCCCCGCCTGATCTCCCTCCATGCCGCGGCCGTGTGCCTGCATGGGCGCACCCTGCTTTTCTGCGGCGACAACCGCGCCGGGAAGAGCACGCTGGTCACCCGTCTCATGGCCGATGCAGCCCGGGGGCTCGGTGACGACCTGCTGGGCCTCCACCGGGGAAAAATCTTTTCCTTCGGCGTAGCTCCCCGCCTGCGCCTGCCCCCGCCCTCTTCCCCTGCCCTGAAACGCTTCATGAACGAGCGCCCGGGCATACGTGATCGCCATTATGGCTATCTGGCTCCCTCCCCGGACGATCTGGCGCCCTGGGGCGAACGCCACGCCCCGGATGCCGTGATCCTGCTGGAACGCACGCCCGGCAGCCGGGCCGTTCTTCTGCCCGCCCCTGCCGCCACCGGCATGGACAACGTGCTGGCCCGTTTCCTGATCCCCGATGGCGGTGCACCGGAGGTCCTCAGGCTGGGCTCGCAACTGCTGGATGCCCTGCCCTGCCGCATCCTCCTCTATGATGACCTGGATGAAGCCGCAGAGCTCCTCGCACGGCAGGCCCCCTTGCTGCCCCCGGCTGCGCCCCTGCCCGCGGATTTTCCTCCCGTGCCGGATTCTTCTGTCTCCTATGCTCGTCCCTCAGCCGGTCGGCCTCCCGCAGCCGAGCCCGCCGGCGACGCGGGGGACAGCAGGACACTGTGGCAGCAGCGCCCGGGCCTGAGTTGCCGGCAGGCAGGAAAAAGCATCTTCCTCACGGACAGGCACGGTAACCACATCTTTCGTCTCGATGGCACCGGAGCCGTGGTCTGGCATCTGCTTTCCGCTTCCCTTTCACGTGACGAGGCTCTTTCCCTGCTGGCCGAGACCTTCCCTGACGTCCCCAAAACACGCATCCGGCACGAGCTGAAACAACTTTTTCAGGCCCTTTTTGAAGCCCGCTTGATCGAAAAAGCCCATAAAAGCCCCTGAAGCAAGGAAAACGGGCTTTTTAGGTATATTTATAACATATTGTTTTTATTTATTTTTTATTTTTTAACGAAAAAAAATCGAAAAAATGCAAAAAAGTGCTTGCCAAAGGGGCCGGTTTTCCGTAAACACATCCTTGCTGCTGACGAATGCCTCACGAAAGCGAAAGCCGAACGGGGCAGCAGGGCACCGGAAGCAAAGCCGGACAAGCCCACGCCAGACTGAAAATCTTGCAAGCCAACATCGCTTGCAACTCAGAGTGGAGGGGTTCCCGAGTGGCCAAAGGGAACAGACTGTAAATCTGTCGTCGTAAGACTTCGGTGGTTCAAATCCACCCCCCTCCACCACTTCTGAATAAGAAGTGTGGCACATGCTAACAACTGCCTTGGCTGTAGGAGACAGGTAGACTGTCGGGAACTACGGTGCAGTACCGGGCCATGCCGAAACCCGGGGGTCAGTTCGCTGACCTGCAAAACAACGCGCATCGAGGATGCGGGAATAGCTCAACGGCTAGAGCATCAGCCTTCCAAGCTGAGGGTTGCGGGTTCGAATCCCGTTTCCCGCTCCATTCCTGCATTTTTCCCTTCCAGTCATCCTTTTTCCTGTCAAAGCACGTTCCCTGGGCAACAACACAGGGACTTATGCGGGCAGTGGCAAGAAACCGGGAGCAGGCGTTCGAAACCATGCTCAAGGTTGAAAGTACAGTAACCGCAACAAATTTTATCCTCAGGGAGACGTACAATGGGCAAGGAAAAATACGAACGCAAAAAGCCCCACGTTAACATTGGTACCATCGGCCACATCGACCATGGTAAGACCACTCTGACCGCCGCCATCACCAAGATCGCCGGTCTGAAGGGCTCCGGTAGCTTCATTTCCTACGACGAAATCGACAAGGCTCCCGAAGAAAAGGAACGTGGTATCACCATCGCCACCGCCCACGTGGAATACGAAACCGAAAAGCGTCACTACGCTCACGTGGACTGCCCCGGCCACGCTGACTACATCAAGAACATGATCACCGGTGCTGCCCAGATGGACGGTGGTATCCTGGTGGTGGCCGCTACCGACGGTCCCATGCCTCAGACCCGTGAGCACATCCTGCTCGCCCGTCAGGTCGGCGTGCCCCAGCTGGTCGTGTTCCTGAACAAGTGCGACCTGGTGGACGACGAAGAACTGCTGGAACTGGTGGAACTGGAAGTGCGCGAACTGCTGTCTTCCTACGACTTCCCCGGCGACGACGTGCCCGTTATCCGTGGTTCCGCTCTGAAGGCTCTGGAATGCGACGATCCCGACGCTCCTGAAGCCAAGTGCATCATCGAACTGCTGCAGGCTTGCGACGACTTCATCCCCGATCCCGAGCGCGACATCGACAAGCCCTTCCTGATGCCCATCGAAGACGTGTTCTCCATCTCCGGCCGCGGTACCGTGGTGACCGGTCGTGTGGAACGCGGCATCATCAAGGTCGGCGACGTGGTGGAAATCGTGGGTATCAAGCCCACCGCCCAGACCACCTGCACCGGCGTGGAAATGTTCCGCAAGCTGCTGGACCAGGGCGAAGCTGGTGACAACATCGGTGTGCTGCTGCGCGGCACCAAGCGTGACGAAGTGGAACGCGGCCAGGTGCTCGCTGCTCCCAAGTCCATCACGCCCCACAAGAAGTTCAAGGCTGAAGTGTACGTCCTGTCCAAGGAAGAAGGTGGCCGTCATACCCCGTTCTTCTCCGGCTATCGTCCTCAGTTCTACTTCCGTACCACCGACATCACCGGTGTGATCAACCTGCCCGAAGGTGTGGAAATGGTCATGCCTGGCGATAACAGCCAGTTCCTGGTGGAACTGATCGCCCCCATCGCCATGGAAGCCGGTCTGCGCTTCGCCATCCGTGAAGGTGGCCGTACCGTGGGCTCCGGCGTGGTGACCGAAATCATCGAGTAGTACCATGAGAGTGAATATCATCCTTGCCTGCACTGAGTGCAAGCGTCGCAACTACAGCACCCGGAAGAACAAGAAGAACACCACCGGGCGTCTGGAAATGAAAAAATATTGTCCCTGGGACAAGAAGCACACGCTTCACAGAGAAACCAGGTAACAATACTTCCGCAGGGGGGAGCACCCCTCCCCCCTGACGGTACGCAGGGCAGTAGCTCTAACGGCTAGAGCGGCGGTCTCCAAAACCGCAAGTTGGGGGTTCGAATCCCTCCTGCCCTGCCATTTTTTATCTTGTGGGAAGCACCATGGTAAAGAAATCCGCGCAAGCCGACTCCAAGACCGAACAGACCCCCAACCCCATCTCCCGCCTGGCGCAATATATCGAAGATTCTCGCGGCGAACTGCGTAAGGTTACGTGGCCTACGCTCAAGGAAACGCGCAAAGCGACGTTTGCGGTTCTGGGCTTTGTTGCCGTCATGGCGATCGTGCTTGGCCTCGTGGATCTGGGGCTTTCGGCCATCATCAAGAGCATCCTCTCCTGAAGGCACATATGAACACTCCCGTTATCGACGAGAACTCCGAACTGGGGAAGAAGTCTCGCTGGTACATCGTGCACACCTACTCCGGTTTCGAGCAGCGCGTGCAGAAGACCATTAAGGCGATGATGGATTCCGGCGAGGACAATGGCCTCATCCAGGAAGTGGTCGTGCCTACCGAAAAGGTCATCGAACCTTCCAAGAACGGCTCGCAGCCTCGCACCAGTACCCGCAAATTCTACCCCGGCTATGTGATGATCCGCATGATTATGACGGATCTTTCCTGCCATCTGGTGCAGTCCATCCCCAAGGTCACCGGTTTTGTGGGGGGTAAGAACCGCCCCACTCCCATGAGCGAAAGCGACGCCGCGCGCATCCTCTCGCTGATGGAAAGTCGCCAGGAGACCCCCCGGCCCAAGTTCAACTTCGAACGCGGCGACGACGTTCGGGTTATCGAGGGCCCCTTCGAGGGCTTCAATGGCGTCGTGGACGATGTCAACTACGAAAAGGGCAAGCTGCGCGTATCCGTTTCCATCTTCGGAAGACAAACCCCGGTGGAACTGGATTTCGTGCAGGTTTCCAAGGGCTAGCATCGGAGCAGCGCCGCAGGGCGCTGTTCCAGTCATAAGGATAGAACATCATGGCCAAAAAAGAAGTTGCCAAAATCAAACTGCAGATTCCGGCCGGCGCCGCCAACCCCTCCCCGCCGGTGGGTCCCGCCCTGGGTCAGCATGGCCTGAACATCATGGGCTTCTGCAAGGAATTCAATGCCCGCACCCAGGACCAGAAGGGCATGATCATCCCTGTGGTCATCACGGTCTACGCTGACCGCTCCTTCACCTTCATCACCAAGACCCCTCCGGCCGCGGTGCTGATCATGAAGGCCGCCAAGATCGAAAAGGGCTCCGGTGAACCCAACCGTAACAAGGTTGGCAGCCTGACCATGGCCCAGGTGGAAGAAATCGCCAAGCTGAAGCTGCCCGATCTCAACGCCGCCACCCTTGAGTCCGCTGTGAAGTCCATCGCCGGCACCGCCCGCAGCATGGGCATCGAAATCAAGTAGGGACCGGTTTACCGGATGACGGCAGCCTGGCTGCCCCTCGTTGATCAATTGTACTGCCAGACCTGGAGCAGTCCATGTGTGGCAGGAGATAAAACGAAAGGATAAAGACATGCCCAAGCATGGCAAAAATTTTCGCAAAGCTCTCGAAGGCGTGAACCTGCAGGAACGCCTGAGCGTTGAAGACGCTGTGAGCAAATCCCTGGGCGCTTCCTTCGCCAAGTTCGACGAAACCGTCGACGTGGCCATCCGCCTGGGTGTTGACCCCAAGTACTCCGACCAGATGGTGCGCGGCGCTGTGACCCTGCCTCACGGCCTGGGCAAGACCGTTCGCGTGGCCGTTTTCTGTAAGGGTGAAAAGCAGGCCGAAGCCACCGCCGCCGGCGCCGACTTCGTGGGTGCTGAAGACCTGGTGGCCAAGGTCAAGGAAGGCTGGCTGGACTTCGACGCCGCCGTCGCCACCCCTGACGTCATGGCTCTGGTGGGCCAGATCGGCCGTCTGCTCGGCCCCCGCGGCCTGATGCCCAACGCCAAGACCGGTTCCGTTACCTTCGACGTGACCAAGGCCGTCAACGAACTGAAGGCCGGTCGCGTGGACTTCAAGGTCGACAAGGCCGGTGTTCTGCACGCTCCTCTGGGCAAGGTTTCCTTCGGTCCCGAAAAGATCCTGGGCAACCTCAAGGCCCTGCTGGAAACCGTGAATCGTCTGAAGCCCTCCGGCGCCAAGGGCACCTACATGCTCTCCATGGCTGTGTCCACCACCATGGGCCCCGGCTTCAAGATCGACATGTCCCAGGTGAAAAAATTCCTGGAAGGCTAAGCCCATTTTTTAGTTGACATCGTGCGGGGATTGCAGTAATAGCAATCCCCGCATTTGAATTTACTGGCTAAGGCAAGGGAATTCGAGTCGAAGACGGCAGGCAGGCCGCAAGGCCTTTAATTCACCTGTCCAGACTTATCTTTGGCTCGGCATTCCACCCGGCAACCCCGAACGTGAGAGGTATCACGTGACCAGGTCTGAAAAAGCAGCCGTCATTGAAGCGATCAAAGCGAATGCCGATCGTGCTTCTTTTGCGGTGCTGACCGAGTTCAAGGGCATGACGGTGGAAGAGCTGACGAACCTCCGTGTGAACCTGCGCAAGGCTGGCGGCGAATTCTACGTCGTCAAGAACACGTTGGCCCGTATCGCTTTTACCGGTGGCACGCATGACGTTGTCAAGGACAAGTTCCACGACAACAGCGCCATTGCCCTTGGTTTCGATGACCCCGTGGCGGTGGCCAAGGCGTTGAGTGATTTTGCTAAGCAGAGCAAGCTGTTCCAGCTGCGCTGCGGCAGCCTGGAAGGCAAGGAAATGTCTGCCGAACAGGTTGAAGCCCTGGCCAAGCTGCCGTCCAAGGAACAGCTCCTTGGTCAGCTGCTCGGCACCATGAACGCCGTGCCCACCAATTTTGTTTCGCTGTTCGCCAACGTTCTCCGCGGCCTGCTCTATGCGCTTAAGGCCATCGAAGAAAAGAAGGGCGAAGCCGCCTAAGGCTTTCGCAGCAAGAAAAGCAATCAACCAAATTTTAGCCAAAGAGCTAGGAGTTTACCATGTCCGTGACCAAAGAACAGGTTGTTGAGTTCATCTCCAACATGACCGTCCTGGAACTGTCCGAATTCATCAAGGAACTGGAAGAAAAGTTCGGCGTGTCCGCTGCCGCTCCCGCCGCTGCCATGGTGATGGCCGCCCCCGCTGACGGTGGCGCCGCTGCCGCTGCCGAAGAAAAGACCGAATTCGACGTTATCCTGAAGGAAGCCGGCGCCAACAAGATCGGCGTCATCAAGGTCGTGCGCGCTCTGACCAGCCTGGGCCTGAAGGAAGCCAAGGAAAAGGTCGACGGCTGCCCCTCCACCCTGAAGGAAGGCGTGAGCAAGGAAGAAGCCGAAGAAGCCAAGAAGCAGCTGACCGAAGCCGGCGCTGTTGTCGAAGTGAAGTAAGTTCGGTTTTTCCGATCTTTTTGAAGGCGGGGTGCAAACCCCGCCTTTTTTATTGCCTGCCCACAGGCGGCCGGTAGCCTGTGGGTTCCCTTTTGTGTCTTTTTGATGCAGCCTGCTTTTTTTCATTGACGCTCCGTCTTTTTCCATACAAAAAAGACGGAGTTTCTTTTTTTCGGCGTTGCCCCGGCGGCACAGGCATGGTAGATACTGCCCAGGCTGCTCACGGCAGCCGTCCCGCCCTCGCCCCCTCTCCCTTCCGGGGCGCTTCCGGGCTGCGGAAAAAGTGCTTGCAAAAACCATGCTTTTGCGGTATGTCTCTTCGTTCCAAAACTGTTGTGGGAGAAGTATCTGGTTTTTCTGGTAGATAACGCCCGACGCGCATAGCCTTTTCTTTCAAGACAAGCGGCCTAACCCCTGCCGGCAACGCGGGGAAGTGTCGTTTGTCCTTTTTGCGCGTTGTGAAAACCGGATCCCACTGAGAGATATAGATTGTACGCTTCGGATCGCGGCATGACTGGCGTTTTGGCAGTCTGTCCACAGCGGTCTGCACGGGCAGAATGCCGACCGGACGTTCCGGTGCAACGCCGGCAGCCGAAGCGCAACCGCTACCTACCTTGAGGTATCGCATGGGCCAGCTTACCAAACAGTTCGGCAAAATCAACGTTACTCTCCCCATTCCGCACCTCCTCAATCTTCAGATCGACTCCTACAGCAAGTTCCTGCAGGAAGGCGTTGCCGAAGCCGATCGAAATAAGGAGGAAGGTCTGGAAGGCGTGTTCCACACCGTCTTCCCCATCGAAGATTTCAACAAGACCGCCAGCCTGGAATTCGTCAGCTACGAAATCCGCGAGCCCAAGTACGACCAGGCCGAGTGCATCTCCAAGGGCCTGACCTACGAAGCCCCGGTGCACATCAAGGTGCGCCTGGTGGTCTATGACACCGATGAAGCCACGGGCAACCGCACCATCCGCGACATCAAGGAACAGGGCATCTACTTTGGCACCCTGCCCCTGATGACGGAAAAGGGCACGTTCATCATCAACGGCACCGAGCGCGTCATCGTCAACCAGCTGCAGCGTTCTCCCGGCATCATCTTTGAACACGACGGCGGCAAGACCCACACCAGCCGCAAGGTGCTCTACTCCTGCCGAGTCATCCCCATGCGTGGCTCCTGGCTGGACTTCGACTTCGACCACAAGGACATCCTGTATGTCCGCATCGACCGTCGCCGCAAGATGCCCGCCACCATCCTGTTCAAGGCCATGGGCATGAGCAAGATGGACATCCTGGAGTACTTCTACACCCGCGAGCACTACCTGCTGAAGCCGCACAACACCCTGATGTGGGAAGTGGAAAAGTCCCTGTACCGCAAGGACAACGCCTACTCCGACATCGCCACCGAGGACGGCACCGTGCTCATCAAGGCCGGCAAGCCCATCACCAAGCGTGGCTGGCGTCAGGTCTGTGAAGCGGGCATCAAGGCCATCGAAGTGCGTCCCGACACCCTGGACGGCATGTTCCTGGCCGAAGACGTCATCGCTCCCGGCAGTGGCGAAGTGCTGGCCGAAGCCGCCGACGAGATCACTCCCGGCCTGCTGGAGCGCATGCGCGAAGCCGGCATCGAGCGTATCGCCGTGCTGCACACCAAGGGCACCGACACCTCTTCCTCCATCCGCGACACCCTGATGCAGGACCGCATCCCCGATCAGGAAAAGGCTCAGGAAGAGATCTACCGTCGTCTGCGTCCTTCCAGCCCGCCGACCGCCGAGATCGCCGCCAGCTTCTTCGACAACCTGTTCCGCAGCCCGGATTACTATGACCTGTCGCCGGTGGGCCGTTACAAACTCAACCAGCGCCTGGGCCTGCCCGACACCGAAGATTCCCGTACCCTGACCGACAACGACATCCTCACCGCCATCAAGGTGCTGGTGCAGTTGAAGGACAGCCACGGTCCGGCCGACGATATCGACCATCTGGGCAATCGCCGCGTGCGCCTGGTGGGCGAACTGGTGGAGAACCAGTACCGCATCGGTCTGGTGCGCATGGAGCGCGCCATCAAGGAACGCATGAGCATCCAGGAAATCTCCACGCTCATGCCCCACGACCTGATCAATCCCAAGCCTGTGGCCGCGGTGCTCAAGGAGTTCTTCGGTACTTCCCAGCTGTCGCAGTTCATGGACCAGACCAACTCCCTGTCCGAAGTGACCCACAAGCGCCGTCTGTCGGCCCTGGGCCCCGGCGGTCTGACCCGTGAGCGTGCCGGCTTCGAAGTGCGCGACGTGCACACCTCCCACTATGGCCGCATCTGCCCCATCGAAACGCCCGAAGGTCCCAACATCGGTCTGATCGTGTCGCTGACCACCTTCGCCAAGGTCAACGACTTCGGTTTCATCGAGACCCCGTACCGAGTGGTGCGCAATGGCCGCATGACTGACGAGATCGTGCATCTGGACGCTTCCCGCGAAGGCGACCAGGTGGTGGCCCAGGCCAACGCCCGCGTGGACGCCGACGGCAACTTCCTGGACGAGTTCGTGACCGTGCGCGTCAAGGGCGAAGTGGAAATGCGCTCCCGTGACGAGGTGACCCTCATGGACATCTCGCCCAGCCAGATGGTCTCCATCTCGGCCGCGCTCATCCCCTTCCTGGAACACGACGACGCCAACCGCGCCCTCATGGGTTCCAACATGCAGCGCCAGGCCGTGCCGCTGCTGCGCAGCGAAAAGCCCCTGGTGGGCACCGGCATGGAAATCGACGTAGCCCGCGACTCCGGCGCCTGCATCGTGGCCCAGGCCGACGGCAAGGTGGAATACGCCGACGCCGACCGCATCGTGGTCTCCTACGAAGGCGACCTGTACAAGAAACAGGGCGGCGTGCGCGCCTATGACCTGCTGAAGTTCCACAAGTCCAACCAGAACTCCTGCTTTGGTCAGAAGCCCACCTGCTACCCCGGTCAGGTGTTCAAGAAGGGCGAGATCCTCGCTGACGGTCCCGGCATCGACGAAGGCCAGCTGGCTCTGGGCAAGAACCTGGTGGTGGCCTTCATGCCCTGGTGCGGTTACAACTACGAAGACTCCATCCTCATTTCCGAACGTACCGTGAAAGAGGACATCTTCACCTCCATCCACATCGAAGAATTCGAAGTGGTGGCCCGCGACACCAAGCTCGGACCCGAAGAGATCACCCGCGACATCCCCAACGTCAGCGAAGACATGCTGCGCAACCTGGACGACAGCGGCATCATCCGCATCGGCGCGGCCGTGAAGCCTGACGACATCCTGGTCGGCAAGATCACCCCCAAGGGCGAGACCCAGCTGACCCCGGAAGAAAAGCTGTTGCGCGCCATCTTCGGCGAGAAGGCCCGCGACGTGAAGAACACCTCCCTCAAGGTGCCCCCGGGAGTGGAAGGTACGGTCATCGACGTCAAGGTGTTCAACCGTCGTTCCGGTGAAAAGGACGACCGCACCCTGGCCATCGAGGCCCACGATACCGCCGTGCTGGATCAGAAGGAATCCGATCACATGCGCGCTCTGGGCAACCGCACCCGCGAAGTGCTGGCCCCCCATGTGCTGGGCAAGCTGACCGCCGTCAGCGTCCCCGGCAACAAGAGGGGCGAAGTGCTGGTGGAAGCCGGTGTCGCCCTGACCCGCGAGCAGCTGGACGCCATCCCGGTGAAGAAGCTGCAGGGCCTGTTCGAGAGCAAGGAAGTCAACGACATCGTGGCCGACCAGCTCAAGGACTACGACCATCAGGTGGATTACCTGCACGCCATCTATGACTCCAAGCGCGAGAAGGTCACCGAAGGGGACGATCTGCCTCCCGGCGTCATCAAGATGGTCAAGGTCCACATCGCCATCAAGCGTAAGCTCTCGGTGGGCGACAAGATGGCCGGCCGTCACGGTAACAAGGGTGTGGTCTCCTGCATCCTGCCCGAAGAAGACATGCCCTTCTTCGCCGACGGTCGCCCCGTGGACATCGTGCTCAACCCCCTGGGCGTGCCTTCGCGAATGAACATCGGCCAGATCATGGAAACCCACCTGGGCTGGGGCGCCAAGGAACTTGGCCGCCAGCTGGCCGAACTGCTGGATTCCGGCGCGGCCCTGCAGGTGGTGCGTGACGAGGTCAAGGACGTCTTCGATTCCCCGGCCATCAGCGAGCTGGTGGACAAGATGGATGACGAAGAGTTCATCGCCTCGGTCAAGAAGCTGCGCAACGGCATCGTGACCAAGACCCCGGTCTTCGACGGCGCCACCGAAGAAGAGATCTGGGGCTGGATGGAAAAGGCCGGCAAGGACAGCGACGGCAAGACCATCCTGTACGACGGCCGCACCGGCGTGCCCTTCAAGAACCGCGTGACCACCGGTGTCATGTACATCCTGAAGCTGCACCACCTGGTCGACGAAAAGATCCACGCCCGCTCCACCGGCCCCTACAGCCTGGTCACCCAGCAGCCGCTGGGCGGTAAGGCGCAGTTCGGTGGCCAGCGTCTGGGTGAAATGGAAGTCTGGGCTCTGGAAGCCTACGGCGCCGCCTATCTCCTGCAGGAATTCCTCACCGTCAAGTCCGACGACGTGACCGGACGCGTGAAGATGTACGAGAAGATCGTCAAGGGCGACAACTTCCTGGAAGCCGGTCTGCCCGAATCCTTCAACGTTCTGGTCAAGGAACTCATGAGCCTGGGCCTCGACGTGACCCTGCATCAGGAAGACGGCAAGAAAAAGCCCAAGCGTATCGGCTTCATGCGCGACCAGGAACCCGAGGAATAATTCATGGATGCGCCGGGCATCACGCCACCGCGCGGTGCCCGGCAGCGCCATTCCCCGGGACGGAGCGTCAACCATACGCCACAACGACTGTAACGAGCTTTTGACAAGCAAGGTAGATATATGAGCCTGGACGATCTCTTCACTGCACGCGGCACGTCGGCCAATGTGACCAACATCCGCAACCTGAAAGCCATCCAGATTTCCATCGCCTCGCCCGAAGCCATCCGCGAATGGTCCTACGGTGAGGTCAAGAAACCGGAAACCATCAACTACCGTACCTTCAAGCCGGAGCGCGACGGCCTGTTCTGCGCCAAGATCTTCGGCCCCGTGAAGGACTACGAGTGCAACTGCGGCAAGTACAAGCGCATGAAGCACCGCGGCATCGTCTGCGAAAAGTGCGGCGTTGAAGTCATTGCCTCCAAGGTGCGTCGCGAGCGCATGGGCCACATCGAACTGGCCGCGCCCGTGGCCCACATCTGGTTCCTCAAGACCCTGCCTTCCAAGATCGGTACCCTGCTCGACATGACCATGGCCGATCTGGAAAAGGTCCTGTACTTCGATTCCTACATCGTGCTTGATCCCGGCCAGACCAATCTGCAGCGCCGCCAGGTCATCTCTGAAGACCAGTACCTGCAGATCCTGGACCACTACGGCACCGAAGACGCCCTGACCGTGGGCATGGGCGCCGAAGCCGTGCGCTCCCTTCTGGAAGAGCTGGATCTGGAAAAGCTGCGCACCGAACTGCGCGAAGAAAGCGAGACCACCAAGAGCCAGACCAAAAAGAAGAAGCTCACCAAGCGCCTGAAGATCGTCGAGGCCTTCCTGGAGTCCAACAACAAGCCCGAATGGATGATCATGGAAGTCATTCCCGTCATCCCGCCGGAGCTGCGTCCCCTGGTGCCCCTGGACGGCGGCCGTTTCGCCACCTCCGACCTCAACGACCTGTACCGCCGCGTCATCAACCGCAACAACCGTCTGAAGCGCCTCATCGAACTGGGCGCTCCCGACATCATCATCCGCAACGAAAAGCGCATGCTGCAGGAAGCCGTGGACGCCCTGTTCGACAACGGCCGCCGCGGTCGCGCCATCGCCGGTACCAACGGTCGTCCGCTCAAGTCCCTGTCCGACATGATCAAGGGCAAGCAGGGCCGCTTCCGTCAGAACCTGCTGGGCAAGCGCGTGGACTACTCCGGTCGTTCCGTTATTACCGTGGGTCCTTACCTCAAGCTGCACCAGTGCGGCCTGCCCAAGAAGATGGCCCTGGAGCTGTTCAAGCCCTTCATCTACTCGGAGCTGGAAAAGCGCGGTTATGCCTCCACCATCAAGAGCGCCAAGAAGATGGTGGAGCGTGAAGAGCTGGTGGTCTGGGACATCCTCTCGGAAGTGGTGCGCGAATACCCCATCATGCTCAACCGTGCCCCCACCCTGCACCGTCTGGGTATCCAGGCCTTTGAGCCCCTGCTGGTGGAAGGCAAGGCCATCCGTCTGCATCCCCTGGTCTGCTCGGCCTACAACGCCGACTTCGACGGTGACCAGATGGCCGTGCACATCCCGCTTTCCGTGGAAGCGCAGATCGAATGCCGCGTGCTCATGATGAGCACCAACAACATCCTCTCGCCCGCCAACGGCGGTCCCGTCATCGTGCCTTCCCAGGACATCGTTCTGGGTCTGTACTACATGACCTCCGAGCGCAGCTTCGAGAAGGGCGAAGGCATGACCTTCTGCGGTCCCTGGGAAGTGGAAGCCGCCTATGATGCCGATGCCGTGTCCCTGCACGCCCGCATCAACGTGCGCATGCCCGACGGCAAGACCTACCGCACCACGCCCGGCCGCGTGCTGGTGAGCAACATCCTGCCCAAGGAAATGTCCTTCGAGAACGTCAACCTGGTGCTGACCAAGAAGATGATCGCCAAGCTGGTGGAAAACTGCTACCGCCAGTGCGGCATCAAGGCCACGGTCATCCTCTGCGACAATCTGAAGAACATGGGTTATGAGTTCGCTACCCGCGCCGGTGTCAGTATCGGTGTGAAGGACCTCATCATCCCGGCCCGCAAGAAGGACATCCTGGCCGCTTCCCAGGCCGAGGTGGACGACATCGAACGCCAGTACCGCGACGGTATCATCACCCGTACCGAAAAGTACAACAAGGTCGTCGATGTGTGGACCAAGGCCACCCAGGACGTCTCCACGGAAATGATCAAGGAGATCTCTTACGATATCCTGAAGGATCCCAAGACCGGCCGTGAAGAGAAGAACCAGAGCTTCAACTCCATCTTCATGATGTCCACCTCCGGTGCCCGAGGCAACCAGGACCAGATGCGTCAGCTGGCCGGTATGCGCGGTCTGATGGCCAAGCCTTCCGGTGAAATCATCGAAACGCCCATCACCTCGTCCTTCCGCGAAGGTCTGTCGGTGCTGCAGTACTTCACCTCCACCCACGGTGCCCGTAAGGGTCTGGCCGACACCGCCCTGAAGACGGCCAACTCCGGTTACCTGACCCGTCGTCTGGTGGACGTGGTGCAGGACGTGATCGTCTCCGAACACGACTGCGGCACGGTGGACGGCATCGAGCTGACCCACCTGCGCGAAGGCGGCGACATCAAGACCCCGGTGTGGGAACGTGCCATGGGCCGTGTGCTGCTCTACCCCGTCTACGATCCCGAAGACGCGGAAAAGGTGCTGCTGCCCGAGAACACCCTCATCGACGAAGCCGAGGCCGCTGTGTTGCGTGAACACGGCGTGAGCTCCATCACGGTGCGTTCGCCCCTCACCTGCCAGGCCGAGCGCGGCATCTGCGCCCTGTGCTACGGCCGCGACCTGGCCCGCGGGCACCTGGTCAACACCGGCGAGACCGTGGGCATCATCGCCGCCCAGTCCATCGGTGAACCCGGCACCCAGCTGACCATGCGTACCTTCCACATCGGTGGTACCGCATCCAGCACCATTGAAAAGAACAAGTTCGAAGCCCAGAACACCGGTCGCGTCATCCTCAACCGCGTGCGCGCCGTTACCAACCGTGACGGCATCCAGCTGGTGCTGGGCAAGAGCGGCCAGCTGACCATCGTGGATCCGCAGGGCCGCGAACGTGAAAAGTACATCCTGCCCAACGGCGCCCGCCTGCATGTGACCGACGGTCAGGAAGTGACCAAGGGCACCGTGCTGGCCGAGTGGGACCCCTTCAACGAACCCTTCGTGTCCGAAGAAGAGGGCATCATCCGCTTCACCGACATCGTGGACGGCAAGACCGTGCAGGAAAAGGTGGACGACGTGACGCGTCAGGCCTCCCTGACCATCATGGAATACCGTACCACCAACTACCGTCCGTCCATCTCGGTCTGCGATGAGAACGGCAACGTCAAGCAGCGTCCGCACAGCGTGGCGTCCGCCGTGTACAGCCTGCCCGTGGGCTCCATCATCATGGTCAAGGACGGCGAGGCCATCCAGGCCGGTGACATCATCGCCCGTAAGCCCCGCGAAACTTCCAAGACCAAGGACATCGTGGGTGGTCTTCCCCGCGTGGCCGAGCTCTTCGAAGTCCGCAAGCCCAAAGACATGGCCGTGGTCTCCGAGATCTCCGGTACCGTGTCCTACGCCGGCGAATCCAAGGGCAAGCGCAAGCTGGTGGTGACCCCCGAGATCGGTGATTCCAAGGAATACCTGGTGCCCAAGGGCAAGCACATCACCGTGGCCGACGGCGACTTCGTGGAAGCCGGCGATCCGCTGACCGAAGGTTCGCCCGAACTGCACGACATCCTGCGCACCCGCGGTGAAAAGTACCTGGCCCGCTACCTCGTGGACGAGATCCAGGAAGTGTACCGCTTCCAGGGCGTGGGCATCGACGACAAGCACATCGAAGTCATCGTGCGCCAGATGCTCAAGAAGGTCACCGTGCTGGATTCCGGCGGCACCAGCTTCCTGGTGGGCGAACAGGTGGACAAGGCCGAGTTCAAGGCCGAGAACCACAAGGCCATCGCCGAAGGCCGTCAGCCCGCCACCGCCGAACCGCTGGTGCTGGGCATCACCCAGGCTTCGCTGACCACCTCGTCCTTCATCTCGGCGGCTTCCTTCCAGGAAACCACCAAGGTGCTCACCGAGGCTTCCCTCAAGGGCAAGATGGACTACCTGCGCGGCCTCAAGGAAAACGTCATCGTGGGCCGTCTCATCCCGGCCGGTACGGGCTATCGCGAGTATGTCCACGGCGACATCACCGTGCCCGACCAGAAGGAACGTCCGGACAAGTTCCTGGAAGATCTGGAAGAGAACCCCGTGCTGGTGGATCTGGGCCAGTAGGCCCTTTCCTCTGCTGAACATCAGGGCGACCGTCATATGGCGGTCGCCCTTTTTTTATGTATGGCTGATCGGCCGAAGGACCGTATGCAGCACGCCCTGCCATCTCGCCATCGCCGGCCCTGCCTCTCTTGCCGGCCGCGGTCCCGGCGCCTTCCTCCCTGCGGCTGGGACCGGGTGGTGTCGGCCCCAATGCAACAAAATGTAGAGAAGCCCTTCCCATCTTTCTTTTTGTGACTAATTCCTGATAAGAGAGAAAAATTTCCCGGCCATGGCCGGGAAGACCTGCTGGCTAAGACGCATCCCCCTCCGCCGGAGCCGACGTGTTGTGAAAAGGAGGTCAAAAAATTTTTCATACGCGCAAAGCATGGCTTCATTCATATTAACGCATTAAAATAATTACATAAATAAGAAAACATAGTCAGGTCGGAGTATTTTGGGAATCTGCGTGCCATCTTTGCATTTCTTGCATTTTACGGTAGAAGGCAGGAATTGTTCCGCGCCTGAGACCAGGCGGCGACAGGTCGTGCCCCGGCATGATCCGAGCCGCAGGATCCCGGCGCATTGTTCTGGAGAGGTTGGTTCCTGGTGCGCTGCACCTCTTGCTCATGACCGGATCTGGCTCGGTCATGCGCAGAAACCACGATGCCGCAGGCATCTCGACTCATGGGAGAAAACGCATGACAACTCTGTTCTACATCCTGGCCTACCTTGCAGTAATCGGCTTTGTGGCGACTGCCGCCATCAAGGTGAAAGGCTATCTGGCTGCCAGCCCCCTGCACGTCCGCTGGGAGCTCTACCCCGTGCCGCATGAAGGCCCCAAAGGCTCCTACGG
>UMHC01002529.1_pt1 | contig 41613 bp, 47 predicted proteins | sample 1965381 | NCBI WGS metagenome assembly UMHC01 (sample SAMEA4836083, study PRJEB28245) | human gut metagenome | biome: gut microbiome; material: fecal sample | place: Denmark | collected 2008 | reverse complement strand
AATATATTATGGTTTCAAATCTAACTGAATGGAATCAGTTGAAATCTTAATTGGTTATATGCGCAAATGCGCTTATAATATATGTATTGCAATATGTAAAAGAAAGGATATTATGGCACAAGTAAAATTTATTGCTACCGACCTTGCAAAGTATAACTCTCTTGCGGTAAAAGACCCCAATACTTTATACTTTATCGGTAACGGTGTCAACCAAATCTTTAAGGGTGACCAGTGCTTCTCTGGTGGCATTTACAAGACTGTTGATGCTTTCCCTGCAACTGATACAGCTAAACAGAACGTTCTCTATGTCCATAAGACTACTGGCGAAGTTCGTTTCTATGATGGTTCTGCTTTCCAGACCGTAGTTCTTCCCAAGGCTACTGCTATCTCTGATGCTAGCACTGCCGCTGAGCTTGCTACCGCTAAGTCTGTTGCCGACTATGTTAAGACTACTATTGCTAATCTTAACACCGGCGCTCTAGCTGACCGCGTTACCGCTGTCGAGGGCAAGGCTGCTGCTAATGAAGCTGCTATTGGCGTTATTAACGGTGAGGGCGCAGGCTCTATCAAGAAAGCTGCAGCTGATGCTAAGCAGGCTGCTATTGATGCCGCTGCCGCAGACGCTACCACCAAGGCTAATCAGGCTCTAGAAGATGCCAAGGCTGATTCTGCTACCAAGAAAAAAGAAGCTATCGCAGCTGCTAAGACTGAGACTACCAATCAGGTATCTGCCGCGAAGACCGCTCTACAGGCAGAAATTGATAAGAAAGCTAACAAGGCTACCACTCTTGCTGGCTATGGTATCGGAGATGCTTATACAAAGACAGAAGTTGATAGCCACATCACTTCTGCTGTAGCTAATGCACATCACCTAAAGCGTGAAATCGTTGCTCAGCTCCCCGAGGTTTCTGCTGCCAATGAAGATACAATTTATATGGTTCCTGATTCTGGCAGCGCTGATGCCGCAGGTTCTAATAAGTCTGTATACACTGAGTATATGCTTATCAATGGTGCCTTTGAGCGCATTGGTACTTCTGATACAGACCTTAGCAATTACTTCACTAAGGAACAAGTAACTGGTGCTATTGCTACTGCTAAGAGTGAAGCTGCTGCTGACGCTCAGACTAAGGCAGATGCCGCCAAGGATGCTGCTATTTCTGCTGCTGCTACAGATGCCACCACAAAGGCTGACGCTGCTAAGGATGCTGCTATTACCGAAGCTGGTAAAAAGGCTGACCAGGCTCTTAAAGATGCCAAGGCTTATTCTGATGGTCTAGCCAAGAATTATGCTACTGCCGCCCAAGGTGCTAAAGCTGATACCGCTCTACAGGCTGCTGATGTTGTCGAGGGTACTGTCAAAGGTGCTATCTCCGTTAAGGGTTCCTCCGTTAAGGTTCACGGTCTAGGCACTGCCGCGTATGCCGCTACTGGTGCTTTCGCTACCGCTGCTCAGGGTACAAAAGCTGATACTGCTGTTCAGGCTGCTGACGTTATTTCTGGTACCGCTAACGGCACAATCTCTGTCAAGGGTACAGACGTTGCCGTTAAGGGTCTAGGTTCTGCTGCCTATCAGAACAGTGGTGCTTTTGATGCTTCTGGTGCCGCTGCTGGCGCTCTTTCTGAAGCTAAGAGTTATGCTGACACAAAGAAGAGCGAAGCTATTGACGCTGCATCCAATGATGCTACTACCAAGGCTAATAATGCTCTGGCTGCTGCCAAAGAATATGCTAACGGCCTAATTGAATGGCAGACGCTCTAATTTAAATTAAATTAAGGAGATTGTATGTCTGCGGATATTAAATTTTACACAGGTGTACAATCAGAGTATGATGCTCTTGGACTGAATAGAATAGACCCAAATGGTATTTATTTTCTTTCAGATTCCAAGAGCATTATGAAAAATAATATCAAATATGGCAGTGGCGATATTAAAGTCGCCACTGCTTCTGCCGCAGGTATTATCAAACCCGGCACTGATTTTGATATTACCTCTGACGGTACACTTACACTTTATAAAGCGATGTCTGTTAATAGTTTTTCAAACAATAGCAGCGCGCTTGAAATAGGTTCTTCGCTTTCCTCTGCAACATTCTCTTGGAGTTTAAGCAAGCAACCTTCTAAATTGACAATTACAGCAAGTGGCCAATCTTCTGAAATTAACAAAACGCAGTCTGGTTCCGCATTAATTGCTTTTACAAAACCTTTAACTTCTACAACCGCTTTTACACTTACTGCTATAGACGAACGCAATGCTGTTGCTTCAAAGCAGTCTACTATTTCTTTCTTAAATGGTAAATACTATGGCGTAAGTAATATTACAGATACTTCTAAAATGGATGCGGATTTTATTAAAGGCTTTACTAAAAATTTAGTACCTGACCGCGCTGGTCAATGGAGTGTAACTGCAAATGCAGGACAATATATTTATTTTGCTATTCCTGCTACTTTTGGAACTCCTGTATTTTATGTAGGTGGTTTGGAAGGCGGTTTCAGTAAAGTAAAGACTTTTGATTTTCAGAATTCAAGTGGTTATACTGCTTCTTATAATATCTATAAATCAACTAATGCTGGTTTAGGTGCAACTACGGTGGAGGTGAGATAATGCCAATTCAACTTATTGATAAAATTAAGCCTAAGAATAATGGCACGTTCAAACTTGTAGACGCATCTGATATTAATTGGGATATTAACGTCCCAAGTGATAAAGTTCCAGCAGACTATGTTAAAAAAGACGCGATGGATACTGCTATTGCGCAAGCGGTTGCCGCAGCTCCGCACCTTAAACGTATTGTCTTGGCAAAAGGTTCCACTCTTCCTGCTGTTGGTGAAGATAATACGATTTATATGTTACCTGATTTGACTGAATCAGAAAACGAATATACTGAATACTTTTGGATTAATGGGAAGTTTGAGAAATTAGGTGGTTCAAAGACTGACCTTACAAACTATCCATCAAAAAGTGAAATGGATACCGCAATCAAAGCGGCCAAGAGTGCAGCATCGACAGATGCACAAAGTAAGGCAAATAAAGCCCTTACAGATGCAAAGGCGTATACAGACCAAGAGAAAGCAAAATATCTGCCATTGGCAGGTGGAACTCTTTCTGGTAAGGTCAAATATGCGGCCAATCAGTCTATTAGTGATGATAATGATTTGGCTACTAAAGCATATGTTGATGCTACTGCTGCTGGTGTAAGACCAAATGATATGTTGACACCTTCTCAGATTACTACTGGTACAGTCAATGGTGCTATCAAAGTGAAAGAAAAGAATGTTCAAGTATTTGGATTAAAGTCTGCCGCATATCATGAGTCCACAGATTTTCTAACGCCAGATGATTTAACTTGGCATTCTATTGTATAATATTTCAGAAAGGACGTGAGCAAGATAGCAAGAGTAAAATTTATCAGAGATAAAGAACCTAATATCAAAGCCCTCACCGCTAAAAACGAAGTATTAGATGGTGCGTTATATGTCGCTACCGATACTGGTACTATGTGGATGGGTACTTCTGCGACCTCTCTGATACAAATTAAAGATAATATCAATACAAATACTACTTACACTTTAACCAAGAGTGGCAGCACAATTACTCTCAAAGGTAGTGATGGTAGTTCTGTTAATGTTACAGATTCAAATACTATATATAATAATGCCACTGCCCGTGCAGCAGGTCTTATGTCTGCCGCCGATAAATCTAAACTTGATAGTGTTGCTACTGGCGCGAACAAGACAGTTGTAGACGCATCGTTTGTTGCTGATTCAACCAATCCAGTTCAAAGTAAGGTCGTTAAATCTGCGCTTGATGATAAAGTAGACAAAACTGGTGACACAATGACGGGCAGGCTTACAGCGCCAGAGATTGCCGCAACTGATTATTTCGTCACGCCTACTATGGTTGGTGAGGGTGATAAGACTAAATATTACCATAGAGTAGACTTTGGTTATGCTGGACATTACCATGTTGATTTTCATGAATATGGTGGTGTTTGGAATTTTTACCAGAATCAAGGCGGTACGAGTGATAGTAAGATATTAGTCGGTTCTATTCAACCAGATGGTTTTCATGGAAATCTTAAAGGGCAGGCAGATTTAGTCCCTTGGAGTGGTGTTACTAATAAACCATCTTTCGCTACTGTTGCAACAAGCGGCTCATATAATGACCTTTCCAATAAGCCTACTATTCCTACAATTCCTAGTTCTCTAAAGAATCCTAATGCCCTTACTATTTCTTTAAATGGTACTTCTCAAGGTGCATATGATGGTAGTGCGGTCAAGAATATCAACATTACGGCTTCTAGTGTCGGTGCAGCCGCTTCTTCGCACACGCATACAAAAGCTCAGATTAAAGACTTCCCAACTAGTATGCCAGCGAGCGATGTATATTCATGGGCTAAGGCTTCGAGCAAACCTTCATATTCTTGGTCTGAAATTTCCAATAAGCCGACAATTCCTTCCGTTGGTAATGGTACTATTACAATCACACAGAACGGTGCTACAAAGGGTAGTTTTACTCTTAATCAATCTGGCAATGCGACTATTGCTCTTACAGATAACAATACTAACACTTGGCGACCAGAGGAAGTCATTATTTCTTCTACTCAACCTAGTGCAAGCACTTGTAAGTTATGGATAAAAATTTAAAATATTTGGGCAAAGTATTATAATTTTTACCATTATTGATATGTACAAGTAGCTTAAATTTTTGGGCAGAATTATGTAAATAGTTCTGCCCATTTTTTATGTATAATTAGTAAAATACGATTTAAAAATGGAAGGAGGAACTGAATGGGAAGTAGATATTCTGTTTCTGCTAGTGCAAATCAGAATACTGTAAATGTAACAGGCACATTTACAAATAATGGCTACACATATAGTGGTGCTACTGAAACATTTTGGACTGAATGCAATGGTACGCGACAATATATGTATCGTACTATTCCTTATGGTGCTAGTTTTTCTTGGACTCACTCATATAACGTAGGAAACAGTACAAGTGTGCGCTCATATGCAGTTAGTGCTGGTGGCCCAAGTTGGAGCCACTTTGACAATAGCTCTGCAAGCACAACTGTTAGTGTTCCGGCTACACCTCCTTCTGTTACGACACCTCCAGTAGTAACTAATCAAAAGGCAGTATTATCTGGTTCTACTGTCACTATCTCTTGGACAAATAATGGTTCTGGTACAAGTAATCCGACAGGTAATCGTGTTGATGTAAGAATTGATGACGAAGACTGGAAAAACATTTTAAATACTAAAGCGACTAGTACAACATATAGCGTCTCTGCAAATCATAAATATGAGTTTAGAGTTAATTCATATAACTCTGCTGGTCAATCCGCGCATCAAAGTACGAATACAATTTATACAGCACCTACAACTCCAACGGTCGTCAATCCCGTTGGCGTTATTTTTCCTTCTGCTGGAAGTTTTAATTTTTCAGTAGATAATTCTAGTACGTTATATCCTTCTGATAAAGTTGAATGGCAATATTCTACAAATGGTGGCTCATCTTGGTCTTCTACACAGATTGCAAATGGTAACGTTATATCTGTAAGTTCATCTGATTCTTCGCTTAACTCTTTTATTATGGGTATGAAGAATAATAATAATTGTTATGTTCGTATCAGGATATATAATTATGATAATTCAATTGCTTCTAGTTGGAGCGCTGCGGTTAAAATTAAAGTTGCTTTACAGCCTATCTGTTATGTAAATATTCCAGATGGGGCTAAAATTAAAGCTATATATATCAATAAGGGATAAAAATCCTAGGAAATAAAAGGAGTATAAATGAGAATTTTAAATGAGGAAGACGTTGAGATTAAAGAATCTGACGTTGATACCACAAAAGGCTATTTAAAGTCTGATAAGAAATTTGTCGCACATCATGAGGAACAAACTGAAATTCCTGAAAGAAAGCATTATGAGGTAATTCGATTTGCTTTTGAAGATGGCTCGCAAATGCTTATTGAAAGCAACGAGGACCCGCACGTAAAAGTCATTGATGACCAAGCTGGTGTCTTTGAATATGTAGACAGGGGCGAAGGCAATGTTTATCATGGTGCAGAAATCAAATCTGTAATTGACCAAGAGCATGTAGAACATAAGGACGCATATGATGAATATGAGGATATTCAGCGTTACGTTCTATATACCGAAGCCGAACTTAAAGAACGTAAGGAAATGGAAGAAAAGCAGGCAAAGCAGGCTGCCTTTATGGAAAATGGTCCTGACCAGCTTGAATCCAATACTACATCTATCGGTGACTTAACTATCATGTTATCTGAAATCGTTGCAGGAAGTGGTGAATAATAATGGCAGTATCAGCTATGGCTTTTAAAATTGTTAAAAGTGCAGTACGAATTCGTCTTGAGCGTGGTGAAACTCTTAATGATATTTTAAATAGTTATCCTAAGCTATCTCAGGCTCAGGCTAATGAAATTCTTGAAGAATTTAAGAATTATAAAACTGAATAGGAGATTTAACAAATGTTTGATTTATCAACTATCTCTACAATGCTGATGCCGACAATTCTTGTTCTTGGTCTTTGTGTCGGCTATATTGTCAAGAATCTTATTCCTAATGATTCTATTAACCGCTTTATTCCTCTAATCGTAGGCGTTGTTGGTCTTGTTGCTGGCGTTGTTTCTGCTATTACTACTGGTACTCCAATTACTCTTGAACTTATTGTCGGAGCAATTTTGAGCGGCTTATCGAGCACGGCTGTCTACGAACAGTTTAAGAATCTTATGAGCGGCAAGACTAAATAGTTAAATAAAAAGAGCCGCATTTGCGGCTCTTTTTTTTATTTCCAATAGAAAGGAAAAAAATATGGATTGGAAAAATATTCAAGCTGACGTAACAAAGATTCTACCTTGTGACTATACCGCAGGTCGTGAAGGTGCCAATATTACTGGCATCACTATTCATCATATGGCTGGTAATCTTTCTATCGACCAGTGCTATAATCTATGGAGCCATTCACAGACTTCTGCGCACTATGCGGTTCAGGCTGATGGTAAAATCGGTCAAATGGTCAATGACTGGGATACTGCTTGGGCTTGCGGCAATTGGTATGCAAATACTCACACTATCTCTATTGAGCACGCTAATAACAACAGCAATCCTTGGACTGTCTTCCCTGCTGCTCTAGAGTCTGGTGCGCATCTAGTCGCTGCTCTTTGTCTCTATTACAATCTTGGTCGTCCTCAGTGGCTAGTTAATGTCTTCCCACATCGCTATTGGTCGTCTACGGCGTGTCCTGGCGAACTAGCCGGTAGTCAAAACGCCGAATACATGAGTCGAGCGCAGTCTTGGTACGATGCAATGAAGAACGGCACCGAAGCTGCTCCTGCTCCTTCTACAAACAAGCCTATTCCTGCGCCTGCTCCTACTAATAAGGCTCCGCAGGGTAAAGCTCTTGTTAATGTTCATTATGCTCTACGCAACCTTAATGGCGGCTGGAATGATACAGTAACCAATTTTAATAACTCTGATTCCAACGGCTTTGCTGGTGTTCCTTGCGGCAAGCACGATTATCTATGCGCTTGGGCTGACCGTGGTACTCTCAAGTATCAGGTTCATACTCAGCAGGATGGCTGGCTAGACTACGTATCTCAGGGCAATAAAAACGACCTCGTTAACGGCTGCGCTGGTATTGGTGGTCATGCGATTGATGGTGTTCGCATGTATTATATTACACCAAAGGGTGAAGAATATAAGCAAGTATACTATCGTTCACAGACAGTTGACCGTGAAGGTTGGCTAAACTCTGTATGCGATGACGGTTCTACATACGGTGGCGATGATTTCGCTGGCATGTATGGCGAAGCTCTTGACCGTCTACAAGTCTGCATTTCTGATGCTAATCCTTTTTAATTAAATAAAATAAGGGGTATTCTCTTAATTGAGAATACCCCTCTTTTTTTTATGGCTTTAGAAAGCCGACTTATTTTTATTGATTTCAATATTGGCCGCATACCCGATACAAATAGCATCCGCAGTATCGCTATCTACTTCTTTTTTATAGTGCTCTTGGATAAAATCAATTGCAGTTTGTTTTTGCTCTGCTCTCTTTCTACCCCATGACATACCATATTTATCTTTCAAAATCTTACGCCAATGTGATGGAGAAAGACAATATAGATTCTTTTCATGCTTCTCACACCAAAAGAGAATCATAGCTTGAATATATGCTAAGCGTTTATATGTCTCTACATTGCCCATTTGTAATTGAATATCTTCATAGGCAATGGCATCAAAATGATATGCTGCATATAGCTTATCTAGATTCTCAAGAAACTGTGTTAATCTTTTACCTAGCTCTTGGTTTGACTTAATTTCAAAAGTGCCGTATTTGACTAACTCATCATCATCAAAAATAGCAACTCCTGTAACCCTACTAGCTTGGTCTAATGCTAAGAGACGCATTAAGCATCAATCCATGTGAAGTCAAGTTTGTTTGCATATAGCTTAGCAAATAGGACTGTATTTGTAACAGCACCTACGCCATTGGGAACTGGTGTGATATAATCAGCTAAATCTTTAATACTGTCATAATCAACATCGCCGCAAATATGACCATGCTCGTCATAGTTGATGCCAACATCAATAATGTTTAAGCGAAATGCGTCAAGATTAGAGGTATTAAAATGCTTTGGTTGTCCAATAGCAGAAACAAATACATCTTTATCACTAAAATTATTCATTCCTTCTGTTGAAATAAATTTACTTTTACTGTGATAAAATGTTACAGTACAATCTTGCTGCAACAATAGCTCTGCAAGAGGTCGCCCAACCCGCATAGACCTACCAACAACGGCGACATTAAGACCTGCAAGGTCATTGTTGTAAAGCGTTTGAATAATCTTTAGACATGCAACAGCAGTGCATGGAGCTTTACGATATGCGATAGGGTCTTTACTACCATATAGATGCGCCACAGATTTATTAGAAAGACCATCAATATCAAGTCGCATTGGAATTAGATTATATAATGATTGAGTCGCTTCGCCATAATCTGAGATAAGAATGATTCCGTTGACATTAGGGTCTTGTGACCATCTGCGAATTTGTAGACTTGCGTCTTGAATTGTATCGCATTGAGCTGAAATTGTAGTTGATTTATATTTCTCAGCATTGCGCGTAATAGAGCGGAGATACGAGCCTGCGGCTGCATCATCCGCTCGATAGATAATACCAAGAGTAGGATTAAGTGTAGGATACGGGTCAATGGCAACTGTTTCTAGCTTTCTAATAGTAGATTCAATTATCTTGTCCATATAGGCCATCCTTATACTCCTGTGCTTCCATAAGAACCCCTATTCTCAGCTGTAAGACTATCAACTGGATTGAATTCAATCTTAGGTTGCTTCTTCTGGATGCGAAATTGACAAATGCGGGTACCTTTTGCGATAACTACTGGACGGGTGGCATAAGCAGGGAATAGCCAAATATCGTCATTTCCCGCAAAGGAATTGTCAATTACGCCAATTGAATTTGTCTGTAGAATACCATAGCGCTTAAAAGTAGACGAACGAGGTGCTAGAATAGCTTCATATCCATCAGGCAGCTGACAAGCAAAACCAAGAGAGATAAGTTTAAACTCGCCGGGTTGCATTGAAACATCTTCTGCGATATATGTATCAATCCAATCTGACCCATCTTTTTGTTCTAGTTCAGGGGAATCAATGTAACGAATCTTAATAGTTTCTGAATTACTCAAAAATATCATCCTCACTATCATCGTTATTAGTAGAACGCATAGATTCTGCCGCATAAGGTAGCTCTACATCGAAGATAGGAAGAGTAGGCTCCTTCATATCATTGACGGTGAAAACAGCCTTGACAGCGTAAAAATTATCTACAACCTCTCCGCGCTCTTTAACTAGCTTCTCAGAATAGCTAAATGCAGATAGAGAATAACCATCTTGTGCGGCCTGCTTCTGTAGCTCTTCACGAAAAGCTACCACATCTTCAATCGTCTCAACACGATACTCGGCAGTGTTCTTGATAACGTAATGGCGCATAATTAAATACCTTCCTCGATAACGGGTAGAGTCGTAAGACCCTTGATTTTACTTACTACTTCTGGAATATAACTCTTAGGTCCAAGAACATAGATTTCTTGGATAGCATATTCTTTCTCTAGATATGGCGTAAAGTTTTCCTCAAATTCAGGAAACCAACACATCTTCTGTGAATCAACTTGCTCTGTGTCACCCTGTACCATAAACTTAATAGCTGCTGCGGGAAATGCCGCTATAATTAACTTATTCATTATTCCACCTCAATCACAAAATCTTCTGCTTCAAATAGCATAAACATATAAATATTATCTGTCTTATATTCTTTAATCCAAATCTGATAAGTATCTTCGGCGTGCTGATATTCAATATCGAGAACACGGCCACGGAACACAAGGCATTCTTTGAGTTCTTGAATCATCTTATCATAATTTGGGTTTTTAAGGTTGAAGGTAGTATAATAATGAAGTTCATTGTTAAGTAGCATATAATAATGCTTTTTATGATGAGTTGAAAGCCATGCACCTATATTGACGAACATTGCATTTACTTCGTCCTGTGAAGGTGGCGTAATTTTGGCATACATTTGTTTGTTAATTTCATAATTGTTAATAGTAGTGTCCAAGCTGTTTCCTTTCTCTTCTTTGTTCTATTATATTATAACAGATTGAAAGGTAAAAGTCAATAAAAAAAATGAGGGATAGAACAAAATCTATCCCTCAAATTTAAATATCCAAAAGCACAATGTCATTTGCCGCATATGTTTTTTGAAGGTCAATTACTCGTTGATTAGAACTGCCTTTAAAAGCAAGCGTTAAATCTTTCTTCTCTTGGATGAATGGGCCATCTACTAGAACATCAGCAAGTCGTAAGATAGGTTCTAGATAATAATCGTCTTTATTCTTTTTGATTCTCTCTTGGAGCTGTTCATATGTGTATCCAGTATAAATCCAAATTTTAATATCAGGGCGTAAGACCTTAATATTTTCGATAAGAGCTAATAGCTCTTTTAAGTTAATTGTCTCTAATGGTTCTCCACCTAGAATTGAAAATCTTTCTACCCATTTTGGTTGGATAGTTTTTAAGATTTTATTCTTAGCATCGTTAGTATATTCATTACCACTATTAAAATCCCATAGTTCTCGGTTGTGGCAGTTTTTACAATGGAAATGACAGCCAGATAGAAAGACGCTAGCGCCAATGCCAAGGCCGTTGCTAATGTCCATTGACCTTATTTGAAAATATCTCATTAAAAATACTCCTTAATTTATTTGTATAGTTGTTGATATATATCACGTTTATTGTTATGATTATAATCGTATAATCTATAATTGGATAGAATATTTTCAATGTATTTTTCATCAATTTTATCAAAATCAATATATGGAATACGAACTAAGTAAATATCATTGTCTTTACAATATTTATTTTTAATTTCATCATGTTCTCTTGTCTCTTGAAAATTCTCTTTATTATTCCAACTATCTTCTGAGTTTTCATGATACGAAAAATGTTGAATTCCATCATATTCTATACATAGATTTAAGTTTGGAATATAAAAATCGAAAGGAAAATAAAAGAATCTATTTCTCTGATTACTATATTTACCTAATCCTTCAAAAGACTTTTGAGATTCAAAATCAATGCCCATTGTTTGTAAAAGTATCGCGATTTTATTTTCTCCTAGTGAAGAATGTTGTCCGCATGATTTAACTTTGTTTAAAATGACGTTTTCAATCATACTAATAAAATGATTACCGCAAATAGGGTATTTAAATTCAGCATACCGTGTCATTCCTTGTTGCTGACCATGTCTCTTAGATTCTTTTTCTTGAATATATATAACACCATTATCTCCAATGACTTGACCTTTTATATATTCTTTTCGATTCCAAGGAGGTAGTTTTAAAGCGTTGTATTCTTGAATTGTTTTAATACAACTTTCCAAGTTCTTGCAACCACATGATTTAGTATGCCCATTCTTAACATTATTAATTCTTGCTACAAAATGCTTACCGCAATTGCCACATTCAAATTCTGCTTTTCTAATTTTTCTATTGGGATGCTTTGAATCTTTATCTGGTTCAGCTTCTTTGATATATTTATTATGATACGGACCAATTTCTTGACCGCAAGTATACTGAATTGCTCTTTTCATATCTTCCTCTGTTATATTTTATGATTATCTAAATTGTAATACCTTCTAGCAATTTCTTGAGTCTTAGAACTATTCCACCAATTAGTTCCGATATAACCGCACGTACGCGCTGCAACATCCATTTTATTTTGGTCTGTTTCGCCACAGTTATCGCATTCCCACCAAGTGCTGCCATCTTCGTTCTCATGGACATGAATTGTTTGTTTTTGTCCGCACGTATGGCAATAGGAAGTAATAACATTGATTTCACAATATAGACAATTATTATAGATACATTCGAGCACCTTATAAATAGCAGATGGATTTGCTGTAATATCTGCGCAGTTAATATAGCTTAGGCAACCGCCTAGACTATGTGCTTGTAGTCTTCCTTCAATGGTAATTTTTGAGAACGGGTCAATTTCTTCACACGAAGGAATATGATAGGAGTTCTCTAAATAATCCTTTGTTTCCCCAAAATCAGATTTAAATTGTTCTGCATATTTGGCCTTTACAGCGTGGCAAGCCTTACCACAGTAATTTTCTGAGGGGGTTGAGTAAAGTGAAAATCCGATTCCGGTTTCTTCTTTCCATTTAGCGCATAAATCGCTCAAGAAACTCATAATTTTTGTTGCAAATGCTTCACCTTCTGGTGTTGCAATACTAACGCCTTTCATATATTGTGTTACCTCTGCTAAGCCGATAAAGCCTAAAGAAGCAGAGCAATAACCATTGTAAACCATTTCTTTTAATGTCTCTCCTGGTTTTAAGCGCGCATAGACTCCATGTTGCCAAAGGATAGGAGCTACATCTGATTTTGTATTGGCTAAACGTTTTGCTCGTACTTCAAGACTTTTTTTCGCCAATTCTGCTTTATCCCTTAAAATCTCAAAAAACTTATCTTCGTCCTTGTTACTATCGTAAGCCATTAGAAGTGGATTTAGTGAGCAAACGCCAAGATTCCAACGTCCCCAGAATTTTGCTTTACCGTTTTCATCGTACCAAGGAGCGAGGAATGAACGACAACCCATATTAGGTACAACATAGCCTTCTTTTAGTTCCTTGCTCTTTTTTACTGAAATAAAATCTGGGACAAGGCGATGAATAGAACAGTTAGCTGCTTTTGCTGTAAGCCACCAATATTTTGTACCAGGTTTATAATTATCTTCATCTAAACAATACAGAATCTTGGGGAATGCCTGAGTTACGCGCACGCCATCTTCATTAGGCATACCAAGAAGTCTTTGTTCAAGTAACTCTTCTGTTAGTGCAATAAGCTCTTTTGTATATTCAGGATTATCGTTCAGGTAGATAAACACAGAGGCGAATGGAGTTTGACCTGACCCAGCGCTGAACAATGTACTTAGTTGATAATTAAGACATTGGATACTATCTTTAATCTCTTTCTTGGTATCCTTTTCTGCAAAAGATTTTGCTTGTTTTTCATCTAAACCATAATCTTTGTATTTCTGTAAATACTTTTCATAAGAGACTCTTACAAATGGAGCTAAATGACCCAAATTAATTGTTTGGCCGCCAAACTGAAAGTTTGCTACTTGCATCATAATTTGAGTTGCAATAGTGGTAGCAGTTAAAAGAGAGTGTGGTTTTTCAATTTTAACTCCACTAATTACAGTACCATTGTTTAGCATATCTTCAAGATTTAACAATCCGCAATTATTTAAAGTGTGCTGGAACGAATAATCTAAATCATGAATATATAAATAACCTTCTTTATGAGCTTGCACAACGTCATTTGGAAAAACGTATTTCAAAGCTAGTTTTGTTGACATCATACCAGCGATATAATCTCTCTGAATAGCAACAGATGTAAAATCTTTATTGCTATTTTCGTAAGCATATGCACTCGAAGTATCATTATTTACAATTTTCTGTAATTCATCTTCAAAATTTTCTTGGCGTGCAATCTGATGTTCATAACGATAAATCATATATGACTTTGCAACATGCGGAAAATCACCCATGAGCAGTTCTTCGACAGCATCTTGAATCTCTTCTACTGTCATACCGTCATGATAATATTCGGCTTTTTCAAAATCATGTGCAATATCTTTTGCAACCTCATGGCAAAACGTCAATGTCCATCCAAGAGTACCAGAAACATCACATGCCGCACGAAATACCGCATTTTCAATCTTGGAAATATCGAATTCTACTTTATTTCCATTTCGTTTTGTAATATATTTAGTCAATATCTTTTCCCTTCTTCTCTTGGTGAATTACTTTCAACATATCTTCTACATTGTCCAAAAGAGGATAGCGAGTTTCAGATGTAGAATTCGCCGCAAACTCACGATTGACCATATCAATATACATCGTGGAACTACCTTCATCGCCCATATAGAACATATCCCACTTATCTTGCGACATAAGGTTCTTTACATCAAGTTGCTCTAGCGCAAGATTATCAAATGAAATACTATCAAACCACTTTTCTTTGACCATATGCGGCAAAAGGTGTTTAAGATTCATGATACTGTAATCAATGTGCTGGCAAGACTCTTGGTAGGCTTGAATTCCACGACCAAATTTCTTATATCCAAGAATAAGAATCTTTAAACCATTGTCGGCAAGGAACTCATAATCTCTTTCCTTAGTGATACCTGCGATTGTATGAATGACCGCATTAGGAAAGCTGCGGAGCATGGGTAGGAAATTCTTATCAGTGTGATGGAAAGAAATACCTAGACCATAGATTAGCTTTTCATCTGTCAGTTGCTTGAGAAACTTATGCTGTTGCATGAAATGAATCTGATTTACTGTTACAGACGGGACTAGCTTTAGTTCCTTACACTTCTTTAAGAAAGGTACAAGGTCAGAATGCTCTAGGACATTGCCCCCGCCCAAGGCTAGTTGAGTGTAAGGATGGAGCCTATCAATAAAGCTGTCTGATAAAATATCTCCATGCAGTCCATCTTTTGTCGATTTTTCGTGACAATAACGGCAATTCAGCGAACAGCAGTTGGTAATTTTAATGTCCATAGAGTCAGGAAAAGACGGGACTAATTTATCGTCTTGGCTGTATCGAATCATAGTCCCGTCTGCAAGAGATAACGTAACTGTATAGTTACCGTTATTGTAAGAAACGCAATTGGAAGGGCGAGGGTCAAAACACGTAGCCGTTATATTCCAATCTTTAGCAATCATATCCAAATGCTCCAAACGCTACCATTTCATCGCCAGAAGGGGAAGTAAAAGTTTTACTATAAGTTTCAAGGTTGTCATTGCCCACATAGAAATCATCTGTTGTATATGCTTTAAGCGCACTACGCTCAGTATCATAATAGCTATTATTGTACTCTGAACGCTCATTGAGAACCTTGTCAATATCAAGCACCTTAGCGAACCTATCTCCTTCGTCAATGCGCTTCTGCTGTTTTTCATTGTACTTTTCCGCAAGCTCTTCTAGCTCTTCTGGGGTAACAAAATTCTTATCTGTATTTAATTTATACAAATCATTGTCAAGCCAAAATACTTCACCGCGTTTCCACTTGTCATAATCATCTTTTGAGCAAATAGTTAGCGTATGTGTTGAGCTTGAATTAGTTTCAAATACTCCTTGCCGTACTTGAAAAATCATTTTATCCTCTTTCTCTTATATAAAAATTGGTTAATAAACTTTCTAAACTTATGTCCATACGTTTATTTGGATAAATGTTTACGTTTTAGCTTTGAAGTTTCATAAATCAGTCTATCATTATTCATAATTTTGGATACAGAATCTATGCGGCCATGACAATAAGGCAGAAGATGTTCGTGTTCCATATATCCAAAATATTCATCGTAATCTAGGAAGTCATGATTGTCCGCAAACGCTCGTCTGATAAACTCCCATTTAAAAGTATGTTCACGTTTGATAGAACGTTTAAGTCGCGTAAAGAACGGAACTTTAAGATAAAATAATTCACATACCGCAATTGAACGAGTATGACGATAGTATTTATGTAAAGCGTCCATTCCAGTAGGATTGAGAACGCAGATGTTTACACAATCATCATCGAATGAATCAATGGCAGTGCCATATCGCCAACCGCGAAACTCAGTATGTTCAATAAATTTATTATCATATTGCATTTCAATGAAAGTTTCCAAATCAACAAAATGATAATTTACGCCATCAATTTCTCCCTCTCTTGGAGGACGTGTCGTATAACTGATTACCTTTTTCGCTGGGATTCCAATCTTCTTATACTCTTCAACCAATCGAGTAGCAGTTGAATCCTTGCCTGCCGCCGATTTGCCGCAAATGCCAATTACTATTGGTTTCATTAAACCTCCAAAAATATAGGAGCAAACCTTTCCTTTTGTTTACTCCTATATTATAACATAACTTTATTTAATTGTCAACATTTTCGCCATAGCGATTATTGGTCATTTCTATGGTGCCGTCTTTATTCACTTTCGTGATTTTATATAATTGATGCGAGTTGGTTTTCTTATATTTCTTTGCTCTAAACATATCGCCATTACGATAGCCATTAACTACAATTAGTGTTCCTTTTTGAAACCATCCTTGTTCCATAACCTTATTTTCACCATTTACATTTTCACTTACCCGGCGATTATATTTTGCAAAATAATCTAATGCAAACTTAACAGTTACAACACCAGAATCGGTTGTAAGAATATCGACTTGTCCTTTTGTATTGTTCTTGCCGACTACTGTACCCATAATTCTATAGGTCTTAGGAATTTTAATCTCTTTATCGCCACGCTTAAATACATAATCAGTAGACGGAGTTGTCGGCAGACTATTATATGGTACTATATTATAAATAGATTTATCAACATTTGATAATTCATGCTTGTGGTAGTAATATCCAAGAGCATCCATTTCCCAAGTTGAATACGTACCTGCCGCATATGTATTCCATTGTTCTAAGCATAATTTCCTATTTAGCTTTTGTAATAAAACCTCTTTGTTCTCTTGGATGTAGTTTTTTGCGGCGAGCATTACTTTATCATATTCTTTTTTCCAAGTCTTTTTATTTAGACATATAGAATTATTTTTAATATATAGATTATCAGTATCGAAATATTTATTATAAAACTTATAATGTATATCTGATTTGCTTAAATCAAATTCTTCTGCCGTATATTTGCATTGTTTTTTCATTGTTTTATCAAAATTAAATACTTGCTTCTGAAACTTTAGTTCTTTTGGAAGGAGCTTATAATCAATTAAAGATTTAAAGTTTTGCATTGTAATACGCTTTTTGGGATTGCTTACAATTTCAATATATTGTTTCATAATATTTTTGCGGCTATCGAAAGAATCAAAAGCGCCGCCTTTGATAAGAGCTAATACTGTAGTCTTATTTTCATTATTTTTATCTAAGAAATCTTGGAATGAATCATATGGACGATTAGCAATAATTCTTGAAACTACTTCGCCGCCAACTCCATTTAACGATTTCATGCCATATAAGATAGCATTGTCTTCCTCGTCTGGTTCAAATAGATAACCAGACTTGTTGATATTGACTGGCTTTACTGTAACACCGTTGTTAATCATATTGCCAATTGCTTTTGCAATTTTGCCATAGTTAGATGCGGCATCTTCATCAAGACCAGCATCGACTCGAAGACAAGCTGTATTCCAATATACGACAGGAAAATAGGTAGCTAAATAGACCGTTTGCAGACCGATATAGGAATAAGCCAGAGAATGAATTCGAGAAAATGAATAGCCCATCTGTGGTTTGATAGCAGTCTCCCAAATGTATTTACCAAGATTTTCGTTTGGAGCACCTTGTAATACCATTTTTCTCAGCTCAGGAATCTTGTCCATCTTCTTTTTTGCGCAAACTTTTCTTGCAAAATTCGACTCAGATAAAGAAAAGCCACAGACTTCCATTAGGATTATCATCATATCTTCTTGCTGAGCAGGAGCCGCATACGTTGGAAGATAGTATTTCTCTAGACTCTTTTGTTCTTCTTTTGAAAGACCCCATCTATCCATTTCCGCATACCATTGCGACATATCATCTTTCATGCGCTTGTATCGTTCTGTTGGCGTTTCATCCCCTTGTTCACTAGCCATGAGACGCATAATGGAATTGCAGTTCGCCATTTCAAGAGGTGTGTGCGGCTTTAAGAGTTTAATAGTCTGACCGCCAACCTGTGTATCAAATTGGAAGAACTTTAAGACTTTGCCAGAGACAGCTGCTTTCCACAACTTTTCATCATGTAATGGCAACACGGTAGGATGTAGGTACTTATCATACATTTGACGAAGTGTTAGACCAGCTTCAATCTTACCATTCTCCTGTAAAAGATTAAGACACTGAGTAATTACATCCTGCACTTCTGTTACAAGGAAATCGAGCTTCACATCACCGCAATACTCCGCATCCGACAGAGAATACTGCGTAATAATAGCACCATTCTTAGCTTTCATAAAGCACGCTGTCTGGTATGGGTCTTCTCCATAAAAGTTAACACCAGAAGCATGAATAGCTCGTTGCGTAACAAGACCGCAAATATTCAATAAGATTTCTTGTAGACGAGGGAATTTGTTTACCTCTTGGACAAAAGTTTTATTAGGCTTGCGTTTCTTCTCTTCGTTGCCGAAAAAGCAGTCAGATAAAGGCCAGACAAAACCACGTTCAGAAGGAATTAGAGACGATAGATATTCTGCTTCATCTAGTTCAATTCCATTTGGATATTTTTCTGAACGGTACCCTCGACAAGCAATCTTCACTGCTGCCTTAGAAGTAACTGTGCCATACGTACAGACCTGTACGCATCCTAACTGACCACGCTCTTCTCTAATTTTCTCAAAGACTAGTTCGCGTTTAGACGGGGCTAAGTCTATATCAATATCGCCAAGTTCGATACGCTCTTTGTTGCTATCGCGTTATCTATTATTTCTAATAGCGCAGACTATATCTTATTCTTTAATTCTCTTCTATCTTATATCCATAATATAATTTATTATCTCGTCTAACTTGTTTTAATGAAGTTCTTACTGATTCCGGACTGTTTGTTCTGCAAAATGATTGACTTGCAAACCATTCTGCACAGTCTTTAACAGATTCAAACTCTTTAACAAAATCATTTTTTGTAATTTTTATTGATTTTCCCAGAGTTTGTCTATGTGTGAAACGAGGTACATTATTATAATTTAAAATATGGTCAACGGTAGAATGGTCTATTCCAAAGTTTAACGCTGTTTGCCTAGCGCTTTTTGTTTTTTTGTAATCTTCAATAATCTCTTGATTAGGAAGAACCTCTCTCGGCCCTTGTCCACCAAAAGTTTCATTATAACCATTTATAAAGCTGTTATAAAAATCAATCCAATAAATTTCAGCTTTGTCTAGTTGCTCGTGTGTCTCAATATTGTCTTGTAACACTTCAAAGTTAAAATTATCTAAGCCATACTTTCTCATAGCTCTATATAAAGATTTTCTTTGACAAGTTTCATGCGGATAGAAAGCCCGAGCGCAATGTTCTTTCCATCTTATATTAGCTGGTTTTATTGTTTGACCAATATAACATTTTCCATTAATTTTATTAGTTATTTTATATATTAACATTATATTATCTCCTTTCCTTATTATTATATGAAAATTAGATAATATAAATTCTACCGTTTTGACCAACAATGTGGAAGAAATTAAAGATTTTTACACTTCCAGCAGTAGCCTATCATCTGCTGTACTCCATTTAAGGATAGTCGTTACACCTAGTCAAAATTGACTTGGCACGGGATTGTCTACGTCTTTACGTTTAGGTTTCCCCGTTAGCACATTTCTGTACACCTCTAGGCAGTAGAGTTCATAAAATTTTTTATACTATTAATTGCTTAATAGGGAGACAAGTACAAAGTTTATCTCCAATAAGGCAAGTCATTGACAACTGGGTCTAGCTGTGTAACACCTAAAAGCCAGTGATTAAGACCAGAGCAAGCTGACCCTCGACCAGCGCCGACCGTTGAGCCGCATTCCCAAAAAAGGTTGATGTAATGCTGTAGAAAAATAGGATAAGCAAACATACAGGTTTCAAGTTTATCGCCAATAACCTTGTTAATATCTGCTTCTTCTTCTAGTCTTGCAAGATAAGTTTCGTTGTTTAATCCCTTTTTATTCAGCTCGTTTTGGCAATAGTTTATCCAATAACGTTCTTGTGGATTATCTGAGTGCATAAGATAATCTAGTGTAGGATATTTATCTACATCATAGAAGTGATGATTCTTTTCTTCTTTTGGATAAGAAGGAACTTCAACTTGCGGCACTTGCTGTTTATGATGTAAAGTATAATACTGGCATTTATCAAAAATCTTCATTGAGTTGGCACACAACTCTTCATAATCAAGACCTGTGCCTTCAAGATTTTTTATAATTTCTTGTTCAGATTGTAGATAGCAATACTCATAAAATGAATCTACTTCACGCTCTCCACCTTTAGAATTAAGGAAAGCCTTGTGTACGTATCTATCTTCCTTTTTAAGATAATGTGTATCACATCCAATAACAATTGGAAGATTGAATACTTTAGATAAAGAATTCATTCTAGAGTTGACAGCAAATTGTTCTTCACTACGACCGGGAGCAACTTCTAAAGAGAAATAATCTTTGCCAAAGATTGATATACACCACTTGATAAAAGTTACAATATTCTTATGATATGCTTTAACTTGTGCGGTGTCTCCTTGCTTTTCAGCTTGAATCATAAGATTAAGATTATGATTAACTTCTCCAGCTAAGCAGGCACAACTACCATGCAGGTGACCTTTTCCATACTTTTCAATAATTGTCGCAAGTTCTGACTTTAGAGTAGGTACACGTTCCATACCTCTGTCAAAATAACTGTTAATCCAAGCAGTAGAAGATAGCTCACGTAGCATCTTATGTCCTGTAGCATCTAAAGCCAAGAGGACAAAGTGATAATAATACTGATTAGAGTCTCGTGTATCGGTAAGATAAATTTCATTGCCGCGAACGATTTTAAAATCAGGATATTTGTCTTTATATTCCTCTTGGATGCGGTCAATCTCTATATGTCCGCCTAATGCTTCGTGGTCGGTGATTGCGATTCCCGCAAGACCTAATTCTATAGCTCTATTAATTAGTTCTTTTGGTTTGACAGTCGAATCAATAAGTCGTAAATTGGTTAAGAATAGTGCGTGTGATTATGAATATCAAATCGCGGCACTGTCATTGGCATCACCGTCCTTAGTTTGATTCTCAAATGGTTTTAATATATCTAGAATATATTGTTCATCTATTTTATCGTAATCAGTATATGGAATACGGATTAGATTGATATTATTGTCTTCGCAAAACTTATTTTTAATTGAATCTCGATATTGTGTTTTATCAAAATTCTCTTTATCATTCCAGCCGTTCGTTACTCTAAAATGTTGTTCTCCATCGTACTCTATGCAAAGATTATAATCTGGTAAATAAAAATCAAATCTTAATTTGTATCCGCTATATGGGTTTACACAATCATTAAAAGTTTTTTGTTGCTGATAATTAATATTTAATAATTTAAAATATTTAACACATTTATTTTCACCACGGCTTACTAAACAGCCACAAGATTGGATTAATCCTTGGTATAATTGATTGGTATTAGCGTAAACAACATTTCCGCAAGAACATATACATTTATAAACATAGCATCCATACGTTTTATAATTCATACATTCCATAACTGTTAGTTTACCAAACTGCGCTCCAATTTGAATCTTTTTGGCGCTTTTACTCCTATATTCTAAATAATAAGGGCAGTTTGATTTAGCACAAGTTTTAGTTCCATGCTTTCTTTTTAATTCTGTCCCTGCTACAACTTTTCTTGCTCCGCAATCACATTGAACGTCCCACAAATAATTACGACTGTTTGCATATTTTTTTGTAGACAAACCAAGCACCGTCAAATGCCCAAATTTTTGACCAATTAAATTTTCAATCCAAGTGCCAGTAGGTGTTTTAATCTTATCGCCATTAATTTGTAGCGTCATTTTTCATTTCACGCTCTTTTGCTCGCTTTTTTCTACGCTCCGCTCCAGCCTTCTTTCCGCTTATCTTCACCCAATTTATGTCTTTATAGTCGTATTTTTCTTCCCACTTTTCAAAGTCTTCTTGAGTGAAACATTGGACTAGTTCAGGCACGCCGCAACGAATCTCTTTTTTCATATAAGCGCCCTTCTGTCGGCCAGTCATTTCATCTGGAAGAGTCTCGCCAGTTAGACGCTCATAGTTTAGATTCCAGTTAAAACGACTCATTTTACGTGTTGGCATACCAACCTCAGTAGTATATCGGCACTCTTTATTATAACAAGTTGAATACCATTTGTTATTCTTTTTAAAACCGTTCACGTTATGCTGTCCGCATACAGGGCATTTCGCCATTCGCATAATCTATGCTACTCCTTTCTATTGGATTTTCTTTATAAATATATTATAACACAAAAAAGCCCTCTAGTCAAATAAAAACTAGAGGGCTTTCTATCTAATTACATAATACCAAAGTCAGGATGCTTATCCATCCAGTCTCGGTCTGCTTTAATTCTATCTTCATCTACTGGACTAATATCACTCGGCTGCTGACTTAAAATATATTGCATATAGGCGTCAGTCATTTCTACGTCACTATAAATGTCAATCTTATCGAATTTCTCACGAATAAGAGCATCCATAATAATATCATAACGTGATACCTTATGCACAAGATTCCTCAGCTCTGCTTCTTCAATTTGAAGTTTCATTTAAAATACCCATTCCTCTTCATAATCTTCTAATTCAAAATCATCAATTAAAATTTGCGGTGTAATGTTTCCCATCCATTCGTTCTTAGAACACGTTCCTACAATCGTTAGCTTCTTTTCACCGCTTATCCATTCTTCAAATTCTGCTCTAGAAGACTTGAATTTCATAATATCAACACCAGACGGTAGAGAAATCTTAATAGTAGGATGCCCCTTTGCTTCACCTAGAAGCTGGATATTAACATTGTCTAATGCAATATCTTCTACAACAACTTTAGACTCTGGAATACCCTGACCATAAATATTGAGTTCTGCAATATCTAGAATATATTTGGGATTGACTCTATCATAATTCCAGACATAATCTACAAGATAGACAGGCTTAAAATCGACACCTTTGTATTGCTCATTGGTCTTGTCTAAGAACTCATAAAAGTTCTCTAAAGGCAAGGACAAGCCAAACGCAGACATGTGCCCGGCAGCATAGTCGACAACACCAGTGTCTTCACAAAGACTACGCATATCTTCAACAGGACAATAAGAATAATTACGAGCAGACCCTTTTAGATGTACCCCGTCTTCCTCTTCAACTTCCTGCAAGACCAATGTAGGATGCTGGTATTTGGCTTGGATTTTATTCGCAACTAATCCGAGAATACCAGGTTCAGCATCGTCTTTGCCGCATACACAAGTAATGATAGCATTATCAGTTAGCTTTTTAGACTGAATCTGGTATTCAAAGAATTCCATAGCTTCGTCTTGTAGCTTAGTCTGTCTACGTTTCACCCGTTCAATAACAGTAATAGCTTCTTGCCAGATAGGAACTTCCTTACCCTTTTCACCCCTCTTGGATGAGGGAATCATTGTATCACATTTGTAATCTAATAGAGCATTGATAAGAAGACGTTTCTCTACCATTTCACCAGTTCTACAACATGCGTTGATATAAGGAACCACGTAAAAGCTAGAGCTAAGATAATTAAGACCATTCATCTTATTTAAAGAAAACTCCTGCTTATCTACGAACGCTTTAAAGAACTTATTCTTAACATTGGCGTAACCGATATTGACAAGCGCTCTTACTTCTTTCTCATGGTAATCCATCATATCACCACAAAGACCAAGTGCGCATAAGTCAACTAAATCATTCGCATAATCAAAATGAAGAAGTTCATCCATCTGGCGGCAAAGCTGCCACGTAACGCCTGCGCCGCAAAGATTTTTATTAGGATAATCGTCTAATTGATTATTTACTACAATAGCATCCTCAGAATATTTCTCACAATGGTGGTGATCGGCGATTACAATATCTACACCATTATTATGTAAATATTTAAGCTGTTCATAATCATTGCTTGCCGCATCTGGGATAATAAGAAGATTGGTAGTTTCTATAATATTGTCTAAATCAGTATCTGCTAATCCATGTATTTTCCCTTCGTGAATAATAAGTTTAGGCTCTTTACCGCATATGCGGTTAATATAATTTGCAACTATCGATGCAGATGTACATCCATCGCACGTATTTTACCCTGCATTTCTGCATATTTATCATATTTCCTTTTGAGATAAATCGATGCATCTTTATAAATAATATCTAAGCACATCGGAACGTTTTGCCAGCCAGATACGTGTAATTGCCAATTATTATTATTACGCTCTGGAAAACGTTGACTGAGTTTATAATTAAGCCCAAAAAAGTCTTGAATAGAATTTAACAGCTCTTTTGTTCCGCAAAGGCTCCATTCAATGCGATTATTTATATCAATACTGATAGAGCCATCACCATCGCTATATCCTCGAATAAAATGCGGGACTAATTCTTGTTGAAGCTCAGGCATTTTTGTAATAAAAGTTTTATTTTCTACTATGCCATGAGATTTTAAAGCATCAACCGTTCTCTGTGAAGTTAAAAGAATACGGCCAAAGTCTGTATCTGTTTTGAAAGAGCTGCTACTACTATTTTTGTAAATATTAACTGGATTATCTGCTTTTAAATCTTCTTTGAAATAGTCAAATAATTCAATATCCTTTACACTAATAGTAAAGCCAAAAGACTGACTTTGATTTGCACGCTTACCTTTACGCTTTGAAAGAATATAGCCATCAGCCATTAAAAATCCTAACCAATAGGCTTTATGTTCGGTATCTATTACGTCAAAATATGATTCATCAAAATTATACTTATTCTTTCTTTTCTTGACAGTCCACGAATTATTTGCTTTTCTACGCCACAGAGCGTCTTTTGAAATATTATATTCTTTACTAATTTCAGCAATTGGAACATTGTTATCAATTTTTTCTTTAATTTCATCTAATTCTGCTTGTGTTAATTTCTTTTGACGTTGATTTTTTACAGCACTCCAATTATTACTTTTAATTCGTTTGCTGATAGAATCACGAGAAAGGTTGTATTCTTTTGCAATTTTACTTGCTGACCATCCTTGGTCAACTAATTGTTTAATATAATCAAGTTGCTCTTGAGTATATTTTGTATTGGGCTTTCTATTTTCGAAAGGGTTATAAGGGACTAGACTATCCATTGTCACAAGACCTCCTATTATAGTCGTTGAACGTTTCCCCCACAAGGGCTGGACTTCGCTGCGGATTGTCCAATATTTTCATATTTTTACCATACCATTGACATTACTCGTTGCCACCCTAATATTGCTACAGAGCTTGGTAATGAAAATCTCTAAGGAGTTTCCCGCAATTTAAAGAGTTTTATTTTAAGACTGAAACTGTTTTAGTTAATCACAGTCTTGAAGAATAGTAATCTTTGAGCTTGTCCACATGCAGTGATTGATAATCATTGTAGCAGCTTCTTTAATATTCTTTAACAGATGAAAATCATTGACATCATTCCAATAGGCATTAAGCCAGTTAGTTTGTTCTTCTACTGGAATATCTCTATTATACAAAATTTGTTGTTGAGGTGTCAAGCTATCTAATGTTGGCTTATATAATTTATAATCTATTTTCATCAACTCCAAACTCTTTGCACATCTTCCTCTTGGCTATTTACTTTTATAAATTCATCTGGTGATAGCAAATCTTCTTTCCAAGAGCTATCTAGATTACTGTTGCGTTGAATTTTTTCATAAAGATACGGATAACATTTTTCAATATTTTTACAGCAATATAGAAGTTCTTGCCAAGGAGGTGGGCTAATTTTTTTATGTTCTGGGTCAATAATATCTAAGTAGCTTTGAGCATTATTACAATTATTCCAACAGTGAGTTAAACACATTATCAATGGAATTTCATTTTTAATCATCGTCTTCCTCCCACCAGACTGCATCATTAATACCTTCAATATAATGCGGGTCATTTTCTAATTCTTTTTGCTTTAAATAGTTATTGATTTTATTATAAAGAAACTCTAAAGGTGTGAATATAATATCTATCCAAATATCTATAAGAACCCACGTTATTCGTAAAAGTCCAACAAAGAAAAGTGGAGAAACAAATATGAGAAATAGCCATATAATCCATTCCGCTATAAACAATTTCATTATAACATAATCCTGTTCTTAAATAGATACATAAATACATCTTTACCTTGGTCTAATGGACTTGCCTTATAGCCTAAAATATTTTCTCTGTCAAAAACTACAGACATATTCATATATGGCTTGTATTTATTACCAATTTTGGCAATCTTTTCTTCAACCTTTAGACTTTCATCTGAACCATATTCATCAAAGTCATGGTCAAATGCGATAACAATTTCTTTGCACCCAGCATCTTTAAGAAGTTTAAATTGATATTTAGACAAGGAACTGCCGCATGTTGCGACACATATGTTATTACTGGTTCCATAATAAGTCTGGAAAGACAAGACGCCCTTTTCGCTCTCGACGACAACAGCAGTTTGTATTTCTCCGATTCTTTCCTTAGCCCAGTTCAGACCATACAAGTTAAAGCCAAGAGCATGATTATAAAGTTGACCGTGGACTCGCCAAGGTTTATATTTTCCTTTTTTCTCCTGCTCTTGGATAACAGTTCTCTGTCGAATACCTACGCATCTATCATTCTGGTCAAAATGTGGGATAAGGATATTGCCGCCAAGAGGGTCATAATGAATTTGCGCAAAATCGCACACCTCTTTTGAGATATTAGACCAAGAGGAAATAATAGGTTGAGGATAATGCTGAATAATAGATATATCATATTCTGGCAGCTCAATGGTATTATCATTAACAGCTACATCTTTTTGCTCTTTATATCTATTGAATATTTTCCAGTCTTCTTGACTATCTTTTAAATCAATATCATTATCTAAATCAATTTGAAGATTTAAGAAATTAACCACAAAATAGATTGCGGAATTTAAATCTATATTCTTAACTTTCTCAACAAGTTCAAAAATATCAAATGCGCCGCACTCAGTATAGCAATTAAACATGCTATTCTCAAAATAATAATATAATTTCTTTGAACCTTCACCAATGCCATTATGACAGATTGTGCGGGAAATGATATAATCAGAATACATTTCTGGTTCTGCGCCAAAGTATTCTAGAATATCATATACGTTTTCTGGTTCAATTGACTCTTTCACTTTTGCTTTATCGTATCCCAATTCCCGCACCTCCTATTCTTTCTTCTTCTGGAAGATTTCATCTTTGTCTATTGGTTTAAAAGAGAAATCAGTTACGAATAAAGTCTTATATCGACAAGTACCTTTGTTCGCACGCATCCAACAAATAACACGATTAAATTTCCCTCGTCGATTCTTATATACACTTCTTTTTACATTTGGTGTACCTATGCCGGGATGCTGCGCCAAAACACCTTCAATATCTTGAATATCTTCATCTGTGCAATCGACCATGATTTCACCGTAGTCGATTCGATTTGCGATTGATTTTGCGCCAGCCAGCATGTTCTGGTCTAAGATTTTCTCTTGCTTGTAACTACCATTAATTTGCGTGCTTGACAATAGAAAGATATTATTTTCGACAGCTATTTCTTTAAGTTTAGATGACATAAGGAATAGAATCTGGTCCTCGCGTACTTTCATTCCAGTCCCGTGTGAGATTTCCTCAATCATCTTAATAGATGAAGTTAGATAGTCAAAGACAACACATTGAAAAGTTAGATAATCTGTATTGCCTTGTTCATCTACTCGTGGATATTTGTATTTGCGCATATTACGCTTAATACAATTCTCAACATCTTTCATACCATAATTAGGAAGATATTCCATACGAAGTGGCGCTTCTTCTAGAATATGTACCGCTCTCTTTAATCGCTCTTCTTCTTCAAAAGTAAGTAAATCCATTTCAATAATATGGTCTTCTGGAATATTGCCAATAAAAGCCAACGCCATAGTTGTAAGCTCTTCAATATCTAGCTCTACTGAAATATATAAAGTAGGTACTCGATTATATAAACGCTCCCATTTGCCTTCATCTGAATAATACTCAGAACATGAGAAAAAGCAAGCATCAGCAACACCAGTGCGGCTTTTGCCAACGCCCGTTGCCGCACTTCTTAAATAAAAGCGGCCAGGTCGTGCGCCCATAGCAATTGCGTCTTCATATAAATCATACATTGCCCAACCACGAGCAGGATGCTGTGCCAATTCATCTACAATTTTTTGAACGTTATCACCAATAGCAACAGAGTCATTATCGTTATTATCTACATATAAATCCCTAATAAAATAAAACTTACTTTCTATATCATCAGCTAATTGCTCTAATGTCGTGCCGTCAAGATACTCGTCTTGCGCTTGCTTCTTTGCTGAATCTAAGATATTATCAGGGTCATAAATATCAGATACATCTACACCAACATCATCATATGCGCGAAGTAAAGACATTTTCTTTAGACGGTTATAATAATACTCAAAAGCATCTAAGTGAGCATTTGCATGAGTTTCAAACATCCACTCTCGACCTTTGTTAGCTTTATAGATTGCATACGCTTTAGGCTTATCTTTAAGATAATTCTCAATTTCTCGCGCAAGATGGTCGGTTACACCTGCGTTATATAGACTATATAATGCACCAAATACTACCTTGTGTAAGTCATTACAAAAGTCGTGTTCTGAAAAGAAGTATTGTCCATCTGCCGCCAAGTATTCAGGTTTCCGCATACAACATCCAATTACCTGTAATGCCGCGACAGAATCATAGTATTTACTAATCAAATATCCTCCCTTCTATTCCAAGTTGAAACGTGGCTTTTTCCTATAGATATTTACGTCCCTTGGCCGCACAAATACACGATGCTCATCTGTAATATCTGTATTCACTCGCTCTTCGCTCTGTACGTTTCTAATCTCTTCTAATCGCTTGAAATAGTTTTCTGCTTCGATATAAATTGATTTGACAATCCATATGCCGCCATTCGACCTACTCGGGTCGTTATGCTTTATATCATACCAATACTTTAAAGACTTAGCCATCTGCTCATATGTAACGCCAGCCTTAATCAGTTGTCCCATATTTAATGCAACCTTCTGATAATCTACATATGCACCGAGATATTTGCCAGCCATTTTCATAACTGCTTCTCGTTGCTTTTTCTGCTTGTCTTTATTTTTTTCTTTTTCCTCTTGGCTTTTGGCATAACATTCATCATGCCAATATCGATTGCCAATCTTTTTCCAATCGAACTCATAATCACGGTCAATCATTTGGCCGCAATATGGGCATTTAACAGGTTTTTGTTTCGCCATATTTTCTCCTAACTTTATAACATAATTATAGCACATTCAGGAGATTTTGTCAATAAAAAAGACCGCCCAATTATGGACGGTCTTTAAAATTTAAGCTACATCAATTCCATTAGACAGTAAATCTTTTAGGTCATCGAGGATAAGTGAAAGTTGTTCAGCTTGCTTGGCAGTACAGTCATTGACCTTCTTGCCGACACCAAGATACTTATCTGTAATTTCGATAATCTTAGGTGCCCAAGACTTCTTGAATTCATCTTTAGAAACGCTGTGTTGAATTTTGACAGTTAGTTCTTTGAACTCATTCTTCATAGCTTCAAAGTCAGGTCCATCATTAATGTCATAAGCAGTAGTGCGTTCATCAGTCACGAACTTGCCAGCATCTTCTTCTGCTTGCTTATCAATTGCATCACCAATAGCCTTGACAAGATTATCGTATGTGAAGTCAATGGAATCAGGCGTATACTTAAATCGAGAACCAGCTACAAATCGAGGGGTTCCGCGCATATACAGAACAGTATGAGTGCTGCCATCTTCCTCTTCTACTGGATGGGCATAACCGATAATGTCACTCATTCGGTCAACGATTAGACGCGGACGATTACCAAGAGTAGGAACAATCTGGTTATATTCACTACCATTTTCATCGGTAAAAGTCTTGTCTTGACTGTGTGAAATCATTACTAGACCATAACCCATCTGAGGAATGGAACGAAGACATTCGTCGAACTCTTTACTAGTTTTAGACCAGCCCTGGCCGTACGGCAGTTCGTTTATAGCTGAGACTCCAGCCTGATTACAGATATACTTTTCACAAAGGTCATAAGCAATGTCCGCAGTATCGACAATGATGTTACTATACATTTCATGAGCTTTTGGGTCTTTAAGCTGCTTTAGAATCTGCTTAAATTCAGACCACTTATTAATAGGGATAGCTTTAACGCCGCCAATGGTTAGATAACCAACTTCAAAACCAAGTAGAAGTGCCTTGGGAAATTTTGCGGCGGTAGATGTTTTTCCGGTTTTCAAATGTGTTATCGTAAAGGCTTTTTATCCTCTACTTCTTATAGTTTCCTATAAGTTCAGCATATCTTTTCACCTTAGAATTGAAGGGCGCGGACTCGTGGAGATATTATATTCTATATTATAGTTTCAATCTCTATGCGTTGCGTGTGTTATTTATTTTACAAAATAACTTCCACTCTGATTCCCATGCTTAGCAGTTTAGGGTTCCAAGTTTTTTCCGCGATTAGATAATTATTTCTAATTAAATGCCCAAAACCTAGGCTCGCCGTAAAACATGATGGTATAGCCTTCTAGCGAACGGCTAACTTTGTGAGGTTCAATGTTAAAAATATCAATTGCCATATATTGCTTTCTCTTTTCTCTCTTGGTTTAATCTTTTGCTATCTGCTATTAAATACGATTTAGATAAATAATGTTGTCTCGACGGCAAGTGCTAACCTTATCTTTATACTCACAACTATTGCCATGAACATATGAATAAAGACCCTTATAGATGCGCTTTGCTTCATCTGCATCGGCGCACGCCATACACTGATGTTCATCGCCAGACTCATAAAAAGTCTTTACTGGTTCGGCATACTTTGAAACAGTCTTGCCGAAAGCGTTATCGGCAGGAGCCGCGCATGTCGTAAAATTAAATTCCATTTTAAATCCTTTTCTATCTTATCGGGGAGAGAACTTAATCTCTCCCCTATCTATTTAATTGTCTAATGCTTGATTAGAAAGGCCATTCCTCGTCATCATCGTCATCGTCTTCATTCTCAATAACCGTTTCGGCCTTAGCTTCAACCTTTGCGACTACCTTTGCTGCCGCAAAGTTCTGACCACCGTTACGACTGGCCTGATACTCGTCATGATTACGCTTGACTTCTGCCATACGCTCTTCACGCTCGTCTAGCTTCTGCTTAAATTCCTTCTTGGTGATAGTAGATTCATCATCCCACTCATAAGGCTCAACAGCAGCCCAAGTAACATCCCAAGAGCGAACATGACGAACAACCTTATGAACTACTGGGTCACCAAATGCAGATTCCTCAGTCTTCTCAGTAGTAATAGCCTGAGATACAATGGAACCCTTGATATGAGTTAGAAGAGGATTCTTATTTGAAATATCTTGGTCAATGAAGTAATCCATGCCGCCCTTTGAACGAACATTAACATCAACAGGCAGAACGTCACCACGATAATCAAAGACGTAGCCACGTAGCTTGACGAAATCATCACCATCTTCAACTTCCTGCTCAGCCGCATTTGCAATTAGCATATCAACATCGAATGTCGCAGGATTCTCAGAAATCGCATTGGTCATAACGTGCATGAACTGACCTTCAACACGCTTAGGAGAAACAACTTCACCATCACGAGATACGAAATCATTAGTGCCGACAGAACCATCAATGCGAACCTTGAGAGCAGAGGTGCCTACGGCTTCAAAAGTATCTGAACCATCATGGTCAATAAGAGCAGTTAGAATTTCCCATGCTGGATTAGGCTTGCCACTCTTGAAAGTCTCAGTAACATAACGGAAGAATACAGGAACTACATTAAGACCTTTATCATCAGTGGCAATATTCACTGTGCCGTTAATAAATGGAGTATTAGTCTTTTTAGAAACACGCTGGGCAAGTCGGTCAGTTGAAAATACATATCCCTCGACATGGCATGAATTATTTGTCTTTGAAAACATTCAATTTCCTTTCTAATTTTTCTTTAAATTTACATCACATATTATAACATCTTTTTAAATCTTAGTCAATAACTTTTTTAGGGTATTTTCCACAACTAAATTTTTCGTTGCAAAAACCAAGAGCTTCACACTTAGGCATGAAAATCTGGTCAGCAAGCTCATTCCATTCTGGGGAATAGTCCTTTAGAGCATTTACTACATCGTTCATAAAATCACGTGCTTCTTTAAGCGCACGATTACATAGACGTACACGACTCATATCCATGAGACAACGAGCATTCTTCTTCATCGAAAGTTTTGTATTAATTCCAAGAGGAAGGAGGTTTGCCGCATCTTCTTTAGGAATACCAACATCAACAAGGTCATTATAACTCTTTTCAATTGCGGCCATAGCGTCTTGATAAGTCTTTAGAGCTGTCTCGTTCTTGTCAATTGAAGGGGGAGTATAGTATTCAAATCCATTCTCATTACAATATCTAGTAGACCTCTGCACAACTGTTAGACCATCGCCTACATGTCGCATAATTTCTCTTAGTGTTCTGGTCGAATACCCTTCGATAACCATATATACGTCTACAAATTCTAGCACACGTCCATGTCCGTCTGCTACACATTGCTTGCCGCGTCTATAATTCTTCTTATCATCTGTTATATCAGAATCATAAGCGACACCAGAACAAGCGCCGATAAACGTATAGGGATTTTTAATTGTCTCAGGCATTATCGTTACTTTTCCCATTTACACCATCCTGTGAATTAAAACCATAGTTAACTGAATTATATACATCAATATAATATTTTTCTTTTTCATTTAATTCTTCTTGCGGGCAAAGCTCAACAACTTCAAATGTGAATTGGTCTAAACCTTCTTTAAGCATCGCCGCGTACAGCTTATTATCTTTAGGTGTCTTTATGCCGCATCCGCAACGACAATGTTGCGTAAAACGATTTGCAATATCTACAGACTGTCCTATATAACACTTCATATCATTGATGTCTGTAATCTTATAAATGCCGCATACTTTTTCAGTACCAACGATATTAACAAATAAAGCCTTTGCTTTCTTTTGGAAGTATGTTGACCAGATTAGCTTTGAAAGAATCTCTGGATTGGAAAGGCGGTTCTTAAAAGAATTAAGAATATCAATATCTGCTTTGTCGCTATCTTCGATAATGATACGATAATCATCTTTAGAATCTTGAACCGCCTGCTCACGCTGAAACGCTTCAATTGTAGCAGCTTTTTGTCGCTGTAGCTTATCAAGCGAGCTTTGAAGAATCTGAATTTGCTCAATATATTCAGCTTTATCTTTGTCAACTTGAGCTTGAAAATCACGAAGATTATTCATAATATTCTCTTTTTCAGATTTTTTAAAATCTTCAAAGCTCTGCTTCTGCTGTTCCACATTCTCTTGGAGAGATTTTAAATGTGCTTTTTCATTTTGAATTTGATATTCAATATGCTCTCGCGCAATAAGAACTTCTTTGTTGCTTTCTTTGACTATATCACATGTTTCTTTTCTGCCAGCTATAACACCGACACTATAGCCGCATATGATAAATATAATAGCACAGACGACCGCTATAATAAATTCGAGAATCATATTACTTGGTGTATGTTACAGTAATTTCAGGGTCAACTTTCATACCTTCATCGGTAAGACGAATAAAATTAGTGCCGCCATCAGGCTGTAGCTCACGAACAGCATAGCCCTTGCGAACAAGCGATGAAGTGATAATACAATTAGTAACCTTATCAGTTAGATGAACAGCCTTGGCAATATCCTTAAAAGTTTCATCTTTACCCTGATTCTCCTGTAGATGCTTTAGAACCTTTTTAGCATTGTCTGAAAATACTGGCTTGGTAATAGTAATCATATAACTCCTTTACTTTTATTTTATATTTCATATATATAATAACACAAAATATTTTAAAAGTCAAGTCTTAGCTAAAAATTTCTTCTAGCTTACAGTCCTGCGCTGGTTTGTCTGGACGAAGCCTAGATAGGTAAGGATGCCTAAAAGTTTTATTCTCCTTGTCAAGACTCATGCAGTTTACCTCTACGACTGTTCCAATATACTTTTCAGGATTTGCTGCGAGGTCAGCTTTAAGATTGTCTGTAAGACCAGAAGACACACGACCAATAGACACAAGATTTCCTGCATTATCATATGCGCCAAGTCGTAAAGCACCAGCCCAGCCATAATATGCGGCCTTTGTGATTAGATTGCCCTCTTCGTCTTTATACGGCCAAGTATCAGATTCTTTACCAGTATAAAGATACTCTGGCGGCAAGACTTCTGTAATCACAAAGTCAATATCATTCTGTGCCTGCTTGATTTTGAACATGACTTTTGGCTGTCGTTTTCCGGGCGCATATAGACCATTCTCTACACGAAATACCATGCCCTCTTCGCCTGCGACAAGTTTATCAGTTGTGACTTTATTTAGGTCTAAACAAGTGTTATCATAGCATCGTGCAACTTCAAGTTCTGGAATTAAAGGAGTGAAAACATCAATACATCCACAAAGATTACTATAACGATAATCATATGTCATATTATTCATAACATAATCTTCGCCGCTATATGCAAGCATATCGTGCATATAGAAATGAATTTTGCCGTATTCGCCTTTCTGACGTTCAATAGCTTTCTCTGGTAAAGCGCCTAAGATTGATGTTACATTCTTAGATGTTCCATTAGGATAATAGACCTCACCAATGATGCACGTGCCATTAGGAAGTTCATTCATAGCCCAGTCTTTAATATGCGGCACTTTCTCAATATTATCACTATAATAACCAGTCTTTTTAGAAATTGTACGGCTATAAAGATGAACCTCATTATTATCTTTAATCAACTGGCTCCAATATCCATCAATTTTGACTGTACCAATAATTGGTGTATTTTTAAGCATGTCCTCATAATTCTTAGGAGCTTTGCCAACTAGCATTGCGGGATAAATATTTAAAGACATATTCCTCCAATAGAAAGAAAAGGGCAGACTAAAGAATAGTCCCTCGTCCACCCTTGTTTGCAATTTTACCTGTAAAGTTCTGCGGCTCAGTGATTGTCATAGATACAATTTTATCATCATCGTCTAGCTTAATACCACACATGCCGCCAGAACGAATACTGCTTGCCCGCACACTGTCAGCCATGAAACTAATCTGTCTCTTGGTTGACGTTAATGTTACAACACATCCATTTGTCTCTTGGATACTGACAATTTTGCTATCGGTCTTAAAAGCCACAGAACCTTTAACATTACGTGTGCCGCCAGCGAATTGTTTTCCTTCACATTTCTTAACCTTGCCGTCCTCTGTAACAAAGAACATATAAGGCTTATCTACAAATACATCATTGTGAATTGTAATAATCTTTTCGTCATTATCAAGATTGATAATTGCACCGATAGCTGTTCCCTTATCCTTTGGGCCGCATTCTTTAATATCTGAAAGAGCAATTCTAAAGAATCGTCCCTTGTTCGAGAATAGAGCTACTTTTCTATCTTCTGATACAGTAAATGCAAGGCTACCATCACTCTTGTACTTAGAAGGTGTAACTTTCTGTAGATAACCAAGAGGATTAAAGGCAATAACAAAGTTCCTATTTTCTTTTGGAGCAGAAGACTTTGCCTTTTTCGTCTTTGTAATTTCCTTTTGGACTACCTTAGTGCGGCGCGGAGTGCTATATTTCCTGCCCATGTCTTTGAGCTTTGCTAAGAATACTTTATCAAGTTCATTCTTATCATTTAAGATTAAATCACACTTTGCAATGCTTTCATTCTTTTCTGACAGCTCTTTCTCAATTGATTGAGTATCCAACTTAGTTAATTTCATTAGTGGCATTGAAAGAATTGATTTAGTTTGTCTATCTGTAAATTCAAATTCTTTTTTAAGTTCATTTGCCGCACTTGTTTTATCATTTGAGCTACGAATAATTTCGATAATTTTATCAATGTTTGTTAAAGCAAACTTTAATCCTTCTAGAATCTCTTTCCTTTGTACCGCAAGATTCTTATCATATTCAGTTTCACGTTTCAAACATTCAAAACAATGAAACAGATATTCATCTACAGTCTGCTGTAGATTTAAAAGCACTGGTGTCTTACTGATAATTCCATTTTGATTAACATTATACTGTGACCTTAATGGAGTTGCTTGAAATAGCTGTTGCAACACATCTTCTGCCGCATATCCTCTTTGACATTCAACAACTAAAGCTATGCCATTTTTGTCACTCTTGTTATATACATCTTTAATACCAATTAAATCTTCTGATTCAATTAGCTCCTTAATTTTTACAATTAAAGGTTCTATGTATACTTGATAAGGCATTTCAGTAAAAGTAATTTCATTACCATCAATATTATATGTTGCTTCTACAATTACTTTACCTTTTCCAGTTTCATTGATTAAAAGTAAGTCATCTTTATTAACAATTGTACAACCAGTAGGAAAATCAGGATAGTATTCATCTGCTTCAAACTTTCCTGTTTTAACATATTTACCAATTAAGTTAATTGTTTCTTTAAGGTTATGCGGCAACCAATTATTAGCAATCGAAACGCCAATGCCCTGAGCACCATTAACAAGAAGCCTAGGAAAATATGATGGCAATACTACTGGCATATACTCGTCTTCACTAAAGTTCAAAACCATTGGAACTGTATTCTTTTCAATTCCATTCAGCATAAACTCTTCTGTAATTTTAGAAAGACGTGCTTCTGTATAGCGGTCTGCGGCAATTGCATCTCCACCCAAGATTACATTACCATTCGCTCCGTGAAAATCAACTTCTGGTACATTGTTTGTAAAAGGCTGAGACATACGAGCAAAGGTTTCGTAGATTGCTTGGGTTCCATGCGGCCAGTATAGCGCCGCTACTCCTCCGTCAATTTTTGCTGATTTAACATGTGGTTTGTCGCTAGTATATTTTTTTGTATACATCTCCCATAGAATACATCTTTGGCCCGGTTTTAAACCATCTTTAACATTTGGAAATGCTTTATTTACATTCGTATCGAGAGCATATGTTAAGAAGTTTTCACCTATCTCTTGGATAACATCTACCTTATTCATAGCTCACCTCACCATTTTCAGAATGATTTAAAATATAATCTACTCGTGGTTGTACTGCTTTTCCATATAAATCTTCAAACATTTGTTCTGTTTTATCAATATCGCTTACACTTAGTTGGACAATATTTCTGGTTGACGCATCTAAAAGAGTGTCACCAAGCTCTTTGGAATCCATTTCGCCGAGTCCTTTTTCGCGGCCAATAGACTTAATCTTATTGCCATGCTTCTTTTTGTATTCTTCTAGAGCCGCTGTATCCCTAAGATAAACATATTCATTATTCTTTGTTGTAACCCTAAATAGTGGAGGAATAGCAGAATAAACATGTCCATTTTGAATTAGTTCTGGACAAATATACCATAAGATATTAAATAAAAGATTTTCAATTGCCGCACCCGGTGCATCAGCATCGGCGCAAGCAATAATCTTACCATAACGTAATTTATTTACATCATATTTAATCTTACCAGTAGAGTTATCAATATCTAATCCAAGAGCAACAAGAAGATTGTTGACCTCTTGATTCTTTAAAAACTTTTGAACAGTAGTCTTTCTTGCCGAAATCATCATTCCACGGACACCATAAATCGCTTGAGTCTTTGAATCTCTTGCAGCTACCAATCCGCTTTGCGCGGACTTTCCCTCGCAAATGATTAATTCGCATTCAGAACGATTCTTTGACCAGCAGTCAGACAAAGTAGTTGGCATCTTAATATATCCGCTACTTTTCTTTTTATTTTTAACTGCCGCACGCGCACGTTTAGCCGCTTCTGATGCCTTTCGCGCAAGAATAGCTTTCTCAAGAATAGCCTTTGCATCTTCTGGATTGCTGTCTAGCCATACCTCTAATTGTTCTCCAAGAACAGAAGAGATAAATGGATTATCTTCTGTTGAAGTAGCTCTCACTTTAGTTTGACTATCATACCTAATATTTTGAGATACTAAATTGAAAGCAATAACTAGTCCTTCTTGAATAGAAGAACCATCAAGATTCTTTTCTTTATTTTTAATAATTCCATTTTCTCTCGCCCAATTATTGAAGCAACGAGTAATAGTTGACTTTACTGCTGAAACAGGAGCACCACTTTCAATCAAAGCATAGTTACAAAATGGAATAATTTCACAATTACTTTTTGATGTAGCAGACATACAAAAATCAAAAATTTGCGTATCAGATTGTTTTTGCTCAAAACAGCAGTGTGTTTTTACAATTTCAACGCTATTATCAATACAATCTTTAACAATTTCTTCAAGACCTGCTGGATGATAAAATTCTTCTCCATTGAGAATAATCTTTAGACCCTTGCAAACACACGAAAGATTGAATAATTCTTTTTTTAATTTAGAAATATTAGGATGTGCATCTCTAAAAAATTCTTCACTTGGATTGAATTCTACAGAAACACCATGCTCTGTCTTGTCGCATTTACCAGATTCACGTTTAGAAAATTTACCTTCTTCAAAGTAAACTGTTTCAAATTGACCATCACGCTTTGTAGTAGCAATAAGCCAATGAGAAAGAAAGCACGTAAGGGCAGCTCCTATGCCAAACGCCCCGGTGGAAATCTTATATACAGCATCTTCTGACTTGTCATACTTACCGCTTGAATTAATATCTCCATACACCAATTCAAGAACAGACTTACCATCTTTTATTACATTAGGAAAAATGCCTTGGCCATTATCAAAAACTTTCGCAATATTTTTTTCTTTGTCATATTCAATTGTAATTTCAGAACAATTTCCAATTAAAAATTCATCAGAAGAATTTGAAATAATCTCACGTAAAAGTTGTGTAGAATCTTCATTTGAACCTAAATAACTATCTGGCCTATGACGAGTAAAAGTCAATGGGTCCATTTTTTGAATAGAATCTTCTGTATACTTATTGCTCAATCTTATCTCCAATCCTACTCAAAATATAATCTGTATCAATTTCATTAAAATCTGTATAAGGAATTCTAATCAACCTAATATTATTATCTTTACAAAATGTATTTTTTATATTATCTCGATATTGAATTCCCGCTAAATTTTCTTCTGTATTCCATCCGCCACTTGCAACGAAATGAGTAAATCCATCATACTCTATACAGCAATTATAATCTGGTAAATAAAAATCAAAACGCAATTTACACCCTGTTTTTGGATTTATACAATCTTTAAATGTCTTTTCTCTTTTAAATTTTATTTGTAGTAATTCTAATTGTGTTTTTACTTTTTTCTCACCGACAGATTTAGATAAACATCCACAACTATATGTACCGTGTCGTGTTTTATCTCCATATAAATCACGTCTCAAATCGTTTACAGAAACCCTTGTTATATTACCACAATCACATTTACATTCCCAGTAATGAATTTTATTTATTGTTCCTAAATCTCTAATTACTGTTAGCATACCATAGCGTTGGCCAGTCAAATCAATAATGCCCATTTTATTTTTCTTTACTGCCCATTCTCGTTGCAAACAACCACAAGATTTTGTTCCACCGTTTTTCGCTCTTAACTTTATGCATTGAAACATAAACAATATTACCGCAAGAGCATTGACATTTCCAAAGCCAACGATTATCATTATCTTTTTTATCAGTTAATTCAAGAACTGTTAACCTATTAAAAGTTTGTCCTGTAATATCTTCTACATAAGAACCTTTTGCAGTTTTAATTTTACTCAAGAGTCCTCCTTTCTTTTACAGATATTATATCATTTTCATTTTCAATTGTCAACAAAAAAATGGATGCCGATTATATCAATCGACACCCATACAATTACATTCGCTTATTTTCTACATCTTTTAGGAACTGCCTGCGGCTATCTACTTCATCCTTGCAGAACTCCTTGAAGTTATTCTTTAAGTTCCTATATTCCTCACGAGATTTATACCAATCATGCTTTGCCCAACGACAAGCGTTCTTAAAATATTTCGCATCATCAAGCATAGATGCGTAAGACATAATACCATAATAGCGCTCACGCATAGCTTCAGCACGCTTCTTCATAATTTTTACACGACACTTATATTCGGCAATACGCCAACCGCTCCAACGATTTGCCACATCAACATCTTCATCATGCGGCTTAGCGTATTCAGTAAACGTACCCCACTTTGAAGATAACGTTACCGATGCTAGTTTAGTATTTTCATCCCAAGAACAATCAATTACTCTACGATGCGCCATTTCTTTCTCCTTATCGTTTATTATAGGCTGCGGACATATAAGTATTCATGATAGTAAACTGAGTCGATTCAAGCGCATCTACAGCATCCTTAGACGGCTCAGGAATAAACTTAGAATTATTCTCAATAAGCTCGTCCAATTTCATTACATAATTTTCTGCCTTTAGCTTTGCATCTTCTGGTGTGAAGACAATGCGATAACGCTTAATATCCATCATTTCGTCACGATACATGCTCTCTTTACCAAAGGAATCATATCCATCAACCCATATAGCCTGAGAAAATGGCGCACCGTCAACGAGATAACGTTTGACAAACAGATACAGTCGCATGATATGCTGCAATTCTTTCGCCACATATCCATACTTTTCAATCAGCTCATGGTTGGCAGGAGAATCATGACAAATCTTCTTTGCCTTTTCCATAGCCATTCCAAGAGAAGAAAAGATTAGCTTCTGCGGATTAAGGTTAGCAATATCATCACAATGTTTACGAAGATATTCCCAGTAAATCTTATACTGAGGATTTACAACATAATATTCAGTACAAAGAATCTCTAAGAAGTTAATATTTGCCTTATGAATAATCTTAAAATAATCTCGAAAATCTTTTACCGTACAATGTTCACCATTATCCATAATCTCGACTTTATTAAGATGCTTCTTATCCAAGAACAAATCATATGCTGTTGGAATCATGAGCAATTTAGTATCAACATCAGAATCTTCGTCCCATAGATTATAGTTCATGGAACCATTGGCAGCACATACAAGATACGGATACTGCGAATACTTGCCTGTATCAATGATAGCATCAAGATGCTCTTCGACCCTGTTCTGAATCTTATCTACATTTTTTGCCATTTCTATATCCTTTCTCTATATATGTATTATAACAAATTTATTTACAAGTGTCAATACAAAAAAGGCACCAACGAGGGTGCCTTTACCAAAAGAAAGAAAATTAGAAGTGGTAGTTATCGTTGATGTAGTCGTATAACTTGCCGCCATTCTCTACGTATTCAAGCATCTTAAATACGTTATCG
>UMHC01043748.1_pt1 | contig 42379 bp, 34 predicted proteins | sample 1965381 | NCBI WGS metagenome assembly UMHC01 (sample SAMEA4836083, study PRJEB28245) | human gut metagenome | biome: gut microbiome; material: fecal sample | place: Denmark | collected 2008 | reverse complement strand
CGCCGCCCTGTCAAGCCAGGGCGTGGATCATTTCGCCGTGGGCGCGGCGGCGGAAGGGGTGGAACTTCGCCGGGCGGGGATACGGGGCACGGTGGTGGCCCTGCTCGGCCTTTCGCCTCTGGATGCCGGGAACCCGACTGCTCCCCCTACGCTCCCCACGTTTGACGAGGATGCCCGGGCGGCTCTCACCCACGACATCACTCCGCTCATTCACGACTGGTCTGCGCTTGACCGGATGGCCGAACTGACGCGGGATCATGCCGTAAAAAGCGTTCCCATCGCGCTCAAGTGCGATACGGGCATGGCCCGGCTGGGCTTTCTGCCGGAGGATATGCCTCTGGTGCTGGACAGGCTGGCGCGCGCCCCGCAGTTGCGGCCCGATCTGCTTGTTTCGCATCTGGCCGCGGCGGACGAACCCGAACAGGACGCCTTTACGCATGAACAGACGCGTGCCTTCCGGGAAGCGGCCAGATGCCTGCGGCGAACCTTTCCGGATATCCGCCTTTCTCTCGGCAACAGCGCCTGTCTGCTGGCCTTCCCCGAACAGGCGGGAGATCTGGCCCGTCCGGGCTTCGCCCTTTATGGCGGCAATCCCTTCCACGGCACGCGGCGCGATGTTCTGGGCCTCGGCCTTGCCCCGGTCATGGAAGCATTTGCGCCGATTCTCGAGGTGCATCCGCTGCGCGCCGGGCAGAGCCTGGGCTATGGCCGCGCCTTTGTCGCCCCGCGCGACATGCTGGCAGCCGTGGCGGGCATCGGCTACGCCGACGGCTTCCGGCGCATGCCCGGCGCGCAGATGAGCGTGAACGGCATGCGCGCGCCGGTCATCGGGCGTGTGGCCATGCAGATGACCTGCCTTGACGTCACCGGCATTCCCTCCGTCCGGCCCGGCGACATGGCGCATGTGCTGGGAGGAAAGGCAAGGCCGATCCGGATCGAGGAAGTGGCTGCATGGTGGGGAACCATTCCCTATGAAGTGACCTGCCTGCTGGGAAGGATCGGACGCTGAACGGCATTTTCAGGGCGGGTTCCAAACTCCAGCCCCGCCCGGCATATGCAGCCGAGGCACTCCCGTTCCGCATCCCGCAGCACGGCCCCGGCGTCCAGCGTCAGGAATTTTCCCGCCCGATACAGAAAACGTCCGTCCACCATGCTGTCCGTCACATTCTCCCGCGTGGCCTCATAGACAATCCGCCCCACCACATCCCTGCCCACGGCAGGCAGGGTATGCGGCATTTCCAGATTCAGCGCGATCAGATCTGCCTTTTTTCCCACTTCCAGCGAGCCGATCTCCGCTTCCTGCCCCATGGCTCTGGCTCCGCCCAGCGTGGCGATTTCCAGCGCCTCCGGCGCGGGCAGGGCCAGAGGGTTGTTGAGAAGCGCCTTCTGCAGCACCGAAGCCTGCCTCATCTCCAGAAAGGAATCCATGTGGTTGTGCGCTCCGTCCAGCCCGAGCGCCACATTAACGCCCATGTCCCGCAGCTCTGCGACGGGCGCGAAGCCCGAGGACATCTTGGTGTTCGACGAGGGGCAATGCACCACATGCGTGCCCGTATCCGCCAGCACACGCTTTTCCTCCCCGTCCAGCCACACGCAATGCGCCAGCAGCACGTCTTCCCCCGTATACCCCAGCTTATGCAGATACAGTATGTTGCGCATGCGGCGGCTGCCCTCCACCAGCGCGATTTCTCCCATATTTTCCGAAGCGTGGGTATGCAGGCGCAGGCCGTTGGCGCGCGCCAGATCCCGGGCCGAAGTCAGCAGGGCGTCCGAACAGGAAGGAATGAAACGCGGAGCCACCGCGCAGCGCAGCCGTCCCCCACCCCGCATATGCCACTTCCTGATCAGCCGCTCCGTTTCCCTCAGACTGTCCTCCGCGCTTTCCCGCATGGAAGCGGGCACGCCCGCCCCCTCATCCATCATGCACTTGCCGAACAGTCCGCGCAGGCCGACCGCTTCCATGACCTCAAAAATCGCATCTTCGTGCCTGATCGTCCCCATATCCACCAGCGACGTGGTTCCGCTGCGGATCAGCTCCAGCGCGGCCAGTCGGGCGGAAACGGCATTGCTCGCGGCGCTGTGCGCTCCTTCCAGCGGCCAGGTGCGTTTTTCCAGCCAGTCCATCAGTTCCAGGTCGTCACACAGCCCCCGGAACAGAATCTGCGTGACGTGCATGTGCGCCTGAATCAGACCGGGCAGCAGCACACGCCCGGTCATGTCCACCCGTTCCGCGTCCCGGGCTTCGGGCAGGACGGCGATATCCGGCCCCAGCGCCGCGATGCGATCCCCATCTACCAGAATATCCGCATCCAGAATATCCCGCCGGGCATTCATGGTCACAACCCGGCAGCCATGCAGCAGGTATTTCATGCTTCAGTCCCCAGTTGCCCCGTCCGCTGGCTGACCGCGGCAAAGTCTCTCCGCCCGGCTTCGGGAACAGTTTCAGAATGAAACGCTCTGTCACGGAATTGTCGCGGAAACGCTTTAATCAGCGTTTCCCGGAGCGTTTTGCTCTTGAAAATATCTGCCGGCCAGACCCTGTGTTCCGGCTTGCAGGTTTCACGCCTCCGCCGGAGTTATACGCCGCAAGTGAATTGCGGCTATTCCGGCGTCGCGGCTTCAGTCTCGTCTTGCTCGACTGAAGTAGAACATTTCAACGGCGAAATGCCCTAAGGCTGCCGACAACGTCAGCAGCCCCGAAAATCAGGAGCAGGTCCGGCTTTGCCGCGCCGTAACCGACTGATTTTCGGGCCTTTCCGTCAAACCGCTTTGCGGCCGGACGGCGCAGACACCGCAGAGCGGGGTTTGTCATCAGTCTGTGGGAACGCTGATTAAAGCGTTTCCCGCGGTCTTGCGGAGCAAAATCGTCCGCAAGTCGTGAAGAGGAAAATTTACTTTTCCCGTCAGATGAACGAACCGGCGTGCATTGCCCAAAGAGGCAAAAGCCTCTTTGGGCATGAACCTAATTCATTCGCGGAACAAGTCAGCGGTTCCCTATGGATTCGTCCGGCATTCCTTCATGCTTTCATGCCATGCGGCCATGGCCGCATCCAGCGCTCCCGCGGACAGCTTCCGCCCGGTCAGAGACTCCACAGCCCACTGAAGGGCATGCAGGCCGGCCAGAATATCCGCCCAGTCCACCCATCCCATATGGGCAAGACGCAGGGTTTCTTCCTTCATGGGCGCCTGCCCGGTGCTCATGATCACCCCCAGCTCGGCCGCCTTTTTCGTCACGGCGGAAGACGCCAGCCCCTCCGGCATTTTCACGCTGGTCAATCCGAGAGTGTAGTGTTCGGGGGCGAACAATTCCAGTCCCATGGCGGAAATTCCCGCTCTGGCCATAGCGGTCAGACCGCGCTGCCTGGCGTACAGGGCGGGCAGTCCGGCTTCGAAAATCATGCGAAGCGCCTCACGCAGCCCGATGATCAGACTGACCGGCGAGGTGAACATCGTCTGACTCTTGCTCAGCAGCGTAGCCTTTTCCTTGAGCAGATTGAAATAGAAGCAGGAAGGAGCGACGCCTTCGGCCCGCTTCCAGGCCCGCGCGGAAAACGCCAGCAGGGAAAGCCCGGGAGGAACCATGAGTCCCTTCTGCGATCCGGTAATCAGGCAGTCCACTCCCCATTCATCCATGGGAGTGGGAGCTATACCCACGGAAGAAATGCCGTCCGCCACCAGCATGACATCACGGTTCCGCGTCTGCTCCGCGATTTCCCGCACCGGGTGCTGCACGCCCGTGGAGGTTTCCGAAAGCTGTATCAGCACGCCCCGGATCGAGGGATCGGCGTCCAGCGCGTCAGTCACGCGTTCCGGCGCTATGGCGCTTCCCCAGGGAGCGGACAGTGTCGCCACATCAAGCCCCCGCGTGGCGGCGATTTCAGCCCAGCGCTCACCGAACTTGCCCGCCTCGGCCACCAGCACCCTTTCGCCCTTTTCAAACAGGCAGTGCACGGCGGCGGTCATGGCTCCCGTACCGGAGCAGGACAGGGGCAGCACCACCTCTTCCGTGCCGAAGAGACGGCGCAGCATATCCTGCGTTTCGTCCATGACAGCCACGAAGTCGGGTTTGCGATGATGAATCATCGGCTCCGCCATGGCCAGCCGTACACGGTCGGGGATGGGGGTGGGGCCGGGAGTAAGCAGACGGGTACTGAGCAGTTTCATGGCGGCCTCCGGGGCGGCTTCAATCCGCCTGGAAAAGAAAGGTTTTAAGGTATGCCGTTTCCGGCATGGAGGGGTGGATGGGATGATCCGGCCCCTGAAATCCCTGATGGACAAGACGCAGATGTCTGCCGCGCCGCCCTCCCGCGCGGGCGGCAATCCGCAACAGCTCTCCCGCTTCCAGATGATGCGAGCATGAACAGCTCATCAGAAAGCCGCCGGGCCGCACCAGGTCAAGGCCCAGTTCATTGACGCGACGGTAGGCTTCCAGTCCCTGTTTCGCATCCTTGCGGCGCTTGATGAACGCCGGAGGATCAAGACAGACCATATCGAAACTCCGGCCTTCCCGGCGCAGAACGGCCAGCAGCGTCAATGCGTCGCCTTTCAGCGTGGCGCCGTCCAGACCGGCCCTTGCCGCGTTGACCCGCGCAAATTCCAGCGCGGAGGCCGAGGCGTCAAGAAAGGTGACGCTCTTCGCGCCATGCGCGGCGGCCAGAGCGCCGAAGCCTCCGGCATAGCAGAAAGCGTCCAGCACTTCCGCGTTCCGGGCCAGTGCGCCCAGCACCGCGCGATTGGGCCGCTGGTCATAGAACCAGCCCGTTTTCTGCCCGCCCACAAGGGGAATGCGATAACTCAGCCCGTTTTCCTCTATGTCGATTTCCCGCGGAACGGCGTCCATATTCCCCCACAGGCTCTCCACCTGCCGGGGCAGCCCTTCCAGATCGCGCGCAGCAACGTCATTCGCCAGAATACAGCCCGAGGGGTTCAGCAGTTCCCGCAGTATCTCCGCAAGTTCCCCGCGATGGCGCTCCATGCCTGCCGTGGTGATTTGCGCGGTCAGCCAGTCCCCATGCCGATCCAGAACAAGACCGGGCAGAAAATCGCCTTCGCCGTGGCACAGACGGTAAAAGGGGCGCGCAAAGAGTCTTTCCCGCAGTGCCAGCGCCCGTGTCAGCCGTTCCCGCAGAAGATCGGCGCAAAGCGGTTTCCCGGCATCCCGGCTGACCAGCCGCGCCGCAATGAGCGAAGCGGGATTGACGCAGGCCGTGCCCAGCACACGCCCGCGCGAATCGGCCACCAGCACGTCCTGTCCCGGCTCGAATGCGGAAAGCGGGGAGCGCCCGACATCCACCTCATTGCTGAACACCCACAGATGCCCGGCCAGCAGACGGCGCTCCTCTCCCTTTCTGAGAAAAAGCGTTTCCATGTCAACTCCCCGCTCCGCCCGGAACAAGGGCGATAATGTCGTTTCCGAACACATGCAGCCAGACGCCGGCATTGATCAGCATGAGCACGAATACGGCGGCGGAGGCCATATCCTTGCCCGCCTTCACTCCCGGCGAATACTCGGTAGTGATGAGATTGAAAGCCTCCTCCAGCGCGGAATTCAAAAGCTCCCCCACCATCACGGCCAGCCAGGCGCAAACGCAGAGCAGCCACTGGACAGGCGCCTTGTCCGTCAGCGTCAGCGCCGCACATATCACCGCCAGCACGGCACACTCCTGCCGGAAGGCCGTGCTGCTTTTCAGCGCGCAGATCAGTCCGGACAGGGAGTACCCAAGTGCCTTGAACACATGCGCGACGCCATGGGACAACGCGGGGGGCGCATTTTTCGCGCCGCGATCAGCGGGCATGGCCGCCGTCGGAAGTTTCGCCGTCGGGCAAAGGCGGAAGGCCAAGCTCCACGGTATGAAATGAAGAGTCCCTGGAGCCGTTGGCCTTGGGACAGTCCGGCTGGAGGAAGCAGATATCGCACGCGCCCCGGAAGGGAAAATGCGTAAGCACGGCATACCGGCGACTGAGCGTGGGGCCGTCTTCCTGATACGGCACGCCTTCGGCAGCCAGCGCATGGCGCAGAGCCTCGGTGGGTTTGGGAGCGGGCGCACAGCCCGCCTCCTCCACTTCCGGTTCCGCCTGATGGACCGCGCACATGCACATTGTCTGAGCCAGGGCATTGAGGCGGAAGCCGTCCGTCGCCGATTTTCCCCATGTTTCGTCCACTTCCGTTTCCACATCCTCATCCAGCCATACAAGGAGATATCGGATTTTTCCCGTATCCAGCTTCATGACATGCAGATGGGGCAGCCAGCGCTCCCAGGCATCGGCAAGATTTTCCATGACCTGACCGCCGAGCCTGGTTTCCTGCAGCAGCCCCAGCATCAGCTCCATGTCGAAAACAGGTTTGACGGGAAGTATTTCCTGAGTATGCGCACTGTTATGTTCATTCATGATGATCTGAGGGTAAGAAGTTGAAAATCCGATTCTGACGTGACGCCGGGAGATCGTCAAGTGCGGAACGCTCCGCTGCCGGCGGAACCGGCTTCCCCGCCGGAAACTCCCGGAGAGCTTCCTGATGCCAGTGCAACACCGGATACTTCATGCTCAATGTTTCAATCCACAGTCGCCCCATCCGCCGACTGACTGAAGCAGCCGGCGGACAGGGGTCGTGCGGATTGCCCCTCCCTGAAGGGAGGGAATGCGGAAAAGGATTTCATCGGCTTCGCCGTCGTGTCAGCTCCTCTTTTCCCCTTGAAGGGGGAGGTCTCAAACCACAAGGGAATTTTTGATGAATGTCAGAGCATTTCGCTCATGAAACGCTCTACTGAGTCGAGCAGAGCGAGACCCTGCCGCGACGCCGGAGCAGCCGCAATTCACTTGCGGCATTGCCACCCGGCGGGCACCCCGCAGGGTGCAGGCATGGACAACAGCGCAAGCGACGGCTTCAGGTGTGGAACCTGCGGCCAGAATCCAGGGGTATCGCCGGCAGATACTTGCACTCACAGAATGCTCCGGCAGGGAAAAATGCCTGTGCCGCAAAAATGCCGCACGACAAAAAACAAGGGTTTCCGGTCAATGACTGGAAACCCTTGATAAAGACTGGTCGGAGCAGTCGGATTTGAACCGACGACCCCCTGCTCCCAAAGCAGGTGCGCTGCCAAGCTGTGCTATGCTCCGGTTGGTTGCCCCGCCTTGGCGACGGCGCAGAAAGGGATGCCCGATCTAGAAAAATTTTGCAAGCTTCTCCTTTAACATTTTCATCTTCATGCAAGGGAAAACTGAAAATTCTTTCTCCATGGAAAATATTCCACACCCCTTCTCCATGTTCGGAATATATGGAAAAGAGAAGCGTTATCAACAAGATTTCATCCTGCTTTTTCTTTTGTCAACCTATTTTCTCCCAGCGCTCTGCAGCAGAGCCGTGTTGATGGCGCTTGCTCCGGCACAGGCGACAAACGGCAGGAAGGCCGCCCCCTTTGCGGGAACGGCCTTCCTGCTGTGATTTGAACGGAAACTAACGGGCAATGACGTTGAAGTTGTCGCGGCGGTTCAGCGCCCAGGCTTCCTCGCTGTCGCCGGACACGGCGGGACGTTCCTTGCCGTAGCTGATCATTTCAAGCTGATCGGGATTCACACCCAGCATGACCATGTAATCATAAACGGCACGGGCGCGGCGTTCACCGAGCGCCAGGTTGTATTCCTGCGTGCCGCGCTCGTCGCAGTTGCCTTCAATACGCACACGGATGTCGGGATAGGCCTTCATGAGTTCGGCCTTCTGCTGCAGCATTCCGGTATATTCGCTCTTTACGTCGTACTTGTCATAGTCAAAGTACACGATACCGTCAGTGATGGTCTGCACGGCGGCATTCAGCGCAGCCGCCGGATCTTCGGTCGAAGTGGAAGTCTGCATTTCCGTTTTCTTGGAGCAGCCGGCGCCGAGGCCAAGGGCCAGGGCCATCACCATTACAAGGCCGAGAGTCTTCAAGCTCTTCATGACATCCTCCTGAGCCGTTCCACAGGCTCATAATCATATTTTCCCCAAATGCCGTTCCACAGGTAACCAGCCTTTGGGGAAGGCTGGCGCTCACGGCTGTGATGCATATTATCTTCAAGGTACGCCTTGTCAAGATCCGTACAGCCTACTTCTCCTCCGGAATCTTGCCCCAGCGGGGAAATGTCGCCGCGCCTCCTCCGGTGGGCACCATCCTGGGTTCTCCGCCGTGCCGGGTCGTCAGATAAATCCTGTGCTGTCCGCTGCGATTGGAGGCAAAGGCAATAAAATAGCTGTCCGGCGCAAAAGAGGGCTGTTCATCACGCCCCGGACCGAAACTCACCTGACGCTCGATGCCCGTCACCAGATCCTGTACAAAAATCCGGTGTCCCTGCGGGGTCAGCCGGGTGAAGGCCACCAGTGTTCCGTCCGGACTGAGCGCCGGTTCAGTGTTGTAGCCGCCGTTCATGCTCACGCGGCGAACCTGTCCGGTGGAAAAATCCTTGATGAAAATCTGCGGCCCGCCCATCCGGCTGGATGTAAACGCCATTTTCGTGCCTGTGGCGTCAAAGGAAGGTGAAACATCAATCCCCGGACTCTGCTCCAGCACGCGTTCACGCTGAAACTTGTGATCCAGCAGGAAGATATTGGGATAGCCGTTGGTGGAGAGTGCCACGGCCACCTTGTTGTCCGGCATGAACACCGGGCCTATGACGGTATTCCCGGGGAAGCGGATGCGCTGCACACGGTTGCGCGAACGATCCCATACCCCAAGCGCGTGGCTGCTGTCATCCATATGACTGAACACGACATAGCGGCCGTCAGGCGACCATGAAGGAGAGAGCGCCGTGCCGGAAATATTGGTAATCTGATGCAGCCCCTTGCCTGTGGGGCTGACCAGCCAGACATCACGCTTCTTGGAACCGGCAGTCTTGACAAAAGCCAGAGTGGAGCGGAAGAAGTCGCCGCTGCCGGTAAGACTTTCCATGATGTCCGCGCAAATGCGATCCGCCGTGGCGGGGACGCTCGTGCCGGTCACCCCCTTGTAGACGCCGCTGAACACCGGCTTGCCGGAAAACGTCTCAAACAGACGGATTTCGACCTCGCCGCCCCGTCCGTCACCACCGGGCCAGTAGGCCGTGAGCAGGAGATCCGCCCCGGCAATCTGAAAACGCTTGAAGTCCACTCCCGCGCCCTGCCAGGCGTCCAGCACCGTGCCTCCGAGGACGGCGGCCGGCGGCGTCAGCCGCATGAAGGGCAGAAAGCCGAGATTCCCTTCCATCGCGGCTCCGAGTTCCCTGCCAAGGCCGGTCGCGGCCTTGCCCGGCCCGGTAAGCGGAGAGGCCAGGGCCATGTTCACCATGTTCTGGCCGGGGCCGTAAATATCCACAAGAGTTACCGCCCGGACGGGAACGGCGGCAAACGCGCAGCACAGCATCAGCACCGCCGCGCTCAGCCAGTTGAGCCAGTTCAGTCTGCACCTCATGAAAACACCTCGAATATCAAGCCACAGGGGGCGTTCGTGTCTGGAGCGTTCTGCTATGGAAAACATCTGCGGCCAGACCCTATTTCCGGCCCGCAGGTTTCACGCTTCCTGCGGAGTCTCGCCTGCTCGACTCCGCAGGGCATTTCACCGTCGAAATGCCCTCGGGGAAATCCCGGCAAAGCCGCTGCGAGCCCCGGACGGAACGCGCAATACGGCACATGCGGGGGCGGATCATATGACAGCGGACACGAGGCGTCAAACCGGACAAGGCGGAACATTCCGGCTTTCAGGAAGACCCCGCGAAAGAAAAGGACAGAAATACGTCCCGCCGCCGGTTCCGTGAGTCTGCTCCTCCGGCCTCCCGCGCATTCAGGCGGGAGGCGCGGAATCATTACCTCCGGGAAGCTCCGGGGCGGCGTCCCGAATACATGGCATATTCCCCTTCTCCCGCAGAAACTTCAGCTTTTCCCTTTTTGGCAGCGCCTTTATTTTCCGTTCCAGACGCAGCGCGCTCCCCTGATCCGGGCAGGCCGCGCATGCGGCCAGCCGCACGGGGCGCCTCGCCCGTGTGCATCTGGCCCCTCCGGTCAATTCCCCGTTATGCTGCCGGATCCGGCGTTCCACGTCGGTACTTACCCCGCAGTACAGGCTGCCATCCGCACAGCGCAGCAAATAGACATGCCAGATCCGTTCCTTCATGTCCTGCCTGTATCCCGAAACGGGACAAAAATAAATCCGCATTTGTCCGGGGCGCGAGAATCCGGGCTTTCCCCCGGACATTCTGCAGCCGGGCATGCCTGCCGGAGGACTTCATGAAGCTGCCGTTCGACGCCTCATGAGCGCTGCGGCGGCATCAGATGCTTTCCGCCGCCATCCCCTTACTTTTTCTTCAACCTGCCGATAACATTTCAGGAGCGGCAAGGTTGCCGTCCCCCCTGCCGTCCCGTGGAATTCATGCGCGGGAAGGCGACCGCGGGGCCGCTCGCCAGCGGACTTCATCGGCTTTGCCATTTTGTCAGGTCTGCCCTTCCCCTGAAAGGGGACGGCAGGCCGCAAGGAAATCTTTGATGAAACCGGCGCAGGACGGCAGACTGCGACGGAAAGACATGCGCGGTTTTACCGACAGGCGGCACATGACGCAGGGACCGGCTGCGCTGACAGGGATCGGGACACCACATGGAAGACCAAAAGACGAAAAGCCGCGTACTCGTCGTGGACGATGCTCCGGAAAACATCTGGATTCTGGTGGAAGCGCTCAAGGATGAATACGCCGTCATGGTGGCCAAGAACGGATATTCCTGCCTGAGGCTGGCGGGAGGCGAGCATCCGCCCGACGCCATTCTGCTTGACGTCACCATGCCCGGCATCGACGGCTATGAGGTATGCCGCCGCCTCAAGGCCGATCCCGCCACCAGGAACATTCCCGTTCTCTTCATCACCGGGCAGACCGACGCCGGCAGCGAAGCCCGGGGGCTGGAACTCGGCGCCATGGATTACATCACCAAGCCCTTTCAGCCGCTGCTGGTAAAAACCCGCGTGCGCAACCAGATAGAACTGAAGAAGCACCGGGATCAGCTGGATCTTCTGGTTCATGCGCGCACGGCACAGCTTTCCCTCACGCAGGAAGTGACCATTGAAGCCATGGCCGCCCTTGCCGAATGGCGCGACCCGGAAACAGGCGGGCACATCAAGCGCACCCAGCACTATGTGCGCACTCTGGCGGAACATATGGCTGAACTGCCCGGATACCAGCGGATTCTGAGCAGGAACATGATTGAAATGCTCTATCTTTCCGCCCCGCTGCACGATGTGGGCAAGGTTTCCACCCCCGATTCCATTCTGTTCAAGGCAGGCCCGCTTACCCCCGAAGAGTTTGAACAGATGAAGCTGCATACCGTACACGGGCGGGATCTGCTTTCTGCCGCCGAGCGCAGGCTGGGCAGCGACTCCTTCCTGCGTATCGCCCATGATATCGCCTATTGCCATCACGAACGATGGGATGGAAAGGGGTATCCGCGCGGGATCAGGGGAGAGGCCATTCCCCTTTCGGCCCGCCTGATGAGCGTGGCCGATGTCTACGATGCTCTCACCAGCAGACGCGTCTACAAGCCTGCCCTTCCCCATGAGGAGGTTGTCAGCATCATATGTGCGGGCAGGAACACCCAGTTTGATCCTGATGTGGTGGATGCCTTCATCGCCACCGGGGAAACCTTTCGGGACATTGCCCGCCGGTTTGCCGATGAAGACACCCTGGAGAAAGCCCTGAACGCGCCGGGGGAGTGACGTCGCACCTCCGGCGCGTTCATCTTGACAGCTATGCCGCCGGTTCGCCTACTTCAGCTTCACGCTCCTGGCGATCTCCATCAGTTCCGGATTTTCTCCGATCATGGTGCATATCACGGCCTGATCCTTCTGCACGCTCACCCTGATAAGGCCCTGGGCCCCGCTGTGCGAAAAGGCATATACCCAGCCGTCGCCATCCGCCTTGAGATCCTTGCCGCCCATCCCCTTGGACGCATTCTCGGCAAGAGTCTGCGCCGTAGCTCCCGACGCGGGGGCAAGCGCCACGGTCACCACCGACTTCTGATCGGGAGCCAGCACTATGGAAGCCGGCCCCTGCACCTGAGTCGTCCAGCCTTCGGGGACGTCAACCGTCACCGGGCCGACTTCCTTCACGGCGGCGGAAGCGGAAACCGCAAACGCCAGCACCATTGCCGCAGCAAACAAGATCTTTTTCATCCTTACACTCCTTACAGGTAAAAAACGCGTTCCTTCGCGGAAAAATGGAGCTACCACAGAAAAGAAAATAAACAAGCCCTGCCGTTTTCGAAATTTGCCCGCAACGCCTTACGGATACTTGCTCCCCGCTTCGGGAAAAAAACTTCCGGCCAGACGGATCAGGCCCGGTTCACCCCCTTATCACGCCCCTTGCCTCCCGCTCCATGACAGTATAATAAAGATGAGTTCAACCCTTCAGCAGGAGCAGGGGCATGCCCAGACGCGGCGACCTTAAACGCATCATGGTAATCGGTTCTGGCCCCATTGTGATCGGTCAGGCCTGCGAATTCGACTATTCCGGCACTCAGGCGGTGAAGGCCCTCAAGGAAGAGGGGTACGAGGTCATCCTCGTCAACTCCAACCCCGCCACCATCATGACCGATCCCGATATGGCGGATCGCACCTACATCGAACCCATCGAACCGGAAACCGTGGCCGCCATTGTCCGCAAGGAGCGCCCGGACGCCATTCTGCCCACTCTGGGCGGCCAGACAGGCCTGAATACGGCTCTTGAACTGGCGAAATCCGGCGTGCTTGACGAGTGCGGCGTGGAGCTTATCGGCGCGCGGGCCGAAGTCATTGAAAAGGCCGAAAGCCGTGAGCTGTTCCGTGAAGCCATGGAACGCATAGGGCTGAAAGTGCCCCGCAGCGAAATCGCCCGCAGTATGGAAGACGTGCGGCGCATCGCTTCCTCCATGCCCTTCCCGCTGATCATCCGCCCGGCGTTCACCCTGGGCGGTTCCGGCGGCGGCGTGGCCTACAACCAGGAAGACCTGGAAGAGATCGCCGCGGGAGGACTGGACGCCAGCCTCACCAGCGAAGTGCTGGTGGAACAGTCCGTGCTGGGGTGGAAAGAAATCGAAATGGAAGTGATGCGCGACAAAAACGACAACTGCGTCATCATCTGTTCCATTGAAAACCTCGATCCCATGGGCGTGCACACCGGCGACTCCATCACCGTGGCCCCGGTCATGACGCTGACCGACGCCGAATATCAGAAGGTGCGCGACGCCTCCATCGCCATCATGCGCGAAATCGGCGTGGAAACCGGCGGCTCGAACGTCCAGTTCGGCCTGAATCCGGAAAACGGGGAACTCGTGGTCATCGAAATGAATCCCCGCGTCTCCCGTTCCTCCGCGCTGGCCTCCAAGGCCACGGGCTTCCCCATTGCCAAGATCGCGGCCAAGCTTGCCGTGGGCTATACTCTGGATGAACTGCCCAATGACATCACCCGCGAAACCATGGCCAGCTTTGAGCCGGCCATCGACTACTGCGTGGTGAAAATCCCGCGCTTCACCTTTGAAAAGTTCCCCGGTTCAAAGGACGAACTGACCACTTCCATGAAAAGCGTGGGCGAAACCATGGCCATCGGGCGCACGTTCAAGGAAGCCCTGCAGAAGGGGCTGCGCTCGCTGGAAATCGGCGCGCCCGGTCTGGGCAGCGCCTTCCGCGCCCCCCTGCCGGAAAGGAACGAACTTGTCGCCAGGCTCCGCACCCCCAATTCCCGGCGTCTCTTCGCCCTGCGCCAGGCTATTCTGGCCGGCATGAGCCTGGAAGAAATCAACGAAATCACGGCCATTGATCCCTGGTTCCTGCGCCAGCTCCGCGACATTGTCGACATGGAATCCTCCATCCGCGATTTCGCGCTGGGCAATTCCATGACGCCGGACAATCCCGAGATGGTCGTCATGCTGCGCAGAGCCAAGGAATACGGCTTCTCCGACCGTCAGCTGGCGGAAATGTGGAAGCGTCCCGAATCCGACGTGCGCGCCCTGCGCAAGGCCACGGGCACCGAACCTGTCTATTATCTGGTGGACACCTGCGCGGCTGAATTTGAAGCCCATACCCCCTACTTCTACTCCACCTATGAAACAGGGCGGGAGCTTGAGGCCGAGGATCGCAAAAAAGTGATGATACTCGGCGGAGGCCCCAACCGCATCGGCCAGGGCATCGAGTTCGACTACTGCTGCTGCCACGCCTCCTTCACGCTGCGCAGAGAAGGCGTGCAGGCCATCATGGTCAACTCCAACCCCGAAACCGTATCCACGGACTATGACACCTCCGACCGCCTGTACTTCGAACCGCTTACCTTTGAAGACGTCATGCATATCGTCGAGCTGGAGCGGCCGGACGGCGTCATCGTCCAGTTCGGCGGACAGACGCCCCTGAATCTCGCCGTGCCCCTGCAGCGCGCGGGCGTGCCCATTCTCGGCACCAGCCCGGACGCCATCGACCGCGCGGAAGACCGCGAGCGCTTCCAGGCCCTGCTCCGCAAGCTCGACCTGCGCCAGCCCGCCAACGGTACCGTGACCGGGCTTTCCGAAGCGAGGGAGGTGGCCGAACGCATCGGATACCCCGTCATTGTGCGCCCCAGCTATGTTCTGGGTGGACGGGCCATGATGATCGTTTACGACGAAAACGATCTGGCGGACTACTTCCGCACTGTGGTGGGCACGGAAACCCCCGAACACCCCATTCTCATCGACCAGTTCCTGGAAAACGCCATTGAGGTGGACGTGGACGCGCTGGCCGACGGCAGGGATGTGTATGTCGCGGGCGTCATGGAGCACATTGAGGAGGCGGGCATTCATTCCGGAGACTCCGCCTGTGTGCTGCCCCCCTACTCCCTGCCCGGGGAAATCGTGGAGGAAATCGAACGGCAGACCGTGGCCCTGGCCCGTGAACTTCGCGTGGTCGGCCTCATGAATATTCAGTTCGCGGTAAAGGACGGCGTGATCTTCATTCTGGAAGTGAATCCCCGCGCCTCGCGCACCGCCCCCTTCGTTTCCAAGGCCACCGGCGTGCCCCTGCCCGCCCTGGCCACCCAGCTCATGCTCGGCAGGACGCTGAAGGAGCTGGACCCGTGGAGCAGGCGCAAGGGCGGCTATGTTTCCGTCAAGGAAGCGGTGTTTCCCTTCAAGCGCTTTCCCGGAGTGGACATTCTGCTCGGCCCTGAAATGCGTTCTACCGGCGAAGTCATGGGTATAGCGGCCAGCTTCGAGGAAGCCTTCCTCAAGGGCCAGCTGGCCAGCGGCCAGAAGTTGCCGACAAGGGGCAAGGTCTTCCTCTCGGTCAATGACCGCGACAAGGTCTTCGCCCCCGATGTCGCCCGTCAGCTGGCGGAAATGGGGTTCGAGCTGCTTGCCACGCGAGGCACGGCGGAACTGCTGCGCAGCCACGGGCTGGATGTGAAGACCGTCCTCAAGATGTATGAAGGGCGTCCCAACGTGGTGGACATGATCAAGAACGGCGAGGTGGCCCTGATCATCAACACTGCATCGGGCAAGCGCACGGCCAACGATTCCAGGGCCATCCGCGAGGCCACCCTGCATTACGGCGTGCCCTACACCACTACCATGTCCGGCGCGCGCGCCATCGCGCGGGCCATTCACGCCGCGCAGAACAACCCGCTGCGCGTCGAGAGCATTCAGGATTATTACCGGGCCGCGCCTGTAAAAGGATAGGACAAGTTTCAATCCACAGCCGCCCCATCCGCCGAATGACTCCGCGGCCGACGGATGGGGATCGTGCGGATTGCCCCTCCCTGGGGGGTCCCAAAAAGGACTTCATCGGCCTTGCCGTTTTGTCAGGTCCGTTTTTCCCCCTGAAGGGGGAGGTTTCAAACCAAAGGAATTTTTGATGAAAGCCCTGCTCGCCCTTGAAGACGGCTTTGTTCTGGAAGGCGAATCCTTCACCGGCCCCATTGACCTGGCCGGAGGGGAAGTGATCTTCAATACTGCGATGACCGGCTACCAGGAACTCATCACCGACCCCTCCTACACGGGGCAGATGGTATGCATGACCTGGCCGCTGATCGGCAACTACGGCATCAATCCCGACGACATGGAATCCGATAGGGTGCATATGTCCGCCCTGCTGGTGAAGGAATGCTGCAAGGAGCCTTCCAACTGGCGCTCCACGGAAACGCTGGCCGCCTTCCTCGCCCGCCATCGGATCCCCGGCGTCGAAGGACTGGACACCCGCGCCCTTACGCTGCATCTGCGCAAGGCCGGAGCCATGCGCGGCGCGATTTCCACGAAGATTCTCGAGCCGGAGGAACTGATCGCGGAAGCTAGGAAGATGCCCTCCATGGAAGGCCGCAAGCTCACTCCGCGCGTGGCGGCCAAAGCGCCCTATCGCTGGGATGAAACAGCAGGGACGCGCGGCCTGCCCGTGCCCGCGGCGCTCTCCGCCGGCGGAACCTACGCCTGGCCCGGCACACATGCCGAAAATCCGCGAGTGGTGGTCTACGACTACGGCATCAAGTGGAACATCCTGCGCAAGATGCGTGAATACGGCCTGGACATGCTCATTGTTCCGCCCGATTTCACTCCCGCGCAGGTGGACGCGGTGAACCCCGACGGCATCTTCCTCTCCAATGGCCCCGGCGATCCGGCCACTCTGACGGATGAAATCGCCATCATCCGGGAACTGGCCGGGCGTTACCCCGTGGCGGGCATCTGCCTCGGACATCAGCTTCTGGCCCTGGCGCTGGGCGGACGGACGGAAAAACTGAAATTCGGTCATCATGGCGTGAATCATCCGGTCAAGAATCTGATCAGCGGCAAGGTGGAGATATCTTCCCAGAATCATGGATTCCATGTCATCGCGGAAGGCGACCTCATCCCCACCCACGTCAACCTCAATGACGGCACGCTGGAAGGCTTCCGGCACAGAACCAGGCCGATCATCACCGTACAGCATCATCCCGAGGCGGCTTCCGGCCCCACGGACTGCCAGAGCTTCTTCGGCAGCTTCAAGGATATGCTGATGAACAAGAGCAGCTCATAGCAGCTCGTCCCATTCCGCGCAAAGCGCAGTAAACGGTCTTCTTGCAGGGGACATCCTCACGGGTGTCCCCTGTTTTTCATCCTCTGGACAAGCCGCCGGCCAGTTCCTACACTGAACAGCATGCGTTCCGGCCGTATTCCCTCCACTTCCGCAACTTCCTGCAGGAGACCTCCCCATGCTCACATCCGACAAGCGCCTGTTCATCGCAGCCGCCCCGCAGAAGGACGGCACCATGAAGGAACTCTGCCTTGATCCCCGCATGGCCAACCGCCACGGCCTGATCACCGGAGCCACCGGCACAGGCAAGACCGTGACACTCCAGAACATGGCCGAAAGTTTCAGCGCCCTCGGCGTGCCCGTTTTTCTTACCGACATCAAGGGCGACCTCTCCGGCCTTGCCCTGCCAGGTCATCCCGGCGGCAGTATCGCAGCCCGGATCAGGGAACTCGGCCTGGCGGATCAGGGCTATGTCAACCGGGCCTGCCCGGTCTGCTTCTGGGACGTGGCCGGACAAAAGGGGCATCCCCTGCGGGCCACCATCAGCGATATGGGCCCGCTGCTTCTGGCCCGTCTGCTCAAGCTCAACGAGGTGCAGAGCGGCATTCTGAATATCGTGTTCCGGGCGGCCGATGATCAGGGCCTGCTGCTCCTTGATCTTAAAGATCTGCGGGCCATGCTTACCCTTGCGCAGAAAGACAAGGACAGTTTCAGGGAATACGGGCATATATCCCCGGCCAGCGCAGGAGCAATTCAGCGCGCGCTGCTCCAGTTGGAGGAAGACGGCGCGGCAGCCTTTTTCGGCGAGCCGGCCCTGCGCATTGAAGACCTCATGCTGAACGACATTGAGGGGAGGGGAATTATCAGCATCCTCGCCGCCGACCGCCTGATCAGCAGGCCGCGCACCTATGCCGCCCTGCTGCTCTGGCTGCTCTCCGAGCTTTATGAACGGCTGCCCGAAACAGGTGACCAGGACAAACCCCGCCTTGTGCTGATGTTCGACGAGGCCCATCTGCTGTTTGACGATGCGCCCGAACCCCTGCTGGAGAAAATTGAGCAGGTCACGCGCCTGATCCGCTCCAAGGGCGTCGGACTTTATTTCATCACCCAGAACCCGGCGGACGTGCCGGACAGTGTGCTTTCCCAGTTGGGCAACCGCGTGCAGCATGCTCTGCGCGCCTATACGCCGCGCGATCAGAAAGCCGTGCGCGCTGCGGCGGAAACCTTCCGCCAAAATCCGGATATTGATACGGTGCAGGCCATTGGCAGCCTGAACACCGGCGAAGCCCTGATCTCCTTCCTCACCCCCAGCGGCTCGCCGAACATGGTGGAACGCGCGCTGGTTCTGCCGCCGGAATCTCAGGTCGGCCCGGCGGACGATGCGCAGCGCTCCGCCGCCATAGCCTCTTCCCGCATGGCGGGACGATACGATACGCCCATCGACCGGGAATCCGCCTACGAAATGCTGACCGGGCGCTTTCAGGCGCGTCAGCGGGAGGAGGATGCCCTGCGCCGTGAAAAGGATGAAGAAAAACGCCGCAGGGAAGAGCAGAAGCGCGAAAGGGAAGAAGCCCGCCGCCGCAGGGAAGAGAAAAAAAATGATATTTTCGGCGCGGTACTCGACGATGTGGCCCGTTCAGCCAGGCGCACGGTGACCAATACCGTAGGCCGCAAAATCGGCCAGTCACTCATGCGGGGCATTCTGGGCGGTCTGTTCGGCGGAAAGTAGCATCCTTGCAAAAGCGAAAACACGCTGTTGCACCGCTCCAGCCCGGAAACGGTTCCTGTCTTCCCATCCCGGAACGTTTTGCTATTGAAAGTATCCGGTCAGGACCCTGTGTTCTGACGCCTCCATCGGAGATTGACGCCGCAAGTGAATTGCGGCTGCTCCGGTGTCGCGGCTTCAGTCTCGCCCTGCTCAACTCTGTGGAGCATTTCATGAGCGAAATGCTCCAGGCATTTGCCATCTTTCAGGCGGCCTTCCGGTATTCCCGGGGCCGCCTTTCCGCATCCCCTGAAAGTTTCAATCCACAATCGCCCCATCCGCCGCCTGACTCCGCGGCCGAAGGACAGCGGGCGCGCGGCTTGCCCCTCCCCAGAGCGTTTTGCTCTCGAAAGTCTCTGCCAGTCAGAACCCGATATTCCGGCCCGCAGGTTTCACGCCGCCGGAGCTGTACGCCGCAAGTGAATTGCGGCGACACCGGAGAAGAGGAGGCGTCGCGGCTTCAGTCTCGCCCTGCTCTGCGAGCAGATTCGCTTTGACTTTTTGCAAAGTCAAAGCTGAAAGGCACGCTCGCTTCGGCATGCAACAACGCAAACAAATTGCGCTTATGCCTTCGCGGCGGCCGCCTGCTCTCGCAGTCGGCAGGGCATTTTCAAAGTGAAAATGCCCTGATGGGGGAGGAACCGCGGAAAAGGATTTCGACGGCTTCTCCGTCCTGTCAACAGTTCCTTTCTCCTGAAGGGGGAGATTTCAAACCGCAAGGGAATTTTTGATGAAGCATTTTTTCAAAACGAACACATTCTTACGTATCCGAAAAACAAATGCTGCGGAAAAAAACTGCCTGAAACGGGTATAACATGTCCGTACTTCACTATCACTCACGGAACCGGCCGGAACTCTACCCCGCCGCGGCGCATTTTCCCTCCGGTCAAGGAGAGCCGTATGAAGAGCGAATGGAACACATCTGCAGTATTAACACAGGAGGAAATCCGCATGCTTCTTGGAAGAACGGATACATATGCGCCCGCCCCCGGACATCTGTCGCCCGAGAAGCAGGAGGAAGAGGAAACCCCGGGCAAGGCTCCGAACATATCGGAGCAGAGAGGGGCCACAGAGGGAGCAGGCATGTCTGAATCAGGCCGGGGCCGGTCTCTCCGCAGTTCCGGAACGTCCTGTCCTTGAGAATGCCGGCCAGACTCCGTTTCCGGCCCGCAGATTTCGCCTGAAGCCGGAACTCCCCCCCGCATGTGAATTGCGGCGGCACCGGACAGAGGGGCGCCTCGCCATACCCGGCTCCGGGAACATGCCCATTGCGGGAATGTTCCCGCGGCCCCAAAAGGAACGCATCTCCGTTCAGAAAAATTCCCTCCGTCATCTTGCCTTTTACGGCCGGCCTTTGCTATCATGTGCGGAATTGCTTGCGCGGTTCAGGCCGTGTTTGCTCCTACCATTATTTATTTACCCTGCGAGGTTTCCCGACATGCCCAAAAACGTTCTCGTCATCGGAGGCGTGGCTCTCGGCCCCAAGGCCGCCTGCCGCTTCAAGCGTCTTGAGCCCGAAAGCAAGGTCACCCTCATCGATCAGGGCGCCATCATTTCCTACGGCGGCTGCGGCATCCCCTACTTTGTCGGCGGTGATGTGGAAAAGGTGGAAGGCCTTCGCGCCACCTCCGCCGGTGTCATCCGCACTCCTGAATTCTTCCATGATCTGCGCGATGTCGACGTACAGCTCGGCACCCGCGCGCTGAAAATCAATCGCAGGGAAAAAACCGTCACCGTGGAAGATGTCGCCACCGGACAAACCCGCGACATCGCCTATGACAAGCTGGTTATCGCCACCGGCAGCACGCCCAGGGTTCCGCCCATTCCCGGACATGATCTTGAAAACGTGACCACCGTCACCTGCATCGAGGCCGCCCAGGCCGTGCAGCAGCGCTGCGCCGCCCGCAGCATTTCCAGCGCCGTCATTGTGGGCGCGGGCTTCATCGGACTGGAAATGGCCGTCGCTCTTGCCGATCAGTGGGGCATCAAGACCACCGTCATCGAACTTCTGCCGCAGGTGCTGCCCGCCCAGATTTCTCCCAATCTTGCCCATATGGCCCAGCATGATCTGGAAGAGCTGGGCATCACCGTCCTTACCGGGGAGCAGGTGAAGGAACTCATGGGAGAGGACGGCAAGGTTCGTCAGGTCGTCACCGACAAGCGCGTCATCGACGCGGATGAAGTGATCTTTTCCGTGGGCGTCAGCCCCAACTCGCAGATTGCCGCCGACGCCGGGCTGGACTGTCACCCGCGCGGCGGGATCATCGTCGACAAGCACATGCGGACCAATGACCCCGACATCTATGCGGGGGGGGACTGCGTGGTCGTGCCCAACCTCATCACCGGCCAGCCCGCCTATCTGCCCATGGGCTCCATGGCCAACCGGCAGGGCCGGGTCATCGGGACCAACCTTGCGGGCGGGGATTCCACCTTTGACGGCGTGGTCGGTTCCTGGTGCGTGAAACTTTACAAAATGAGCGCCTGCGGCACAGGCCTTACCCTGCGCCAGGCCATACAGGCCGGATTCGACGCCGCAGGCGTGCCCATGGAGCAGCTGGACAAGGCCCACTTCTATCCCGAAAAGAGCATGATGACCATCGAAGTGGTGGTGGACAAGCCTTCCCGCCGCGTACTCGGCGTACAGGGCTTCTGCTCCGACGGCATCGCCCTCAAGGCGCGTATCGACGCCGTGGCCGCCATGCTCCAGTTCTCCAGACCCACTCTCAACGATCTGTCCAACCTTGAAGTAGCCTATGCGCCGCCCTTTGCCGCGGCCATGGACGTGATCAACACAGCCGCCAATGTGGCGGACAATGTGCTTTCCGGTCTGCACAAGAGCATTCTGCCCGATGAATTCATCGAACTGTGGAAGCACCGCAGGGAAAACGGCTGTATTGTCCTTGACGTGCGCCCCGGCAAGGGGTCCCTGCCGCTGGCCCAAAAGTATCCCGGAGAATGGCTGGCCATTCCTCTGGAAGAGCTTCAGGCCCGCATCAATGAGATTCCGCGTGACAGGAAGGTGGCGCTGATCTGCAATACCGGCTCCCGCGCCTATGACGCGCAGCTCAAACTGCGCCGCCATGGCATCGACACCGTGAACTCCGCAGGCGGGATGCAGACCATGAAGAAACGAGGCGAAGAGTTCTAGCACGTTTTACTGTTGAAAACGCCTGCCAGCCGGACCCTGTTTCTGCTCCGCAGGCTTCACGCCGTTTCGTCGGGCCTGCCGTATGCGAATGCGACGGCACTGACGAAACGGCGTTGTCTATGCACCTCCGGAAAAAAACGTGACAAGCAGCCTGAAACTGAAATTTCTGAGAACATGCCCTGCCCTGCATGAAAAAGCCGCCCTCTGGTTCGGCGGCAAATGGAATATTTCCCCGGATCTGTACCGCAAAAGCATCGGAAGCGCCGGAACAGACGGAAGAGCCGTTCCCCAGTGGTATGTACTTGTGGATGAGGATGACAATATCGTCGCCGGAGCGGGCGTCATCGAAAATGACTTTCATGAACGCCGGGACCTGAGCCCCAATGTATGCGCGCTGTTTGTCGAGGAAGCACACCGCGGCAGAGGCGTCGCAAGATATCTTCTCGACCGTGTACGGAGGGATATGGGGGAACTTGGCGTTGAACGCCTCTATCTGGTGACGGATCACAGCACCTTTTACGAAAAGTGCGGGTGGACTTTCGTGACCATGGTACTCGGTGAGGACGGCACGGAAGAACGCATGTACGCCGCGCCGACACTCGCCGGCGCATCGGGCGCGGAAGCCTGCCGACGTGTGGCACGCAGGGCGGATTCTTCCGATCTCGACGTTCTGCCTGAGCTGGCCATGAAACTGTGGCCGACTCATGCCCGGGAAGAACTGACGACGGAACTCCGTGCTTTTCTGACTGACGATGACGCGGCCGTTTTCATCAAAAATTCCTTTGTGTTTTGAGACCTCCCCCTTCAGGGGGAAAAGAGGAGTTGACAAGACGGCGAAGCCGATGAAATCCTTTTCCGCATCCCCTCCCTTCAGGGAGGAGCAATCCGCACGCCCCCTGTCCTTCGGCTGCTTCAGTCAGTCGGCGGACGGGGCGACTGTGGATTGAAACATCGTTTCCGGGGAAGGAGGACATGCGGGCTTTGCCCTGTGCCGACTGCGGCGTGATTACGTTGAAGGAACAAACAGTTCTCCCGTGGGATACCTCGAAGGCATCTTTGTGGAAAAGGAGTTCAGACGCAGAGGATATGCCAGTGCGCTGCTCAAGGCGTGCGAAGCTTGGGCGGCCTCCGGAGGCTGTACCGAATTTGCCGCCGATTGCGGGCTGGAAAACGAACCCAGCCGGAATTTTCACCTGAACACGGGCTTTGCGGAGGCGAACCGCATCATCTGTTTTGTCAAAAAGCTGTAATCCGCCTGTCTTCCAGACAGATGAAAGAATCGGGCAACAAATCGGAAGAATCATGTCTTTTACCATGCATGCGTCCGGTATAGACTGTCTTCATTAAAGGCAGTATATGCCCTCGACGGGCTGTGTGGCCCGCCGCGCGGGGTGAAAGCCTGCCCCCTGCGTTTTCCGCATGTTTCAATCCCCGGACGGCTCCATCCGCCTGTTGAATCCGCAGGCGGCGGACAGGAGTCGTCCCCTGCACTGCCCCTCCCACCGGAGATGTTCTGTCAAGAAGTCCTGCCCTGCCGTCCTGTCAATCAGTTTTCTTCCCAGAGCATTTCGCTCATGAAATGCCCAGTGAAGTCGATCAGGCCAATCCGCCGCCGCGACGCCCCCCCATCCGGTGTCGCCGCAATTCAGTTGCGGCGTCAAACTCCGGCGGAGGTGCGGAAACTGCAAGCCGGAACAGAGTGTCCTGCCGGCAGATGTTTTCAGGTGCAGAACGCTTTGAGGGGAGGCTTTCAAACCATTCAGGGAGCGCTTGAGATGAAAGAGAGACTCCGGAGCTGTCATGGATCACGGCATTCTTTTTGACCATGCCCGCACTTCCCGCATTGGTCTGCCCGAAGCTGTATTCTGCGAAGGCAAGCCTTTTGAGGCGGTGGAGGAACTGCTCTCCCGCTTCGGCAGAGGTTCGGGCCGCCCCATTCTGTTTACACGGCTTGCCCCGGACATCTTCGCCATGATGCCTGAACAGATCCGGGCGTCGTATGACTACGATCCCCTGTCGCGTACCGCGTTCGGCGAAACGCTGCCCGCCCGGGCCGGGGGAGGGATCGCCGTCATATCCGCCGGCACGGCGGACGGCCCCGTCGCCTGGGAAGCCGCACGCACGCTGCGCTATCTGGGCATCACGCACAAGGTGTTCGAGGACTGCGGCGTGGCCGGACTGTGGAGGCTGGCTGAACGGCTGGATGAAGTCAACACCTTTGACGCGCTGATTGTCGTAGCCGGGCTGGACGCCGCCCTGGCCAGCGTCATGGGAGGGCTTACCCCGAAGCCGGTTTTTGCGGTTCCCACCTCCGTGGGATACGGCGCGGCGCAGGGAGGTCATGCCGCGCTGGCCAGCATGCTTTCCAGCTGCGCGCCCGGCGTGGCCGTCATGAACATCGACAACGGCTACGGCGCGGCCTGCGCCGCGGCAAGAATCATCAACACCTTCCGTCCATAAAGAATTTCTGATGAATGTTTCAATCCACAGTCGCCCCATCTGCCGACTGACTGAAGCAGCCGACGGACAGGGGTCGTGCGGATTGCCCCTCCCTGAAGGGCGGGGATGCGGAAAAGGATTTCATCGGCTTCGCCGTCGTGTCAACTCCTCTTTTCCCCATGAAGGGGGAGGTCTCAAACCACAAAGGAATTTTTGATGAATGAACACGGACACACGCACGGAAACCATACACACGAACACACCCCTGCCGGCATGCGCGAACATGCGGAGCGAACGCCGGAGACGGTGCTGACGATCCGGGCGCATTCCGGTCTGTCTGGTGACATCTTTCTGGCCGGAATGCTCCGCATGACGGAATGCTCCGCGGAGGACACGGAACGGCTTCTTTCCGCGATCATGCCGGAACTGGCCGGAAGCCTGCGCCTGACGCGCCGGCAGGTGAACCATGTCGGCGGCTGGCATGCGGAAGTATCGCTCCCGCGCCAGCACGCGCACCGCACTCTGACCGACATCACAAAACTTGTCGCGGAAAACGGCATGAACGAAGCCGCCAGACGCCTTGCCACGGAAACCTTTGCGCTGCTGGCGCGCGCCGAGGCCGCCGTACACGGAAAAAAGCCGGAGGAAGTGCATTTTCACGAAGTGGGAGCGCTGGACAGTATTCTTGACATCTGCATGAGCTGCGAACTTTTTGTCCGGCTGGCGCCCTCGCGTCTTGTGGTCAGCCCTCTGCCCGTGGCGGACGGCAGCGTCAGATGCGCGCACGGCGTCATTCCCGTGCCCGCCCCCGCCGTTCTGGAACTTATGGAAGGCGTCCCCGTGCGCCCCTTTCCGGGAGAAGGGGAAACCGTCACGCCCACAGCCATGGCCCTGCTGCGTGTTCTCGGCGCGGAATTCGGCCCATGGCCCGCCATGCGGGTGGAAAGGCGGGCGCTGATCTACGGAACGCGCGTGTTTCCCGGCGCCCCCAACGGGGCCGTTTTTGCCTGGGGAGAGGAAGAAAAAGCCTGACGGCTCGTACTCCGCGACATGAAATGTTTCGGAGTGCAAGCCGACAGGGGGGCTTGTCTCCGCTCCTGATGCCGGCAAGTCTCTCTGCCCGGAAACGGGCACGGCCCCAAAGCGCGTGTCTCCGGCGGGCAGGGCTTGCTCTACAACAGTCGTTCCCTGCGGCGGATCATGTCCCGATGGGGAGGTTCGCCGAACAGCCTCTTGTATTCGCGGTTGAACTGCGTCACGCTTTCGTAGCCCACGGCCATGGCCGCGCTCGCCGCCCGTTCGTTCTCCGCCAGCATCAGGCGCTGCGCTTCGTACAGACGAAGCTGCTTGTGATACTGCAGGGGGCTGAACCCTGTAACAGCCTTGAAATGGCGGTGCAGGCTCGATGTCGACATATGCACGCGCCGGGCCAGTTCCTCCACACGCAACGGCTTTTCGATATTCTTCTTCAGCCAGGAGATGGCCTGTACCACCTGGTTGTTTCGCGTGCCCAGGGTGTTCAGCTTGCGCAGCACGGCCCCCTGCGGTCCCGTCAGCAGCAGATAATGCAGATCGCGCATGATCAGCGGCGCGCGGAAGGGAACCTGTTCTTCCTTGTCCAGCAGATCCACCAGACGCAGCATCCCTCCCATCAGATCCGGCCCCGCGTCCGCCACGGCCACGCCGCCGCACTCCACGCTGTCGGGCAGGCCCGCGCGCGCCATTTCCATGGAAAGCTCGGAAATCATCCGCTGATCAAGATAGATGCACAGGGAAAGAAAGGGCCTTTCCGGCGTTGCATCCACGGCATTGAACTGGGACGGCATGTCCACTCCCGCCACCAGACACTGGTTTTCACCGTAATAGTAATCCCCGTCTCCAAACACGGAATGCTTGCGCCCCTGCACAACCAGCGCGGCCAGCGGCCGCTCGAAGCAGCGCCCCCCGCAGTCGCCTCCGTCGCGGCGGATCAGCGTCAGCCCCTCAACGGCAGTAGGATAGTTCCCCGGTCTGTTCATGCGCCGCAGCAGCCTCTCCCGCAGCGCGGCGTTTATCTCCGCAATCCCGCTTTCTTCATCTTCCTTCATACGGCACTAAATCCAATCCGCGGTTAAACAGTTCCTTCATAATCCCGTTCCCTTATACTACACTTTTCTCCGCTTGAATACCGGGCGGCGCCCCCGGTCGTCAGCGCAAGGCGCCTTACGGACAAGGTTCGCTTCCCGCTTGACATTCTGCCCGACGCGGGGTTATCCAGACACATCGACAGTCGCCAGAGTTTTCTTGCCATAAAAGGATTTATTCATGTTTCATCCTTCCTCCCGTTCCACGTTCCGCACCATGTTCTGGTGGTGGCGCGTCTCCGACGTGAAGGGAGGAGTGCGCCCCGTCATTTTCTGACATGGGCGCGTGAACGCGCCGTCGAACCGCAGCAGGGTTTCACAGCCGCCATCCTCCCGGGGATGGCGGCTTTTTTTTGTTCCCTTTCAACAGCAGGTTTCACATCATGACAGCACAGATCCATTCCCCTTCCGTTACGCTCACGCAGTACGCGGCATGGCTCCCGGCGGACATGGACACCCCCATCAGTCTTTTCCGCGCGCTTTGCCGCGACGCGCACGGCATTCTGCTCGAAAGCGCCGAGGTAGACGGCCGTTGGGGCCGCTACAGCATCCTGGCCTGCGACTTCCGCCTCATTGCGCGCTGCCGCGCGGGAGTTCTCGCTCTGGATATTCCCGACGAACGGCTCGCGCCCCTGGCTTCGCTGGAAGGCACGGACTTTCCGGACGGCCTGCGTTCCGTCATGCGCGGCATTGAACTGCGCGCGCCCGACGGCTTCGACCTGCCGCCGCTGACCCGCGCGCTGTACGGCTATTTCGGCTACGGTATGGCCGGGCTGTTTACCCCCAGACTCGCGGCATGCCTCCCGCCCGCCCGGGCGGAAGCCTGTCTCGTCCTTCCCGGAACGCTGCTGATGTTCGACCATCTCTACAACCGCCTGTGCCGGATCAGTCTGGACGGCCAGGAAGAGGCGCGACTCCCCTCCACGCCGCGCCGCATGGAAGCCTGTGCGCCGCAGGTCGGAGAAATCGTGGCCGATCCGGGAGAGGAAGGATACAAGCAGGCCGTGCGCGACATCAGGACCAGGCTGCGCCGGGGGGAAGCCATTCAGGTTGTGCCCTCCTGCCGCTTCAGCGCGGAATTTTCCGGCGATCCCTTTGAACTGTACCGCCGCATGCGGCGGCTCAATCCTTCACCCTACATGGTGTATATGGATCTGCCCGGTCTTACGCTCATCGCCTCCTCCCCCGAAGTCATGGTGCGCTGCGCGGAAGGCAGGCTCCAGCTTTCTCCCATTGCGGGGACACGCCGGCGCGGGACGGACGATGAGGAGGATTGCCGCCTGGCGGCCGAACTGCGGGAAGACCCCAAGGAACGCGCCGAGCATGTGATGCTGGTGGATCTGGGCCGCAACGATCTGGGCCGTCTGGCCCGCCCGGGCACGGTGAAGGTGGAACGCCTCATGGAAGTGGAACGCTTCTCCCATGTCATGCACCTTACCTCACGCATATCCGCCGGTCTGCGCCCGGAACTGGACGCACTGGACGTGCTGGCAGCCACCTTCCCGGCAGGCACGGTGAGCGGCGCGCCCAAGGTCCGCGCCATGGAAATCATCGCGGAAACCGAGCATCTGCCGCGCGGACCCTATGCGGGCTGCATGGGCTGGCTGGGGCTGGACAGGAATGCGGTCAGCCTGGACACAGGCATCACCATCCGCAGCATGTGGCTGAAGGACGGCAGGATCTGCTGGCAGGCCGGGGGCGGCATTGTCCACGATTCCGACCCGGCCATGGAATGGAATGAAGTATGCAACAAATCCGCCATCATGCGCGCCGTGCTTGACGCCTCGGGAGACAGCCATGTTTCTGCTCATCGATAATTACGATTCTTTCACCTACAATCTGGTGCAGGCCTTTTACAGCCTCGGACAGAACCCCGTGGTAGTGAAAAACGACGATCCCCGCCTGCCCGAACTCGCCCGGCATCCCGATCTTTCCCGGGTATGCATTTCCCCGGGGCCGGGTCATCCGGAAAACGCCGGACTGTGCCTGGAATTTCTCCGCCTGCTCGATCCATCCGTACCTGTACTCGGCGTGTGCCTCGGGCATCAGATACTCGGGGCGTTCGGCGGCGCGCGTGTGGCGGAAGCCCCCTTCGTCATGCACGGCAAGTGTTCGGATATCGTGCATGACGGCACAGGACTGTTCCGGGGCCTGCCCAACCCCATGCGGGCAGGGCGCTATCATTCTCTTGCCGTCTATCCGCAGGACGGCGCTCCCTTCACGGCGACCGCCCATGACGCCGAAGGCGTGGTCATGGCCCTGCGCTACAAGGATCGCCCCTGGGTCGGCGTGCAGTTTCATCCCGAATCCGTGCTGACGCCCGAAGGCGTGCGTCTGCTCGGCAACTTTCCGCAGGAAATTCTGCCGGAAGGCCATGGAACAAACAGCATTGACACCATTCTGGAAACCCTGGCCTCCGGATCGGATCTTGGCGCGGATATGGCGGCGACAGGATTTTCCGCGCTCATGGACGGCGCGATGACTCCGGCTCAGGCGGGAAGCTTTCTCATGGGACTGCGCATGAAAGGGGAAAGCCCGCTGGAAATGGCGCACGCGACAAGGGCCGCACTGGCCCGGGCAGTGCGAGTGGACGGTCTGGAAGGCCCGTTCATCGAAGTGGTGGGCACCGGCGGAGATCGGCGTTCCTCCTTCAACTGTTCCACAGGCACGGCACTTACCCTGGCGGGCATGGGGTACAAGGTGGTCAAGCACGGCAACCGCGCGGTCTCGTCCAGAAGCGGCAGCGCCGATGTGCTGGAAGGGCTGGGCGTTCCGCTGGACATCGCCCCGGAGGATGCCCCGCTCATGCTGCGCGAGCGCAATTTCGTCTTTCTCTTCGCCCAGCGCTTCCATCCCTGCTTCCGCAATATCGCGCCCCTGCGGAGAGAACTGGGCATCCGCACACTGTTCAATCTGCTCGGCCCACTGATCAACCCCGCACGCCCCTCGCATATTCTGCTGGGCGTGGCACGCCCCGACCTTCTGCGCCTCATGGCGGAAACCCTGGCCCAGTCCCCGGTGCGTCGCGCAGCCGTGGTCTGCGGCGCGGGAAGCTACGATGAAATCACCCCTCTGGGCGTCAATGAGATGATCCTGCTCCGTGACGGAGAACTGACGCCCTTCACCCTCGACCCCGCGGACTTCGGCATTCCTCCCTGCGCACCGGAAGATCTGGCGGTTTCCAGCAGGGAAGAAGCCGTGAACGTGCTGCGCGAACTGCTGAACGGCGGCGGCCCCTCCGCCATGCGCGACATGCTGGCACTCAACGTGGGCATGGGCATTCACCTGCTGGAGGATCAGCTTCCCCTGGCTGTCTGCATGGCCCGTGCGCGGGAGGCTCTGGCCTCCGGCGCGGGAGGGAGGGTGCTTCATGATGCCGCATGAATCACGCGCCGCCTGCGCTTCTCCCGACACATCGCCGGGCGGAATGCTGGACTCCTTCCGGGCGGAAAAGGAGAAGGAAGTCAGTTCCCTGATCAGTCTGGAGCGGAAAGGAAAGTTCCCTGTTCCCCTGACCGGAACGCGTCCCTCCTTCCGCGCCGCTCTCGCGGCCCCGCGCGGCGGCATCCTGCCGATCATCGCGGAATACAAGCGGGCTTCCCCCTCCCGGGGAGATATCAGGCTCGATCTTTCCCCGGAAGATGTGGCCGGACGCTATGCCGCGGCCGGAGCGGCCTGTCTTTCCGTACTGACGGAACGCTCCCGTTTCAGGGGAGAAACCGGCTTTCTTGCCCGTATGGCCCCTGCGGGGCTTCCTCTGCTGCGCAAGGATTTCATCCTGCACCCTCTTCAGGTGCGGCTCACGGCGGCCACGCCAGCCTCGGCCCTGCTGCTGATTGTCCGTCTTACACCCGACGTTCGGCGTCTGCGCGGGCTGCGCGAACTGACGGAGAGTTTCGGCATGGAGGCCGTGGTGGAAATCTTCAGCGCGGAAGAGCTTGCCCTTGCCCGGGAATCCGGCGCCCGCGTCATTCAGGTCAACGCCCGCGACCTCGATACCCTGCGCGTGGACAGGACGGCCTGTCTGAACATGGGCGCAGCCCGACGGGACGGGGAAATCTGGATTGCGGCCAGCGGCATGTCGGAGCCGGATCATCTGCGGCGAGCGGCGGAAGCCGGTTTTGACGCCGCGCTTGTCGGTTCCGGGCTCATGGCCGCAGCCGATCCCGGCGCGGCTCTGGCCCGGCTGACCGGGAAAACGGGAGCGCGATCATGATTGTCAAAATCTGCGGCATGCGCGATCAGAACGCGCTGGACGCGGCTTCCGCCTGCGGGGCGGATATGGTCGGATTCATCTTCGCACCTGGCAGTCCGCGCTTTCTATCTCCCGATACGGCAGCCCGGCTGGATACGGGGCGCATGGCCCGCGTGGGCGTATTTACCGGAAACGATGCGGAAACCATGCTGGACATCGCCGCGCAGGCGAAGCTGGACTTTCTCCAACTGCACGGAAGCCAGTCGGAATCCCTTGCTGCGGAACTGTCCGCGCGCTTCGGCGCGGAACGCCTGATCCGCGTATTCTGGCCGCAGCGTTACACCGGCACGAGCGAGATGGAACGCGCCATGGACGAAGCCGCCCCCCATGCCGGACTCTTTCTGCTTGATGCGGGAACGGACGGCGGCGGACACGGCGTGCGGCTGGACGCCTCCGCCCTCGCCGGACTGGATGCGCCGCGCCCCTGGCTGCTGGCCGGAGGCCTGACTCCCGCCAATGTCGCGGAAGCCGTCGCCCGATGCCGCCCCGACGGCGCGGATCTCAACTCCGGTCTGGAATCCTCTCCCGGCCGCAAGGAACCCGCCCTTATCCGCTCCGCGCTTGCCGCACTGGGAGGAGTCGGGAAGGTTCGGTCTCACCGTATCCCACCGGCAGGGGCATGATGCCCCTGCCCCCCCACCATTAACGGCATTCCCCCATTCCTCCTGTCCTGCCCGCAAATGTTTCAGTCCACAGCCGCGCCATCCGCCGACTGACTCCGCGGCCGACGGGCAGGGGGCGTGCACATTGCCCCTCCCTGGAGGGAGGGGTTACGGAAAAGGATTTCAGCGGCTTCGCCGTCTTGTCAACAGAACCTTTCTCCCTGAAGGGAACGGTTTCAAACCATGGAGCATTCCGCTCATGAAATGCTCTGCTTCAGTCGGGCAGGGCGAGACTGAAGCCGCGACATCGGAGCAGCCGCAATCGACTTGCGGCGTCAGGCTCCGATGGAGGCGTGAAACCTGCGGGCCGGAACATGGGGTCCCGGCCGGCAGATATTTTCAATGCGGGACTAAACACCCAGGGGAATTTTTGATGAAAAAAGGATATTTCGGCGATTTCGGCGGGCAGTTCGTGCCGGAACTGCTCATGCCGCCGCTCAGGGAACTGGAAGCGGCCATGGCCACCATCATGTCCTCACCTTCCTTTCAGGAGGAACTGGACGATCTGCTCCGCAACTTCGCAGGACGGGAAACCCCCCTCACCTTCTGCCCCGCGCTTTCGCATGAGCTGGGCTTCAACCTGTGGCTGAAACGGGAAGATCTGCTTCACACCGGAGCGCACAAGATCAACAACACGCTGGGGCAGGCGCTGCTGGCCAGACGCATGGGCAAAAGGAGTCTGGTGGCCGAAACCGGAGCGGGCCAGCACGGCGTGGCCACGGCGGCCGCCGCCGCGCGCCTGGGCATGGGCTGCGTCATCTATATGGGTGCGGAGGATGTGGAGCGGCAGGCTCCCAATGTCCGCCGCATGAAGCTGCTGGGAGCGGAAGTGCGGCCGGTGGAAAGCGGCTCCCGCACGCTCAAGGACGCCATCAACGAGGCCCTGCGCTACTGGATCTCCGCGCAGGAGGACACGCACTACTGTTTCGGCACCGCTGCCGGGCCGCATCCCTTTCCCACGCTGGTGAGGGATTTCCAGTCCGTCATCGGACGGGAAACACGCGCCCGCATGCTGGAACTGACAGGCCGCCTGCCGGACATGGTCGTGGCGGCGGTAGGCGGCGGTTCCAACGCCATCGGCATGTTTTATCCCTTCCTGAATGACGGCAGTGTGCGCATCACCGGCGTGGAAGCGGCGGGCACGGGCGAACCCGGCTGCTGCAACTCCGCGCCGCTCAATCTCGGCTCTCCCGGGGTACTGCACGGCCAGCATACCATGCTGCTTCAGACGGAAGACGGCCAGATCCAGCCCTCCCATTCCGTTTCCGCCGGGCTGGACTATCCCGGCGTCGGCCCGGAACACGCATGGCTGCAGGCCACGGGCCGCGCCTTCTACGGCCTTGCCACCGACGCGGAGGCGCTGCGCGCCTTTGCCGCGCTGTGCCGCTCCGAAGGCATTCTCCCCGCGCTGGAGTCATCCCATGCCCTGGCCTGGGTGCTGGAACACGCGGAAAAACTGCGGGCTGAACTCCCGGGAGAATCCAACGTGGTGGTCAATCTCTCCGGACGCGGAGACAAGGATCTGGACATCGTTGAAAAACACCTGCCGCTGTAAGCCGCAAGGAGTCGAACATGCATATTCTTGAACAGAAAATCCGGAACGCCCGCGCCGGAGGGCGCACGGCCCTCATCCCCTTCATCACCGCGGGTTTTCCCTCGCCGGAGCGCTTCCGGGGGGCTGTGGAGGAGCTGGACGCCCACGGCGCGGACATCATTGAAATAGGCATTCCCTTCTCCGATCCCGTGGCCGACGGCCCCGTGGTGGAAGAAGCCTCCCGCCGCGCGCTGGCATCCGGGGTGACACTGCGCGGCATCCTGAAGGATTTGCGAACCTTTCCCCGCCTGCAGGCCGGACTGGTGCTCATGGGCTACATGAATCCCATCCTGCAATACGGGCCGGACAGCTTTGCGAGGGACGCCGCTGACGCAGGCGTGGCCGGGTGCATTATCCCCGACGTTCCGCTGGAGGAAAGCGGCGAACTGCGCGCGATGCTCGGCGCACGAGGCATTGCCCTGATCCCCCTGGTCGGGCAGAACACCGCGGAAGAACGCATGCGCGAATACGCCGCCGTGTCGGAAGGTTTTGTCTATGTGGTTTCCGTCATGGGCACCACCGGCGTACGCGATGGCCTGCCTCCACAGATGCTGGATACGCTGCGCCGCGCCCGCGACGCCTTTTCCCTGCCTCTGGCTCTGGGCTTCGGCCTGAACCGCCCGGAACAGCTGGACGCAGTTCCCGCCGGGCTGCAGCCCGATGCCGCCGTATTCGGTTCCGCCCTGCTCCGACACATTGATGCGGGCAGACCCGCCGGGGAATTTCTCGACGCATGGAGATAAGCCTTTCCCCGACAGAAAGAGGACAATACATACTGCGCTTCTGCTCCGGCAGAGCTTCTGCCAGCCGCACACTTTAACGGAATCTGCGGGAAAGGGAGGGGGACGGCTTCTCCGTCCCCCTTTTCAAAACTCGACATGCGGGAGAAAGGTCTCCGGCCGCGGAAACCCGTCAGTCCATGACGATCAGTTCATACTGGGGATTGCCCATTCCCAGCTCCGCCATGGCCGTGAGCTGGCGCAGCCCGTGACGGCTCAGGATACGCTCGACGAGGTCGTGGTTTTCCGCTTCCGGTCTGCTGAAAACCAGATCGCATGAGGCCTGATCCACGGCCAGAATATCCGTGGAGGCGCAGATACCGATATCGGGAACGGCAGGTTCGGCCGCAGCCGTGCCCGCGCAGTCGCAGTCCACGGACATGCGGCGCAGAACATTGAGAAAGACAATGCGGCTGCCGAAATAGTCGCATGTGGCCTTGGCGGAGTCGGCCATGAGTTCCATGAGTCTTTCCCGTGCGGGCCAGGCGCCCCAGTCCGCCGGAGGTTCGCCGCTTACGCCGTGAACCTGACGCTTGCCCACCTGACCCGACGCGCAGCCGATGGCGATATTCTTCATGGAGCCGCCGAAGCCGCCCATGGCATGCCCCTTGAAATGGGTAAGCACGATCATGGAATCGTAATTGACCAGATGGCCACCCATGGCCACTTCCGTGAGGTGCAGGCCGCCGCGCACAGGGAGCGCCACATCGCCTTCCTCATCCATGATATCCACGGGGCAGAAATTCCAGCCGTTGACCCGGAGCGTTTCACGATGCGACTCCGTTGTGTGGCGATCCCCCCGGTACAGCGTATTGGTTTCCACGATGCAGCTTTCCGGCACCCGGGACTGGAAGGCTTTCACCATGTCGCGGGGCAGGATGTTCGGTCCGTTTCTTTCTCCGGTATGCAGCTTGATGGCTGTTTTGCCGTAAATATGCCCATTAATCTGCTCATAAAGGCGAATCAGATGCTCCGCGTCAATATGCGGAGTGAAATAGACCCTTGCTCGGGAGCCGGGCGTGCTGACGCCGGTGACGTTGCGCGAACCGACAAGAGGCGCCTGCCGGATGTCCGCGGCGGAAACTTCCCGGGCTCCGCCCAGAAAACCGGACAGAGCCGCAGGGGCCACAACAGCCGCCACGGCTGTGGCGGCTGAACCTTTCAGCAGCTTTCTTCTTGATATTTCATTTCCTTTCATGACAGCTCCCTTTCCGTATGAAGCGTTCTGCGGCGAGTGGGGAGAGAGATTCCATATACCTGTCTATCAGAGCATTTTGCTGTTGAAAGTATCTGCCGGCCAGGCCCCTGTGTTCCGGCTCGCAGCTTTCACGCCTGAAGCCGGAGTTATAACACCGGAGAAGGGGGGCGTCACGGCTTCAGTCCCGCTTCGCCTGACTCCGGGAGCGGTTTCAAAACGAAGATGCTCTGATCCTTGAATAAAAAACGGCGGCGTCCCGGACAAGTCCTGTTTCTCTCATTTTTTTGCCTGTTCCTCCCACTCCGTTTCCTGGCGTTGCATGAAATCCGCGGGCCGGAACACGACCCTCGGCCGGGATGGAAACAGGCTTGCCAGCCGCTGAGGATATCCCTAATCTGTGTTCCGTGCCGTCCCCATCGCCGCGTCGTTCCGCTGCGGCATGCTCCGCACGGCACGCCTTCGTCAGGGAAGAGCCGATTTATTCACTGTGACAGGATCATTCCGGAGTTTCCCATGGATAATACCCGCTATGCCGCGCGCCGGGAACATCTGCGCGCACTCATGCGCCGGGAGGGGCTGGATGCCCTCATCGTCTCCCACCCGGCCAACCGTTTTTATCTTTCCGGCTTCGAGCTGCACGACAGCCAGTGCAACGAAAGCTCGGGCTGCCTGATTATCCGGCAGAACGGCAGAGACTGGCTGTGTACCGACTCCCGCTATGAGGAAGCCGCCGCCGAACTGTGGGATCGGGATCGCATCTTCATCTACAGGGGCTCGGCTGCGGAAGAAATCCGCACTCTGCTCAGGGAAAGGGTTTCCTGCCGCATCGGCTTTGAATCCGCCATTGTCTCCCATAATTTCGTCACCCGCCTGGAACCCGGTCTGTCGCTGGAGGCGGCGGACGGCCTGGTGGAAGAACTGCGTGTGATCAAGGATGATGAAGAAATCCGCCTGATGGAGAAAAGCGCCAGACTCAACCATCAGCTCATGGAATGGCTGCCCTCCATCCTCACGGCAGGCAATACCGAAGCGGGTATCGCCTGGAGTATTGAAAAATTCTTCCGCGAACACGGCGCGACGGAAAACAGCTTTTCCCCCATTGTGGCCAAGGACGCCCACGCCGCGCTGCCGCACTACAATCCCTTTGAAGAGGCCCACGGCCCCACGGAAATTACGCCCAACTGCCATATTCTGGTGGATGTGGGGGCGCGTCTCGGACACTACTGTTCCGATCAGACCCGCACCTTCTGGGTAGGGGACAAGCCGGAAAAACGTTTTCTGGACATGCTGGACGCCGTGCGCGAGGCACAGCGCAAGGCCATTGCCGCCATCCGTCCCGGCATGACCGGCCGGGAAGCATGGCAGACGGCGGTGGACAGCTTTGCCGCCCGCGGCATGGAAAAGGCGTTCACCCACTCTCTCGGGCACGGCGTGGGGCTGGAAACGCATGAGGAACCCCGGCTTTCCCCGCGCAGCGAAAAGGCGCTGAAGCCGGGCATGATCGTTACTGTGGAGCCGGGCCTGTATTATCCCGGCTGGGGCGGCGCCCGCTGGGAATACATGGTGGTTGTGGAGGAAGACGGCTGCCGGGTGCTGTAGCCGGACCTTGCCCCTTTTCACAGGAGAGGTCGTTCCCCCGGGACGGCCTCTCCGATGAGAGCGTTTCGCCATTGAAATGCCCTGCTTCAATCGAGCAGGGCAAGACTGAAGCAGCGACGCCCCCTCTTCTCCGGCGTCGCCGCAATTCACTTGCGGCGTCAAGCTCCGGCTTCAGGCGTGAAACCTGCGGGCCGGAACACTGGGTCTGGTTGGCAGATATTTTCGAGAGCAAAACGCTCCAGCCGAAAAGAATCTGCTGCAAACGGAAAGGCTCCCCTGAAGTCATCCCGGCATGAAGCGTCAGGAATCCTGTTTGCCTTTTCGGGCAGCCTGCCATGCTCACGCAGATACCCGGCATCCGGTTCCGCCTCGGCGCGGGCGGCCTCTTCAGCAGAATTGACCACTGGCCCGGGCTGGTTTCCGCCACGCGTCAAAGCGCGTACTGACAGGAACAAAACCCGGAACCCGAGGGCAGTCGAACCCGGCCGGCCCATGCGGGAATCTCTCCCTCGGCGGATACCCCGTTCTCCTGTCATAGAGTTGCCGGGCTCCGGAAAAAGAACAATGCGCCCATGCAGAGGCTTACCCTGTCGCCTCTTTCCTGCTGCTTCATATAACTTGCCGCGTCATGTTCATAACGGACTTCCCTTCCGGACGTCAGGATAATGTTATCCGGCATGATGTCCCTGAATAATATCTGACGCCCCCCGGCAGTCGTATCGTTCCGCCAGCGCGCCGCGCTTGTCGCAATAAAACGCCGTGTCTCCCGACCGGAGCAAACATCCGGCGCCGTCATGGTGCAGCATGCCTCCCGTCAGTTCCAGGAGACAGTCCTGCATGGCGTCATGAACTGCGCGCCCCGGACGGCCAGATAGCCCGACAAAAACTCTTCCCGCATGTCGCAACCGCGACATGCCGTTTTTTCTCAAAAGAAGATTATGTCCTCGGAAAAGGCAAAGCGCGGTTTCCCTGTCCGGCCGGAGGGAACGGCCGCGCCCCGCAACGTCCTTTCGGGAGGTCAACGTGATTAACGCCATTGACGCGGCCAAATGCACGGGCTGCGGCACCTGCTACAAAACATGCGGTCTGGACGTGTTCCGTATCGACACGGACCAGAATACCCTTTCGCCCTGCATGGCGGCCTGCCCCGCCGGTACGGACATCCGCGCCTGGAATGCGCTCATGCAGGAGGGAAAAATTGCGGAAGCGGCGCAAAAACTGAAGGAAAAAAATCCCTTCCCGGCCATTACCGGGCGCGTCTGCCCGCACGCCTGCGAAAGCGAATGCAGCCGCTCCGGGGTGGACGGCGCGGTGAACATCAACGCGCTGGAACAATTTCTGGGCGATTATGACCTGCATGACGCGCCCCGTCAGCCGTCCGTCCGGCATCTTGCCAGAGTCGCGGTGGCCGGTTCCGGCCCTGCCGGACTCTCCTGCGCATGGTTTCTGGCGTCAGCAGGCTATCCCGTCACCGTTTTCGAGGCACTGCCCGAACCCGGCGGCATGCTGCGCTGGGGAATCCCGGCCTACCGCCTGCCCGGCGCCGTGATTGAAGCGCAGGTAAGCAAACTGAAAGCCCTCGGCGTCAGATTCATGTGCAACGTCCGCATCGGCGCAGGCGGCGACATCAGCCTTGAAGATCTGAAAGAACGCGGTTTCCGCGCTGTCTGCGTCGCCCCCGGCACCACGTTCAGCCGCCGGGCAAACGTGCCCGGCGAGGAACTGCGCGGCGTCTTTCACGGCGTGGAATTTCTTCGTGCCGTGCGGGCAGGGCGCGGCGGCGGCACTCCTGTTCCGCCGGACTTTCCCGTCAGCGGAACGGTGCTTGTCATCGGCGGCGGCGACGTGGCCATGGACGCGGCCATCACGGCAAAACTCCTGGGGGCCGCGCAGGTAAGGATCTGCTGCCTGGAAGCCGAGGACGCCATGCCCGCCTTTCCGCACAACATCGCGGACGCCCGCGCACGAGGCGTGGACATCGAGACGGGATGGGGCGTCATGCAGGTGAACGGGAAGGAAGGCAGAGTCTGCGGTCTGACGCTCAAACGCTGCCTTTCCGTATGGGACGGCGCCCATGCCTTCCGGCCGGTCTTCGACGAGAACGACATGCGGGAAATCGAAGCCGATGCCGTCATTTTCGCCATCGGTCAGGCCAGCGATCTTTCCTTCTTCCCCGATCTGGAAAAGGCGTCTTCCTCCCGGATCAAGGCGGACCCCGTCACCTTCGGCACCTCGGTATGGAATGTGTTCGCGGCGGGCGACGCCGTCACCGGCCCGGCTTCGGTCATCAGGGCCATTGCGGGCGGACGCGAGGCGGCCATCTCCATCGACCGGCTCATGCAGGGGGCGCATCTGCACAGCGAACGGGACGAAAAACGGCGTATCGCGGAAAACCTGCCCGGCGAAGGCATACTGACCGCACCGCGCAGCGAACGGGCCGCCATTCCGGCCGAGGGCTTCCGGGAAACCCGGCGCGGCCTCGACGTCATTGACGCGCTGAACGAAAGCATGCGCTGCATGACCTGCGGCGCAAAGGCCCGCGTGACCTTCCGCGACGACTGCATGACCTGCTTCTTCTGCGAGCTGCGCTGCCCGAGCGAGGCCATCGACGTGCACCCCTTCAAGGAGCGTCTGCCCTACACCATCGAAAGCAACACGGGAGGATACTAGCCATGCCCAAACCCATTGTGCATACTGCCGACGTTCTGATCATCGGCGGAGGCTTCTCCGGCATGTGGGCCGCAATCCGGGCCGCCCAGCAGGGGCGGAGCGTGCTTGTCGTGGACAAGGGTCCGCGCGACTGGCGTGGTCTGGGCATGGTGTCCGGCGGCGACATGATCGTGATGCAGCCGGAATTTAACGTGAAGGATCTGCTGGACGAACTTGTCTACTATTACGACGGTCTGTGCGATCAGGAACAGCTTGCCGTCATTCTGGAGGCTTCCTACGACCGCTTCCGCGATCTGGAAAACTGGGGACATATCTTCGCGCGCGACGAAAACGGCACGCTGCTGCATGTTCCCCAGCGCGGCCTTTCGTTCATGCGCTATTACCTCTATCACCCCTACGGCAAGGGGGGCATCCATACCACGGACACCCTGCAGGCCAAAATGAACGAATACGGGGCGCGGCGCATTTCCAACGTGGAAATCACCGAACTGATCAAGAAGGACGGCCGGGTCTGCGGAGCCGTCGGCTTTCACGCCCGCAGCGGCGTGCCCTGCGTATTCCGGGCCGGAGCGGTGGTGTTATGTACGCATACGGGCGGCTGGAAGCAGTCCTATCTCGCCAACACCTGCGCGGGCGAAGGGGCCATGCTGGCCTTCCATGCCGGGGCGAAGCTGCGCAACATGGAATTTCTCCAGCACTGGAACGTCCCCGTACTCTTCGCCTGGGAGGGACAGACCGGCATGCTGCCCTATGGCGCGCGCTTTCTGAACAGGGACGGCGAAGACTTCATGAAAACATATTCGCCCGGGCGCGGGGCCAAGGTGGACCCGCACTACAACATCCGGGGCATGGCGCTGGAAGCGCGCGAAGGCCGCGCCCCCGTGCGGTTCGACACCAGCACCATGAGCGAGGAGGGCATCCGGGTCATGACGCCTACCGGCGGCTGGATGCTGCTCAACGATCAGAAACTGAAAAAACTCGGCATCGACTTCTTCAACATGAAAACCGAGTGGATGCCCCAGCTCAACAACGATTTCGGCGGCATTGCGGCCGATACCCGCTGCCGCACAGGTGTGCCGGGGCTGTATGCGGCGGGCCGCGCGCTCAGCGTGCATACGGGCGTATACATGGGCGGTTGGGATACCTGCATCACCAGCACCACCGGATACATAGCAGGAGAGGAAGCGGCGGCCCACGCGGCGGATGTCTGCCCGGACGACATGGATATGGACGCGGCGCAGGAAAGCCTGAACAGCACCATGGGGCTGCTGGGCAAGCCGGGCGTCGCGCCCAAGGACGTTGTGCGGCGCATGCAGGAGATCGTAAACCCGGTTGACGTGAGCATACTCAAGACCGGCCGGGGCCTCAGCCGGGCGCTGGCCGAACTTGAGGACGCGCGTGACAACATCCTGCCTCTGCTCGGCGCTGCCGAGCCGCATTATCTGCTCAAGCTGACGGAAGCCAGAGCCATGACGCTGCTGACCGAAATGTACCTGAAGGCCGCTCTGGCCCGCAGGGAATCCCGCTGCGGACATTTCCGGGAGGATTACCCGCAGCGTCAGGATCGGCCCGCCTGGGTGACGCTGGAAAAACGGAACGGAGAAGTATGCGCGGCGCTCGACCCCGTGCCGCTGGATCGTTATCCCATCAGGCCTTACCGCTATTACATGGATGATTTCGCCTACCCCGATCAGCCCCGCACCGAATAACATTGAAGGAGGATCGTATGTTTTTGAAAAAGGCGTTCCTGGCTCTCGGACTTTCCGCCCTGCTCTGCGCTCCCGTTCATGCGGCCGAACCCGTCACGCTCAAGTTTTCCCACGTCAATGCGGAAAACGCCTGGAGTACGGAAAACGGTCTGATTCCCTGGATGAAAAAGGTTGAGGAGGATTCACAGGGAAGCATCCGCATGGAACTTTACGCCAATAACACCCTGACCAAGGATAATCAGGCATGGATGGCCGTGCGCAACGGCATCGCGGACATGGCCTGGCTTCCCATGGGACGCTACCCCGGCATGAATCCGCTGCTGGAAGTCATCGGACTCGGCGGGCTGGCCTATGAGGACGCCATGGACGCGACGGAACGGGTCTGGAACATTCTGGACAGTGTTCCAGCAGCCATGAAACCCTTTGCCGCCAACAGGCTGATCGCCCTGTACAGTACCGATACCGCCTTTCTGCTGACCAGGAAGCCCGTGCGCACCCTGGAAGACCTCAGGGGCATGAAAATCCGCTGCACGTCCGTGTATGTGGGCAGTCTCAAGGCGCTGGGCGCGGTTCCTGTGGTGCTGGGCATGCCCGACGTGTACATGAGCCTCCAGAAGGGCGTCATCGACGGCCTGATCTGCGACTGGGAATCCGTATCCGGCTTCCGCCTGTATGACGAAGCCAAATACGTCACAGACAACGTGCCGCTGGGCATGGTGACCTTCTGCATCGCCATGAATCAGCGCGTTTACAATAAACTGCCGCAGAAAGCGCAGCAGGCCATTGACGCCAACAGCGGGCGGGCAGGCTCTCTCTGGCTGGCGAAGCGATTCTCTTACGATTCCCGTGGCCTGCAACCGGAAATCGCTCCTCATCTGAGGGAGATCATTACTCTTTCCGAGGCGGAAAGAGCCCGCTGGAGCGAACTTGTCGGACGCCCTCTGTGGGAGCAGTGGCTTGCGGACATGAACAGAAAGGGGCTGAAGGACGCCCGGACCGCACTCGACTGCATGACGAAGTAGAGCGTTTTGCGTTTGAAAATATCTGCCAATCATAACCCCCATGTTCCGGCCCGCAGGTTTCACGTCTGAAGCCGGAGCCTTACACCGCAAGTGAATTGCGGCGACGCCGGAGGAGAGGAAGCGTCGCGGCTTCAGGCTCGCTCCGCTCGACTGAAGCAGAGCATTTCAATGGCGAAATACTCTGAAAATTCCATTAACCTGCGGAACAGCGAGCGTAGCAAGTCATGGAGGCCGACCGGATGGCGGCCCCGCAGGGGCCGTGCCCGTTGCCGGGCGGAGCAAGGCTTGCGGGCATCGAGAGCAGAGATGACGACCCCCCCGCAGCATGGCAATGCGGCATGGAGGGGGGGCACGGAACGCGAGCGCGGCGTTTTCCGCGCAAAACGCAAGCGGAAGCGAGTATCGGCAAAACCGATCGAGCGTCATCGGGAGGT
>UMHC01055378.1_pt1 | contig 42916 bp, 40 predicted proteins | sample 1965381 | NCBI WGS metagenome assembly UMHC01 (sample SAMEA4836083, study PRJEB28245) | human gut metagenome | biome: gut microbiome; material: fecal sample | place: Denmark | collected 2008 | reverse complement strand
GGAGCGTCGTGTTTCCGCGCCAAGCCCGCAAAAAACGGGGGCCTTTCCCTTCAAGATCGGCCCTGTTCATCCCGCCATGCGCGGTCCCCGGCATTCATCATGCGGAGGGAACTGCGGGGGGGGCTGTTCCGGCCCCTCATGTTCTTCCGGGGGGAAGGACGGGACGCCGCTCTGAAAATGTTCCCGTTATCCCTTTATAACATTTTGAGGAGACTTGTAATGAACAGATTTTTCCGTCATGCCGTTTCCGGGGTGGCGATAGCCCTGATGGCCGCGGGTGCGGCACAGGCGGCCGCGACGTTGCCGAATTTCGTCCCGCTGGCGAAGAACGCCGGCCCGGCTGTGGTTAACATCAGTACAGAGAGGGAAGTTGTTGACCGCATGAGCAGCATGTTTGAAGGGCTTCCTCCCGGCATGGAACGCTTTTTTGAGCAGTTCGGGCCTTTTCAGGGGCGGCAGGGACCGAGAACCCGTAATGCTCTTGGTTCGGGGTTTATTATTTCGAGTGACGGCTATATTGTAACCAACAACCATGTGGTAGAGGGCGCCGATAAAATATATGTCAATCTGGAAGGGGATTCCAGCAAGGCGCATTCTTTGGAAGCCAGGCTCATTGGGCGTGATCCGGAGACAGATATCGCGCTGCTGAAAGTGGACAGCGACAAAAGTCTGCCCGTGCTTCCTTTTGGCGATTCAGATCGCCTTGAAGTCGGGGAATGGGTTGTAGCCATTGGTAACCCCTTTGGGTTGAGCAATACTGTTACGGCGGGGATTCTGAGCGCTAAGGGCCGCGATATTCATTCCGGCCCCTTTGACAACTTCCTGCAGACCGATGCTTCCATCAATCCTGGCAACAGCGGCGGCCCGCTGATTAATATGGATGGTGAGGTTATTGGGATCAATACTGCCATTGTGGCCAGCGGTCAGGGGATCGGGTTCGCCATTCCCAGCAATTTGGCAATGAAAATTGTTGACGAGCTGAAAGAAGGCAAGAAAGTCAGCCGCGGATGGCTGGGAGTCGCCATTCAGGACGTGGATGAAAACGTGGCCAAGGCACTGGGGCTGAAGGATGCGCAGGGAGCGCTTATCGGCTCCGTAACCAAGGGCGAACCTGCCGATAAGGGAGGACTCAAGGCTGGCGACGTCATTATCCGTGTAGGCAAGAACTCTGTGAAGGACTCCGCTGAACTCCTGCGCCGCGTCGCTGAACTCAAGCCCGGCACGGAAGTTTCCGTCACCGTGATGCGTAACGGCAAGGAGCTGCGCAAGACCGTGGTTCTCGGTGAACGTGCCCAGCGCGGTATTCAGCAGGAGGAAAGCAGAGCGGAAAGCGGCATTGCCCTCGGTCTGAACGTCCGGCCGCTGACCAGGGAAAATGCGCGGGCCCTTGATCTTCCCGCTGATACCAAGGGGCTGCTTGTTGTCAAGGTAAATCCCGGCAGCCCTGCCGATAAGGCCGGCCTGCAAAGTGGCGACGTCATCCGTTCCGCCAATCTCACTGAGGTGACCGATGCCGACGAATTGCGCAATATCCTTGAAAAGGAAGCAAAGGAACGTGGTGCGGTCATGTTTCAGATCCTTCGCCGCGGCGATAGCTTCTTCGTCACCATTCCCTTTGATTCCGGCAAGTAAGCAAGTTAAACAGAGGGGATAGTCCCCACATGAAAAGGCGATCTTCTTTCTGGGAGATCGCCTTTTCATGTGGGGGAGTTCTGAAGAAGTCTCGTTTCTACTTGACTCAATGGATAATTGTTTTAGAGCTTTTTTACTTTGAAAATACTCCCGGAACCGGGCAGGGCGAGACTCCGGCGTCAGGCGTGAAATCTGCGGACCAGAACATGGAATACTTGGCTGACAGGATAGTTCCGCAAAATTCCCTAGGAACGCCTGCTTCTGTCGAAATATCCGCTCAGATTATCCATATGTCGAATGGCCTGAAGACGCAGAAGCGGGATGGAATTCATCAGGTGCCGACATTTTTTTGAGAAGCTTTCGCTTTGCGTAAAGCTTTTGCGTTGTTCCCGCACATGCAGTTCCACATCTGCCCCGAAAGGGGTTACGGTCTGGATTCTCAGACGAAAATCCGGTTCTCCTCCGTGCGGAATTCCGGCATCCCGGCTGCAGCTTTCCATCAGCTTGGCCATATTTTCTTCCGCCCCGGCCAGCGCGTTCAGAAGGGGGACATCCGCGCATATCCCGTAAGGAAAGCGGGTCAGCAGACAGGGGCGGGCTTTCTGCCAGGGGATGTCCAATCCAATGTCAGCGCCAATGCGTCTGATGTCATCTTTCTGGAATCCTGCCATTTCCAGTGGGGAATAGATGCCGAGTTCCCGCAGGGCCTTACGGCCTGGGCGATAGGCCGATGTGTCGGAAGCATGTGTGCCGTCGCACAGAGGCAGGGGGGCGGAAAGGCGCAGCAGTTCGTCGAACAGACGCTTCTTGCAGAAATAGCAGCGCAGCTCGTCGTTTGCCGCGATTCGAGCATCATCAAGCGGATTGAGAAAGAGCCTCTTGAAGGGCAGATTGTGTCTGTCGGCCCAGGTTCGGGCAAACGCACTCTCGTGCGGGCTGACATGCGGCCCATGCACATGGAGCAGCGTTACGGAATAGCCGAACATCCGTGCGGCAAACGCCAGAAAACGGCTGTCCAGTCCGCCGGAAAAAGCAATCGCCAATTCTTTGTTCCATGCCGCGTGGGCAGTTGGAACGGAACAGCAGGCACACAGAGCTTCATCCAGTTGTCTGAGTTTTATCTCATTCACCGTTGTGGCTTTCGTCATTTGCGAAAAAGAAGTTTTTGCAGCCTCATTACCGTATCCACTCCGTTCTTGTCCGGACCGGGATGGAAGAGCGGTGCATATCCAAGCCGTTTTGCTTGTGCCAGGCGCATGTCATGTCCGGACACGGGACGAACCTGTCCATTGAGGTCCACTTCTCCCCAGAAAACCGCCCGCTCCGGCAGGGGGATATCATATAAGGAGGAAAGCAGTGCAGCCACCAGAGCCAGATCGAGGGCCGGCTCCTGCAGTTTCATGCCGCCGCCGACCTTGGCGAAAATATCATACTGGGCAAAGTTCAGACGCAGCCTTTTTTCCAGAACGGCAAGCAGCAAGTGCAGACGGTTTACATCAAAGCCAAGTCCTGTCCGGCGGGGGATGCTCAGGTAGCTCCTGGTCGCCAGAGCCTGCATTTCCACGGCAAAAGGGCGCTGGCCTTCCACTGCCATGACTACGGCTGTACCGCTGAGGCTGGCGTCCCGGGCGCCAAGAAAGAAAGTGGACGGATCTTCGACTACCTGCAGCCCTTTCTGTTCCATTCGGAATACCAGAAGTTCCTGATTAGGACCGAAACGATTTTTCAGTACCCGCAACATGCGGAACATCTCCCTCCGTTCTCCTTCCAGAGAAACCACGGTATCCACCAGATGTTCCAGCAGACGCGGCCCGGCCAGCGTGCCGTCTTTGGTGACATGTCCGACAAGCAGAAGAGTAGTGTTGGATTTCTTGCAACGCTCCACAAGTTCCGTAGCCACTGCCCGAACCTGACTTACATTGCCGGGCAGCCCTTCGGCTTCATCCGATGCCAGCGTCTGGACGGAATCCACAATCAACAGGGCAGGAGCGCGATTCTCTTCAAGCAGAGGAAAAAGATCCTGTACCCGGCTGGTGGAAAGCGCCAGCAGGTTATCATGCAGTACACCAAGCCGCTCAGCCCTGCTCCGTATTTGCGGAAGAGATTCCTCTCCGCTGGCGTACAGCGTCACGCGGCCATTACGTGCCACAGAGCCCGCCACCTGCAGAAGCAGAGTTGATTTGCCTATGCCTGGTTCACCTCCCACCAGGACTGCCGCGCCGGGGACAAATCCCCTGCCGAGTACGCGATCCAGTGCCTGGAGTCCTGTGCCATAGGGAGTATGTCCTTCATCGCTGACCCGTCCGAGCGGCTGTGCCCGGGGAATCTTTCCTGTCGGGACAGCGCTGCGCGCTCCTGCAGAGGATGCGGAAACAAGTTCCGCCTCCAGGGTATTCCATGCATGGCAGGAAGGGCACTGCCCCCGCCACTGCGGCGTCAACGCTCCACACTGACGGCAGCGGTAGACTTCCTTGCTTTTGGGCATAATATGTCTCACTCCCTGGCCGGCTGCCAAGCCTCAGGTATTTTCATGCGGTATCCGGACACGGCCTAATCCTGTTTTTTATCGAACAGCTCGACCCGGCGCAGATGGCGGCCACCCTCGAAATCAGTATTCAGGAAAATATCGGCGAGATCAGCCGCAACACCGGGACCTGTTACTCTTTCACCAAGGCAGAGTACATTGGCGTTGTTATGCGCCCGGCAGGCGCGGGCATGAAATTCGCAGGCGGCAAGCGCCGCCCGGATGCCGGGCACACGGTTGGCGGCCATGCTCATGCCGATGCCTGTGCCGCATATGAGAATTCCGAAGGCCGACTCATCCTTTTTCAACGCGCTGGTAACGGCAAAAGCACTGTCCGGATAGTCGCAGCGGGCGGTATCTGCCGGGCCGAGATCATGCACGGCATACCCTTTTTCGACAAGGTGTTTCACCAGAAAGTTTTTTAGCGAAAAACCGGCGTGATCGGAAGCAATGTATACGGTTTTCATCTTTTCTCCTTTGTATGAGGGAACCGGCATGGCGGTTTTCGTTTCGAAAACGCTCCGGCTTCAGCATGAAACCTGCGGGCCGGGACATAGGGGATCGGCTCTAGATGTCCGACAACAGCCGGACATCTGCGGGCATCTGCAATTCAAGCTCCTTGTCGGCAAACTGTTTCCTGCCCTGTCTATCTTTAATCAACAGGATAAAACGATATTCTTCCCCATTCGTATTGTTTCGCTTCATTCCATCCATACGGCGTGGGAGGAGGTCATCGCCGCAGTCTATTCTGATATCCCACATATGGGGAATCCTCAAGCGAACGGGAAGGTTGCGCCTGTCAAGCGTCAGAGTTGCCGCGGGCATGTGGGGAGAGAGCGCGCCAAGTTCAAGCTCAATGCCGTCGTCTTCCAGCGTACGGCTGGAAAGAATGCGGGTATGACTGAACGCTGAGGAGAAATCCCCTTGAATAACAGCGTACAATTCATGCAGAGAGAGAGGCAGATCCAGCCCTATGCGTCGGAGAATACCGTCCGGGGTGTCGTCTCCCCGCAGCATACTGTTGTCGCCGGGAAGATAGAGCAGCAATACCCCCTCTGCCAGGCGGGCCTTGGCCAGTGTATTGCCAATACCCGCCTGAATGTCGAAACGCAACTGTTCAGCATCATTGCCCCACAGCAGCCAGGTGACCCTGTGGGTGTTGCCGGACTCGCCAAAACGCAGGCTTCCCTCCGAGAGTGACGGGCCCTGTCGCCCGTGCAGGGAGAGAAAAGCGTTCCAGCGAGCCTGAATATTCGCCGTTTTTTCTTCACCGGTTGTGGAGCCTGACGGTTGAAAAGGCGCACATGCGGCCAAAGCAAGCAAAAAAACGCACGAAATCATACGAAAGAGGTTCATCTGAAACTCTCCAGTTTTTCGCGGAGCACGTCGGGATTCTTCGGCCTCAGTTCAAGCGCCCGCTCCCAGCCCCGGCGGGCTTCACTATCATATCCGCAGGCCCGGGCAATATCCCCATAATGTTCCCACATTGCAGGATCCTGTCCGGATGAGGCAGACATGCGCTCAACCGCCTGCCGGATAAAATCCCATGCCTTGGCGTACTCACCACTGCGGTAATATGCCCACGCGAGGGAATCGAGCATGTAGTCCGTATCGGGAGAAAGTTCTATGGCTCGATTCAGCAGTTTGAGCGCACGGGGCAGATCCCGGTTTTCTTCAGCCAGGGTATAGCCGATATAGTTGAGTACAGCGGCATTATCTGGGTTGCTCCGGAGAAGCTCCTCCATCAACTTCATGGCTTCGTTCCGCTTTCCCGCCATATCCATGAGGGAGGCTCGCTGAAATGCGAGATCCGGATCATCGGGCCAGTCGGCAAGGGCTTTTTCTGCAACCTGTCCGGCTTCCTCATAGCGTTTTTGGCGCCCCAGCAGATCTATGGCAAAGAAAATAAATTCCTTGTCGGAAGGGAAGATTTCACTGCCGTGCCGGATAACATCCAGAGCCTGTTCAACATTGCCATTTTCATAGAGAACCTGAGCGCGAAGCTTGAGAGAACGATCGTAATATCGGTTTGACGGGGAGACGCGTTCCAGGAGCTCCAGAGTTCGCGCGGCATCCCTGTGCCCTTCATAGGCTACTGCCGCCTGATAGAACAACAGTTCTTCCGGCGCATCCGATCTCTCTGCCAGAGTTGAGAGCAGGCTTTCCGCAAGATCAAATCGTCCTTCATCAATAAACAGAGAAGAAACAGCAAGAACAAAGCTCATGGAATCAGGTATGCTGGAAGCCAGCTCAAACGCGTGATCAGGGTTTCCTTCCCTGAGGGAAAGGGCGACAAGACGGACAAGAATATCCTGATTGCCTTCATCAAATGTAAGCAGTTTTTCATAGAGTTTGCGAGCTTCCGCATAATGCCCGGACTGTTCCTCAATAGAGGCAAGCTCAAGCATCGCTTCAAGAAAATCGGGAGACTTCTGCAGGGCCAGGCGCAGCAGACGGGCAGCCTGGCCGGAACGATTCAGTGCGCGGCATGCCTGTGCCTGGTAATAAAGAACAGCGGGCGACCGCATATTTCCGGGAAGCCTTTCCAGTTCCTTCAGGGCTTCGCTGTTTGCACCCGTTTTAAGATAAAGCAGGGCAAGGTCCAGGCGTGCCTGAGCGTCGCCCGGATATTTTTTTACATAATCATGTACAAAGTTGCGTGCTTCTTCCGTTTTTCCCTGTTCAAGCAGAGAATCGGCAAACATGGCGCGCAGCGCAGCGTCTTCCGGAGCAAGGAGAATGGCTCGCTTCAGCAGGCTTTCGGCTTCAGCCGTATGCTTGCTGCTGAGCAGCCAGGCTGCGGCGTCGCCTACGGGCCGCATGTCGCCATGAAGGCGCAGCAGGGTTTCTCCTGCTTCCATGACCCCTCCGAGATCTCCCCGCTGCATGGCCTGCTCAACCTGCAGATATGCGAAATTGAGCTGAGAATTTTCTGAAAGCGTGAACTGCGGACCTGCGGCATCTGGGCGCGCATTCTGATGCGCCAGACAGCCGGAAAGACACAGCGGCAGACAGAGAAGGCAGCCTGAAACAAGACAATGACACTTCGACATCAATAACAACCATCCCGAAGCAGGCCCTCATGCCTGCGGGTTTATCCAGTCTTCCGAAAAATCCTTGATTTCCTCGCCGAGATGCGCGCGCAGCTTGGCCAGAAGTCTGGCCTCCAACTGGCGTATGCGTTCTCTGGTCACATGATAGCGTTCTCCTATTTCCCGCAGAGTGACGGGATCGTCGGTCAGCAGTCTGTGTTCGAGAATATAGGCTTCCTTTTCAGAGAGCTGGGGAAGAATATCCCGTATGCCGTTCTGCACCAGCCTGGCAACTTCGGAATCGCCGTAACTGTCCTCAATGCCGGGACCGAGAGCAGGCAGAAAATCCAGGCGTGTGGCGCTGCCATTCTCGTCGCTTACGGGCAAGTCCAGCGATACGTCACCAGCATCAAGACGCTGCTGCATTTCAACAATCTGCTCCTCGGTCACTCCCAACCGTTCGGACAAGGCACTTGCGCTGGGGTCAAAACCCTGCGCGACAAGTTTCTGACGCTCTTTGTTCAGGTTATAAAAGAGCTTGCGCTGCGCCTGGGTGGTTCCGATTTTCACCATGCGCCAGTTGTCCATTATGAATTTAAGGATATAGGCACGGATCCAGAATGTCGCATAGTAGGAAAACTTGATGCCTTTATCCGGATCAAACTTGTTCACCGCGCGCATCAGCCCGACATTGCCTTCCTGAATAAGATCCAGGACGTTTTGCATCCAGCGCCTCTGGAAGTCCATGGCTATTTTCACCACCAGGCGCAGATGGGATGAAATAATCCGGAATGCGGCATCACTGTCCCCCGTATCGCGTACGCGGCGTGCCAGCTCCACTTCCTCATCAGGAGCAAGCAATGGGAAGCGACTCACTTCTCGCAGATAGAGCTGCAGGTTGTCGCGTGTGGAAAGGCTGGGCAGTCTGACGGAAGACGGCACGGGCAGGTCGCCTTCTCCCCCGGGGGGCAGAAGGTCTATGACAGGAGGAGATTCCAGCAGTCCTGCGTCCAGAGATTGCGGGGCAAGCTCATCCAGGAGCTCCTCTTCTGAGGGCAGTATCTCGGGATCTGCGAGTTCGGTTTCCGCATCTTCATCCAGATCGTCGACATATTCCGGGGATTGTTTTTTCAGCCTGCTTTCATCCGGAGAGGAATCTTTTCCACCCGTTTTCCGTCGTGAACCGATTTGCCTTTCGTCCTCATTTTCCGCTTCCCGCAAGGCGCAGTCACCTCCCGGCTTCTTTCCGCCAGAACGGCGGCGGGGGGGCAGGCCGGCCTGCTTCATATCGGAAACGCCTTGTTCTTGCTGCTTATCGGCGTTGATTTTTTTCATAATATACCCAAAAGCTGGATCGTTGCGCCAAAATGGCCTTACGCTGTCTTTCCGAGTTGCATGCTATAGATTATGGTTGGCCTTTTCAACGATTTTCAGTACACATGGCGGAGACGAAAAGCAATGGAGAATGAACAGATGTCCCGACTTCGCGAACTACTCAGCCTTGGCCGTCCCCTGTTTATCGACGGAGCCACCGGCACCATGCTTCAGGCGCTTGGCATGCCCGCCGGCGCAAATCCTGCGCAGTTCTGCCTGGCGCGCCCCGATATCGTGCGTTCCATGCATGTGGCCTATGGAGAAGCGGGGGCGGATATTCTTCTGACTCCCACCTTCGGCGGCAATGCCTGCAAACTTCCTCCCGATATTGAAGTTGAGTTCTTTAACAGAAGTATGGCAGAGAATGCCAGAGTCGCAGCAAGAGAAACATCTTCCCGGATTGGACGAGAACTTTTCATTGCGGGGGATATGGGGCCGACGGGACATTTTGTCAGCCCTCTCGGGGACTTGTCTCCCGAAGAGCTTTTTGAGATTTTCCGACGGCAGGTCCGCGGCCTGGCGGCCGGAGGCGTTGATCTGCTTTTCATTGAAACCCAGTTTGATCTGGCCGAAGCCCGTATCGCGGTTGCCGCCGCTCATGCGGAATGTGATCTGCCGGTTTTCGTTTCCATGACATTTGAAGACGGCGTCAGCCTGACAGGTTCAACACCGGAAATTTTTGCCTCGACTATGGAAAATATGGGAGTGGACGCCGCAGGAGTTAACTGTGGCGCAGGCCCTGAAGCCATGCTGCTGGTGGCGGAGCGTATGCGCAATGCCTGCTCTCTGCCCATTTTTGCCGAACCCAACGCGGGACTTCCCGAACTTGTCGGCGGAGAAACGGTGTTCCGTCTCGCCCCGGAGCCCTTTGCCGAAATGACCGCCCGGTTCGCGGCGTCCGGCATACATGTGCTTGGAGGCTGCTGCGGGACTACTCCCGAACATATCCGGCGCCTGCGGGAAAAAGTGCTGAACCGGCCTGTTTCCTTCCCCGATCGCTCCATGGACGGCGGAATTTCGCTGACGTCACGCTCCGCCCTTGTGCGTATTGGAGCGGAGATGCCGGTGACCCTGATTGGCGAACGGGTCAATCCCACTGGCAAAAAGGCTCTCAGCGCGGAATTTCAGGCGGGAAGCTTTGAACTTGCCCTGAAGTATGCCGGAGAGCAGATTGAGGCAGGGGCAAAGGTGCTTGACGTGAATGTCGGCGCTCCCGGCGTGGACGAGGCAGACTTTCTTCCCTCTCTGACCAGGCGTCTTGTGGCTCAGTTCACCACGCCGCTCTGTCTGGATTCTTCCAACCCCGCCGCCCTTGCTGCCGCCTTGCCGTGGCATCCTGGATCGGCATTACTTAACTCCATCAGCGGCGAGCCGGGCAAGATTGAAACTCTGGGATCATTGTGCCGCACATGGGGCGCACCTTTTGTTCTCCTGCCCCTTCAGGGAAAACATCTGCCCGCCAGTGCATCCGAACGAATTGCCATTATAGAACGACTTATGAAGCAGGTGGATGATTTCCGGATTCCGCGCCGTCTGATTATGGTAGACGTTCTGGCCCTTACCGCCGCTTCGGATCCGGACGCGCCGCGCGCCTGCCTGGAAACTGTGCGATGGTGCACTGAAAACGGTCTTCCGACGACCATGGGGCTGTCCAATATTTCATTTGGACTACCTGCACGGGAGCTTGTCAATGCCGGATTCCTGCAAATGGCCGCCGGAGCAGGGCTATCCTCCTGTATCGGCAATCCGGGCAACATTACCCTGCGTGAGGCTTTAGATACGGCAAATATGCTTCTGGGCAGAGATCCCCAGGCAGGCCACTTCATTTCAGTCTACTCCGGATGGCGGCGAAACAGTGAAAACGCAGCTTCCTCAATCCACAAAGCCGGAGGAAGCGAAAGTCTGACGCTGGAAGAAGCCGTTATTCGCGGTAAAAAAGAAGCGGTAACCGGCCTGGTGGAGCAGGAGCTCGGCAAAGGAGCCGATCCTTTCGAGCTTGTCAAGGGACGTCTGATCCCGGCGATTACCGAGGTTGGAGCGCGCTATGAACGCAAGGAGTACTTTCTTCCTCAGCTGCTTCGTTCAGCGGAAACCATGCAGGCAGCATTCGCCCGGGTTAAGCCCCTTCTGGAAAAGGAAACATGCGCGGAAAAACGTCCCGTTATTGTTTTGGCTACAGTGGAAGGGGATATCCACGATATCGGAAAGAATATCGTCGCGCTGATGCTGGGCAATCATGGTTATGAAATCGTGGATCTGGGAAAGGACGTCAAGGCCGAAGCCATTATAGACGCTGCAGTGAACAACAGAGCGAGTCTCATTGGTCTTTCAGCCCTGATGACAACCACCATGCCCCGAATGGAGGACACGATCAAACTGATAAAAGAACAGGGGCTGCCCTGCAAGGTTATGGTGGGAGGAGCTGTAGTGACACGGGAATACGCCGAGTCCATCGGCGCGGATGGATATGCCGCCGATGCTGTAGAGGCCGTACGTCTTGCCGGCCGTCTTGTTTCCCGTCATTAAAAGCGGGAGCAGGGCGGAAAGGAGGGATTGTCCGTCGGGTATTTCCGTCATAACATGCCCTGCAGTTTCACTTGATTGCAATGTGAGGTAGTCATGAAAAAAATAGTTTTTGCGTTGCTGTTTACGCTTCTGTTTCCTTTCATATCGCAGGCCGCCACCCCCGCAATAAAAACTTCTCATCTGCTGGATATCATCGCGGAGAACAAGGGAAAGATCGTTATGGTCAACTTTTTTGCCGCATTTTGTCCTCCGTGTAAGCGTGAAATTCCCGGCTTGAAAAAAATACGGGAAGAGCTTTCCCCTGATGACTTTCTGCTCATCGGCATTGCCGTTGACACGGATCTTCAGGAAATGGAAGCCTTCATAGAAAAGACCGAGTTCAACTACCCTGTCTACTATGGAGGGGAAGAAGTGGGGTTTGCATTCGGCGTCAGCGGTATTCCTCATAATATTATTTATGATCGGAGTGGCCGTATTGTGGTGAATGAAGCTGGTTTTGTCCCTGAAAAAGCGCTGAGGGATTTCCTTGACAGACTGATGGAGCGAAAGTGATGTTTTCTCCGGTTGAACATCTGCGTATTGTGTACGATGAAAACATGATACGCACGCGCGTGCGCGAGCTGGCGAAAGAAATAGACTCTCTGTACGGGGACGAGCCGCTGGTGATTGTCTGTGTGTTGAAAGGGGCTTTTCTTTTCTTCAGCGATCTGGTGCGGGCGCTTACGATTTCTCCCGAGCTGGATTTCGTACGTCTGGCCAGCTATGGGGAGGGTATGAAAAGTGGGGGCACTGTGTCCTTCACCAAGGATATTGAGCTTTCCCTTGAGGGCAAACATGTTCTCATCGTTGAAGATATCATAGATTCCGGGCGCAGTATGGATTTTCTTCTCCGTCAGCTGAGCGCACGCGGCGCGAAAAGTCTGAAAATAGCGGCGCTCATTGACAAAAAGGAGCGCCGTGAAGTTCCCGTTCATGCCGACTTTGTAGGGTTTGCCTTGCCAGCGGGATTTATTGTAGGGTATGGCCTTGATTACGCGGAGCGTTACAGAGCGCTGCCGGCCGTCTATTGCCTGCCGGGCGTCGGCAAGTGAGATTTTCTTCCGGGAGCTCCCATGAAAGTCACATGTCCCAACTGTAAGACTACATACAATCTGCCCGACGGCAAAGCCCGTCCGGGAGTAAAGCTGCGCTGTACCGTATGCCGGCAGGTATTTACCCTGCCACAGCCTGAAGATCGCCAAAGCGTGGTGAAAGATTCAGAGAAAATTGTATCCATCAGCATCGGAAAGTCAGACAAGCCCGAAAAACGGGGCAGCTCGTGGCGTTTTCTTTTTCTGATGCTAATCATCCTGGGGGGAGCCTTTGCCGGTGTCTGGCACTATACTGACTGGCTCGAACCAGTAAAGACCATGTTCAAAGAGCATAAGCAGAATACGGCCACGACCGAAAGCGAGGAGGCACGGGCAGCGCGTATCGCTGCCATGGTCAATAGGTTGCAAATCCAGAATATCCGGCAATATACCGTTAAAAATGAGAAAATTGGCAATATTGTCGTAATTGAAGGTAAAGTAGCCAATGGTTTTGATGAGGCTCGGGAGCTGATCAGAGTAGAGGCTTCACTTCAGGATGAGGCGGGCAATACGCTTGTCTCCAAATCTCAGCTGGCAGGACCGACCATCTCTTTGTTTCAGCTTCAGGTGTTGAGTGAAGCTGAGCTGGAGCAGGGACTTTCCAATAAACTGGATATACTGACGAACAATACCAATATTCCACCGGGTGGAACCGTCCCGTTTATGGTGGTTTTTTATAGCGCACCGGAGCAGGCCAGTCGGTTTAATGTGACTGTTGTTGAGGCAGGCAAGCCACAGACAGAAAAAAATTAAAAAAAGTAAAAAAATGCTTGCCAAAGATGACAGAGTGATATAAATAAATTTTCGTCGCGCCGAGGTAGCTCAGTTGGTAGAGCAGGGGACTGAAAATCCCCGTGTCGGCAGTTCAATTCTGTCCCTCGGCACCATTTTTGTATCCAAAGATGGATGAAACAGCCCGGAATGCTTGAAGAAATCAGCGTTCCGGGCTGTTTCGTATGTCCTGCAAAATCCAGGGACGTACGTGGACACCCACAAATTCTGTTGGTATTCTCGTTGGTATCTATGCGCGCTAGACTACCCTTTGAAGGAAATACCAACATTCGAAAAACCTATTAAAATACCAATAGGTTATTTCCACGAGTCTGGTATTTCTCATGAATGAAATCGCTTTTCCAATGGCTGTGTTAAAGTTTCTGGTTGACACCAACCCCGCACAGCCGTAGGCGGAACGGACGCTTGTCAGACGTGCGTGAGATGACGCTCGTCCAGTGCCTCTTCCTGTGGGAAGACTCCCTGATATTTAGTCGCCCTCCTCAATGGAGGGTTTTTGTTTCTTCTGCCCTGAGTTTTTTCATCTCTGAACTCATCAAGCAGGCGTAGCTTATGAAACTCGCGAACCGCTTCGTTCGGGAAGAAAAGCCGTACACCAAGGCCGAAGTTTTCAAAATGTTTGGCCTCAGTGCTGGCGCAGGGGAGGAACTCTTTTCTCTCCTGCTGTCCTGCGGAGTTCTTGTCCCGGTGCGGCAAGGCGGTAGTGAGCCTGTATTCAAGTTTTGTTTTGTCGGCATCATTTTCTTCGACAAGCTCATCATCCGATGCTTTCCAAAGTACATCCGCAGTACGGACACTCCCCATGCTCAGTTCGCTCAGGTGATGAACGTCATCCACCGCTATGGTCGGGAGAGCAAGGCAGAATTCCGGCCCAGCGGTGAGCAGGAACACATGGAGTTCAGTCTTCTGTCCGAGGTGTTGTCCCTGCTGGACGATTATGCCGAACATGGGGTCTATTCCAACGTCATCCACGAATCGGAACTGAACGGCGGCGGGGAAATCCTCTGGGATAAGACGATAGGCTCAATAGATCCTTTTTTCAGCAACGATACTTCGTTTTACATGGAGTTTCATACCAGAAGGGTCATCGATGACGAGCAGAGCTATGTGACACGCCTCCACAAATACATCCTGACGGAATGCTCACAGCTCCTTGAGGGTGCCGATTTGCTCACCCTTTTCGGCATGGCGCCGCTGTATCTTTGCGATGAACGCCGTGAGCACTTCGGTTCAGACGGGTATATCGTTCAGCGGCTTCGCGCGGAGCTTGATATTCAGTTCGACAGCCAGAAGCAGGAACTTCTTCGCAGGCTTATCCGATTCATTGAACGCAGGGAGAGCTTGGCGGCAGAGCCGCTGCATCTTTATGGCACGACGGCTTTCGAGGCCGCGTGGGAAGCCGTATGCGCAAAGGCTTTCGGCAATCAGCTGAAGGCTCCGCTGAAGGATCTGTCCCTGCCGTCCGGCTTGAATGCTGACTATCGAAGCAAAAGCCGTTTGCCCCTGATCGGGCTTATCGAGAGGTCGAATTGGTGCTTGGCAGACGCTAAACCTTTTGAGGGCAACGGCACGCTCATTCCAGATATTGCCGCCTTCCATCAGCATAACGGCGAAACGATTTTCGTTATCTTCGACGCCAAGTATTACACCTATTCGCCCTCGGCGGACAGGCTTCCCGGCATAGGGGATATCGACAAACAGTATCTGTACGAGCTTGCCTTCAAGCCTTTCCTTGAAGCGCACGGCATAACGCAAGTAAAGAATATCTTCCTTATGCCTACAGAAGGGACAGAGCTTGAGTACAAGGGATATGTCGAACTACCCATGCTCAGAGCCTTGGGGCTTGAGAATATCCAGATCGTGCTCGTACCTGCGGAGAAAATATATGAGTGCTATCTTGAAAATGAGCGATACGAGAAATCTTGTTTTATCAAAGGAATAATTGAATCCATAGAAAACAACGAAGAAAATGCAGCAAGTAAACATCTCTAAGTAGTTGAGTGACAGACGAAGAGACCGCGACTCCATATGGACGGAATCGCGGTCTCAATTTACTCATTTTATGAGATAGAGAACTATATAATTATTCAAAGAGACCAAGTCCAAAATGAGCCATACTGCCTATTGCAAATGGAACTCGTACAGGTTTCTTAAAGACAAGACGAAAACCGAAGCCTATCTGTGCGACCGTATTCTTGCGTTGGCGACGGAAGCTTGCCCACTCAATAGTTTGACCGTCACCAATATGTAATTTTGATTCAGGTCTGATTTCTATTGGAGCAGGAAGGCCAAGCTCAGCACAAGAACGCATGATTTCGGTTTCAAGCCATTTCGTAAAATCTCCTTTGCCGGGTTTGTAATGGCGTCCAAATATTACAGGAGTACTACAGACCACTTCAGTTACGGAGGGAAAGTTCGAAGCTGGTACAGCACTCAGAAAGACCAGTTCTCCTAAATCTTCTCTGCCAATCCAAAGTTTACGGAGAGTTTCGAACGCCTTCATCTCTTCACGGTTTACCACCCTAGGCGAGAAGACGCGGATATGGTCTATCTTGCCATCACCATCGAGGTCGCAGGGCCAGTAGAAGGCGTGCCGATGCCCCTTCAGAGGATTGCCGCCGGCGTCCTTTCCGCTGAAAAGAGGAGAGACACGCGACTCATCGCCGCCGCATATCTGCCTGTGCCTGCTCATGAGTCCGGCACGGACGCGTTCCGCTACGGTGACGGCCTCCGTTATGGGAGGGAGAGGTCTGGCGTGCAGAGCATAGGTAACTATCAAGCCCTCATGCTCCTGAACATGTTCTCTCGGTGTGCGGATGCACTGAGGGACGATGGCATAACGCTGTTTGCCCAGAAGGGGATGCCGATTCCATCCATCCTTCTGCAAGTCGGCCGAAGAGAAAACAAGGGTTTCCAGCCAGGTGCAGTCCCGGGTATTTTTCTTGGTTCCTGTCTTCGGCAGATACGGCAGTTCAGCGTACTCTTCTTCCGAGAGCAGGGTGTTGACGATGTTTCCTGCCCGTGACGCACAGCAGTTCCAGCTGAGATTAGACGGCAGGTCTGGTACCACGGATACTGCCACCCATGATTCGGAGCGCCCGAGGTAATTCAGTTCCTCAGCCAGCGTTCTCAGAGTGTTCAGAGCGGAAGCTGGCGCGGTATCCGGCAGTTCGATGAATACACGGCCGCCTTTCTCCATGCATACGAAGGCGTCGAGAACTGGCTGTTTGTCGCTGTCTTTCTTGTTTTGATCCAGATAAAGCTTCACCGCCATGTTCGTTGTGGGCGGGACAGCCATGCGTGGCTGGCCAGCTAGAAGGAGCAGGGCCTCCTTCACGCTGTTTTCCGCAAGTTCGGGATGACGGCGATACCATATGTCCAGCAGAGCACGGGCCAGACGGTGAGGAGCAGGCGGCCATTCAGGTTCGCCTTCATTGACGTTCCGGCCCCACGCCGTAGCGTGATAGTGCCCGCTCAGGAAGCGTATTTCCAGAACAGCCATCAGTCTTCATCATCCTCGTTTTCGGTCTTCTTTTTGTTTCTCACGAGCTTGTCGGCAAGCCGGGTGACAGCGGGTTCAGCGAAGTAAGGTTTGCAGGCCGCGAGGCTGGTACGAAGCTCTTCAAGAAGTTCCGCCTGGGAAGGCAGGGCCTCCATGCCCGTCACCTTGATATCGCCCTTGAGTCTGAGGTCGCAGGCGGTGCGCAAGCGCAGACCTCCATCAAGGATACGGCGTACTTTGTACAGGGCAAGGCAGGTGAGCAGTTCCTGTGCCTCCTGAGGCAGGCCAAGGGCGCGGATACCCGCTACGTCAAGGTTGAAATAGATGCGGATGCTTCCTGCGGTGTACTCCGTGCGCTGGAAAGGCACGTTGGCGTACACGTCCTTTTCGCAGTTCTCGTGGGCGAGACTGCCTTTCGGGTCGAAGGTCTTCTTCACGCCGCCGGAAACGGCTTCACGCACGTCGCTGGCTTCGATGAAAGACGAGAGCAGGCGAGGAGACTTGATGCGTCCGCCTTTGACAAGGGAAAGGAACAGGCCATGCAGGAGGGAGTTCACATCGTACTTGAAGAGTGCCGCATTGATGCTCTTCCAGTTCAGGCGGGAATCTTCGCTGTACTGGGCATCTTCGCAGAATTTAGCGCAGAATTCTTTATTCGAGATGATGAAGGGCGAGGCAAGGCGATGGGCTTCGGTGAGCGTGGAGACCTGCACGGTCTCGCCCTCCGGCTTCGTCAGAGCCGTGGCAACATAGGAAAGGCCTTCAAGCTCAGGGATGATTTCGCCTTCGGGAGTCACAATGGTGGCTTCCAGTCTGTTGGCCATGGACTGGGCAGACTCCACGAGAAGCATGCGGGTTCCGTCAGGCAGCGTGTAGGTGGCGGCTCCAAGGTCGGCGAAGCCAGTGGGCTGGAAGCGCTGGCCCTGCATGGGTTCGAGTTCAGCTTCCAGAAGCACGCGGTTTTCAGAGATGCGGTCGAGTATCATGAAGGCTCCTTATGACTGGAGAGGCAGTTCGAGGTGATGCTGAAGAAGTTCCTTGGAACGGATGGGGACGAGCAGGCTGACCAGAAGCGGAAGGGGCTGGATGCCTCGCACGGCTTCATCGAAGCTGTCAGGCAGATACATTTTTCCAGCCCCGGCGGCGCGCATGCGCTGGGCGGCTACGGCGCAGGCCTCGGCAGTCCTTCCAGCGCTGATGAGATTGGCGATGCGGTTCTCGTTCGTGAGCTTGCCTGTGTCCAGAGCAGTCACGGAATTCGGCCATTCTGTATGCAGGGCTTTGAGCAGAGATGCCGAGTAGGGAAGCTTTCTCTGTGTCAAAGGGTGAGGCCAGAGCTGGGACATCCCTGAAGCAAAGCGTACCAGCGAGAAAGTCCGGACGAGTTCTGCAAGAAGCGCGGCGTCAATGCGCCCTTCAAGAAGAGGCAGAAGATCTGCCGGATCCAGACGTATGTGAGCCCGCCAAGGGGAAGCCCCCAGACGTTGGGCATCCATGATGCGCCTCTGCAGGATCTTGACCAGCCCTTCAAGCGCTTCACCGCGCCAAGGCACGAACTGTGCGCTGTTTTCGACCCATGTTTCAGGCTTGAGAGGATCGACAAGGGCCAGATGCGCCCGCATGGGGCCGAGCTTGCCATCGGCACGGAGCGAGGCGATAGCGGCGGCAAGGCGGACTTCCGGACTACCGTCATCGCAGGCTTCGATCCACCCTGCGGGCAGTCGGCAGGGCCGAGGCATGAGCGCAGGAAGGGCAGGCAGGGAGTCCAGTTTTGCGAGACAGCGGCTGACCTCGATGAAGCGGGCCGCATCCGGTTGTTCGGTGCATTTGAACACGGCTTCGGTGAGGCGGCGATGCGCCGAACTGAAAGAGGCGGGGAGCCTGTCCGGTTTGACCAGCGGCCTCGTCTTCAGGTACTCGCCCACTTCGTCCAACAGAGCCACGGGCTGTTTCCAGCCTACGGAAACTGTGCCGCTCGGCAGGGCCACATAGCTCTGACCGCGGCGTTCCAGCAGGCTGAATCGTTCGAAGCCGTCTATGCCTCTGTCCACACCGAGCATGGCGGCGGCTCGTGCGAAGTCCAGGCCTTCGCGCACCTGATTCCTGCCGAGGCTGGCGCGGCCTTCGCCAAGCAGGCGGCGCAGTTCGCGCACAGAGGCCGGGTGCGACCACAGCGGCATCCACACTTCGCCCCTGCCTGTATCCTGAAGGTTAGACGAGGCAAACCCTGCGGACAGGGAAGTCACGCTGAACGGGGCAGAAGCCTGAGAGATGTCGCCGGGGGAACGCCGTACAAGCGCAGACGCAAACAGCAGAGTGCCCTCGAACATGAGGATGAAGTCCCACGGATTGTTCTGGACTTTTTTGTTCTCGAACTCTCTTCCCTGATTGATGCCACCCGCATTGCCGGGATCGAACTGCCCCATTTTTATTTTGGGCAGGGTCGGAACAGGGACATCAAAAAGGCTGGCTCTGAGCCATGCCCCCTGCCTGTCCTCCGGAGTGTCCAGAAGAAGTTCACAGACTTTCTGCATGAAATTGTTGGAGAATTCCAGTCTGCCCTCGTTGCCGCCAGTGCCGAGGAGCGGAGGGAAGAAGGCTTTATCTTCGCGCAGGGCGTAGGCCGCATCCAGCCATGGCAGGCACTCCTCAGGGAGCTGGGAGCGGCAACGCTGGAGTATGGCCTCTTTGTTCTTCTTCACCTCTTCGCCGCGAGCCTTGCGTTTGGCGGCAGGCAGAGCGTAGATCTCTTGGAATTCCGGCCACGCGAATATGCTGGCTATGGCCCTGCGGTACACGACCAGACGTTCATCCTCAGACTTGGCGACAGCGTCGATGCCCTCCTTGTTGTCGCCGGGGTAGAAGCCGCTGCCTCCGTTCCACGGAGAGACCAGAGGCGAGGGGCGGTACTCCGCAAGGAAGAAGCGGAGCAGGGCCGCCTCATCCAGACGGCAGGAAAGGCGGAAACAGCCGTCCTGCCATGAGCCGCGAGCCGAAGAGTCGCACTGTTCGGAAACGAGGCGCAGTATACCGAGCGATTTGAGGTAGGAAGCCAGCGGCTTGCTCTGACAGCCGTGAAGGATATGTTCAGGCATGTTCACCTCCTTGCGGCTGTGCGCTGGCCCGCCAGTCTGCAATGCGCATGAGGGCTTCCATCATAGCGAGGCGGAACGGCCCCCAGTCCTCAAGCAGGCACATCATGCGTTCCGTCCAGCTTGCTCCGTATTCAGAGTCGCCCAGTTCCATGCAGGACAGGGACAGAGCGACGGAGTCATGCCCCAGAGCGGCGGGTAGCTCGTCGCCTTCCCATATGCCTCGGGCAAAGCGCCTGCCTTCCGGGACTTCTTCTCCGGGCAGAGCGCGGAGAGAGATGCGTATCTTGCCGTGATGGGCCGCCGCAAGGTAGGCGACAAGGTCGGATTGGCCGCTTGCCAGAAGAGCCAATGCCGAGGCCAGCTCGTGCCGGAAGCCCTTGCGTGCGTAGCGGGACATGTGCGGAGCCTTGGCCCACAGTTCTTTGATGTCGGCATCCGTGCAGGCCTGCTGAAAGACTGCATGAGCCTTGCCCCAATCGTGGCTGAAGGCGGCATCCTTCAGCTCATCCCTTACAGGAGCGAAGGCTTCGCGGCCCAGAGCTTCGAGCAGACGCTCCAGCTCTCCTGCTGTCCTTTGGGCGTGGTTTTCCAGAGTCTGCCAGTCTGCGCGGCTGTCGGGGTCTCCGGAAATGGCGGGCTGGCACTCCTTCACAGGCAGAGCCGCAGGTTCGACACGCTTGGAGGAAGAGGCATCCCAGCCGCAGGTGCAGTCGTAGCCGCCGCTGTCGGCATGGATGAGGTACACTGCGCCGGGCACGGCATGACGGGCTTTTTGCCAGCCCTCTTCCAGATGATCCCATATCCAAAGCCCTTTCCTGTTCTTGAGCCAGCCGGATATCCCGCCGACGGGGACAGAACACAGCTCTTCACGCACAGGTGCGGGCATATCGTCAGGCGGGGTCTTGCCGTCCCAGTCGCGCCAGAAGACCTGCACGTCCGTTTCGCTTCCGTCGCGGATGAAGCGCGAGACGTCGATATCCGCTCCGGCAAGGTCGGGAGTGGTATCGAAAAGCTCGAACAGGTCGCGCGAACGCAGTACGGGATGCTCGGCGGCTTTGCTGTCGGGCCGGGGCAGGGAGGCGGGCCCGGCATCCGTGAGCCTGTTCAGGATATCGAAGGAGGCTGTCAGCTCTTCCAGCGTATAGGGCAGTGCCCTCTTGGCAGAGGGCAGGTCGTTCATCCAGAAGATGCGGGCGTCGTCTATCTCGCCGCCTCGGTTGCATCGGCCGAAGCGCTGGACCAGCGAGCTCCACGGAGCGAGATCGGTGAACAGCGAAGCCGCAGAGATGTCTACGCCTGCCTCGACCGTCTGAGTCGTTACGAGAATGAGCCCCTTTTCGCCGGGAGCGGCAAGAGCCTGCCGGAGCAGATTTTCCCGCTCTGTCGGGCGGAAGCGGGAATGCAGGAGCAGTACCGGGATGCCCTTGGCCTTCTTCACCAAATCCTTATAGGTAGAGACCGCATCCTTGACTGTGTTGCGGATGACAAGCGTGAGCGTGCCCGGGCGATGCTGTTCCAGAATGGACTTCACCAGAGTTTTGGAGGCGGTGGGAACGAGAGCCTTCTGTGCATGGGTACGCTGGCGCACGCGGGGATGCTCAAGGTCGCGTTCGCTGAGGCTGGCTGTCGTGAGCTCCGGTATGCGCGGGGAAAAGTCCACAGTGGCGAGCCATTCGGGGTGGAGCGTGGCACTGCACCAGAGTGAACGGCAGGGGAAAGCGGTGCGGAAGCGGTGCCGGAAGGCTTCGAGCTGGGCGGATGTGCCGAGCCCGGGACCCATGAGCTGGACTTCGTCGAAGACCCAGAGGCAGTCATTGTTCAGCAGGGCGAAATCGAGAGGCCAGCGAAAGCGGCTCATGGAATAGCCTCGGTTGAGCGCACGGGAAAGGAGCTGATCCTGTGTGCCGATGACCACCATGTCCCTGTCCGGTGCGCTGTCCCAGTCCTGATCGACACTGCCGCCCATAAGCACATGAACGGCAGGAGCTTCCTTCAGTATCCCTTCTTCCTTCAGCCGTATGCCCCATCGGCGTATGAGTTCCGCCGTCTGTTCCACAAGCACGCGCATGGGCAGGCACCACACAAGGCGGCGCGGAGTGCGGTCATCACCTGCGGCCCGCTTGTACTGCCATGCGAAATAGATGGCGGCAGTCTTGCCCAGCCCGGTGGGGATGTCCAGCAGGTCGGGCCACTCGCCGGGGGCCAGAGCCTTCTGGTAGGGGTAGGGCTCGTGCCCCAGAACGGTTCTGTAAAAGGAAGAAATGTCCGCTGGCATAAAGCACTCTCTTGTTACCGCGAGAACCTGAAATTGTTGCTATTATAGGGGAGGGTTCTCGCAATGACAATCAGCAAGAATAAAGGAATTTTTTCTTCCCCCGTGCTGGATGGAAAGGAAGATTCGCCCTCTCCGTTCTGGTGCTCGAAAAAGCCGTTTGCAAGGCTTGTTTTCCTTTGCTATTTTGAGGGAACAGTTCCATCCGGAGTGCAAACTCCGGCTCCATTGAAGCACCAGAAGCCCCTTGCTGATGCAAAGGTCAAAACAGTTCCATCCGGAGTGCAAACTCCGGCTCCATTGAAGCATGGATCGGGCCGTGGTCGTGGGGGCCGATGGAGGTTCCATCCGGAGTGCAAACTCCGGCTCCATTGAAGCTGGAAAACGAACTACCCGCCCAACGGCTTCCGCTGCGTTCCATCCGGAGTGCAAACTCCGGCTCCATTGAAGCAGGCAGAATACGCCGCCGCTGCTGCTCAAGGCGGGTTCCATCCGGAGTGCAAACTCCGGCTCCATTGAAGCATCCGTGCGGGTTTGGAGGCTATGTCGCGGCCTGGTTCCATCCGGAGTGCAAACTCCGGCTCCATTGAAGTGCATCTAAGGGAGTGGCTGGCACTGCCCTCGGTCGTTCCTTCCGAAGCGAAAACTCCGGCCCCATTGAAGCTATATCCTGATTTATGGCGACATGGTAACGCCGGATTCCATCAGGAGTGAACTCTTCGGCGTCATATCATTCCGATAATCGCCTTTGCATCGTTCCGAAGTATTGTCATCATTCCGTTCTTTCCGTACCATCATACCAACGGAGGACGGCTATGTTCATGACAGTTAAGCAGGCGGCAGAAAAATGGGGCGTATCGGACAGGCGCATCCGCATCCTTTGCGCCGAAGGCAAAATTCCCGGAGCGGAACAGCAGGGACGAGCTTGGAAGATCCCTGCCGATGCCGTCAAACCTGCGGACGGACGCTTCAAGTCGAAGGAAAGTCTGCTCCAAGCCATCGACCGCAAGAAAGCCGAGCTGGATTCCCGACGCCCCCTTACCGAGTGCGAAGTGGCTCGCCTGCGTGAAGAATTTACAGTCGAATATACCTATAATTCCAACGCCATCGAGGGAAACACCCTTACCCTGCGCGAAACGGATATGGTTCTGCGTGGCCTGACCATCGCTCGTAAGCCGCTCAAGGATCACATGGAGGCCGTGGGGCACAAGGAAGCCTTCGACTTCGTGTGCGAACTGGTGAAAGACCGCGCGCCACTGACTGAGAGCATCATCCGGCAGATACATTCCCTCGCCCTTGCCGACAAAAAAGAGGATCGCGGCGTTTACAGGCGCATTCCCGTGCGCATCATGGGTGCACATCATATTCCTGCCCAGCCCCTGCTTATCCAGAGCGAGATGGAAAAGCTCATGGCCGACTATGCCGCAGACGAACGGCATATCGTCACGAAGCTGGCGTGGTTCCATATTGCCTTCGAGGGCATCCATCCTTTCATCGACGGCAACGGCAGAACGGGCCGTCTTCTGGTCAATCTGGAATTCATGAAGGCCGGCCTGCCTCCTATCGACATCAAGTTCACTGACAGGCTCGCCTACTATGACGCCTTCGATGCCTTCCATGTGAAGCATGACCTCTCTGCCATGGAGAAGCTTTTCGCCCGCTATGTGAGCGAACGGCTGGACGCCTATCTGGCAATGCTGGAAGAAAGCTAAGGGCGCTTCAGGGAAGGGCGGCTCCATTGAAGCAGGCGGAGCTGTATCTGCTTGTTGTGGTAGCGAGGCGTTTCTCGAAGTCCGCTTCGTCTCTATTGAAGGGGTCAAGATGCCTATGGCTTTGTTGCCCTGAAGGGTTATCCAGAGTTTAGACTCTGGCTCCATTGAAGAATGAGTGTGTCCTTGCCGTTTCGCCCATGAGGCCCTTTCTCAAAGGGGATACGTCGGTATCGTTGAAGGCAGGAGGGGGGGGATGTACCCTGCTCTAAAGAGGAAAGAAAAATATCGTTATAAAAGCAGTATGTTAGAACAAAAGGTATAATGTGTTGGTATTATCGTTGGTATTAAAATTTTTAATATTTTTTATTTTCAATTAAAACAAAATGTTATTAACGAAAATCGTTCTGTCCCTCACCGTGAAATTCCATAACGTCCCGCAAAGCTTGAAAGCATTGCGGGACGTTATTTTTCATTCAGTCAAATCACTCCATTCAGTCCGATGGTATATGCCGTTCCCATATCATATACTTTAAAGGTTCAGAAAAATCTTCCTGAACCTTCTGGACAGCAGTCCAAAGTTCTGCTGCGGATCTGTGCTGGTGGCGCTGCGCGGAACGGCTGTGTTCCGGCATAAACGGCCTTTTTGCCGCAGTGGAAGTATAAAAGCCTACCCTGGCAGGTCAACATCCATTTTTCTTTATATCATTTTTAGGATTATAAAATTAACAGTTTAAATATCTGCTTCTTTTCCTTCAGAGTATCCTTTGTGATATCCCTCCTTCGTATCGCTAATCGCGTTTTCAACTCCGGCTTTTGCCTTTCCCGCAGTTTCTCCAATCCATGAACACCCCATTAATGAGAACATCGTCCACATCATAATAATAGCTCCATATCTGAACATGAATCTTTCCTCCATTGTTCTCTGGAAAAGTATTTGTCATACTCGCTCCCCCGCCCGGATATTCTCCGGACGGGGCATCCTCCTACTGTACAGGATTTATGCGGACTTCAACACGACGATTCTGCTGACGTCCGTACTCGCTATTATTATCGGCAATGGGAGAGCTTTTTCCAAAGCCAACTGCGCTGATCCGGGAAGCATCGACTCCTCGCTGCACAAGCGCATTTTTAACACTGAGGGCTCGCCGTTCGGAAAGTGCCTGATTATACGACGCCGAACCAGTACTGTCGGTATGCCCTTCAACACGAATGGTAGTCTGGGGGTAATTGATCAGTATCTGGGATATCCGGTTCAGTTCATTGTATAATCCTGTGCGGATAGCATCGGAATCAACGTCAAACGTAAAGTCGCTTTTGAAAGTCAAGGCAAGCATATCTCCTTCACGCTGAACAGCTACTGCTTGTGAAGCGGCAAGAGCCTGACGCATTTCATTTTCCTGCCTGTCCATCATGTTGCCTATACCGGTGCCGGCCACGCCTCCGATTATGGCTCCCGCAGCTGTGCCGATAAGAGTGGACTTGGTATTGCCGCCAATAATCTGTCCAAGGATGGCTCCTGCCGCAGCTCCGCCAGCCGTCCCATAAGCCGCGCCCTTACTGGTATTGGAGTAATTGGCGCACCCGCTCCCGAGCAGCAGGGTTGTCATTACCCCAAGTACACAAATTTTTCTCATAGCGATGTCCTTTGCGTATCCGCATAATAAAGTTGCAAAACTTCCAGCACAGACGGATCGGCAGCCTTTTCAGGCGGGTCAGTGCATGGAAAACTCAGGGAGAAAACATAAACGGCATAAAGAAAAACGCAACCACCTTGTTCTCTTGACCATTTCCAAAATACCCCATATTTTCATAAATTGTTTCGGATAAAAAAAGTGGAGGAATGCCCCTCCGGGAGAGAGTATGCTGAATATGAAATATCTTGAAGAACTTGAAGAGTATATGAAATCCGGCAACATGGAGGAGGATTTTAAATGGTCTGGCGAGGAGCGGCGGCAGGAGATGCTTGAATTTCTTGAAAAGCTTATGGATCTTGGCGAACTTGCCGATGCCACGGCTACATCTGTCATCTTTAAGGGGTCTCAGTTGGGCATAATGTTTGGCAAGGCCGTCACGGAACAGAAATAGCGTGAATCCCGACCAATCTTGTAGGCATGGATGTCTTCCAGTGTCCATCCTGAGGGAACAACTCCACTCTCCAGAGGTTCATTCGTCATGAAGAGGACATGGCCATTTGCATGCAGTTTTCCCTCCAGGAGCAGCAGAACATCCTTCCATGGCATGAAGGCGCGACTTAATACAAAGTCAGCCATGCGATTCTGCATGAATTTTTCCGCACGTCCATGAAAGGTGTAGGTGTGTGGCAGACGCAAACGAGCCAGTGCGGTGGCGAGAAAGAGGGCGCGTTTTTCCCTCGCTTCCACAAGCCAGTAGTCGCCATGCTGCCAGAAGATACGCAACGGTATGCCCGGCAGCCCCGCGCCGGCTCCGAAATCCCATATCTGCGCAGGCACTGTTCCGCCAGTTTTTTGAAACAGACATTCCAGATAACGTGCAAGATGCAGACTGTCAGATATGAGCGACTCTAGGCAGGCTTCCCATGAACGCGTGCCGACAAGATTCATCACGCGATTCCATTTCATGAGCAGTTCAAGATATTCAGCAAGCAGGATGGCCTGAACGTCTGAAATACCGAATCCAAACCTTCCGCAAAGATACGAGACTGCTTCCGGCGTACAGAGGAAGGTGGCGCGATGCTTCATTATATGGTTTCCTTTGTTTGAAGCTCCTGTATCCAGCGTTCATGCCGGTTCTTGATATATGCCACGATTTCCTCATGTTCAGCCTTTCCGTTGCCGACAATGAAAACTGGCTTTCCGAATCGGATATGAATGGGAAGTTCTGGACGAATCCAGCCTATGTCCTTGATTATCTTTCCCGTCCCCCAGGCATCTGTCTTCAGGGCAATGGGTATGACCGGAACCTTTGCCTTTCGGGCCAGCTTGATGCCCAGACTGCTGAATGTCTCGGGGTCAACCCTGTGAGAACGTGTCCCCTGTGGAAAAATAATGACGGATCGTCCTGATGCGAGATGTCTGCTTCCGCCGTCCAGGACCACACTGAGATCCTCACGGGGATTTGTACGTCCAACCACAAGAGGGTCACGGGCCTTGAGGACAGGGCCGAGGCAAGGATACTTGAGTAGTGAGCCCTTTACGACAAAGGTGACATCACGAATAGGCTGTATGATGCAGGGCAGTAGAAATGTTTCCAGGGTACTCATGTGATTGGCAACAAAAACACATGGAGAATCCAGTTCTTCAACATGCTCAACACCTTCAATGTGCAGTTGCCCTCCAACAGCCTCAAGTGCATCCCCAACCTCTTCACTGCTGTGGACCCAATCTTCTCCTGTATAAGGTCCGTTGCGAGCGATATGGCCAGCTCTCAGCAAAATACCGGTCATCAGCCGATAAAAACGCAGAGAGGGAAAGGCGCAGGGGTGGGATTGCGGAGTATGATAATTGTGTGCAAACTTGTTCATTCGCTGTCTCCCGGCTTGGCGAGCGTCAGGATTTTTTTTTCGGAAGAATGGGGCCGCTGCTGTTCAAACGTTTCTTCCACCACATGGCCAGACGTGGTTCCTGGCCCAGTTCCTTGGGCTGGTAAAAGCGGCGGACAAGTACATCGGCCGGAAGATATTCCTGTGCAACCCATGCGCCTGCAAAGTTGTGAGGATACTGATAATCTTTGCCGTATCCCCATTCTTTTTGCAGACGGGTGGCGGCATTGCGCAAGTGAAGCGGCACAGGCTGCGGGCCGCTGTTCCTGATTTCTCTCACAACATTATGCCAAGCTGCGTATGTTGAATTGCTTTTCAGTGCAAGGGCGAGATACACGACGGTTTCTGCCAGAGGAATATATCCTTCGGGCATGCCCACAAATTCCACGGCCTGCTGGCAGGCCACGGCCAGAGGAAGCGCAGAGGGATCGGCCAGTCCTACATCCTCTGATGCAGACAGAATCAAGCGACGGCAGATGAAACGCGGATCTTCGCCTCCTTCGACCAGACAGGCAAGATAGTAAAGTGCCGCATCAGGATCGCTGCCTCGGATTGACTTGATAAGCGCGGAGGCCAATTCGTAGTGGTTGTCTCCGTCCTTATCGTGCCGACTGAGAATTTCCGGCAGATTCTGACGTACCTCGCCCAGCACACGCCGTTCCTCCGGCATCGACGACACATATTCGACGAGATTGAGCAATGTGCGGGCATCACCGCTTGAAACACCAGCAAGAAGTCCCAGCACCTCATCGTCAAGAGTGACGCCTTCCTTTTCAGCTCCACGTTTTGCCAGAGAAATAAGTTCTTCTTTGAGCAGAGGCCGTAACCTGAGTACATGCAGACGCGACAAAAGCTGTCTGGTCACGCTGAAGGATGGATTCTCCGTTGTAGTGGCCAGCATGGTAATTTCACCGCTTTCCAGCAAGGGCAGAAAGAAATCCTGCTGAGCTTTGGAAAAGCGATGCAATTCATCCAGAACCAGGATATCCACCCCGCTGAGCTGACGTCTAAGCTGCTGAAGCCCAGCTTCCGGTGCGCTGATCCTCAATACCTTTCCTCCGCGCGCTTTGGCAAGGAGGAGGGCAAGAGTGGATTTACCGCATCCTGGAGGTCCGAACAGCAGAAGGCTGGGCAGGCGGGGAGCGGAAAGCAATGATTTGATACGGGCGGCAAGGTGTTCCTGCCCGACGAAAGCGGCGAAATCCTCAGGGCGCAGACTTTCGGGAAGAGGCTGGGAGACGGACATGTGGAATACCCTGCAAAAAAGATCCTCATATGGAGGAAGTCAGTCTAAACGTTTTTTGCTTCAGTGCAAAGATGCCTTTTTTCCACAGAAAAACACTTCTCGTTGGCGCCCCCACCAATGCAGGCCTAACGCCATGAGAGCGGCACTCTCCCAGCGCAATATCCTTGATCCCAGGGTCAGCGCAGTAAATCCCGCATCACGCAGAAGTGTCACTTCACGAGCAGAAAGGCCGCCTTCCGGCCCTACGACGCAGACAGTCTCTCCTGGGAGAGAAAGGAGTTCTTCCGCAAGAAAGGCCTGAGCTTGATGTCCGCTCTCCACAAGAACCTGTTTGTGATCCACCTTGCCAGCGGCCTGAACAAGCTCCGTTACTCCACCGGAAATCGTACGCAGTTCAGGCAGCCAGGGATTATGGCACTGTTTGGCTCCGGCTATCAGCTGAGCCTGCCATTGCTGAGGGATATCTTCCGGTACGGGAAACTGACTGCGCTCTGCCTGCCAGAACCATAAACCTGAAGCCTCAAGCTCAACGGCTTTTTCCAGTATCCAGCCTCGTCGCGCGGCCTTGCCCCATCCAGCAGCAAGAATGATGCGTGAAGCGGGGCGAAGATGCTTTTGCTCGGAAAGCTGTTCCAGTAAAACTTGTTGTCGTTGGATTTCTGTAATGCGGAATTCACCTTGTCGCCCGGCGCCGTCAAGGAGCAGGATGGTTTCACCCTGAGCCATTCGAAGTACACGGGAAAGATGATGTGCTTCCGTTCCCTTCAGAATGAAAGGAACCCTCCATGCGTCCGGAGGCAGGTAAAAAGCGTGCATAAAAATTCCTTGAAGCTATGAGAGACTTTGAGAACTTCCCTGATGGCTTTTGCGGATACTGCGGAATTCGTCCAGCAGGACGACCAGCCTTCCGTACTTACGGCGCAGCTCCTGCCCGGCACGGGTTAACTCCTGTTCCGGCTTTTCAATATAGGTCTTGCGCAGATAACGTTCATTCAGCATGGCTTCAGTATGATGAATGGCCGTTGTGACAAGCTCATCGAAGTAAACGGAAATTTCAAACTTCAGATCTTGCAGGACATCAATCGCCGCCTGAAGCATACCGTCATAGGTAAGGCGTTCACCCTTGTAGTTACGCGTCCGAATCTCCTCAATATTGCGTACCTTTCGTGCCTGCTGGATATATCTGTAACGTTTAAGAACTTCCTGTCGGAGTTCCGCCAGTTCTCCATATTCGGTCAGGGTGTCGTCATCCCTCAAGGAAGCAAAATAGTTATCGAGAATTTTGCTGGCACTGGCAAAAAACTCGTCGCCATAACCGATGACCCGGCGCTGATGCTTGGCCAGCCAGGCATAAAGAAATTTAAGTCGCTTTTCTTCCGTATCGGTATTTTCGACGATTTCTGTTCGCTTATACACAATACGTCCGGAAAACTCTCCACGCACGATATCGTTAAGACGCAGAAGAAAACTGGATGAATCGCGGGTGATATTCAGTCCTGTAATAATTTCCCCTGTCAGGGGATGAATGACCTGCTGAGAAAGAACGGAGAGCGCACGATCCTGCCGGACGTTATCAGGATCGTAGGCATGCTGGCGATAGACGAGACGCAGTATGACAATACGGTTTTTCTCGTCAACAAATGCCTTCTGCGCATGCAGAGCGTCAATCACATCTTTCTGATCCTCGTCAACGCGCACCAAAGCAACTTTTTCTACATTTGGATAGCGGGAAGCATCGCCTTGATTCCAGATAGTCGTCAATACACGATCAGACTGTCCCAGCACGCGAATGAGAAAACGCTCACCTATTTTATGTAACTTTCGCGCGAACAAGGCAGCGGAAGTACGCCGTTCCGAAGCAATGGGGAAACCGTACAACTCCATGAGAAACTGCATGACAAAGATTCGGTTGCGCTCATAAAGCTCGTTGTCCCCCATTTTGAATTTTCCGATACGCAATCCGAAACGTTTCAGTTCTCCGTCAATATCGGAAGGCAACGAGGCAAATACTCCGGACAGTTGGAACTGTCCGAACGCATTCTTGCCAAGAACATGCGCCCGGTCCATCTCCAGCAGATAGGGCAGAAGCGCCGGGTACATCTCCAGAACTGTAAAATCCTGGCGGGAAAAAAGTTTGCGGAATTCATCATGCAGGTTACGGGGAAGTCTCGCCTGCATGGTCTGTATGTTCGCATTAACAATATTTTTCTCCAGTGGACAGCATGGACCCTGAGCCATTTCCAAAAAATCTCCCACAGGGTGCAGGATGTCGTACTGGAACATTTCAGTGAACGGCAGCAGAGGACGATCAAGTACAACGAGGGAAAAACCGGGCAACCCGTGGTATTCATAAGCATCAGGTTCAAAGGACGGCAGCAGTGCCCTGGCATCCACCACGGGATAATCCTTCCACTCGGCAAAGGGACGCAACAATGCCTGCCTGATATGTACCATATCAAGAAAAGACTTCAGCTCAACTAATGTTGTGATGGAAAGAGCTTCCGCCATAAAGAGTTCATCTTTTTCAAAGGGCCATGGTCCCTCGGAAAAACATTTTTTCCAGTCCACCACCGCAGGAATCTCCGCTCTCAATATATGCATTCCAACAGAAAAAAATCGGTATTTTTACCTTGTACCATATTGAAAAAAATTACCATAAACTGTATAAAAAAGCCAGAGTTTTTGATGCAACTTCGCTCATATTCCTTGAAATCCACTCTGATTTTTCATTTTACCCACCCGGTTCAAGTGCAAACTTTCCCGACCGGGCAAGTTTTCCCAGGAAATCAAAAACAGGCTGACCATGCTCGGCAAAACACCTCTGGAATCATTGCTTGCTATCATCGCGAGTGTCTTTAATGCACACTCTGCTCTGCTTTTTCTTCCTGATCTTCCGGAAAAGGGTAGTCAGACAGCACGGCTGCACGCATTTTTCAGCCTGAGTGACAATATCAACATAAAAGCGCAAGCCATCCCGGGTCAGAATCTTCCAGGCAGAATTTTACTTAATCAGGCTTCTCTGCTTGTCAACCTGGAAACCGAAAAAGTTCAACTTGGATATTACTGCGACGTAGAGGAAGGGCACGTGCGGACATTCATGGGGTGTCCCATTCATGGAGGCGGCGTACTCTGCATTGACAGCAGAAAAAGAGATGCCTTTGCCGATTCAGGACAAAAGCTTCTGCATCTGTTTGCCTTGTTTATTCCACAATTACAGCAAACACTCATTACTGATGAGGCCTTCTACTTTCAGGCGTTATCCAAACTGGAAGCCATCAGGACGCAAGGGGCATCCTGGCCGGTTCTCTTGCGCGCAACCCTGACTGCTCTTGCGGAGTACGGAAACTTTGACAGCGTGTTTCTGGCAACTCTCTCGGAAGATGCCGCCGGCTATGTGCTTGAAGACGAATATCCTCCGGACATTCTGCGGGAGCAAGTAGGCAGATGTCCTCTGGAAAAGGGAATACTTGGACATATCTTTCAAAAGGGAAAGACTTTATTCGTCGACTCTGTTCGCCCCTTGCCGGAGAACGAGGGAATTTTCGGCAAGCATGATAATCTGCCTCTTTTCCATTCATTTATTTGCATTCCCTTGAAGCTCGACGGCAAGTGCTGCGCGGTCTTATGCCTCGTCTGCACGACTCCCCGTCACTTCAGCAATGAATTGTGCCGGTTCGTTCGGCTGGCTGGAGAGAGTCTGCAGACGACGCTGGAGAAGATTTCACTGCGCTATCGTCTTAATTCCCTCAGAAAAAAATTACAAGAACATGAGAATAATCTCCGGAACCAGCTTAAATAGCGCCGGAGCAGCCGCAGTTTATTTGAGGCTGCTCCGGCAAGGCATGAAGCCCGCGGGTCAGAACATGCGATCCGGTTGCAAGATATTTTCAATGGCAGAATGCTCTACTGAAACAGCCAGCCTGAGCGAACCGCCCAAGCTAATTCAAATGTCAAAAGTTCCGGCTGATGCGCTACCAGTCCGCGCAGTTCATCTTCATCCACAAACATCCCGTCTGATACACGAGACAGATCAAACTGGGGCCGGGCGCGAACCGGGCCTGCCACATAACAGCTGGCGCTCAGTCTTGCGCCGTGGGCATCGGTATAGGGCAGAGCTGAAAGCAGACGCAGACGGGGGCCGATGATGCCGAGAACGCTGTGGAGGGCGCGCAGGGCGGCACCTTCCGAAGCCTCTCCGGCTAAAACTTCGTCCGTGACGGATATATCCCACAGACAGGGCTGCCGACGCAGGGAAGGAGAGCGTTTTTGCAAAAAAATTCGTCCATCGGCATCCTTGAGGCAAACCTGAACCACCCTTCGGGGCAGACGGCGGCGCAGGGCAAAAGAGCGGGGAACCAGCAATAATGGCTGGTCAAATGAATCGGTCACCTCTATCAGTTCGTCTCCCTGCAGTGTATTGCCGGATACGGCAGGAGCATTCAGATAGGGGTACTTCAAAAAAACGGAATCAATCACTTAAACCTCAAACTTTGCAGAAAATTCTATGAAACAGCAGTCATTCGATGTGTCAGGCCCTCTGCGGCTTACCCCGCGGGATGCCGTCGCACTGTCAGCGTTGGAGCATCTGTGTTTTTCTTCTCCCTGGAAACTGGAACAGCTTGAAAGGGCTCTGGAATTGCCTCATTTCATTGCATACGGCATCAAATACCAAGAGAAGTTGCTGGCATACATTTCACTGACTCATATTGCCGGGGAACTGGAAATTCTCAATCTTGCGACGCATCCAGAGGCACGGCGTACAGGGCTGGCCAGACGTCTGCTGATTCATGCTGTTTCGGATACCCGGCGACTGGGGGCGGAGCGGCTTGTACTGGAGGTGCGCACGGGCAATATTCCCGCGCGTAACCTTTATGCTTCGTTCGGCATGATTCAGACAGGGCTTCGCAAGCATTACTATGCTGATACGGGGGAAGATGCTTTGGTTCTGCATAAGATGTTGTAAGACATTCTTCTTGCAAAAAAGGCCGCATGATGCGGCCTTTTTTGCAAGAAGAATGTCCTGGAAGTCAGGAAGAGGGAGTCTGTGCGGAGTCTGCAGCCTGTTCAACAGGGGCAGAGGTTTCCGGTGCAGGAGAAGATGCGGGTACACCCGGAGTTTCCGTTTCGGGGGCCGGAATTTCCTCGAACTGAATATCCACAATGGAAGAACCCTGATCGGCGCTTGTTCTGGTCATGAGGTTATAGCCAAGCGACGTAGCAATAAAAAGCACAGCCAGAAATGTGGTCAGCTTGACCAGAACTCCTCCCGCACCCGTACTGCCGAATACGGAGGAATTGCCACCACCGCCGAAAATCACGCCCATGCCTTCCCGGCCGGCCTGAAGCAGAACCAGCACAATCAGCACAATACAGACAATGACATGAAGCGTAAGAATAATGGTCTGCACGACAAACTCCTTACTCAGGCCGTAACAATCTTGGTAAAACTTTCAGCCTGCAAAGAAGCACCTCCTACCAGCACTCCATCCACATTGTCAAGGGCAAGGATGGTGGCGGCATTCTCCGGCTTGACACTTCCTCCATATAAAAGAGGCACTTCCCTCACCCTGCCGAAATGTTTTTCCAGCAGATTTGCCGCCAGAGTGTGGGCTTTCATTATATCTTCCGGCCCGGCACTTCTCCCTGTGCCAATGGCCCATACAGGCTCGTAGGCTACAGCCAGATGGGCTATCGCCGTCTCCGGCACCTCGGTCAGCGCGCGGGAAAGCTGGCGTTCCAGTACGGCAGACACCTCGCCGTTTTCACGTTCCTGAAGGGTTTCTCCCACACACAGCATGACATCAAGGCCTTTCTCCAGTGCAAATCGCAGCTTATTTCCGATGAATTCATCGTTTTCTCCCAGCAGATGACGCCGTTCAGAGTGTCCGACAAGCACCCATGAGGCTCCGGCTGCCCTGATCATGTCTGGTGAAATTTCTCCGGTAAAAGCTCCATTTTCCGCCGGATACATATTCTGTGCGCCTATATAGCCGCCCTGCAGCGAACGCATTGCTGCTGCCGCAGCCTCCAGTGCCGTAAACGGCGCGAAAACCAGAATTTCGCTTCCGGCAGGGGCGCTCCCTCCCAGCAGCTTTGACAAATGCTCAATAGTTGCAGCAGCTTCTTCAGAGGTTTTGTACATCTTCCAGTTAGCTGCCATGAGTCTACGCATGTGAATCCACCTGTCAGTTGATGCATTTTGTTCATGAAGCAGCGATCAGGATAGGGCATAACGCGCTATCCCGCAAGTTTCTGGTATTCGGTACGGCAAGAACATTTTTATGATTGAAAAGGGCCGGCATGCTTCTCCGCTCTGACCCGGCAGATTTTATCTCCATATTGGAGGATGACTTTATCCTGCATTTTTCTATGCCGTGGCGGAATGCATTTCCTGCCGGTCTGACCTCGCGCGGATATGATCAGGCGTATCAAGACGGATAAGCCTGATCTCCCGTGCCAGTCCACTTTCATCATCAATGTCAAGAAACGCCCCATTAAGAGAGGGCGGACCTGATGCCGCCTTAAACGAAACTGGTCGCCTGGACAAAAACCGCTCAAGCGTCAGGGCTGCATCCATCCCGAGAGAGGAAACCTCTACTCCGCACATTCCCAGATCTGTAAGATATGCTGTGCCTTGCGGCAGTATCTGTGCGTCAGCGCACTGCACATGGGTGTGGGTTCCCAGAACAGCGCTGACTTTTCCATCCAAGGCAAGCCCGAGAGTTTTCTTCTCGCTTGTCGCTTCGGCGTGAAAATCAATCAGTCTGATTCTGGTTGCGCCGGATTCATCCAGTTCCCTGACCCAGTCAAACGCAGTTCGAAAAGGACAGGGCAGAGGCTCCATATACGTCAGACCTTGCAGGTTGCACAGAGCGATCTCACGTCCGTCGGCAAGAGTATAAACGGCGTATCCTCTGCCCGGAGCATCCGGATAGTTTGCCGGGCGCAGGACACGCGCGTCGCTGTCCATACGGCAGCAGAGTTCCCGGTGCTTCCAGATATGGTTGCCTCCAGTCACTGCGTCAACTCCGCAGGAAAGGATTTCATCAAGGGTTTCACGGGTCAGACCAATTCCTCCAGCCGCGTTTTCACCATTGGCAAATACAAAGTCAACGGCAAGTTCACGCCTCAGACACACGACATGTTTTTTCAGAACCTGTCTGCCCGGTTTGCCGACCACATCACCAAATGCGAGAATTTTCATCGGGAGACTCTCCTGCTTCCTCCTGACACGGCCGTCTCCTGAGGGGCTTCGTTCAGCACCCCCCGCAGAAAGGCAACGGAGGCTCGAATCTCCGGCGTATCAGGAAGCCCGGAAAATACTTTTTCCAGATGTCCGCTTGCACGCAGCATCTTCCGTGTGATGGGAAAACGCAGTTCATGGGCCCAGGTGCCAAGCAGCAGACGAAAATCATTGACATAATGCAGATCGCGATAGGATACGACCCGCCCGGCAAGTACATCTCTGATTACTGTCGGAGAACAGGCTTCCGGCCTGTTCTGTACATGCAGAAAAACAGCATCATTTTCAGGCAGGGCCTGTTCAAAATGCGCCACCATGATTGAAATGATGTCCAACTTGTCGGCATCACGCACCATGTCCGTTACCAGGCGCGCGTCCGGCGTCAGACGCTCAGGAAGAACACTGCGGTTATGCAGGAGTACGGCGGTCTGCGCGAGTGCTCGTACTCGCGGCGTTTCCCCGATCAGAAAGCCTTTTTTCTTCAGTACCTTTAGGCTGAGATGTGCGTGATTGACCGATGCTGCGTCCACGAAGGTGCGATATTGGCAAAACTGCGGAAAACGTCCGCAATCGTGATACAGACCGGCAAGCAGTCCCGCCCGGGCGATATCGTCCGGCAGGTGCTCGGTTCGAACTATATTCTCCACATGGGTATAGACACGGAGCGAGTGTGCTTCCTTAAGGCGGATGGGCGCATCCTCAGTTCTGTTTGTGATAAAGTTCGCCGCATAACTCCGAAAAAGGGAACAATGCTCATCAAAAGAAAGAAGGCGCTCCGGCGAAAGGGAAATGTCCCGGGCAGGCGGATACTGCATGTCAAGTTGAAAGCGCTCCTTTCGAGCCTGTCGTTCAGCTTCTTCTTCCGCTCTGATGCGTCGATTTTCCTCATCCCACCGGGGATCACGCAGAATACCATGCGGACCATACAAAAAGCGCAGCAGCAGGGCGACGCCCCCCAGCAGAACCGCCATGACCATATAACCGCCCCAGCGACTGCCCATCAATTCTTCAATCATAAAAAATTCCTCATGATGTTCTCCTAGCATATAGTCCCGGGTAGTTCAGGGCAAGAGGCACGCCACCCGGGACGATTGTGCCCCATACGGCCCTGTGCTAGACTCTCCACATCAGCATTACCACGAATTTTGTAACGGGAACTTTCTCATGTCCGATTTTGTTCACTTGCACTGCCATACCGAATACAGCCTCCTGGATGGAGCCATTCGTATTGAGGATTTGTGCAGACGGGCCAAGGATTTCGGTATGCCCGCCGCGGCTATCACCGATCATGGAAATATGTTCGGAGCCGCCTATTTTTACAAAGCCTGCCATGATGTGGGCATTCATCCGATCATGGGATGCGAGGTGTATGTCACCCGCGATCATACCGACTGCAGTTCAGAATTCGCCAGAGTCCGTCATCACCTTATTCTGCTTGCCCAGAACAGCATCGGCTATCAGAATCTCCTGCACATGGTCAGCCAAAGCTGGCTGAAAGGCTTTCATTACAAGCCACGTGTGGACAAGGATATCCTGCGACGGCACAGTGAGGGAATCATCGCGCTGTCGGCCTGTCTGGCCGGAGAAATTCCCCGCACACTGCTGGGAGAAAATCGTTTTATTCCCGGAGGAGGAACCTTTGAGGATGCCATTGCGCTGACAAAGGAATATTCCTCCATCTATCCCGGGCGCTTTTATCTGGAGGTTCAATCCAATACGCTTCCCCAGCAGGATCGGCTCAATGGAAAACTTCTGGAGTTGGCGGATGCCACCAGGCTGCCCCTGGTGGCCACCAATGACTGCCATTATCTGGAAGCTGCCGATGTTGAAGCCCATGATATTCTGCTCTGCATCCAGACCCAGGCCAAAGTTGATGACGCCAAGCGCATGCGGTTCGATGCCAAGGATTTGTATTACAAGTCGGCAGAAGAAATGCAGACCGCGTTTTCTCATGTGCCGGAAGCTGTCTCCAACACGGTGAAAATCGCTGAGCTGTGCGCAGGGCTGGAAATCCAGATGCATGCTCCGCCTTATCATTTTCCTGTATATGATCTGCCTGAGGGAATGACTCTGGATCAGGAATTCTGCCGTCTGGCGCGGGAAGGTCTGGAGCAGAGGATGCGCAAACATCCGGACAGGGACAAAATCAACCCGGAAGTGTATCGGGAACGCCTGGAAATGGAACTCAAAGTCATTTGTGACATGGGATTCCCCGGCTATTTCCTTATTGTGCAGGACTTCATCAACTGGGCCAAGAACAACGGGATCCCGGTAGGTCCGGGACGCGGATCGGCTGCGGGATCCGTTGTGGCATGGTCGCTGCGCATCACCAATCTTGATCCGCTGCCATACCATCTTTTCTTCGAGCGATTCTTGAATATTGAACGTATCAGCATGCCTGATATCGATGTGGATTTCTGCGAAGACAGGCGGCTGGAGGTGCTTGAATATGTAACGCACAAGTATGGGAAGAGCAAAGTTTCCCAGATAGCCACATTTGGAAAGATGAAGGCCAAGGCGGTGGTGCGCGATGTTGGCAGGGCGCTTGGCATGTCCTTCAATGATACCTCCCGCATTGCCAAGCTTATTCCCGCCGATCTCAAGATGACCCTTAAAAAGGCCCTGGCCGAAGTGTCTGAACTGGCTGAACTGTATAAAACCGACCCATCCATCAGGAAGCTTTTTGATATTTCCATGCGTCTGGAAGGCCTGTCCCGACATGCCTCCACACATGCCGCCGGCGTGGTCGTGGCCGATTTGGACATGGACGATTATCTTCCGCTGTTCAAAGGAAAAAAAGACGAACTTGTAGCTCAGTTCGACATGAAGAATGTGGAAAAGGTCGGCCTGGTCAAGTTCGACTTTCTTGGTCTGCGTACCATGACACTCATCCACCGGGCACTGGAGAATATAGAGCGGCAGGGCAAGGAGGTCCCGGATCTGGATAATCTTCCGCTGAACGATCTCAGCGTGTATGATCTTTACACCAAGGGAGATACGGATGGCATCTTTCAGGTGGAAAGTTCAGGGATGCGCAAATACTTGCGCATGCTTAAGCCCAACTGTTTTGAAGACCTCATAGCCATGCTGGCGCTGTATCGTCCCGGTCCGCTCAATTCAGGTATGGTTGACGAGTTCATCAAGCGCAAACATGGAGAAATCGAGGTATCCTATCCTCTGCCGGAACTCGAAAACTGCCTGAAAGATACATATGGAGTTATCGTCTATCAGGAACAGGTAATGCAAATCGCCCAGATTACCGCGAGATATACGCTGGGAGGGGCAGACCTGCTGCGCCGCGCCATGGGCAAGAAAAAACCGGAGGAGATGGCCAAGCAGCGTGGTATTTTTCTGGAAGGCGCGCTTTCCCGCGATGTGCCGGAAGGTAAGGCGAATGAAATTTTCGATCTTATGGAAAAGTTCGCCGAGTATGGGTTCAACAAGGCCCATAGCGCCGCATATGCGCTGATTTCCTACCATACGGCCTTTCTCAAGCTTTACTATAAAGTGGAATTCATGGCGGCGCTGCTCAGTTCGGAAATTGGAAACCAGGACAAAATCCTTAAATATATCGCTGCATGTCGTGATATGGGGATTGAAGTTATGCCGCCCGACGTTCAGCGGAGTTACCGGGCGTTTTCCGCATATGGTGAGGCGATTATCTATGGACTGGGCGGGATAAAGAACGTGGGCGATGAAGCCATTAATGAAATTGTCAGCGCGCGGGAGCAGGGGGGGGAATATAAATCTCTGCTTGATCTTTGCCTGCGTGTCAATCTGCGCAAGGTGACCAAGCGTGTTCTTGAAAGCCTGATCAAAGGCGGAGCCTGCGACTGTTTCAATGTCAGCCGTGCCGGATTGCTGGCCGGCCTTGACGTGGTCGTGGCCCGTGCTCAGAAGAAGCAGAAGGAAAAACAGTCCAATCAGGCTTCTCTGCTGGCCTTCGCTCCGGTCAAGGAAGAGCGTCCTGCGGGCGGCATAGGATTCGACTGCCCGGAAAAGGATACGCCGGAATGGGATGACGATCAGCGCCTTGGCTTTGAAAAGGAATCTCTTGGCTTTTATCTGACGAGTCATCCTCTCCAGCCTTTCCGACGGGACATGCTGCGCCTCGGTTTGAGTACTCTGGAAGAGGTGCGGGATGCCAAAGGGCAGGTGAAGGTTGGGGTACTTGTAACATCCGTGCGGGAAATCCTGACTAAAAAGGGCGATCGCATGGCATTTGTTCAAATTGAAGATCTTACCGGTCATGGTGAGGTCACTTTTTTCCCAAAGACATACGCATCGTTGCGAGAAGTTCTGAATGCCGATCGTGCGCTCATTGAGCTGACCGCCACAGCAGATCTGAAAGAAGACGAAAACTCTTTCGACGAAGACGAGGATACGGAAGATTCCGTCAAGGAAGTCAAGCTGCTGGGAGATTCCGCAAGAACTCTGCTTGACGCCTGTGCCGAGAGCGAACATCCCGTTTTGATCCCATATCCTCCCCAGTGCACCAGGCAGGAAGACATTGTCGAATTTCAAACTATTCTGGACAAGCATAAAGGGACGTCACAGGTGCAGATCCATTTTACACTGGATGGGAAATATTGTGTCATGGAACTGGGACCTCGCTGGCGTGTCCAGTCCGGTCCTCAGTTCCACAGAGACATTGAAGAATGGATAAAAAGCAAGCAGGCTCTGGAAGTCTGAACTGCAGGAGCGGATATATGAAAACCCCCGTCTGGTATCTCACTGTGCGCGGCGAATTTTCTGCTGCACATGCCTTGCGCCATTACCATGGCAAATGCGAAAACATGCATGGCCATAACTATGGTGCAGAACTCACTGTACGCGGAGAAGAGCTGACTCCGGACACAGAACTGGCCATGGACTTTTCACAGCTGAAAAAAATATTCAGGGAAGTGCTGGAACAGCTTGATCACCACATCCTGAACGAAATGTCTCCATTTGATGTCATCAATCCGTCTTCGGAGAACCTTGCCCGGCATATATGGAAGCAGATGACTCCCCGTCTGGCGGGGTCTCCTGTGGAATTATACAGTGTGACCGTCAGTGAGAAGTCGGCTCAGTCTGCCACATATCGTGAGGAATAAGAGAGGAATAAGAAAGGATATTGTTCTGGAATGTAGTTAATTTCTATTTCTTGATATAATCAAAAAGCAAGGGTGGAGTCCGTTTACGGGGAACTCCACCTTTTTCTTCTCCATATGAACGCAACCTCTGGAGCCTTGACCGCCGGGGAAGCGGGCGTGGCGAGTTCCCTAGCCGCAGCATTTTGCGCGCAAAGCTCATGTCGACAAGGTCGAGCCGCGTCAGCAGGAGGTTGCGACATACTCTATGGAAGCACCTTTCCAGCCATATTCCCGAATTCCAGCGCACTATCCGGCACAACGGATGCGCCCGGTACGGTGTCTGTTTCCGGGTTGGCTGCTGCCCAGGCAAACCAGAATGCATAAATGCCGAATTTTTCCGTCATGAAAGCACCTTGCAGGTTGCCCTGCACGCACTGCCCCTGAGCGTTCCAGATGCTTCTGGTCATGATATCCTGAATTTGTCCATCCTTCCAAGTAAAGAGAGCAGGTGGCCTGCCGTCCCAAATACTGCGCACAAAAATGCGTGCGACATCAAGTTTCTCATCGTGGATGGCCACCAGAGGCACTAAGCCGGAAAAAAAATTCACGACCTTCCGTTTGCGGACATAATTAATATCGATCCCAATGAGATTCTTATCAACTTCAAGACCAATAACCTGAGTTTTGGGATACATCCGACTATCAAGCCGCTGAAGGGGATACAGGATGCGTTCATCATTATAATAATTATCCCCCGGAATAAGATAGGAACCATAGGGATCACGATTATAATTACGAAATCCTCCCCGTGGCGTCTGCATTACTTTAACATTTTCTTTCTCACGATATACCTCTCGCGCATATTTCCAGCGTGTCCAGTAGCATGGGAGAATGTCCAGACCGGTTCCTTTTAAAGGACCGTCAAAGGCCATTCCCCATATCTGCGACCAAAGACTTCCGGTATTGCGATCTATCAGGGTAGTATTGCTGTTAAACAACCGCCCATCTGCGTCAAAAATGAGGTTCTGCTGTTCAGCCCTTGCATAATAGACAGCAAGAGAACCGCTGAGAGGTGAATAGGAGATACAATACGGTTCTCCCTTGATGACTTCATTTACCACCTCATGCCAGACCAGTACCTTCTGAGGATAGATGTGTACCGCATCGGGCAGGGGGACAATAAAGACAGGATCGTCTGGCTCGAGGCTCATCAGAGCTTCATTCATGGGTAAAACGGCATAGTTGTTGATGGAAGGGATATCTCCATGCCCGATCCCCGTCTGGGTGAGTGCATCAGGAATATCCTCCAGTTCAGTCAAGCTGCGCGGAAGTGCCAGAGCTGAGGGAGGAACAAGAAAGACTGACAGAGAGGCAGCCGTGATAACTATTTTTAACAGCATTTTTATGTGTACAGTTTTCATGGCAAACAAGTAGCGCAAAGCTCGCAAGGGAGCAAGTTCGGTATCTGGCAGGACTAGTAAGAGTGAGAGGGCATTCATGTTTTAAAAGTTTACATAATTTACATTATAGGACATTCCTACGGACTTTTTTTAGGAGGTTTTTTGTATGGCAAAGATGCCCAGTTTCTACATCGCCAGAGACAACCGAACCGGCCAGGATTTCTTGATTTTTCATTGGGAAAAAGAGCTTCTTGATGAAAATTTTGATGTCCGTTCCTGCTCCTATCAGGAATTTGTAATCCTTAACCGCGAGAAAAGATTTCTCGGCGTCCTCGGGAGGTAATTTTTATGGCCAAGTATGATGCTGACCGGATTTTCCTCGAACGTATCAAGGAATCCATGCTCAAGACCCGTGATGAACTCGAAGCCCGGATGGATGAACTCGATGACCAGATTTCTTTCTTGGAAAATGCCATCAATGCGCTCCATGTTTATGAGCGGGTAAATCCCGTCTCTCAGCCCGTGACTCCCCCTGTAGAACCGGAGGTGCCCGATGCGGAAGCGTAAGCGTCGTGGCCGCAGGCGTTCCCGTAGACGTGTGAAGTCCGTATTTGCCAAGCGAATTGGTAATCGTCTATGAATGTTATGTCGCAGGCCCTATATTAGAGACCCTTCGGGAAAGGTGCTTGTCTCCACGGACCCGGAAATAAGAAAGCTTGGTATCCCTTTCCCCTGCGGTCAATGTTTGGCATGTCGGATTAATAAAAGGCGCGTTTGGACGTTGAGACTTCTCCTTGAAAGTTATCTGCATCCTTGCGCGTCTTTTGTTACTCTCACCTAT